>OBYP01000004.1_pt1 | contig 386046 bp, 319 predicted proteins | sample 1501461 | NCBI WGS metagenome assembly OBYP01 (sample SAMEA2580201, study PRJEB22360) | human gut metagenome | biome: human gut; feature: human-associated habitat; material: faeces | place: Denmark | collected 2008/2010 | reverse complement strand
TGTTTATGTATATAATATATATTTAATTAATATTTAAAAAGCAATTCTTATGCGAAATGATTAGAAAAAGAGCAGAAGCTGTTTTCCCGCCTCTGCTCTTTTTGATTTTACACTAAGCTTTTTTCTTTTTTACGACTACGCCAGCCATAAGAGCTGCTGCCGCAAAGATTCCCCACAGCATTACATCTGAAGAATCTCCTGTTTTTACACTTCCGTTTGAGCCTGAACCACCTGTAGATGGTTTCTGATTGTTATTTTGTCCACCTTGATTGTTTCCACTTCCATCAATTGGTGCTTTTTTCAATCCACTGACTGCTTTTTCTAATTGTGCAAGTGCTGCATCTACCTGCTCTGCCGTCGCATCTTCATACTCTAAAACTGCTTTTGCTGCATCAAGCGCATTCTTAAATGTTTTCCAGCTGTTTTCTGTATAACCATCATTTTTCAGATCTTTATACTTGTTATATGCTTCTTCCAACTTGCTCTTGTCAACAGGTTTTTCTGCTTCTTTCAGATCGTCTTTTGCTTTCTGCAACGCTTCTTTAGCTGCATCTACTTGTGTCTGATTGCTGTCACTGTTATCTTCAACAATTACTTTTGCTGCATCAAGCGCATTCTCAAACACTTTCCATGTATCCGCTGTAAAGTCTTCTTTCTTCAGTTCCTCACATACTGTTACAAGCTCTTTAAGGCTGTCTGTATTGCCTCGTTCTTCCAACGCTTCTTTTGCAGCTTCTAAAGCTGTTTTTGCTGCATCTACCTTTTCTTGGTCGCTATTGCTGTTATCTTTTATGATCGCTTTCGCTGCATCCAATGCTGTCTGGTAAACACTCCATGTAGAAGTTGTATATACTTCTTCATTCAGTTTCTCTTCTTCGTATGCTTTCACCAATTCTGAAAGTTCTTTTACATCGCCTCGTTTTACCAACGCTTCAATTGCCGCATTCAACGCTTCTGTCTTGTCATCAATTGTATCCTGATCCTGAGCTTCTTCTTTCAACAAGTCTTCCGCCTCATCAAGAACCACTTTCATTGCATTGTAAGAATCTGTTGTATAAGACTCTTTGACAACCGCCTTTGCATCTGCAATTGCTTTTTCCAGTCTGCTTGTGTCAAGCTGTGGATTCTCCGGAGCCTCCTTCAATGCATTATAAGCATTTTCCAACGCCTCTTTTGCCGCATCCACCTGCGCCTGGGTGCTGTCGCTGTTGTTTGCCACAATTGCTTTTGCCGCATCAAACGCTTCTTTAAATACTACCCATGTGTCATGTGTATAATCTGCTTCTTTTAAATCCTTGTACTTTTCAACCAACGCTTTCAATGCATCTGTATTTCCGCGTTTTTCCAATGCTTTATGTGCATCCTCCAACGCTTTCTTCGCTGCATCTACCTGTGTCTGGTCACTGTCACTGTTGTCTTTAACAATAGCATTTGCCGCGTTCAAGGCTGTCTCATAAGCACTCCATGTAGAAGTTGTATAATCTGCCTCTTTCAATTCTTCTTTTTCATATGTGTCGATCAATGCTTTCAGTTCTTTCACATCACCTCTTGCAACAAGTGTCTTCATGGCATCTTCCAAAGCCTTGATCATCTGATTCATTGTTTCTGTTGTACCATTTTTCAAAAGCGCTTTTGCCTCTTCGATTTTTGCTAATGTCGCTGCTGCACTTGTCTTTGTACTTTCTGCCACTTTCTTTTCTGCATCTGCAATTGCTTTTTTCAGCGCTTTTGTATCTACCAGTTTGTTTTCTGCGCCTTCCAGTTTCTTCAACATAGCGTCTACTTCGTCCTGTGTCTTTGCTCCAGATGCAACAAGATCATATCCTTCTTTTACAAGTGCTTTAAATGCCGCCACACTGTCTGTTGTTGTATTTGACGTATCCACTGCTGCTAATACAGTTAATCTCTCAATCAATTTTGTAAGATCAACTGCTGGCACTTCTTCTTTGTCAGGTCTTGTTCCGATCACTTCCATCTCTACGATATGGTTTGTGTCTCCACCATTTTTCACACCATGCATATACACACGCACAAATCTTGCCTTTGTGTTTTCCGGTAAGTTCCACGACTTACCTTGTGCAGTTTCTTCATATGTTTCATCTTTAACTTCTGTATAATATTTGTCATTCAATCCATGAATTTTCTCTTTATCTGCATTGTATACAACTGTCGCTGTTCCGTCTTCAAAATCAGCTTCTTCCTCTGCAACTAAAACGACAGATGGATCATAAACACGATTTCCATTCCAGTAACGATATAAATTCAATGTATCTACATCGCACACTTCTCCTAAATCAATCTGCATATAAGAAGATTCTGCTTTGTTATCCGCACCAAATTCACCGTAGTTTCCGTTAGTATCTGTCTTGTTGCCATCCACAACCATAGACATCGGTCTGTCTCCGCCTTTGGCTGCATCTGTGTCATCTTTTGTCCATTTCGCAGTCACAGTCACATCACTATCTTTTGCAATATTTTCTGCTCCTGCCTTCTCTCCGTAGATTGCAAGATCTGCAACAGTAATATAATCATTCACTTTCTGTGAATCCCAATGATAAGATTCCGAACCGCTGATACGTACATATCTTGCCTCTTTTGCTTCAAATGTAATCTCTTCCGGGAAGAATGAGCTGTTATTCTCTTTCACTATTTTTTTCGAAAGATCACGGCCACCTTCTTCTGTCACTGCTGTCCATGTTTTTCCATCCACACTTGTCTCCACAATCAGTTTTTTGATATTACCGGTACAGCACCAGTAATTATCAGGTCCATTATGGAAACGTGGTGTATAGTCAATCTGATCCAACTTGTAAGTTGCACCCAAATCCACTTTCAACCAAGCATTTTCACTGTTGACATCACCCTCTGTAACTTGCTGGCTAGTCCAGTATGATGTATTGTCTCCGTCTAAAATTTTCTGTTTCTCACCTTCAGATGTTCCTGACACTGTGATCATCTCATTTGTCAATTCTAATTTTGAGAACCCTTCTTGGAAGATTTCATCTACTTTATCATAGCCATATGCGGTATCATATACGCCGGCTTTTGAAACATCATTTCCAACTGTAATTGCAGCTTTTTCTACCTTATGATATCTGTTGCCTTCCTTGTAATCCGAACCTTCCAGACCGCCATCCACATAAAGCTTCAGCATACCGTTATTTTCTTTCACACCGACAACTACATGTTGTTTACCATCGTTGATCGCTTTACTGGAAACCGCTGTCGCACCATTCAATGTAAAGGAAGCTTTTCCGTCTGCTGTAACTTTTAATTCATACTGATTATTTTGTTTTACAAGTGTCTGATCCTTGCCTGTTGTATTTACAGATGCAGCCACACTGAATCCGTTGTTAGAGTTCAATGAATTATCTGCCGCTGCAATTTCTCCGGCTTCTGCAATTTCCTTATTCTCGACAACTACATTGCCCTTGTGATATACAACTGATGCAGATTCTGTCGTCGCATTTCCTGACATATCCTTGATATCTTTTGGCGTCACCGTAATTGCCGTTCCATCCTCCGGCGCTTTTGTCAAAGTGATATGATATGTTGTGTCGTCCGCGCTCTTTTCAATTGAAGCAATTCCGGAACCATCCACTGCAAAGAGATTTCCAGATACTTTTTCATTGAATTTTACCGTAACTTCACGATTACCGTCTGTCATAATCCGGTCAATCTCAGGTGCTTTTGTATCTTTTTTTGCAGAAACTCGTAAAATACGTACTTCATTTGGTTTCAAATTCACTGTATATTCTTGTCCGTATGTCAATGTTCCTGTCTGAGCAGACTCGTCGGAAAGCTTATAACTATGTTCCAAATAATAATCTAATGTGCCTGCACCTTCAGCAACACCTATAGTTCGGTCAAATGTAAATGTAATTTCTTTATCAGCGGAAGCAGATGGGTTGCGAAGTGAAATGATTCCTTCTTTTCTATCAAAGCATGAAAATCCGTACGCTTCTGCTGATGCTTCACTTGAAGAAGCACTTCCCAAAGTTGTATTGTCCGGTCGTCCACCAATCATTTTAGAATTCTTCAGCATATGATAATTTTCTTCTGCCCACTCTAAAAATTCTCCGGTAATCTCATACTTGCCATCTGTCATGATACTATCAGAATAGTATAATTCCCAGAAAGCTGTTCCACGTGTAGAAAGCATATATAAGTAGTTCTGGAAATCTTCATCTGTAGCCGTATTCACATTCATTCCGGTTCCTTCTTTTCCATATACCGGATCATGGTTGTAAATGTTCTGCAATGGGAACTGGAACTCATGATTCTTCAGGAAATCATAGTAACATGCATCACGGTAAGTGATCTGCTTGTTCATTTTTGTTGTACCAAAACCAGCATCCTTTTGGTCATGTGTACATTGAATCCATACAGAGTTTGCCCATTGTAAATACCAAGGACTTGGGTTTACATAGCATGTCAATGAAATCCACAGATTGTTAATGCCATCCTCTTTTTCACTTTGGCGCACTGCTTCCATAAGATCAATCCATGCTTCCCACAAATCTGTCACATGGTACATCTGATGGTAACCACCCGTCATATGGTGATTCGTCTCGCTATATACCGGGACACCGTCCGCACCACCTGAATTATTAAAGTGATTATACTGTCCTGTATCCGCAAATCCATCCCATTTCCAGTAATTTACCTTGAATCGCTTCTGCCAGTCAATTGCCATATCTTTAAATTTCTTTACATACACCCGGTCTGCAACATCAATGGAACCGCCGGCTTTGCTTCCATTTCCAGCTTTTTCTATGATATTTGCCAATGTTCCATAGAAGTTATAGCCACCTCTTGGTCCAACCCACACACCGAAATTACTTCCAAACTTCTGCACTAACTCGCTGGATGGTGTCAGTTCATCTGGGAATTTTTCATTGAATGTCCAGAACCCTTCTTTATTAATCTCTGATCCCGATTGCGGATAAGAGCCAGCCCCTAGCGTTCCATCGTTGTAAGCATTCCACCCATCATCCACAACGTAAGAATCCAGCGGACGTACTTCCGCATTGTTCAACTCACGATCAATTTCAATGAAAGATTCCAAAATATTTTCATCGTCAATCTTCATCATGTTGTCGAACCATGAATTATATTGAATTCGAAATTCTGATGGAGTTGCAATCGAATCAATGTAATCATAGAAATCTGCCTGAATAACTTCGTTTTCCGTACTTCTTGCAGCGCCGACAACTGTCTGCCATGTCACATATTTTCCATCTGTTGTCAGTTGATTATCCTCTTTCATTCTTTCGAATGTTTTTCCGGTATAGTAACGCATATATCCTGTCTCGTCTACAATCTCCGTATCTGCCGCCGGGAATTCACATCCGAAAAACATGCCCTGAATATAGATTGGCTGTCCAAGATTCGCCTTAAACTCTTCCATCTGAACAATTCCACCTTTTCCTCTCGGAATTGTCCACTGTTTATCAGACTCTTCTACTTTCAGAGATTCCAGATCGATATAGTCAATTTCCGCTTTTCCCATATCTTCATCCGGAACTTCAATTTCCAAATATTTACGCATGAAGTGATCCCCTTCATACATAACAACTACTTCGTCGATTGTATACTCTACACCTTTATGTGTATACGGTTCAAAGGAAAACGTCACCTTCTTACCTGTCTTCTTCTCCCCGTTGATAGTTGCTGTTGTATCTTCAACCTTCACGGCATCCTTGCCATCTTCCAGTTGTAAGTCACTTGCCTTAAACGCTCTGTCGTCCGCAACAACCGGCGCTTTATCTTTATGTAAATTAAATTCTGCGCCACCCGCAAACTTCTCGCCGTTATTTGACGATGTTGCCACAAACTTAATCTGTGTTGCTGTACATGTTTCCTTTAAGTTCACATAGATCGGATTGGTGCCATCATACCCAAATTCGCCTTCCGCAATCGGTTCTCCCCATTTATCTGAATTAAAATCAAGTTTTTCCGCCTCTGTAGATGCATACAATTTATAGCCTTTGATGTTTCCGTTTGTCGTCTCACTTTCTTTTCTAGGCGTATATGAAAATGACTGAAACGTCTCAGAATCATCAAATTTGATCACAACATTGTGTGGGTAATCCTGATCGCCCGCACCATTTGTTCCACCGCCATAATTACTGTGCCAAATTGTATCAATCTTCCCATCTAACAGATTTGATGCCGGTCCATCAGAAGCGCCTGCCGCGCCATTCTGATAACTGTCCGCCTCTGCTGTCCATCCAGTTCGTTCCAGAGCCTCCAGCTTAATCGGATCTTTCTTTTCTTTTGTCGTCTTGACAATAAATTCTTCACTACCTTCTTCCGGTGTAAAGTTAGTCTCTCCACCATCCGTTCTCTTGTTCACAATTTCAGTAGTAGATAACTTTGAATCTGCTGTTGAAAATGTTCTTTCAATGGCATCGTTTCCAATTGTTACGGAATCTCCTTCCGTCGTAACCTCAACTTTGCCATTTGAGGCATCTGTTTCCTTTGCCTCAGAGACTGATGTTGTGGAGAACGTACTCGTCACGACTACTGCCGCCGCGAGCATGGAACTTAAAAGTTTTCTTTTCATAACCTTCTCCTTTTCCTCTGCAATTCAAACTCCTTTCCAAGTCTTTTTGCAGATTAGATAAATTTGCAGAATTGTTTGTTTTGTAGCAATCATGCACTCTTTTAGTTTAGCACATTTTCATTTTTATAGGTATAATATATAAGTTTTTCATCATTTTGTATATTTCCCATGTTAAAAACAACCGTTTTCAATTCATGAATTTTATATTTTTAGTCATTTTTAACATTTTCATTTAAAAAGGTTCCAAATTTGGTTTTCACCAAATCCAGAACCTTTTATTGCTTAACTACATTTCATCCTTTTCTTTCTTCTTTTTCGTGCCAAATACAACTGCACCAACTGCCGCCATCAAGCCGATATACCACGCTGTCGACTGCGTATCCCCTGTTTTCACAGGCTCTTTCTTATTTTCTTTTCCTTCATCTTTTGATGATTCCGGATTCGAAACAGTATCCTTTGAAACAACTGTAATTTCTACTCGTCCGGTTTTTCCATTCGAAGAAGTTGCAATTACATATGCTTTTCCTTCTTTTTTCGCAGTCACAGTTCCATCTGGACTCACAGACAAAATATTCTCATCTGATACAGACCATGTCACAGCCTTATCTTTGGCATCTTCCGGCATGATTGTCGCAGATACCTTTGTGGCAGCTCCAACTTTCAATGTGGTTTGTTCCGCTTTCACCACAACCATATCTACCTCTGGCTTTTCTGGTTTTACCGGATCTTTTTCTTCCAGCTTTCCTTGTTCCTCAGTCAATTTCAAAATTGCTTCTGTCACATCTTTTTGTAATATTCTTTCTTCTTTTTTGTATTCTGCCAGCAGTTTCTCAGAAGCAGACAGTGCTTTTTCAAATTCTTTTGTGTTTTTGTACTGATCTAAATCAATATTTCGTGCAGCCTCTACCGCTTCTTCCAACAATTTAATATCTGGTTTTGCAGCCAGCGCCTCAAGTGCATCCAAAGCCTTTTGCAATTGTTCTGTGAGCGCATCAATTTTTGCCTGTTCCGTCATAAAATCTTTTAGCAACTCTTCTGCCTCTTCGCATAACTGATCGATGTTGGAGTAATATACTTCTAAATATTTTGTACGATCCAACTTCTCCGCTTCATCCATCGCTTTCTGCAATTTTGAAAAATCAGAAGCTTTCTGATAAACCGCAAGTTCTGCTGCTGTCGCAAAGTTACCAAATCCCTGTGTCACTTCAAATTTGACATACTGTGCTTCCACTTCATCAAATGTCACTTTTCGAAGTTCTTGTTTATCCGCAAATGTTCCATCCGTTACAATTTTCTTCCATTTATCTGCCTGATTCGATTTGACATACAGATTGTATTTCTGTACTTTTCCATTATTTCCTCCAGCAGGGCGCTGCAAATATGAAAACTGATTAATCGTATATGATTTTCCCATATCAATTGTAATCTCTGCCGGATTGTCTGCCGATACCGTAAACATCGGATTATAACTGCTGTGCCAGATCGTATTTGGATTTTTGTCAAATGCATATTTGACAGGCCCTTCATTATGAGCCGTATTATCTGCCTGTTCTGTGTTTGCTGAAATCTTGAAGTTCTTTGAATCAATTTCCACCGCAGACGGCACCACCGGTCTGCTCAATTTATGTTCCAGCGCAGCCTCCAGACGATCTAATACTTCAAAGTAATCTTTTACCAAAACACCTGTCTGATTTTTCATCTTTTCAAGCGCCGCTTTTGCCTCCTGAATTTCCTTCCAGTCCTTTTCCAGAAAATAGTTTACATCTTCATCCGCCTTTTCAAGCGCTGTGCTTACAAGTTGATTTTTAGAATCTTCTTTTAAAACAATTGCATTATATGCATCTGTTAATTTCTGCGTCGCCTGCAAAATCTCCGTTTCTGTCACTCCCGGTTTTAAGTCAGTTGTTTTTGCTTCACTGTAAGCGCTTAAGAATGTCTGTAATTCTTTTCCATCTACAACAGAATTATTATCTACTCTCTCTGCTTTTGCCATGATTGCCTTTAATGCTGTTCTGTCTACTAATGGATTCAACCTTTCTTTTGCTTCCCGCAAATCGCGAATCATCCAAGCAACCTCTTTCTGGGTCGCCTTGTCTGAATCATATAAAGACTCCGCTTCTTTGAGCGCAGATTGGAACGCCAGCCACTTTTCATCCTGCTTGTAGTCGCTCGCAAGAATACTCTTCATCTCACGAATTACTTTCGAGAGCTGTTCCTTATCCTCAGCTGTTGCATAGGCATCCAGATTTTCCATCGCAGTCTCTAAATCTGTATACGCCTTTTCTATCTCTTCTTTCGAAGCATTTTGATTTTTATGCACTTTCTCAGCTTCTTTCAACGCAGCCTGCATGTTTTCAAAAGACTCTTTTGTATATGCCTTTTCATCTAACGCCTTCGCCTCTTCAATCAGCGCCTCCAGTGTTTCCTGGTTCATAGCGCGAGCCTGTTCCACATAGAAATTGTCTACATAATATTCTGTCGCTGCATTTTTTGTAATATCTACATAGTAATCATCATAATCTCCGGTTGTAAACTTCAATACCAGCTTTCCTTCTTGATCTTTTACCACTTCACTCGCAACCACAGCATGTTGCGCATCATTTTCCTTACTTGCTTTGTCTGATTTCACTGCGAATGTAAACGCATTCGAAGACGGAGATTTATAATCGATTCCTACTGTATACTCTGTATTTGGCTCCAGTCTTACTGTCGAAGGAATCGTTCTCATGTAATCTCCCGCACGTACCTTCAATGAATAGTTGCCATCGATTACATCCGGCGTATATTGCGGATCTACTGCATTCTTCTGTGACAAATGCGACTGGTCAGACTCCGTTGACACAAACACACCATATCCCTGGTCTACATTTTCAAAATCTTCCCAATATGTGTATTTTGCAGGTTCAGGATTTGTCGACGGATTTACTTTCATGACACGTACATCATCAAAATCCACTACCGATTCATCTGTCTTTCCTTCCTCCGCAGCCAAAGTCAACACCGCCTTGTCAGATGTTGCCGTAAAACGAACCTGCATACGTTGTGCATATGTCTGGTATTTGTCATTGTGATGAACACCATATTTTACATTGCTGCTGTCCATATAATTCGCTACAACTTCGTCCCCATTCTCGACTTTGATAGATGCTTTTCTTCCATCATCTGTAATACACCATACCGATGCCGAATAGGTTTGTCCTTTCTCAAGTCCTGTCAGAACCTGCTCCACTTGCCCATCTTTTTTCCCTTTAATGTAAAGATGCGCATTTCCAAGCGAATTATCTTCAATCGTAATATGTTCCACACTTTTTGCCGAAGAAGATTGCTTCCACTCATCAAAATTATAAGAATCAAATCCCATATCTTTTACCGGAGAGCCTGTTGACCATTCCATCGTATCCGATGTTTCAATCTTTTTCGCTTCTTCTTTGTAAAGCACATATCCTGTTTTTGCATCTGCTTTTAACGTCACTTTTCCATCTGTCACAGACACTGTTTGTTTATCGCTTTTTCCATTTTCAGAAAGCTTGTATACCGTAACCTGCGATGCATCTTTCCACGAATTCGGAAGTGACCATGTACTCTCTCCTCCATCGCCATTGTAATGATAAATCTTTCCTTCTGTATCATCGTCTTTTTCCCACGGAATAAATATTTTATTTCCTCTCGCAACTTCTTTTCCGTCTTTCGTGATGACATTGACACCATTTTCCATCTTTGTCACAACTTCATTATTTTCACCAAGCACCGCCTGCTCATTGCTTGTATACTGCATAACCGGATACTGTGCAAGGAACTTGTTCGGAAGTATCTGCTCATAAAAAATCTGCAGTGCATTGTTCATATTTTTCGCCGTCTGCCATCCATTGATCCCAGCTGTATCTGAGTTACGATCCTTCACACCACGGAACAGATCATGCTGCTGAAAAATATCAGACTGATTATTTTCCACAAAACGAACCAGATTTCCTGCCGCTTTCAGATTCGATGCCACTGGCTCCACCTGAATTCCATGTGCGAACACACTGTGCGATGCCATCTCATCCGCATATTCCGTTCCAAGAACGATGTCACGACCCGCAATATTTTCAATCAATTTATACATCGGCCATCTTGTACCAAAGAATACATCCACATAGGTCGAATCTATTTGTCCATTGGTATCTTTGTCATACAACTGTCCGAACCTTCCATCCAGACCATTTTCACTCTTATCCAAATCATCATTTTCACGTATAATCTGTTTTGAAGAATCATACCAACTCCACGCTGCCTGATCTGTGAACAATCTTCCAAACTGCGGCGATTCCGGATAAATATCCGTATGATTGACATGGATTCCTATCTTGGCATTATATTTTTCAGAGTTTTCAAGTAATGTCTGAAAATCTTCCAAACCTCCGGCACGTTTATTGTAATTTGCAAAATCTGGATGTGATGAGTCGTGCCCTTCACTTTGATATCCTTTGATAATTATATTCTGACCAAATCCATCCATCGCAAGTGACATCTTCTTTACATTGTCTAAAATACGAAGAAACGGATACTGTGCCTCAGACCCCACATTCATTGCAACCATCGTCCATGTATCTGTCACAACATCTGCGCCTGTTTTTCTGGTCATACAGTCATCACGCAGTGCAATTGCACCATCTTGATAATCCACCTTACCGTCTTTGTTGCGATCCGCTGTAATAGCCACTTTCACAGCCGGCTCATACATTACTTCTCCATCCAGACCTCTGTATGTAAACTCATTCATCCAAAGTCCCGTGGAAGTGTGATCCCCCGCATCAAATGTCTGATACGCCACCTCATGCCGATTCTTATAGGATTCTCCTGTCAGAGTTGCCGCCACATTCTGATTACTCAGCACGGCAAGCGTTGTCTCACTGTAAGCATTTGCGGCATTTGCTTTTGAAAGTTCTACCTTTGATTCCGAGCGATAATCATTTACCGTGAGCATGCCGCCTGCATCCTTGCTCGACATAGAGATCAGACTGTGTTCCGGGAAATTCAAAGTATATAGCTTTGTCTTATCATCTTTGATATTTTTCACATGCATAGACAGTACATTTTCTTTTACTTCCATGATGACATCAAACGAAATCCCTGTTGATTCTTCCGAAACATGATAGGTCGCCTTCGCACCGGAAATATCTGATGTAACCTTCGGTGTGTACAGTTTATTATTCAATTCCACCTGATGCAATGCAAGTTCCTGCCCCTTGACAGTCTGCCCTCCCTCCTTCAAGGTATACCCGACCACTCTTGGGAAATTTGCATCCAGCGTCACTGTCATTTGCTCAGAAGAAATCTCAGCTTCCGACGTGCTTTCCACCACTTCTGGCGCATTTGCTGTCTCCTGTGTAAATCCTTGAATTGTCATGCCCGTACTTTCTGTTGTTCGAAAACCAACTTTTCCGGCATTCGTTGTAAGTCCACCTATCTCTCCATTGTAAATCTCTTCATTATCCAAAAAGATTGTCACTACATTTTCAACAACTCTTACTTTTACTTTATACGGAACGTCACGTCCGGAAAGTACAAAACCGCTGTCCTCAATCTCTGCAAGTCTTCCGTTCTGATTATAAATCCCCCATTTTGTATAATGTTGGTTATTTTGAGCAGAAGGTCCCACATAAATATAGTCTGTCGGAGATGTATAGCGCAGCACCACGCCATAATTACAGCTATTATTTAGCGGATCATATGTAAATTCCACTTCTTGATTCTTAAGCTCCTTAGAATTTTGATCAATGAACACACCATCTTTCTGAACAGTCACACCATCTTTCCCTGCTTCCAGCACTCCGCTGTCTCCAGAAACTTTTTCAAACCCCTCTGTCCCTTTTGTGAAATCACGATTATAAGAAACTTGTTCTTCTTCCTTTTTGATTTGTATACTGCACGTTTTCTGTTGTCCATCTTCAAATACAAATGTCAAATTTGTGGATGCCGCATCTTTGATCTGTGCAATATATTCTTTTTTTATCGTAACTGTATTGGCATGAAATGTGTAATCTTTGTCCTTTTCTAATGCCACATTCCCACTTTTAATTTCTGTCAGTTGCAAAGACTCCTCAGCAATTGTTACTTTGAAATCTTCTTTTCCGGCTTCCTCATAATCAACTGTAAAATGATCCGGTGTAAGAACAACTTCTTTTGCGATTTCCCCTGTCTTTACATTGTCGATTTTAAAAGCACAATCATAGTTTTCAGACACCTTTCCCCAGAGGCGCATACCGACATTCCCCGCTTTTTCGTTGCTGAACTTGTCGATTTCCTGATTTATGATCTCCACACCATCCTGCAGAACTTTCACGTTGTTTCCGCGGTATTCCACTCGAATTCTATGAGTTTCTCCTACTTTTGTAAAACTTTTAGCCGCAGATGTTACGCTTCCCCACTCACCTGCTCCGTTGAACCAATTCCAGCTTCCACTGTCAATACCGATTCCCTGCCAGTCGTTTTCATTGTTATACCGAAAAATAATTCCCATGCGGCCACCATTGTCTGCTTTCGTCAGAGTCATATCCATCTCCACATAACCGTCTGCACGTTTTTCTGACTGGTTTTCCGAAAAAATCGTATTATCATCTGAGCTTAACACCATATATCCCTTTTCGTTCTCTCCGTCTGTAAACTCGATTTTCCCGTTTCCACTCGCCTTTGACCATCCACCTCTGTTTTGTTCATTTGTAAATTCAACAAATTCCTGCTTTAACGCTGCCTGTACTGTAAAATTCGATAATGGAACTGAATTTGCAAGCATACATGCTGATAATGTCACTACCATACCTTTTTTGACTGTTTTCTTCATTTCTGCCTCCGATTTTTGCTCTTTTAATTTTACTTTTTAATTAATCTCTTTTCTTTTTTCTTCCAATGACAGTTACTCCTGCTGCCACCATTGCTCCAAGGCACAGTACGATAGACTGTGGGTCTCCCGTCTTGACAGGATCTTTCTTTTTATCCTCTTCCGGCTTCGTATTCTGAGTCTGATTCTGATTATCTTTTCCATCGTCTCCATTATCCGGTTTTGGATCCGTTTTCTCTTCAACAACCGTAATTTCTACTTTGTCAGTTTTTCCATTGGATGCAGTTGCAATCACATTTGCCTTTCCGATCTTCTTTGCTGTGATCTGTCCGTCTTTATCCACTGTTATCACTGACTCATCAGAAGTTGTCCATGAGACTGTCTGATCTGTTGCATTATCCGGTGTAATCACTGCTTTTGCCGTTGTCGTCTCTCCGACTTTCAATTCCGTCTTATTTACAGTCACTTTGACTGATTCCACTTCTACTTCCCCTGGCTCCGGATTCTCTAGAAGGTCTTTCAGCGTTTCTTCCAATGTCTTCGTTGCAAGATCCACATCATTTTGTTCTGCCAGTGTGTTTTCGTACATTGCCTCTGCTTTCATATATGCATCCATAAAAGCATCATATCCCTTTGCATCTGCAAATGTCAGACCGAACTCTTCGCATTTTTCTTCCGCTGCTTTCACTTGCTCTTTCAGCGCTGTCTTGTCCACTGCCTCATACGCTTCGAATTCTCTCAATTTGAACGTATTGCTTCCATTCAGACTTACTCCCTGCATTTTAATGTAACGTGTGTGAATCGTTTCTGCAAATGTGATTGTATTGACACTTTCTCCATCTACAGTCTGTAAATCTTTCCACACACTTCCATCTTCTGAAATCTGAATCTTAAAACTTTTTGGCGCTCGATCCCATTGCAGTACCAGCTTACTGATGTCTTGCTCTTCCAGCATATCTACCGCAAATGCGCTGTCCGCATATGCACCCTCAAAATACGAATCTTTTTCACTCACATCTGTGCCATGCTTTCCATCCAGAGCATTGCCGTCACCATCAATTGCTTTCCAGCCGACACGAAGTTTTTTCCAGTCCACATCCTGATTGCCGTCACCTTTTCGCTGCGCTGTCCCTGCTGCTGCTGTCCCCTGAGACACATTGACTTCTGTCACTTCTTTTTTCTCTGAAACTTCTTTGATTTTTTCCGGTGACAATGCTTTGTTATATACTTTCAAATTTGCAAGTTCACCCTCTATCCCTTTTCCTATAGAAGAAAGTGGAAATACAAATGTCGATAACAGATGCTCATAATCCGTCTCTGAATTCGTAGTTCGCAAAAGTGTCTTTTCTAATTTCCCATCAATGTACAACTTTGTCACCTGCTGCGTCCCGACAATTGTCATCTGCACCGGTTTGTCTGTTGGAATCTGGTAACCAAAGTCCTGTGTAAAGTAAGAACGATTAATCTGCAAGTTCCCTTTGTCATTGATTGACAATCTTCCATCGCGTCCGTCAAAAATATATGTCTCTCCATCACCATTGCCCTCTTTTGCAAGTCGAAGTTCAAATTGTACCGTGTATGGATAATCCATAGATCGAAGCTCCGTTTGCACCTCTGTATCTCCGTTCAGCTGAAGCCACGCTGTCCCAGCTTCTTCTTTTATCTTTGCATCCGAAATATTTCCGTTATATCCATTTCCGCTGGCATCATATACTTTTCCGTCCTTAACATTTGCAAAATCATAATCCAGCACAAGCCCGGTCTCACTGTCTACATCTGCCCCCAAAGACACGCCCGGTCCCTGCTGTAATCTGTCATACTTGAAACTGTACTCTTCAAATGTCTGTGTCTCATCTGTTCCGCCCCATGTCTTTTCACTCAACACTGCTGCCTGACGCATGATACGTTCAAAATTATCTCTTTCTGTCACACCCATATCTGCAATGTCTGCCCAAAGCGCCGTCTTTGCTCCAAGAAGATTCGGCTCTGACTTGCTTACTTTGCTTCCTGTCATCACTGTCGGATCCCAGTTATTGAACACATGCTCCACATTGACAACATCTCGTTTGTCGCGCCCAGGATTTCCATACAGATGGAACGAATCTACATTGACTACTTTATATCCCTGTTCAATTCTATTCGCTGCATTTTCCCATGAATTTGACCAGAAATCAATTTCAATATCGTTATATGCTTTTGCCTGATCTTGATTTTTGAAAAACTGGCTTGTCGATCCCCACATACGAACCTTTTTGTCGTGATCCTTTACATTGTCTGCCATTTTACGGATATACTCCTGTACACCCGGTCGTTCCTGATCATTGATATTCCAGTACTCGTCTGCTCCGATGTTGACCGTGTCACCTAAAAATACATCCTCTTCCAGATACTCATCAAACAATGCATCCATAAACGCAAACGCAGAATCTTTTTTCTCCCCGGTCATCGCAAGCAATTCCCAGTCTTTATCTGCATTGATATTTCCCTTAATTTCCGGAACCGCCTTCTGTGCCTCATCCAAATGATTTCTCACATATTTTGTAAACAGAAGCGAATGTCCCGGTGCATCAATCTCTGAAATCGGATTAATTCCGTAATCCATCGCCAAATTCTGTAAATTCTTGTATTCTTCTTTTGTATATTGCGGCGAGCCGCCAAACACTTCGTTGTAATAGTCGTTCTTTTTCTCCGTCGTCTTAAGGCTTGGGAAGGTATCACTTTCCAGACGGAACATACCTTCTACGTTTTCCCAATGTTCATATTTATCACGGTCTGCATTTCCCGGCACATGTCGGTTATCATTCAGATGAAATTGTACTTCATTAATCTTATAGAACGCCAGCGCTTTCACAATATCTTCCAACGCATCCATTCGGTATGGTGTTCTTGCAATATCAATCATCACTCCACGGACTGCATATTGGGAAAAATCACGGGCAATTCCCTTCGGGAATTTAAATTCATCTTTCTGTGTATAAAATACCTGCTCTAAAGTCATCGCACCGTAAAGACATCCGTTGTATCCATTTCCAATGATGTGGATTCCATCGTCATCTGCCTGCAGAAGATATCCCTCGTCTCCAAGTGTGTATGTATCTTCCACCGCAGACTCAATCAAAATGTCATCTGCATCTGATTCCTGTCCGCTTACAATTGCAAGTTCCATTCCGGTAATCTCTTTCATATCTTCCTGAAACTGTTTTGCAATTTTGTCTGCGCCAAGATTCGCCCCATCTTTCACAATGATGCGTGAATCTTTTGTCAGTTTAAATTCTCCGTCATAGCCGTACCATTCCTGAATACTCGGAATTACTTTTGGCTCTGCATTTTGTTTTTGTACCTCCGGGAATAAATCGGAATGCTTCTGTGTCTTTTTCGGAACAGCCACTTGAAAGGCTTTCTTTGCGACATCCGTCTCATCCTCTTTATTCACAACCTGAAGCATAATCTCCATGCTCTTATAATCGTACATATTGTACTCGCTGATTTTTCCGTCATCTGTGATGACCTGAGGATATTCGCTTCCGATTACTTGAATCTCATATCCTTCCGGCACCTGCGGAAGCGGCACTTCTGTCATGTCTGTTGTAATTGTATCCAGACCTTTCACCGTGTCAAGCACTTCTTTTGCACTTTCCGGCTCATACGGTATCGGAACCTGCGTTCCGTTGATTTCAATTTCACGCACAGAGACACTGTTTCCGCCTGCCTGTGTGTTTACCTTGTTAAACTCAAAACGGACATATTTATCCAATTCTTTTACTGTTTTGATAGAATCTACCTTATTCTGTTCTGCACTTGGCTCATGTGTAATATGTGCGACTTCTCTCCAATTATCTGTTTCGCTTGCTCTCGTCTTAATTGTATAGTCTGTAGAAAATACTAATTTAAAGAAAGAAATATCAATGCTTGTGATATCTGTCACATTATTTCCAAGATTTAATTCCAGCCATTGCATATTCTGTTTCTGATTCGCATCTGTTCCTGTTTTCATCTGAGGTGCAGACCATCTTGTCTCTTTATCGCCATCGACTGCTAAATTCGGTGTGCAGGACTCCATTCCAACTTCCACTCCGGATGCCGTGGCACGTTTTCCTTTCGCAATATTTCCGGTAACTGCATCCGGATTTTCTGGTTTTTCCGGCTTGTCCGGCTCACTCAAATCTCCGTACACCTCAAACTCATACACACCGATTCCACGGCTTGCAGCCTGCGTGTTTCCTGATGTGAAACGCAAACGCAGATAACGGGATACTTCCACCGGTTCCCCATCCTTTGTTACATCTACTTCTTTTATGATATTCGCATCATTGCCGGATGGCATCTCCACAGATTTAATTTCCGTCCATTTCGCATCTTCCGCCTGACTGTCCGATGTCTCAATAACAAAGTTTCTCCATAATTTTGCAAAGAATTTCACAGTCACCTTTGAAATTTTTGCTGAGTTTCCGAGGTCGACTTCCAGCCATTCCTCCCGAAACTCCTGAACATCACTGCTCTGCCAGCGGCTGTTGATATTGTCTGTTGTGTTGTCCCCTTTTCCGTCAAACGCCAGTTCCGGTATTCTTGCAGGATGCTCAGCAGATGCTCCTAATGAGTTTGATGCTCTTGCAGTTCTATTCAGAGCAATATTCGTCTGCTCATTTTCTTTTTCCATCGCCTGTTCTGTCTGAGTATTTTCTGCCGCAACTGATAACATACCAAGACCCGAAAGATTTCCTGCCGAAAGTGCCGCCGCCAATAAGATTGCAATTACCTTTTTCCTTTTCAATTTCTTTTTCCTCTCTTTCCTGACCGCTTCAAGCCATTTCGTTCAGTATAACATATTTTTTCTGTTATAACCATTTATAATTGTAAATTTTTACCTGTATATTTTGTTTTCACTTTATTAGTATGTATATTTTGTATATTTTTCAGTCTTTTCACCAAAAAATAAGGAGCATATCACAATGATACACTCCTTGTTCTTAACAATTTGCCTTGTACGCTTCATCCGCACTCCACACATCGAATCCATTTTCCCGTAAAACATCAACTGCTTTTTCCGGTTCATCTGATTTCAGCACCGCCGAGGCGTCTGCTCCATTGGCAAATGCATACATATATTCCACATTCACTTTTGCTTCCACCAATGCATGCATTGCTTTGCTAAGCGAACCGGTCGCATGTGGCACACGAATTGCAACCACATCTGTCAGCATCGCTGTAATCCCCGCTTCCTTTAAGACCATTCTTCCTTTCATCGGATCTGATACAATCATGCGCAGCATCCCATAGTCTGCAGTGTCCGCAAGACTTAACGCCACAATATTGACATCATTTTTCCCTAATACTGTCAAAACCTCATCAAGACGCCCTTCTCGATTCTCCAAAAATACGGATAATTGTTGAATTCTCATATTTTCCCTCCTCTTAAGATAGATTTCTCTTATCAATGACACGTTTCGCTTTTCCTTCGCTCCGCTCAATTGTCTTCGGCTCAACCAGCTTTACTTTCACTGCCACTCCAAGCGCCTGTTTTAACACTGCACCGATTTTATTTTTCAAACCATCCAACGCACGGATCTCATCCGAGAAGAAACGTTCATCTACTTCCACCATGACAGTCAGCGTATCCATATTGTTCTCGCGGTCAACAATCATCAGATAGTGTGGTGCGACATCTCCACCCATACTTAAAAGTGCAGTTTCCACCTGAGTTGGGAACACATTGACACCACGAATGACTTTCATGTCGTCTGTACGTCCTTTGAATTTTGAAATTCGAGGGAGTGTTCTTCCACATGCACATGTACTGTGGTCAATGCTCGTCAAATCTTTTGTCCGGTAGCGCAGAAGAGGCATCGCCTCTTTCGTGAGAGTTGTAAAGATCAACTCCCCTGTCTCTCCATCCGCACATGCTTTTCCCGTTGCCGGATCTAAAATTTCCGGATAGAAATGGTCTTCAAAAATATGCAATCCGTTATGATGGATACATTCAAACGCAACACCCGGTCCCATGATCTCACAAAGTCCATAAATGTCAAAGCAATTGATTCCAAGTATGTTTTCAATCTTTTGACGCATCTCCACAGTCCATGGCTCGGCTCCAAGTATTCCCGCCTTTAATTTCAATTTTTCTACAAGTCCGGCTTCCTGAAGTGATTCTGCCAAATGAAGTGCATAGGACGGCGTACATGCGATTGCTGTCGCTCCAAAATCTTCCATACACATCATCTGTCTCTTTGTGTTTCCAGCAGACATCGGAATCGCCATCGCACCTAATTTTCTTGCGCCAAAATCAAGCCCCATTCCTCCGGTAAAGAGACCATATCCATAACAGACATGAATAATATCCTCCTCGGTAAGTCCTGCCATCGTAAGACATCTTGCCACACACTCTCCCCAGAGATCCACATCATTCTGTGTGTAGGATGCAAGTGTCAGTTTTCCCGTCGTTCCGGAAGTTCCCTGTACTCTCGCTACCTGAGATTTCGGAACTGCCAAAAGCCCAAACGGATAGTTTTCTCTCAAATCCTCTTTCGTTGTAAATGGAAGTTTATCGATATCTTCCACTCCTTTGATATCTCCCGGTTCTACTCCAAGCGCTTTCATCTTCTCGTGGTAAAACGGAACATTTTTATATACCCGTTCCACCAGTTTTACCAATCGTTCACTTTGCAGAGCCGTCATCTCATCCCTGCTCATACATTCCACTTTCGGATCTCTGATCCTTTCCTTCCACTCCATCGCACTTCATCTCCTCTATAACTCGTTTTCGTCTACAATCTTCACGTTTGCCTTTTTCAGCCTTTCAATCGCTTTGTCAAAATCATCTGTATGGAACACCATGACAGGCGCCAGTCCATCCCGGATAATAAACGAATAAATGTAATTGATGTTAATCTTTCCTTCCGCAAGAATCGTCAGCATATTGTTGAGCGTCCCCTTCTTATCTTCCAACTCTGCGCCAAGCACTTCACTGACACGGACAACAAATCCTTTTGATGTCAGATATTCTTTTGCCTCCATCGGTTTGTCAACGATGAGACGCAAAATACCAAACTCCGGTGCATCAAACGAAGACACCGCCCGGATATTGATATGTGCTTCCGTCAACTGACTCGTCACATCCATAAGGCTTCCCGGCCTGTTTTCCACAAATACGGATAACTGCTTAATCATAAGACACCTCCTACAATGTATAGCCGACATCAAATGCCTGCTTGTTTAGTTCCACAGTCTTTGGCGGTACCGTATGTTCAATCACGTCATACCACTGCTCTTTTGTAAAATCCATGTGCTGTGCAGCAATTCCAAGCACGATCATATTAAACACTCTCGGATTGCCAAGTTTCTTCGCCTCTTCTGTCGCATTCACTGTATACACTTTATGTTCTTTCGCCAAATCTTCTAAAATGTGTTCCGGATACTGAGCCGCCCCGATCACAACAGGCATCGGATCAATTCTCCAGTCATTTGCAATCAACACACCGTCTTTTTTCAAGAAATGTGCATACCGGAGTGCTTCCAATCGTTCAAATGCGATAATGACATCTGCCTGCCCTTCTTCCACGATCGGCTCCGCAACTTTCTCTCCATAACGCACATATGTCACAACACTTCCGCCTCGCTGCGCCATGCCGTGCACCTCAGAAAGCTTCACATCATATCCGCCCGCAATCGCAAGCCCACCTAAAATCCTGCTCGTGAGAAGTGTTCCCTGACCTCCCACACCTACAATCATAATATTTTTTGTCGTCATTATCTGTCACCTGCCTCCACTAATTCAATCGCCTCAAATTTACACAATGTCTCACAAAGTCCACATCCGGTGCACATCGTGTCATCAATATGAATCGTTCCGTCCGCATTTCTTGTCATTGCCGGACATCCCGGTTTCATACACATACCACATTTTTTACACTTGTCTTCATGTGCAATATAAACCGGTTTCTTTGATTTATCCAAAAGGACACATGGTGATTTTGTGATGATGACAGACACCTCGTCTTTTGCCACTTCTTCTTTTACCACTTTTTCTAACTTTTCAATATCAAACGCATTTACTTCCACTACGTTTTTCACACCAATTGCCCTGCAAAGCGCCGGAATATTGATTGCATATGTCGGCTCGCCAAGAAGTGTCTTTCCGGTCGCCGCATGGTCCTGATGCCCAGTCATTCCGGTTGTGGAATTATCAAGAATCATCACGGTTCCTGTCGCTCTATTGTACATCATATTCATAAGTGAATTCACGCCGGTATGTAAAAATGTAGAATCCCCGATCACAGCTACCCAGTTCTTGATATAGTCTTTTCCTTTTGCCTTTTCCATTCCATGAAGACTTGAAATACTTGCTCCCATACAGATTGTTGTGTCCACAACACTAAGTGGTGCAACTGCCCCCAAAGTATAGCAGCCGATGTCTCCTGCCGCATGGATCTTCAACTTATTCAGCACATGGTAAACGCTTCTGTGTGGACATCCTGGACATAAAATCGGAGGTCTTCCCGGGACCTGTGCAGGTGCTTTCACATCTGCCTTTTCTCCGAGAATCGCCTCACGGATCATATTGGCGCTATATTCACCCTGCACTGTAAAAATTTCTTTCCCGATCGCTTTCACACCCCATGATTTCACCTGTTCTTCAATAACAGGATCCAATTCTTCCACAATGTAGAGTGTCTCCACTTTCTGTGCAAACTCCTCAATCAATTTTTTCGGAAGTGGATTCACCATGCCAAGTTTTAACACAGACGCATTTGGAAGCGCCTCTTTTACATATTGATACGGAATTCCACTTGTGATAACACCAATTTTTGTATCATTCATCTCCACTTTATTGATCGCCATTGTGTTTGCCGCCTCTGCAAGCTCCAGATTTCGCTTTTCAATCTCAATATGGCGAAGCTTTGCATTGCCCGGCATCATAACATTTTTACGAATATCTTTTTCATACGGCTTATCCTCCGGCTCCACGCGGTCACATAATTCCACCAGCCCCTGCGAATGCGCCAATCTTGTCGTTGTGCGGAAAATAACAGGGCGATCGAAGTTTTCACTGATCTCATATGCAAGTTTCATAAACTCTTTTGCTTCCATACTGTCTGATGGCTCCAGCACCGGCACCTGAGCTGCTCTTGCAACCATACGTGTATCCTGTTCATTTTGAGAACTGTAAAGCCCAGGATCATCTGCCACAATCACAACAAGACCGCCGTTGACTCCCATGTAAGAAACTGTATAGAGCGGATCTGCCGCCACATTCAGTCCCACATGTTTCATACATGCCATAGAACGTACCCCTGACACACTTGCTCCAATCGCAACTTCTGTTGCCACCTTTTCATTCGGTGACCACTCCGCATAAATATCATCTTTATATTTTACAAGATTCTCACTGATCTCTGTACTTGGCGTTCCCGGATACGCAGTAGACACTTTTACGCCCGCCTCATATGCTCCACGGGCAATTGCCTCATTGCCGAGCATAATTACTTTTTGATTCATATTTGCCATTTTATAGTCCATCCTTTCGTAAATCAGTCACACGCTTTGCTTTCCCTTCAAAACGCTGTAATGTATGTGGTGCTACCAGCTTGATATTCGATGCAAGACCAAGCGCAGATTTTAATTTGCTTTTGATTCTCTGCTCCAACTCACTCAATTTTGCATAACTGTCAAGTAATCTGTCATCGATCAATTCCACGGAAATCGTCATCACATCGAGTCTGTTCTTTCTCTCCACAAGAATCTCATAATGTGGTCCGATCTCCTCAATCTGAAGAAGCACTTCCTCAATCTGTGTCGGAAATACATTGACACCACGAATGACAAGCATATCATCAGAACGTCCAGATAAGTTATCCATCCTGCATGTCGTTCTTCCACATTTGCAAGGTTCATAATGCAATCGCGTCAAATCTTTTGTGCGATAACGAATCATCGGAAGCGCTTCTTTTCCAAGACAAGTGACAACCAATTCGCCAAGTTCACCCTCCGGCAGCACTTCCCCGGTCTCCGGATCAATGATCTCCGGAATGAACCAGTCTTCATTGATATGTAAGCCATTCAACTCCGTGCATTCTCCTGACACACCAGGTCCACACAGCTCACTCATTCCATAATTTTGTGTACAGACAAATTGGTCTCCCCACACTTTACGCATCTCTTCTCTCATCGGCTCGGTCATCCCTTCGCCTCCAAACAAACCGATCCGAACTTTCAGATCTTTTGCCGGATCAAGTCCTCTTCTTCGAATCTCTTCTCCAAGGTGCAATGCATACGATGGTGTCGCCACCAAAAGTGTCACACCCATATCCTGTAAAAACATAATCTGTTTATTTGTATTTCCCGAGGACATCGGGATCACAGCTGCACCAAGTGTCTCCAAACCTCCGTGCAATCCGAGCGCTCCTGTAAATGTTCCATACCCAAACGCAATCTGACAGACATCATCCTCCGTCGCGCCGCCCATACACGCCACTCGCGCTACATTGTTCAGCCAGATTTCCAAGTCTTTTTTCGTATATCCTACAACAGTCGGTTTCCCAGTCGTCCCGGAACTGGCATGAAATCGAACAAGTTCCTTTTTATCTACCGCAAACAATCCCATCGGATAATGCTCCCGAAAATCTGATTTATTTGTAAATGGCAATTTCTGTAAATCCTTTAATGTCTGAATATCTTCCGGCTTCACGCCCGCTGCATCCATCTTTTCACGATAAGGCGCTACTCTCTCATAAATATATGCAACACTTTCCTTTAATCGCTCTAACTGAATCTTCTCAATCTCGGCTCTTGGCAGTGTCTCTTCCTTCGCCCAAATCATTCCCTCATCCTCCTTTTTCACTGCATTCCTTTAGCAAATCGCTTAATGTTTTTATTATAGCACAACGCTTTTTCAAATTAAAGCATTAATTTATTGCATCGCAAAATTCAAAAAAAAGATGCAAATCCTCACGACCTGCATCTTTCTCTATTATGAAAAATCAAACAATGACAATTGATTCGTCTCCGGCAAATCTCCAAACATTCCCAAATCCGCCATGAAATCAATCACCGTCTTACTTACCTTCGTCCGCTGCCTGAAGTCATCTTTTGACAGATATGGACCGTCTGCTGCAGCCATCTCAACCGCATCCGCCGCTTTGTCTCCCATACCCTCAATGCTTGAAAGTGGCGGCATAAGTTTTCCATCGATAATCTGAAATTTCGTTGCCTTTGCTCGATAGATATCAAGTGGCAGGAACTCAAATCCTCTTGCATACATTTCCTGCACGATTTTCATATCCTTCAATGTATCCTGCTCCTTTTTGCTCAGAGAATCACTGCGGCGTTTGTAATCGTTCATATAGAACTCCAGCTTTTCTTTTCCCTGACACATCAGCTCATAAGAAAATGCGCTGGCGCGGATACTGAAATATGCCGCATAGTAGGCAAGTGGATAGTAAACTTTGCAGTAGGCAATGCGAAATGCCATCATGACATAAGCGGCCGCATGCGCTTTCGGGAACATGTACTTAATCTTTTCACATGACCAGATATACCAGTCCGGGATTCCATGCTCAATCATGTCCTTTTTAAACTCCGGCCAGTCTTTACACTTCCCTTTTGCCACAAGACCTTTACGGACACGCTCCATAATCGTAAATGACTCCTCACTGTCCATTCCTTTGTTGATCAGATACGTCATAATATCATCACGAGTACAGATTGCGGTGGAAATCGTCGCCTTACCGCTTTTGATCAATTCCTGCGCATTGTTGAGCCATACGTCCGTTCCATGCGACAGACCGGAAATACGAATCAAATCTGAAAGTGTCTTTGGTTTCGTATCCACCACCATCTGAATAACAAAGTCTGTTCCAAACTCCGGAATTCCGAGACACCCCACCGGACATCCACCGATATCATCCGGCGTAATCCCAAGAGAGCTTGTATCCTGAAACAGTTTCATCACACCCTGATCGTCAAGCGGAATGTCTGTTGCCTTAAACGGTTTTCCCGTGAGTTGTTCCACCAACTCTTCCAGCATCTTGATGATCGTCGGATCATCATGGCCGAGAATATCAAGTTTCAGCAGGTTGTGGTCGATGGAGTGATAATCAAAATGCGTTGTGATAATATCTGTTGTCATATCATTTGCCGGATGCTGCACAGGTGTAAAAGAGTTGATATCCTGACCAAGTGGGAGAACGATAATTCCTCCCGGATGCTGTCCGGTACTTCTTCGGATTCCGGTACATCCCTGTAAAATACGCTCGATCTCGCATTTTCGTTTTCCCTGTCCGTGTTCCTCATAATAATTTTTCACAAATCCATATGCCGTCTTATCTGCCAGTGTACCGATCGTTCCCGCACGGTACGTCTGACCTTCCCCGAAAATAACCTCCGTATATTTGTGAGCATTACTCTGATAATCTCCGGAGAAGTTCAAGTCAATATCAGGTTCTTTATTTCCCTTGAATCCAAGGAAGGTCTCAAACGGAATATCGAACCCATCTTTAACAAGCGGTTTCCCACAGTTCGGACAAAGCTTATCCGGCATATCGTAACCACAGCCCCCCGCATAAGCGCGGACTTCCTCAGACTCAAAATCACTGTAAAAACAATTCGGACAATAATAGTGAGGACTCAACGGATTTACTTCCGTAATTCCTGCCATCGTCGCAGCAAACGACGAACCAACCGAACCACGTGATCCTACGAGGTAACCGTCCTCAACGGATTTCCATACCAGTTTCTGCGCGATGATATACATCACGGCAAATCCATTGGAAATAATCGAGTTCAACTCTCTCTCCAGACGCTCCACTACAATCTCCGGCAGGGGATCGCCATACATGCTGTGCGCTTTGCTGTAACAGATATCCCTTAACATCTGATCCGAATCCTCAATGACCGGCGGACATTTATCCGGACGAACCGGAGAAATCTTTTCAATCATATCTGAGATCTTCACCGTATTTTCAATGACCACCTCATGCGCCCTTTTCGATCCAAGATATGCGAATTCTTCCATCATCTCCTCTGTTGTGCGAAGATAAAGCGGCGGCTGGCTGTCAGCATCGCCGAATCCTTTTCCGGTCATGATGATTCTTCGATAAACCTCATCTTCCGCATCTAAGAAATGCACATCACAGGTTGCCACAACCGGTTTGTGAAACTCCTCCCCCAATTTTACAATTTTGCGGTTAATATCTTTTAAGTCTTCATCGCTTCGAATCTGGCTGTATTTCGGGCTGTCCACCATAAACTGGTTATTGCCGAGCGGCTGGATTTCCAGATAGTCATAAAACTCTACCAATCTTGCGATTGTTTCATCCGACTTGTTATTGAGTACCGCCTGATAAAGTTCTCCCGCCTCACAGGCGCTTCCGATCAGCAAACCTTCCCGATAGCGGTTGAACTCACTTTTGGGAATACGCGGTCGTCTTGCATAATATGTCAAATGCGACAATGAAATCAATCGGTATAGATTTACTCTTCCCACATCATTTTTCGCCAAAATGATTGCATGATACGTCGGCATCTTTTTCACCGCATCCGGATTCGTCGCACCAAATGCATTCACTCCTTTTAATGTCGTGATTTCCCGCTCTTTTAACATCTCGACAAATTTCACAAAAATCTCTGCGGTCGCCCCGGCATCATCCACAGCACGATGATGATTCTCAAGTGAAATGTTCAATGCTTTTGCCACGATATTCAATTTATATTTGGACAGCGTTGGAAGAAGCACTCTCGCAAGTGCAACCGTATCCACCGACACAAATTCCTGCTCAATATTCAAATTTTTACAGTTCTGCTCAATAAATCCGACATCAAACCCTGCATTGTGCGCCACAAGAGAGGCGTCTCCGACAAATTCCAAAAACTGCGGCAGAATGACATCGATCTTCGGGGCATCCATCACCATAGAGTCATCGATACTTGTAAGCTGCGTGATCTCGAACGGAATCGGAACTTCCGGATTTACAAATGTACTGTACTTATCCGTAATCTTTCCATTCTCCACCTTCACCGCGCCAATCTCAATGATGTGATCTTCCACAGCACTGAATCCGGTCGTCTCGATATCAAACACCACATATGTATCATCGAGTGTCTGATTTCCTGCATGCACTGCGATATCTGTCAGATCATCTACCAGATATGCTTCCACCCCGTAAATCACTTTGAACGGATCATCTTTATCAAGTCCTTCGATAAAATGATTTGCATCCGGGAATGCCTGCACAACACCGTGATCCGTGATTGCAATCGCAGGATGTCCCCAGTCGTGTGCTCGTTTTACAATCTTATTCACATCAGAGACACCATCCATATCACTCATCTTCGTGTGGCAGTGAAGTTCCACCCTTTTCTCTGCACTTGTATCCTTTTTGGTCGTTCGAAAATCCGGAATTTTTTTTATTCCGGCAACAGAACCAATCGTCAGTTCACTGTCGAATTTGTCGATGGTTGTGACACCTTTGATTTTCAAAAACGCTCCCGCTTTCACCTCTCCAAGCAACTCCGGAAGCTGATCATTTCGCACAAACAGTTTTACCATGATCGTATCTGTAAAATCGGTCACTGCAAACATGACAATGGTCTTTTCGTTTCGAATCTCACGTGTATCAAAGCTTGTCACCTGTCCGCGGAATGTGATCTCTCCCATCTCTCCGACCACCTGTGACAGTTCAATCGTCTCATCCTCAAAATCACGTCCATAGATCAGATTCGGATCGTCCGATCTCTTAAGCGGGCGATAAAACTCTTTCTTCTTTGGCATCTCTTTTGCCGGAGCTTTTGCAGATGTTTTCGCTGTCTCCTTGTGTTCTTTCTTTTCTTGTTTTACCTCTTCCTTCGTTTCTTTTGTCTCAAGTTTTGCTGCATTCTCTTCCACAATCGCATTGATCGCCTGCTGAAGCATACGGGCATTGTGCTCCTGCATCTTGCTTGTCTTTGCCTGCTGATATTCCACATGAATTTGAATCGGAACATGGCACCGTTCCTCGAACACTTCATTCAACAAACCTACAATCGAGTCCTGCTTTCCCTGCGCCACAATTGTGTCATCCAGCTTAAGATACAGATGGTTTTCGTTTTCAAAATGATACTTCGCATTCAGGAACATATTGTGCTCGACAACACTTCGTTCTTTCAATTCCAGCAAAATACTTTCCCTGTACTCATTCATCAGATTTTCCGGTGTATACTGACCGGACAACTGATAATCCTCATAAATCCTGATCCGAATCCGGTTTCGCCCAAATAACTGTTCTTTAATCATTGTTTCCATCTTATAAATCCAGCTCTTCGCAAGCAGATGCGTACTGAATAAATGGACGTGCAGGTAGTCTCTGTCTGAATTTGTCGTAACTTTCGTCACTTCCACATTTTCAAACAGTACTTTACAATCACTATTTACTTTTAAAGTCGGAAACACATCAAAGAATTGCTTTGTCATCATATTTCTCCATCTCTATTTTTCCCAGTTTAATAATTCATTCCGAAGAGTATCTAAAAGTTCCTCTTCCTTTACTTTTTTCACAATTTCACCTTTCTTGATCAAAAGTCCTTCCCCGATTCCACCGGCGATTCCGATATCTGCCTCTTTTGCTTCTCCCGGTCCGTTCACAACGCATCCCATCACCGCTACCTTGATGTCAAGCGGGATATCTGCGACCATATTCTCCACCTGATTCGCAAGTCCGATAAGGTCAATCTTTGTTCTTCCGCAAGTCGGGCAGGACACTACTTCTATTCCACCTTTGCGAAGCCCCAGTGTCTTTAAGATGAGTTTTGCTGATTTGATCTCTTCGAGCGGATCTCCTGTCAGAGATACGCGGATCGTATCTCCAATTCCTTCATACAGGATAATGCCAAGCCCGACTGAGGATTTGATATTTCCAGATAAAATTGTTCCGGATTCCGTAATTCCAACATGAAGCGGATATGGGCACTGCTCTGCAATCAATTCATGTGCTTTTACACACATCATCACATCAGAAGATTTGATACTGACCACTAAATTGTCATACCCCATCTCCTCGATCATACGCACCTTATCCAACGCACTCTCCACAATGCCCTCGGCCGTCACACCACCGTATTTTTCCACGAGATGTTTCTCCAATGATCCACTGTTCACCCCCACACGGATAGGCACATTGTATTCTTTTGCTTTTTCCACAACCTCACGCACTCTCGACACATCTCCGATATTTCCCGGATTAATACGGATCTTATCTGCTCCATGTTCGATTGCTGCGATTGCCAAACGATAATCAAAATGAATATCTGCAACAAGCGGAATATGAATTCTTTTTTTTATCTCTGTGAGTGCTTCCGCCGCCTCCATCGTAGGCACAGCGCAGCGGATAATGTCGCATCCTGCTGCCTCCAATGCCAATATCTGGGCAACTGTCGCCTCCACATCCTCTGTCTTTGTATTTGTCATAGACTGAATGGCAATCGGATTTCCTCCGCCAATCTTGCAATTCCCAATCTGAACTACCTTTGTTTCTTCTCGTCTCATATTTTCTCCTTTCATACTCAGGGAGAACATAAACTCTCCCCAATTCCACTAATAAGCAAAGAGTCTGACATGTCAGACTCTTTGCTTATTCTTGCCTCTATCTTCTGCTACTGTCTTGTAAATACAAGCTGATCCCCATATTCACGCTCTGCAAGTACCAGCACATTCTGTTCAATGCTATAATCAAACGTAGATAAAATCTCGCCAAGCGATGCTTTCAAACCTTCTGCTGCCACCTGACCATCCGATTTGTCCGCTGCCTTCTGCAGCGCTGCCTCATCTGCCTTGATCGTAATCGTCTTTGCATCTTTGTCAAGCACATAATCCATCTTTACTTTTATGCCTGTTCCTTCATCGGCAGAATGTAAATTTACGGTCAAATCATTATTTCCCTGAAAAATCAGCGTCATGCTGTTCTCTTCTGATTCCCATCTCCCGTCTAATGGATTGCCCGCAAAAAGTCTTGTAATAAAAAAGACAACAACCAATACAATAACTACGGATGCGATGCCTGTCACAAAACGCCACATTTTACTTCTTTTTTCTTCATCGTTTTTTGCTATCATCATGTCTATCATTCCCCTCAACTTTATTGCATACCTAAATTATACGGAGTTTGTGTTTTTATGTCAACGCCCTATTTTTTGTTCCGTTTTTTAACTATTTTCCTTTGTCTTGTTGAGAATCAGCACTTTTTCACTTTTTACAGAATAGTACTGATAAAATAGAAAAACAAAGACAAGGAGGACGATATATGAATTTCGGGAATAACTTAAAAGACTTGCGCGAAACACGGAATGTTACCCAAGGTCAGCTGGCTGAATACTTACAAGTATCTCGTCCTACTATTGCAGGTTATGAAACAAAAAGTCGTCAACCTGATTTTGAAAAACTAGAGAAACTTGCAAATTACTTTCATGTATCCATCGACTATCTGGTCTCCGGCTCAGAGACCACGAGCACAGATATCCCTCTAAAAAAAGAGCCGAACGAAAAATCACTGGATCGTGATGTGGCTATGGCTTATCAGAAACTATCACTCGAATCCAAACAGGATGTCCTAAAATATATTGAATTACTTCAGTTGCGTGATGATGTTCAAAATGCAGAATAAGGAATGTGCTTTCGCACATTCCTTATTCTACATTTCTGCTCTCATCTGCAAGATATTCAAAAAAATCAAAATCTGCATAATGCTTATGAAATACCCTGTCAGCACAAGTCATTCCGACGAATGTCCCTGTAAATTCCCCATATTTGCAATACTCATCCGAATATTTTGTCGTGTCAAAAACCCTGCCTATTCGCTCATACTGTTCTCCATCATAGCTCCACTCAAACCAAGATTCTCTTCCCTGTACATAGAGCCGCAAGTAAATCGGTCTGTCTTCCACCGGAATCCTGGTGTTTAAAAATTCTGTCTTTTCTCCATTTTCCAGTTGAATAATAGAAAGCGCACTCTGTCCAAGTGTCTCACTGTAATATTTTCTCAGATTTACATAGTTCATATTGTCATAATACATGATCAGTCCGGCGCTATGCTGATGAATCTCTGGAGTAAATTCCATCTTGGTCGTTACCCTCGCATACACACTTGTCAATTTTCTTGCCAAAATACTTACTTTATTCAGAGACGTGCGCGATTCCTGTCCCCTGATTCTCACATACCCTTTCCGTGCCGTCACATCTGCAAAACGCTGCGGCATAATGCGCGGGGCATAATAAAAATTGCCCAATTCTTCTCCGTCAAAATCATCAAACGCAGGAATTGCCGGAAGTTCTTGCTCAGGCAGTGTGCTTTCTTCCACCTCAATCTTGGCAAGATTGGTTCCATCTGCCATACGAAGCCATCCATCTTTCGTCCATTTCATTTTCTGGATTGCAGTCTCACGCCCAAGTGTACAGCGAAGTTCCGGCACAAACGGTCTCGCACAAAGATGTACCAGATACACTTCCCCTGTCGGCAATTCCACATAACTTCCATGCCCTGATTTTTGCAAAACAGAATCCGGATTGAAATATTTCGGCTTTAAATGATCCGGGTCTTTTCGCTCATTGGATTCTCCCGGCACACTTGTCACAATCGGGTTCATCGGATCTTTTTCATACGGTCCCCATACATTTTTAGCTCGTCCCATCGTCACACAGTGATTATACCCCGTGCCGCCCTCGGCACACATAATGTAATAGTATTCTCCTCGCTTTGTCAGATGCGGCGCCTCAATACATCCCCTGTCTGTTCCGCCTCGCCAAAGTGGTTTTGGATATCCAACAATCTCTTCTTTTTCTGGGTCATACTCAACAATACAGATAAATCCTGGTTTTTCATACCCTTCTCTTGTCTCCCATTCCAAAGAGACAATATATTTCTTTCCGTCGTCATCATGCAGGATTGAAGCATCAAATCCTGATGAATGCAGATATACAGGCTTGCTCCACGGTCCCTTGATGTCTTTTGATTTCACCAAAAAATTATCTACATCAAAGTATCTCGCATTCATGGAATTCATCACACCGTATACCACATAGAACATATCTTCCTCTTCACAATAAGTCAGACAAGGCGCCCAGATTCCTTTTGCACTCGGCAGTTTTTTCAAGTCAACCGCCTCATCATCAGTCAAAATATGTGTATATAATTCCCAGTGTTTCAAATCTTTTGAATGATAAACCGGAATTCCCGGGAACCATTCAAACGTAGACACTGCCAGATAGTAGTCATCCCCTTTTCTGCAAATACATGGATCGGGATTGAATCCCGGGAGTATCGGATTTAAAATCATAGTTTTTTCCCCCTTTTTTGTTAATTCTTCTTTTGCGTCGGAAACCATTTAAAATCGACACACCGCCCTAAATCCCAGCTGTCCCAGCCAAGCCATCCGTTTTCATTTACCGTGTCCGTCAAAAGCTTATAACTCCAGTAAAAGTATCCGCTTCCCTTTTGCCATGCCTGAAGCTGTGCATCAGCGACAGCCCGATAGATTTCGTTCTTTTCATCTAAAGTCAATCGTTCCTCTTTTGCACCGTCCACGCCGTTTAACACACTCTGACCGCCTTTTGTGTCACAGCCGCATGCAAGAGAATTGAACAGACACCACTCTCCACAGATAACCGGGAAATATTTCTCCATCTCCTCAATTTCTTTTTCATAATGTTCTTTCACAAAACATGTGTATCCTTCTATCGTCTGTTCGCATCCAGCTGCCTCTGCCATCATCAGATACTGATGTGTATCCAGCACAACATTTACATATTTTTCTTCCCGCATAAAGTCTTTCCACGCTGTAAGCACAAATCCGTCGTGAATGACAACATATTTTTCTTTTGGCATATATTTTCGTATGCGGTCATACGCTTCCTGATAAAATGTCCTTAAAAACGCAAGTGTATTCGGTCCGGAGCCGGCCGCCATCTCCTTGTCGACTGCCGGATAACGGTTTGGGACATCAAACAGCTCCCACACACTTTCTGTGATTGGTTCATTCAGCACTTCAATACCCCACAGCCCTTTTCTTTTGCCGTAACGCTTTGCCAGCCGTTCAAGCACTGTCAGCACAAATTCTACTTCTTCCGGATTTTTAGACCATTTGCACACTCCGCAAATACCTCCGTTGTCAAAGCCATTTTGTCCCTCCGGTGCAGTGTGCAGATCTATCAATATCTGCAACCCATACTTTTCTGCCCAGTTAAATGCCTTATCCAGTTCTTCTACGCACCCGATAAACGGTTCTCTGTCTCCGAATATAAAATATGGCACCGGAATTCGCACAGCCTCCATTCCCATTGCTTTGATCGCCACAAAATCACGCTCCGAAATATATTCTGCACGATGCACCTTGATTCGTGCCTCATATACCTCTTTTGAGAGTTTTCTTGGAAGGTAATACTCATCCTCTGCTGTCGTTCCTTCAAACAGCGCCGGACTCATCCATTTCTCCAGCACAAGCCAGTTTCCTAAATTTACACCTTTGATATACATTTCCATTCCTCCTATTTTTCCGCGCGTTTTTTCAAGTCCGCAATAATGCCGTCAAATTCCCTGTCTAAGTGATAAAATTTCATGATAATCAGCCCCAGTATATAGACAACAATCGGAATCCACACAAAACAGATTTCAATGGAAAACAGCGCTGATGCAGACTGCACCGCTTTTTCTCCCGCATAGCCTCCGACTTCCAGGATCAATCCAAGCAACGCCGAACCAATACCATTTCCAATCTTATATCCAAAACTACATGCACTGTTCACAAGCCCTTCTGTTCGGTATCCTGTTTTCCACTCGCCATAATCAATCGTGTCAGATACCATCGCCCACATGGTTGCTCCTCCACACGCATTTCCAATACCACGGATCACACTGGATACGATGATAATCGCAAGCGAGCCGCCTGAAAAATTCAGCACGAGCATCCCGATAATGTCAAACACAAGGCCTATTGCAAATACATTTCTCTTTCCAAACCGTTTTACAAGCATCGCGATAAAGAACATTCCGCAAATTTGTACAATATTGAAAATTCCGTTGATTGTCCCGACCAGATTTTTGTCCCCTAAAATATCTTTCGCATAGTAAACCGTAGAGCCTCCATTTACAGAATACATAAGGAAAAATAATGCAAGCATTCCAGTCATCATCATCCAGTATTTGTTCTTGAACAACGCCTTTACGCCTTCTTTAAACGGAACCTCATCCACAGCTGACTCCGCAGCCCCCACACGCTCTTTTGTTCCAAAGAACGTAAATAAAAATGCTATGGTCGCAATCACACCGAACACACAGAATGTTTTTGTCCATGCTGACGCATTATTTCCAAAATATTCTACAAGCGGTAATGTAAATGTGTTGATCAGTAACGTTCCTGCTGTTGCAAGCAGATTTCGAAAAATACTCAACACTGACCGTTCATATGGATCCTGTGTCATCAGCGCATTGAGCGCAGAGTACGGAACATTGATTGCAGTATAAATAATCGTTGACACAAGATTATACGTGATAAATACATAAACCAGTTTTGGTGTAGATGTCCACGATGTCGGCACAGAAAACAGCAATACCCCAGATATCGCAAACGGAATACACATACGCAATATCCAGGATCTCGCCTTCCCAAACCGGGATTTTGTCCGGTCTACAACGACACCCATGATGATATCGCTGATACCATCAAAAATTCTTGACACCATCATAATCGTTCCCACTGCCAATGCATTTACTCCTGCATAATCGGTATAATAAAATACAAGAAATGCTGACATTGCCGTATAGATGATATTGCATCCAAAATCTCCACATCCATAGGAAAAACGTTCGACGATTTTTCCCATACTTAACTTTGCCTTCTTATTCATCTTTTGATTCCTCACCTTTCTTCTTTTCAGGTATATTTTTACTTTTTAAAAACATTATTTTTGAATCAAACGTTTGTGCACATCTGTTTTTCTTCATTTTTTCTACCTTCTATGCTTATATAGTACCACATTTCTCCCTTGTTCAGTAGGTCTTAAAAAATCTAAAAAAGCGGTCGATATTCTCTTTTTTATATTGTATAATGAGATAAATAAGAAAGAGGTGCATATGACATGAAGGATAACAATTTGGAAAACACTCAGAAAAATTCACATTTATACGAAATTATCGACGTCCCGCAGGCAACCGGTGTAATGTTCCGCACTTCCGTGGACGAGGGAAGCTACATCCCAACTCACTGGCACCGTGCTGTCGAGATCATCTATCTTCTTGAAGGAAAATTGGAAGTGACAATCGAATCTCAGACATTTTTGATGCAGGCAGGCGATTGTACACTTATCAATGCAAACATTATGCATTCGACAAAGTGCACGCAGCCCAACACTGCTATTTTGTTGCAGATTCCGGTAGAATTTATGGAAATCTATATTCCGAATATTCAGCAGTTATTTTTCCTATTGGATGAAAACAGCTCTGATCTGGTGCGTCAGACAAAAATGGCACGATTTAAAGAGACTCTGACACAGATGCAGATTGCAAATGACATCCGGCCAGAGGGATTTATCCTGCGTTTTAACAGTCTGCTGTTTGAGTTGCTGTTCCAGCTGTTACACAATTTTAGCATCCAGCTTTTTCCATCAGATCTCAGTCAGAAGAACAAAGACCGTGATCGGCTGGATTTGATCTTAAACTATGTGTCCAAGCACTATGCTCAACCGATCTCACTGGAAGAAATCGCGCGTATAGCCTGTTTACAGACCGGGTATTTTTGCCGATTTTTCAAAAAACATATGGGAATTACTTTCTTAGAATATCAAAATGAGCTGCGCCTTTCTCACATTTACCGTGACCTGATCACAACAGACGACGCGATTCATTTGATTTTAGAACGACACGGATTTACAAATTATAAATTATTCCGCAGAATGTTTCACGAACATTTTGGAGATACGCCGCTGCGGATTCGTAACAAGCACAAATCGCAGCAAAATTAACCTTTTAAAGCAGCAAAAGAAGAGCTTTTTTCAGCTCTTCTCTTTTTCCTATTTCGCTAATTCCTGAAATAATCCTTTCATTGCCGGATAAATTTTTCTAAATTTCTGATAGCGCTCTTCATATTTTGCGACAAGCTCCTGAGACGGTTCCACTGTATCGACTACTTTGACCAATTTTTCTGTCGCTGCCTCTACGCTTTCATACGCTCCACAGCCGACTGCCGCAAGTATTGCCGCTCCATATCCTGGTCCTTCCTCGCTTTCAATAACATCCACTTTCAGATTCATTACATTTGCAATAATCTTTTTCCAAAGCGGGCTCTTTGCCCCGCCTCCGCAAATTTTTGTACGTTCAATCTGAATTCCAAGGCTTCTCGCCACCTCTAATGAGTCGCGAAGTCCAAATGCCACACCTTCTAAAACAGCCTGTGTCATCTCTTCACGTGTCGTGTCCATTGTCATTCCTACAAATGCAGCCCTCGCCAGCGGATCATTATGCGGTGAACGTTCTCCCATCAGATATGGTAGATAGAACACCTGATTTTCACCTAATTTTGTAATATTTTCCTGCTCTTTTTCATATTCTTTTGTCTGCAGAATCTCATCCATCCACCACTTATTGCAGGATGCTGCACTGAGCATGCAGCCCATCAAATGATAATAGCCATCTGCGTGGTCAAACGAATGTAAAGCATTATTTTCATCTACTCCAAACTGTTTGCTGGAAATAAAAATTGTTCCGGATGTGCCAAGTGAAAGATTACATCTTCCATCTCCAACTGTTCCTGTTCCGACAGCCGCAGCAGCATTATCCCCTGCTCCCGCAATAACTTTTACTGTCTTAGAAAGTCCTAACTCTTCTGCAATTTCTTGTTTTAAACTTCCGACCACCTCATAGCTTTCGAACAGTTTTGGAAGCTGCTCCTCTCTGATTCCGCAGATGTCTATCATTTCTTGTGACCAACATTTATTTTGGACATCTAACAGTAACATGCCGGAAGCATCTGAATAATCCGTACAAAATGTTCCAGATAATTTGTATACCAAATAATCTTTCGGAAGCATAATTTTATTTATTTTTGCAAATAGTTCCGGCTCATTTTCCTTCATCCAAAGAATCTTCGGCGCTGTAAATCCTGCAAACGCAATGTTCGCTGTGTATTTCGAAAGCGTTTCCTTCCCAATTACCGTATTCAGGTAATCTGTCTCTTTTGTTGTTCTCCCGTCATTCCATAGAATCGCCGGACGAATGACTTCATCTTCATCATCAAGCACCACAAGCCCATGCATCTGTCCACCAAAGCTGATTCCCTGCACCTGACTTTTGTCACAGTCCTTTGTCAATTCCCTGATTCCTTCCATTGACTTTTCAAACCAGTCTTTTGGGTTTTGTTCCGACCATCCTGGATTCGGAAACGAAAGCGGATACTCCTTTGATACGATGTTTTTTATCTTTCCATTTTCATCCATTAAAAGCAATTTTACTGCTGAAGTTCCTAAATCTACACCTATGTATAACATACACTTACTCCTCTATATATTGTGTTTTATTCAAAAAGGGACAGGGCATTTTTCAATTGGGGACGTAGTAAAATTCAATTTTACTACGTCCCCAATTCATTAGCGCCACGGATTTTCTGTTGGATAACGAACCTCTTTCGGCTGATTATATCCGATCTCATCCACTGGCACTCCGATGTATTTAAACACTTCAAACAATGCCTTTCCAAAGTTTCCAAATACAACTGCTCCGTGATGTGGGAAATTCTTTTCAATCAATACATGGCGGTAAAATCTTCCCATCTCAGGAATTGCAAAAATACCGATTGCACCGAAGGAACGTGTTGCCACCGGAAGCACTTCTCCCTGTGCAATATAAGCACGTAGTTTGTTGTCCGATGTGCTCTGCAATCTGAAGAATGTAATATCTCCAGGCATGATATCTCCTTCCAAGGTTCCCTGTGTCACTTCTTCCGGAAGTGCTCTTGCCATAATAAGCTGATATTTCATCTCGCAGAATGACAATTTAGATGCTGCTGTATTTCCGCAGTGGAATCCCATAAATGTATCTTTCTGTGTATAATTGAATTTTGCTTCAATGTCTTCTTTATATAAGTCTGCCGGAACATTATTGTTGATATCAAGTAATGTCACTATATCTTCACTTACAACCGTTCCGATAAATTCACTCAGCGCTCCATAAATATCCACTTCGCAGGATACCGGAATTCCCTGTGCTGTCAGACGGCTATTGACATAACATGGCACAAAGCCAAACTGTGTCTGGAATGCCGGCCAGCATTTTCCGGCGATTGCCACATATTCTCTATAGCCTCGGTGTTCTTCCACCCAATCTTTCAATGTCAATTCATACTGTGCTAATTTTGCAAGAATCTCAGGCTTTTTGTTTCCTGTGCCCAATTCTTCTTCCATCTCTTTTACAATTGCCGGAATTCTTTCGTCTCCTGCATGTTTATGGAATGCTTCAAACAGATCCAGCTCTGAGTTTTCCTCAATCTCAACACCTAAATTGTAAAGTTGTTGAATTGGTGCATTACAAGCAAGGAAGTTCAATGGACGTGGTCCAAAGCTGATAATTTTTAAGCTGTTTAATCCAATGATTGCTTTTGCGATCAGACGGAATTCGTAAATCATATCCGCACACTCTTCGGCTGTTCCAACCGGATATTCCGGAATATATGCTTTTACGTTGCGAAGCTTTAAGTTATAGCTTGCATTTAACATACCGCAATACGCATCTCCACGTCCTTGAATCAGATTGTCTCCGGTTTCCTCAGCCGCCGCAATGAACATTTTTGGTCCGTCAAAATGTTTTGCAAGCAATGTCTCCGCAATCTCTGGTCCAAAGTTACCAAGATATACAACTAACGCATTACATCCTGCTTTTTTGATATCTTCTAATGCCTGTACCATATGAACTTCACTTTCTACGATACAAATTGGACATTCATAAATTTCTGCATCTCCATATTTTTCTGTATAAGCTTTCATAAGAGCTGCTCTTCTGTTTACTGATAAACTTTCTGGGAAACAGTCTCTGCTGACTGCCACCACACCGATTTTTAATTTTGGCATATTGTTCATGATTCTTCCTCCATTTTCTTATGACAATGTAATATTTTCACCTTTTAATCCGTTAAATGCACCTGCAATTTTTGCCTCTTCATGTGCGATCAGCCACTTGTTCTTCGCAGTCATCAGGCGATCTTCGCCTTTTTCTTTCAATGCAAATGTAATCTCTGTGTTTGTGTCTTTCGGAAGTACAACTACACATCGAAAACCTTTTTCTCCTACGCTGCACGGCGCATAGTGAAGCGTCGTCGCATATACTTCAATCGCAGTCCCTGCCGGAACAAGAAAAGCTTCTACTAAAGAAGTATCGTAAGTGTCATCTTCTTTGATGTCCTGCTGAGCACCCAGCAGTAAAACCAAATCCGTAACCGCCACATTTACCTCAGAACTTCTATGATATTCCAGTGCATTTAATGTATGGTTGTGACCGTTGCAATATCCGATTTGGATCGGGAGTCCCCCATACATACTATTTTGAAAATCTCTCGCCACACTAAGTACTTCCAGTTCCTCTACAGACGGCACATAAATGACATCTTCCGGAAGAGGTGTATGCTCCATCTCTCTGATAAGTTCTGCACAATCATACTGAGCAAGCACTTTTCCATATTTCTTAAAAGCTTCATCTGTTATCTTCTGAATTTTCATTCCGCTTCCTCCTGAATTGCTTTATTTCTACTTGCATTTTAGCACCGTTTTTTTGTCGCTTCTTCCAAAAACTTATCCATGTGATGGCAATTTCTTGTCATTTTTCAAAAATAGAATCTAACAATCTTGCTTAATTTACTCTCTTACAATATACGAGATATCGTTTTGCATTCGATCCGTATGGATGACATGTCAAAAGAGTAACCATATCTTCTCCTTGACGAATCAATAATTTGTCTGTCTGCGACGGCTCAATAATTTCGATATCAGAAACCTCATATTTCAACACTTCTCGAAAATTTTCAATGACTACCGGATCTCCCACCTGAAGCTTTTGAATATTTCGGAACATTGCCGTCTTTCGAAATCCCCGATGGGCGGCAATCACACAATTTGTATTCTCGCCTCCTACCGGATACGAAGTTTCCGCCAAATGAGCCGCCCCCATAGACATATTCTTTTCGCTGGCGCCAAGATAAATTGGCAGCTCCACATTCAGTTTATCAATTTTCACGAATCCAACGACACCGTCCTCAATTCCATAACTACTCAAATCAATTGTGTTCTGCTCATACAAAAAAGGATCTCGCACTCCGGTTCGTCTGGATGCATACAAAGCTTCATTTCTCTTTACCAGCTCATGATACAACTCTTCTACTTTTATTTTCGAATTTCGTTTTTCTTTCTCAAATTCTTCCTTTTTCTCTTTTGCTTCCTGTCGAAAAAGAAAATCTGTAAGCTTTGGATACTGGGAAATCAAAATTCCTGCCACAATTAAAATAACACCTAGAATATAAGCCTTTTTCATAATTTCCTTTTTCTCCTTCTCTTTTTTCCGTACTTACGATACCGAAGAATTGTCATCGTAATTTTACCAGTCCCAAATACACCTATTACAATCGACACGCCGATAATGTAGTACCGCCACGGCATCAATTTTCGAATCAACGACGGAGTCTGCTCTTTTTCTTCTTTTTTTACATACTCAGTACGCTCTCCTGTGACCAAAAGTCTATGTGTATTTACCCCGTACGGAGTGCATGTCACAAGCGTCACAAGATCCTCACCATCTGGGGTGATTGTCAGATTCTGCAATTCTTCCGGCTCCACTGTCTTAATCTCTTTCACTTTATAGGCATGTGTTTCATCTAGTACATGAATGTAAATTTCATCCCCAAGTTTCATCTCATCCAGCCTGGTAAACAGTTCCGCTCTCGGAAGTCCTCTATGTCCTGTCAAAACCGTTCTTCGATTCTTGCCTCCAATTGGAAGTGCCGTCATCTCCAAATGTCCAACTCCTTTTCTCAGAACTTCCTCGCTCGTTCCGTGATATACCGGAAGGTTCAGATCAAGCTTGGGAATCTCCAGATAACACATAACACCCTCCTCATCCAAATTCAAAACTTCATCATAATTGTCCGGAACCGCATATCCGCTCCCAACGATAAACGGGTCATGTACAGGATCTCCGGAAAGATTTTCATTATAGATTTTTGCCTCTTCCCACTCCGCTTCAATCTCTTCCTTTGAAGTATCTTCCACATTTGCCTTATAGATATCGATCACTTTATTTTGACTGAGTTCTGCAAAAAAATTGCTGATAAACGGATACAAAAAGATTCCCACACCAAGAAGGATAGATAAAATTGCAACTCCCCATATAATTACTCCGCTTCCCCTTTTTTCCGTATTTTCCGTCTTCATCTATCATCCTTTCCAGAAATGACAAAATCCGGAGCAGAACGTATCGCTCCACCCCGGTATTCATTTCTATCTATGCACGTCTTCTTCTCTGATAACCTGTAATCAGCATAATACCGCCTGCTACAAGAACAATACCTACGATTGAGAAGATAACAGTTCCCATACCACCTGTGATTGGCATGATTGGAGGTTTTCTGTTGACTACAGTTTTGTAAACAATATTTGTTACATTTCCATCAAAATCTCCTGCATCATCAACTTTTCCATCTTCATCATCATCTTTGATCACAACTTTAATCAACTCGTCCAACAATTCATATCCATCCGGAGCTTTTGTCTCTTTCAGATAGTATGTTTCTGTTGCCAAACCTTCTAAATCTAATTTTCCTTCACTGTCAACTACTAAAGTTGTTGTTGTATTTGTATCTTCCTCTTTTGCCAAATGATACTTTCCATCTGACATTTTCACAAACGTCATTTCTGTCTTTTGATCATCTCTTAATAACTGGAATTCCGCACCTGCTAATGGTGTTTTTCCATCTTCTTCTACCTTTGTCACATCAATTGCATAAGTATATACTTTTTCTTTATCTTCGGATGGTGTATAAGAATCCCAATCATATGGATCATTATTCTGTCCTACGTACGCCTTGTTTTCCAACGGATCTGCATCTTCCGGATATCCTGGATCTCCCGGACGTAAAATCGCATTTTCATTGATTGTACCTTGGTATGTCACCTCGATGGCTTTCAGTGCAAATGTGCTTCCATCTTTTTCATATGTTGCATATTTTCCCATTAAAGCATCATAATCGAAGTCTAAAATAAAATCTGCTAATTCTTGTCCTTCTGCTGCTTCCAGATTTCCTTTCACTCCATCTTTTCCATTGTCTTTTGCATCATAATATAATTCAAAAGCTTCTACATCTTCCTCTGATGTACCAATTTGTTTTTTATCTCCATTCTCATAAACAGCATTTACAGTAAGATTGTTTTCCTTATATGTATGTCCAAATGTAATACCAATCGGAAGGTAGTCTCCAATACGGAAAATTTTTGCTGTCGCATCTTCCGGATAATATGGAACAGGTACATTTACCGTATAATTCACTTTTTGACCAATCTCTACTGTGTGATCATCAACTTCTTTTTCAATCGCTGCCGGACTTCCTTTAATTGTCACTTCTGCATCATATGCGAACCATTCTTTTTTGGTTTCATCATAGACTGGTACAATATTAGCTGTAGCTGGTGCATATTCATAAGTACTATGTTCTCCACTTTCATCTGGAGTTGTCAAAATCAAATATTGACCCATTTCCATACCGTCAAATATTAACGTAGGTTTTTGTCCTCTCATTGTTGCAGAGGCAGCCTTATCTAACTTAATTTCTCCACTTATGATTGCATCTTCAAGTTTTTTCATAAGATTACTCAGCTCAGCGCCTGTCACTTCTTCAAAAGATTTTGGAACTTCATTGTTATTTTCCACATAACTTTCAAATCCTTTTTGACTGATCAACCAACTTGCTACTCCATCTGCCCATACATAAGTAGGATTGATTGGTTGTTGATTGTCATAATCAAATTTTACATCCATGATTTTATAGACATCCACAGTCGCTCCTGCATCCGTCTCTTTTCCATTTACTGTAATCGTATGTGTCTCATTCTTTTCAATGCTTGCTTGAACCGGCACCCCCATTGAAATTGTTAGTACCAACGCAATACAGGCTGCCACTATTTTTGATAATAATTTCATCCCTTTGTTTCTCATAAAAGTTCTCCCTTTGTTCTTATTTCACACTTAAATGTTTATAATTTACCTCGTTTTCTCTGTAAAACTAAATGCACTGTAATCATCAATCCACTTATTGTTACTGTCGCTCCTAAAATAAGAAAACGATCAATTCCACGTCCCCCTGTAATTGGTGGATTGATTGGTTTGTAATTTATAATAGAAAATCTATTTTCTGCTTCTTTTATTGCTGTAGGTTTTTCCCCATATTCCCCCAACACCTCTTTAAAAATAACTCTTTTATCTCCTCCTGGAACAACAATCATATTCCATTGACCAACAGATCTCATATACCCTTCTGGTGCTTTTGTCTCTATCAATCGATAAGTAGCTTTTGTAAATTTTACGGTTTTGTTTTCATCGTTTACAAAATTCAAATATCCACTCCATCTATCAGAAGTCGCTTTTCCAATCCATTCCCAGCATTCTTGTCGTTCCCCTTTTTTGATAACCTTATTATGAATTTCATCATTATGCTCTTTGGGATTTACACATTTCAATCGATAAAGTTCAAATGTAGCCCCCTCTAATGCATGATCTGAATCATCAATTTTATATAATCTAATTACCTCGGAAGGTGGATTATAATTATTCACTACATCTACAGAGGACTTTGATTGTGTTCTGATTCCAATACTCTCCACTTTTTTGGTTGTAACAGGCTCTGCTGTCTGTCCATTTTGTGTAACTTTCATGATTGTGTCATATGTTTTTTCATTTCCAACAATTTCTTCCACTGAAACAACCTTTCCCGCTGGAAGCCAAAATTCTATATTTTCTTTTGATTTTAAATTAAACTCGAGAATTCCATCTTCAACTGCACAAGCAATTTGCTCTGTCGCTTTCTCACCGCCGACTGCCGTTTTTTCTCCAATAATTGAAGTAGGTATTTTTTCCCCTTCTGATGGATCTAAATTAATTTGAAAATTAAATTCCGTCTCTTCATTGTCTCCTTCAAAAAATTCATCTACAGTCTTTGAAACTGCAATTTTACCTTGTTTGACAACCGTTTTCCCGTTATTCCCAAGAAATACAACAACCGAACCATTTTCTGAAATCTTGTCCTCACCACTTATTTCATATGTATCGGAATTTTCTTCAAGTATTGATTTGTAAACATATCCAGTTGTTCCTGTTGCATTTCCATTAGTGCCTTTGTCTTTCTCACCCAATGTTTCTTGTCGGAAAGTTCCCTGCGGAATAGCCCATCCTGCATTTTCATCTGTAGCCGTCACCAAATTGAATGATGCTTTATCCATCGGAGTAAATTCCTGCATTCCTCCATCCAATTCATAGACTATCTTTTGATAGTAATACTCATTTCCATCATTTGCATTTGGCTTTTCCCCAGTGTAGAGTTTGTAGTCATTTTCACCGTTCTTAATATAAATCGGAGTATTCTCTGTATAGTAATAATATTCATTCTTTTCCGATACAGTAAAGTGAACCGAAGTCTTTGCCTCTGGAACTTCTGCTTTATCTTCCCATGCATTTGAATAAAATGTTCCTGTCTTTGCTATATCACCCTTCTCTAAATATCTATATCCAGAATCTACTTCACTCAAATCATATTCGTTGATTCCATCTCTCAGACCCACCTCATAAAAAAGATGTACCGGATACGCTATTGTTTTCTCAGTATGGCTATCCTCGCCATTTGATGCATTTCTCGACACGTTATATTTCACAAGCGGAATCAAAGATGACGGAACGAAAAATCTTACTGTCTGTACATGTGTTGTAAGATTGTTTTCAACTCTTACACCGAGATACATCAACTTTTCATCAGATATTGTTCCAGACGAACTTCCATAATAAAAATAAGACTTATTTATAAAGGCAGCATTCTCAGGTTTTACTTCCTCATATGCACAAGGTGCCAAATATGTTCCATCTTCTTTCGCATACCAGGCAATATAATTACTGGCATTCCCACTCGATGCATCATAATAAATTTGCCCGGTATCTTGTGCATTTTTTAAAAGTTTCTCTGCCTCTTCTTCAGTGATAGTTAAGCGCTCTATTAACGATTTTAGGAATTCTGTCTTTTCTTCTGCAGTGGCATTTCCATCTTTTTTCATTTTTTCTGCAAATGTGCTTCCTGTATGTAGTTTTCCACCATACATTACTCCTGTCATATCAGCTACATTCATATACTCTCCAAGCGTATCTTCAAATGTAAGATATCCTGAATAATTGGAATTGTCTTCTTCCTCTTCCGTTGGCAATTCTGCTGATTGAATTTTTATCCTCTCTACAAGTTCTTCAAACTTTGTGATTAAGTCGTCCGCACTGCTTGCATTAAAAAACTCATCAACATAATATCGGTCTGTACATTCTCCTGATTCCGCTTTTTGTAATTTATTATCCACCTTTGGAACATCTATTGATTTTCTAAACGCTTCTAAATGTACTATCTCTCCCTCCGCTGCCTCTAAAAATGTATTCCACCAACTGTCTAATTCAACTTCTGTATTCTCCGAAGAAGGATTTAAAACCATGCGGGCATACTTGTTATCGTCACCAGTAAGCTGTGCTAACAACCCTACTGTATAAAATAATGGGGTCTTAGAATATGATTCCGACAACATTTTTTTTACCCATGCCCCTGTCAGCTGTGTAAGAAACGCCATTCGAATATCTGTCTCCCTGCCATATCCTACCGTAGAATCTCCTTGCTCCGCATAATGAACACTTGCCGCTGTTGGTGCACCATCACTCATAAGTGTGATAACAGGAATTCTCCCTTTATTATTTCCATTCGAATCAGGAATTAATTTTTGAAAGGCTTCCATTAAACCATTCTGAATATAAGTGTTCCCTTGCACTACATAAGACAATTCTTCATTATACATCGGGTTTCCAGCAGAATTTTTTACATTCTTTCCGAGTTCAATCCTAGAACTACCCGGGTAATTTATTACTGAAAAAAATGTTCCATCGTTAGCTGTATATCTGTCTAACGGCAACGGACAACTTGCAGTATCTACTTTGGAATCTTCATCATAGTTAAGTGCACCCGAATACAGAACAACCCCTACTCTGTTTTTTTCATTCATATCTAAAATTTCCTGAATTGTACTATTTACCGCCTTTACCAGCATGCTAATTTTTTTGTCATCCTCATCTTCCGCCATACTTCCAGAAATATCCAATACAAGCATAACATCCACCGGAATTGCCGCCTCTAGTGTAACCGATTTCGTTGAGCTAAGTGCTGACAATCCCACCAAAAAATTATCCGTTTCTTTTCTGGATATTGTAGTACTATTGTTATCGCCTTCAGTTGACTGCAATGTGATATCTCCATCTACAACCGTCTTATCCGTCCATATCTTCCCTGCATTAGACGTATCCGTCTCACTTCCGAAATACTCCTGCCAACTGTTTATCGTACTCTCATCAGCAACTCTTGTAACTGCCTGCTCCGGCTCCTCTTTCTCCCCTTCCGGCGCCGAGAACAACGTTACTTGAAAAATCATTCCCATCAGTATTGCGACGCAAAGAGCTGCCGCAATCATTCGATGCATCCTATTGGTTTTCAAACCAAATTTGTTCATCATTTCCCTCCTTTCTTTCTAGAATATCCAATAAAAACTGCAACGAAGTCATTGGAATGTATCTTATTTCTACCGAAGATGATTTTGAGAGATTCTTATAAAACACATCAACTATTTCTTTTTACACAAAAAAACAGCAGACCTTTCAACAAAAATAGGTTCTGCCGCCTCCATAGGAGCAGGATCGTATACCTTCCTGCTAACTGGGAAATATCCGCCTATGAGGCATCGTACCCACTATGTTTAAATTTATATGCATTTTCTCAATTTTAATAAAGCAATATTAAGTTATCAATCCAAAAAATTATACGCCTTCGTTACGGTAGTATTTTATCCCACTTTATAGCATATTGCAACATAAAATTGCATATAATGATATATTATCATAAAAAAGGAAATGTTATGAAACCATTAAAAAACAAAGTAAGTATCACTCTAGATGAGACTGTGATTGAAAAAATCAGAGACTTGGCAGAAGAGGACGACCGAAATTTCAGTCAATATGTTAATATGGTTTTAAAGGACTGGATAAAACGTCATGAAGAGGAGCTCTAGTCAAGTCCCAATGTTCTTCTTTCCCACATGGAGACTTTTCTATGGCAAAAACAGAGCAGTCGACACTCATCAAAGTGTCATCTGCTCTGTTTTTTTATACTTCTTCATTCACTACCTGAATCAGTTTTACTATGTTATCTCGTATCTTTGGCGGCAAATATTGTGGTTTTGAAAACAGATATCCCTGAAGATAATCTACCCTTAACCTGACAACTTGTTTCAGTTCTTCAATTGTTTCGATTCCCTCGGCAATCACTTTCATCTCACGCTCGTGCGCATAGCCCACAATATTTTCCACGATTTTGCATTTATCCGGATTACTGTCGATATTACGGATAATATCCATATCAATTTTGATGAATTTCGGCGAGATAGATAACAACATTTTTTCGCTGTTATATCCGCTTCCGTAATCATCCAAAGCCAACTCTGCATGCCATTTTTTCATAAGCTTTGCTTTTTGATTTTGATGATTTTCATCAACACATTCTCCCTCTGTGACTTCCAACACTACATTTCCCAGATATTCAGCATATTTTTCCTCTAACTCCTTCACCTTTTTGTCACTTAAGATTTGATTGGCAATAGAGTTGATAAATATTTTTGAATGTTTATCAATCAAATTATTGTTTACGTGGGTCGCAAACGTATCAAGCGCAAGTTCCCACGTAAGTTCTTCTATCGCATTCAGACAGTTTTCTTCTTTGGCAACTTTTAAAATGTCCAGCGGAGACTTTAGTGATGGCATAAATGATCTCATCAAAGACTCATACGCAAAGACGGATCCATCTTTACTGCTTATGATTGGCTGGAAATAAAACTGCAGTGTTTTATTTGTGATAATCGTCTTCAATTCATCTTTCACTTCTCTTTTGAACGAATCTCTCAGATACTCATCCCGATCAAAATCTGTCATATCCCCTTTACTGCTATGCTTGATCTTATACATTGCATAGTCCGCAAAATGCTGCAGTTTTTCGAATGACTCACTGTCTTTTGGATACCACGCCAGTCCTCCCGACACTTCCATCTGGAAAGATTTTTCTCCAATCGGAATTGTTGTCTTTCGAATTGCTGATTTTAAATGTGCAATCAACTCTGTAATCACCGCTTCATTCTCATACCCATAGAAGAATATATAGAATTCATCCCCTGAAATACGAGAAATAACCGTGTTTTCAGGGCTGTTGCGGACAAATATCTCTGCTGCTTTTGCAATATAGTTATCTCCGTTTTCATGACCGTAATTGTCATTTATATATTTCAAATTATCTAAATCGAGCATCAATAATGCTGCTGTTTTCAGCTCAGCTCTATGGTTTTCAAACAAGTCATTCATAATCCTAATGAATGCACCGCGATTTAAAAGCCCTGTCAATGTATCGTGGTCACGTTCATATTCAATTACCTGTTTTTCAATCACAGTATTTGTCACATCTTCAATGATTCCGGTATAAATGTTTCCCTTCTCCAACAAGCGAAGATTCACATACACCACATTATTTTTATCCGGAATCTGAAACAAGTACTGTTTCTGACTATAGTCGGAAGACACAATATATTGCTTATATGGATCAAATGCTTTTTTAAACTGCTCTAGTGTCAGAGATGCGGCATTGATTTCATTATTGAGGAAAATCTCGAAAAAATTATCTGATAAAAACAGTTCCTGAGTATCGTCATTATATTCAAACCCAGCCAGCTTTACACTTGCCATCTGAAGCAAATTTGTAAACTTAGAGGAAGTATCTCTCACATTTTGATTCAATTTTTCCATCGTGCGCGCGAAGCGGTCAATTTCCGCAATATTTGTCCTCTTGAATCGAATCTCATCTTTTACATTTGCCCGGTCAACCTCTTCTGTCAGCTTTTTAATCGGTCTTGAAATGATATAGCTAAAGATAAGGCTTCCAACAATTCCCACTGCTACTGTCAGAACAATTGCAAAAAGCAAAATAGATTTTATCTTGCCAGTAAACGCAAACAGCGATTCTGTATCCGCAATCCCCACCAGCATCCACTGCTGGTTGCCATATGGCGTATTATCATTATAAATATTGAGGCGCTGCCTTGACGTGTATAATTTTCTGCCCTCACTGCATACATAATAGTCATTATCCAACTTAGTGAGATTCACTTTCGAGGTGTTCTTTTCACATGCACTTCCACTCACAGCAAATCCTTCCATCGACAGCTCACCATCTTGGTTGAGCGCAATCATATAACAGCTGTTTTCATCATCTAACAACTCTGTGCTTGGCAAAATCTTACTTAAATAGTCTAATGTGATATCGATTCCCACAACTCCATAGACAACTCCTTTGGCATTGATCAGCGGAAGAGAGTATGTGATCGCATCGTATTTAGTTCCATTCAATCTGTACTTTCCGCCCCAATATCCCATCTCCTCAGCACTGTACTCTCCATTACTTTTGAGTGCCTGCTGATATGGTGTATAGAAAAAATCATAATACGTGACATTTTCTTTTTGGAATTCAAAACGAGGACGCCACGCAGAATCGGTCGCAATATTTAGCGATTTCACCACTTCCGCAGGCGCACGCTCGATTAATATATCGCCATTTTCACTTGAGCTCTTAGACATCGGATCGAAATCTCTTAAGTATACTCCCGGTTTATCTTCAATCCCATCATCTAAATTATGGTTATTCAGAACGATATAAGCTCCCGTCACACGCTGTGAGCGCATCGTCGAAATCAGCTGGTCTACTGCTTTTAAAATAAGTGGTTCCGCAGAGTCCGAACTTTCGTCCAGTGTTTCAAATTCAATACTTCCCTCTCTGTCCAGCTCTTCCGCAATCTTATTAATATTGTCGGCTAGTTTTGACAGGTCCGACCAGTTGTTCACCATTTCGTTTTGCAGATAGGCACTTCGGTTAATTACTTTTTGATCCACAATATCTTTTGCATTCTGGTTTAGTTTTTCATAGATTCCGCCCACTCGGAGACTCTCTGCTAAAATTACTGTCTGAGTCAAGATAAGCATACACATCCCTAGCAGCAAATAGGAGAAAATAGACTTGTTTTTTCTAAACTTTCGAAACATAATTCCTCCTTTACTGCTGCACCAGCAATTCCAACTGAATTTTTGTATCTTCATACCATTTGTGGAAATAATCGTCATTGTCAAATTGACTGACTGCTTCCTGAAGCGTCATCCCACTTTCCAGATTCTGTTCCACAATCTCTCTGTCCTGTTTTGCCAGATCTCGCATTCCCTTTTCCAAAAACGCTCTGGCAGTTGTTCCATTTTTAAACGGAATCGATGTGTACATCTGATTGTCTGCAATGATTTCAAAGCTGGTACGCAGAACTTTTTTTACCGATTGCTCCACTTTCGTCACTTCTGTCACTTTATCAAGATTATTCGCAGATTTTGTGACTGGCAAATAACCACTGGCCGTCGAAAATGCGATATTCTGTTCATCGCTTGTGAACCACTTTAAGAACTCGGCGCATGCCCGCTGTTCCTTTTCACTACTTTTTAACACCAGCATTCCGGCTCCCTGCTGTATTTGATAGTCTTTTCCGCCTTGAAATTTTGGACATTCCAGTACTTCCAATTCAATCGGGTAGCTTTCTTCGTCATTTAATATCACCCGATCAGGAAAATATGTAACACTGGAAGACGAAGAGACACATGCAAGAATATTTCCCACTTTTATATCGTCACTTCGGAATTTTCCTGATGAATCAAAGTATCCGCTAATATAGGGTACATAATAATTGTCCCACAGTTTTCTCACCACATCTTCCTCAAAATGAAGTACAATTTTATTATTCTCTTTACTAAACATATCAGTTGACAATTGTCGATATCCTGCCAGCATATAATTTGCAAATGCATCCCTTCCAAAGAACGCTTTCCCATCGTTTTGTTCCTCAGTCAAACTGTCTGTCCACTCGTAATATTTTTTTGCAGTTTCTGTAATGCCCTCTATCGTACTCAATTCTTCTGTTGTCACACCGACTGAAGAGGAAAATTTCTCCCAATCCGTCTTATTTAACATTAGTAATTCTACCGACTTCGCCACCGGAAAAATCTTTAGCGAGTCTTCTCCCGAAAAATTTCCCTCTGTAATATATCCCTCTACATATTTGCTCAGTTCCTCTTCTGTGAAATAAGGTTTCAGATCAACCGCATATCCCAATTGATCGACTTCATACGCTGTATCCCCATAGGCTGCAAACATATTCGGCATCTGATCCGCCCCTGCTTTTCCCTAAATCGCATCTAATACATTTGCTTCCAATTCACTGATGGTTCCCTGCCCGGATCCCTCAACGACAATCCCCTTTTCTTTTCCAACTGTCTTGTTGAATTCTCTAACCAGCCTGTTGAATTCATCTTGCTGTGCTCCATTATAATAATGCCAGACCTCAATCGTGACCGGATCGTCTTTGTTAAGCAAATCCTGTTCTTTTTCTTTGCACCCTGTCACTATCAGCATCGCTGACAGTACTAAAAATGCTAACTTTGTTCTCTTCATATCCCTTCTCCTCATATAGTAATATTCGATTGATCATCGTATATTCTTTCGATATTCACTTGGCAGCATTCCATATTTCTTCTGAAACTCTTTTGCAAATGCCTTTTGATTCGAAAATCCATGTTTTGCCGCAATCTCACTGATTGTCTTGTCCGTTTTGACAAGCTCCTGATAAGCATACTCTACACGCACACTTTGTAAATACGCTTTATAATTGATCTTTGCATACTTCTGAAACATTTTTGATAAATACGTCGGCGAATACCCAAATATCTCTGCAATATACTCCAACGATAATTCTTTTTGATAATTATCTCGGATGTAGGAAGTAATCGAAGAAAGCCGATTCAACTTCCTGTGACTTTTCACCATATCCTCACTCACTTCATTAATACGATACTGTGTGATCATGAGGTACATAAGCATGTAGAACTGACTTTGTACTTGAAACTCATATCCGCATGCTCTCTTGACGTAATTCTCATACATATTCTGAATTAATTCCATCATCTGACTGTCGTCCACACCAGGTTCATGGGAAAACAATACAAATCGTTCCTCAGAATAGTAATTTTCAAACGTTGCCATTGGAATCTGCAGTACTATCGTCAGATTCGGTTTCGGTGAAAAAACAGAGTGAACCTCATTCGAGTTCACGATAATAAATTCTCCCGCTTTGAGCGGCACTTTTTTCTCATCTAAAATAAATGTAAGACTCCCTTCAAACACGGCAAAAATTTCAATTGAACGATGCCAGTGTCTGTCCCTCACATAATTTCCTTCTTTGCCCTCAAACACAAACAATTTGAATGGCAGATCTTCATTTGGTACGACAAGCTCATGTTTATACGCTGTCTCTTTTTCCATATTTTCTCACCTTCCCCCTTTCCTACTTTCTTTTCATACTGCGAATCATCTGTTTCGTCTCTTTTGATATCTTTAAAGATTCGGTAATCTTTTGCAGCGCTTTATTGTATGTAAAATCATCCAGGTTGTTTTTCTTCAAATATGCCATCGTCTCATCGGGAAGCTTAATATAATAAATAGAAACTGCCCATGCGACTGCCATTTTTACATAATAGTCTTCATTCCGTATCTGGTCAAGCAGAACGAGTCCTTCTTTTACATGCTCTCGGTCAGTATAATAATCGAGCAGCATGACAACACCAAACCGAATATAATACGGTCTTGCATCTTTCAGATACGGTACGATAAATTCCCACATCTCCTGCGGATATTGTTTCGGCAGCTTCAGTCCCGCACAAAAACTGTCACATACCGCCCAATTATCAATCTTTGGGAGAAACTGTTCCACTTGAATAAGTATCTCTGAAAGTTCTGCTTTTATATATCCGATTACCAGTCCCTGCAGCATAATCTCTTCAAAGCAGTCATCTTTTGCCTCTTCCAGATAAGTTCGCCAATCTGTTTTTGCAAGCTCTTTTGCAAGTTTTCGAAGCTTCGGGATTCTCACTCCAAGCATATTTTCTTTCGGAACATTCGGTGTCAATTTTGCCATAAACGCACGAAAGTCTGGCTCTGCCAGACTCTCTAATCTCATTCGGATATTCATCTTACTCACCGCCAAGCTTGCTTGCCGCAAACCATCCTGCCGCAAATGTAACTACGCTTATCACAATTGTAATCACAGAAACACCGCTCCAGTCTGTCTTTAACAGAATTGCAATTGGAGATGCAAGAATCAGACCGATGATCGCATAGTATGCATGAATCTCTGCCTTCGAGAAAATAAACTCAATGATTTTCGCAATCAGGAATATTCCTATTACGACACCAATTCCAAACGGCGCAAGAATACCGACACCTGTTAAAAGTCCATTCATGTCAAATGCCATAAGTGCATCAATAAAATTATTAATTGCTTTCAAAATCGTATCATAATATCCAAGCAGCATCAGCATCATGGAGCCACTGACTCCCGGTACTACCATCGTCGCTGCTGCAATGACCCCGACTCCAAACAGCTTCACTACATTAATTACATTGAAACTTACATCTGCTGCATTCCCACTTGTCTCTCCCATCACAGCCATCAAGATTACAATTCCAAAAAACACCAAAAACGGAATGACCTTTCCGACTGTCACCGCATGTCCCTTCACTTTTTTAAAGATAAACGGAAGACTTCCTGCAATCAGACCGCAAAACGCAAAATTCGTCGGAATCGGATATGTCTCCAGCAGGAACTCAAACAATCTTGACAATGCGACAATCGCAATTCCAGCTCCGATAAAAATTGGGATTAAAAGTTTCATACTTTCCTTGAATTCTTTTTTCAGATGTGTAATGGCATGGATCAGACGGTCGTAAAGTCCCATGGCAACCATCATCGTCCCACCGCTCACACCAGGAATAATGTTAGCAATCCCCACTACCATTCCCTGTAATACTTGCTTTAACATGTTTTAATCTCCTTACGCTCTTCTATGTATGTTTTCAGAAACGAAATCAACACTTCCATCTCTTGTCTTGTTCCAATCGAAATCCTTAAATAATCTTTGATTCTGGAACCTCCTAAAAATCTAACATAGATGTCCTCTTTTTTCAAGGCTTCAAACAATTCTTTTGCGTCGAATTCAGGATGCTTTGCAAAGATAAAGTTAGATCTGGAATCCGGAAATATAAATCCAAGCGCAGAAAGTTCCTTTTTTGACCACTCTCTGGTCTCTATGATCTTTGCTGTCTGCTCTTCAAAGTATATTCTGTCTTTCACTGCCTCCACACCACAGACCAGCGACGTCTGATTCATCGTATAAGAATTGAAAGAATATTTCGCATCATTTAGATATTTGATCAGCGTTGGATTGCTGATGGCATAACCAATACGCATCCCTGCCATAGAACGAGCTTTCGAAAATGTCTGCACGACAATCAGATTGTCATATCGGTCAATCAGCTCCATCGCCGATTTCCCTGCAAAATCAATATACGCCTCATCCACAATCACGATCTCATCCTGATTGTGCTGCAGAATATCCTCCACAAAATCCAGCTCTTCATAGATTGAAGTCGGAGCATTCGGATTCGGGAAAATAACACCGCCATTTTCTTTGTAGTAATCTTCTTTTACAATACGGAACTGTGAATCAACCTGTGGACACTCATATGGAATCCGGTAAAGTTCTGCCCACACTTTGTAAAAAGAATAGGTAATATCCGGAAACAAAATTGGTTTTTGGGAATTGAAAAATGTGAGAAAACACATTGCCAGCACATCATCCGAGCCAACCCCCACAAATACCTGTTCATCCTTCACACCATAATATTCCGCCAATGTATGTACGAGTTCTCCTGCCGTTGGATCCGGATAACGGCGCATCAGGTCTGTATCCATATTCTGAAGCGCCGTGCGCACTCCCGGCGCCGGCGGATACGGATTTTCATTTGTATTCAATTTGATCACATTTCCCTGTGGCTGTTCTCCCGGAACATACGGCTCTACTTTTCTGATATTGTTTTCAAATACTCTCATCTTTTTATCCTTCCTTTAGAAGTACTCTTTTGCAAGTTCTTTAAATTTCGGCAGTGAATTTACAATGGTCTCATGCGATACGCAATATGCGATACGCACATATCCAGGGCATGCAAAAGAACTTCCCGGAACGATCAGTATATTATATTTTTTCGCCGCCTGACAGAACGCCTTCTCATCTGCCACCGGTGATTTCACAAACAGATAAAAAGCTCCTTCCGGCTTAATGCATTCAAATCCAAGCTCTGACAAACCGTTGTAAAGTGTCTCTCTGTTTCTGTCGTAGTAAGAAATATCTGTCTTTTCATTCAAACATCTTTTTACAACCTTCTGCTGCAAAGTCGGTGCGTTTACAAACCCTAAAATCCGTGTCGCCACACTCGCCGCTGAAATCAAGTCTTCACTGTCTGCCGCTTCATCCGGAATCACAAGATACCCAATTCGTTCGCCCGGCAGCGAAAGCGATTTGCTATAAGAATAACCGACAATTGTATTGTTATAGTATTTTGTCAGATATGGTACCTCCACACCATCATATGCCAGTTCACGATACGGTTCATCGGAAATCAGATAGATATCTGTTCCAAATTCTTTTTGTTTTTCTTCCATGATAGCAGCCAGCTTTTGAATCGTCTCCTCTGAATACACAACTCCGGTCGGATTATTCGGTGTATTTACGATAACCGCCTTCGTCTTTGCCGTAATCTTCTGCTCAAACTCATCAAGTTTCGGCTGGAAATTTTCTGTATTAGGAGAAACCTCAACAAGCACACCATCAAAATTTGCTGTGTAACTTCTGTATTCTCCAAAATATGGCGCAAACGCGATCACTTCGTCTCCTGGATTCAGCAAAATCTTCAACGCTACATTAAGTCCACCTGCCGCTCCGACTGTCATGACAATGTTATTTCCGGAAAACGCTGTCTCAAACCGCTCATTTAATGAATCTGCCACTGCCTGTCTCACATCTGCATAGCCTGCATTGCTGTTCGTATAGCCGTGAAGCGCCACCGGATCTTCTTCATTCAAAATGTCAATCATTGCCTGCTTTACAGCCTCCGGAGCCGGGACATTCGGGTTCCCAAGACTAAAATCAAACACATTCTCCGCTCCATAAATCTGTGCCAGACGATTCCCCTCCTCGAACATCGCACGGATTGCGGAGCTGTTTGCCACCATATTTTTCATCTTTTCTGCTATCATCGTATCGTTCTCCTTTATGATTCTGATTTTTTTGTAACAACGCCTTTTTCTACAAGGAATACCGGGCGGTAAGACAATTTCGCCTTGCGAAGTCCCTCAGCTCCTGTATCTTCCTCGCGGTTGACATATTTGTAATTCATACATTCATGCTCTACAAATTGCTGATTGATCATTGGATACGCTCCCTGCACATCCGCAAATGCCTTCTCAATATGAACCACAAATGTATCTTCACTGATCGGCTCTCCCATGGTAAATGCCACAATCTCTCCATTTACCCGAAGAAGTCCTCCTTTCAATTCCAGTTCTTCAAACAAACGCAGCGAATTGAGTGTCACGCACATCTCTGCATTCTTTTCCACATCTTCCTCACATCCGCTTTCATTTCTCCACTTCAACGCCATCTGGAAACATTCTTCTACATTCTCCTTTGTGATCGGCTCATAACACCAGTCATCAAATGACGCCTTAAATTTGTTGATATGATTTCGTTTCGCATGAAGTTTTTTGCCGGACAATGTCGCAAGTTTTTCCGATTCATACACATAATCAGCAATATCTCTGTTGTACTCAATCTGATACTGTCCCGGATACCACTCCTCCAGTTGTCTGAAGTTATCCTCTGTTACATTATATAACACAAATGGCGCCTCTTTTTTTGCACTATATTCCATCAAAAATTCAAGCACCCGTTTCACATCCTCCGCGGCTCCTACCGGATAGGCAAACGCCAGACCGTGATCCTCTGATTTGAATACAATCGTATGTTCTATCTCTGCAAATGTCACTTTATAGTGTCTGGACCATAAAAATACATTGACAAATGTTCTCTCACAGCTGCGGCTCGGATATTTCCGAAAATAGGACTCTATAAGTTCGCGGTCTTCTATTTCCGGTCGTTTAAACTGAATTTCTTCCATAAAATTACCCTTCTCCTTTGCTATTTTTTCATACTTTAAAAGTATACCATATTTTTCCCACTTTTTTAGTCGGACTTGAAAAAATTTACATTTCTTTTATAGACTAAGAGCGGAACTGCATTTGATAAAGTGATTCATATACACCTTTTTTTGACATCAATTCTTCATGTGTTCCTTCTTCTTCAATTCCATTTTCTGTCAGAACAAGAATCCGCTTTGCATTGCGAATTGTTGACAGACGGTGTGCAATCACAAACGTCGTCCGGTCTTTTGCAAGTTCTTCTAACGACTTTTGTACTACCTGTTCACTCTCATTGTCAAGCGCCGATGTCGCCTCATCAAAAATAAGAATCGGTGGATTCTTCAAGAACACACGGGCAATCGAAAGTCTCTGTTTCTGCCCTCCTGACAATTTCACTCCGCGCTGTCCGATATCGGTATCATATCCTTCCGGAAAACTCATGATAAATTCATGCGCATTTGCCCGCTTTGCCGCGCGAATGACTTCCTCGTCTGTCGCATTTGGATTGCCATAGCGGATATTGTCCATGATCGTTCCTGCAAACAGATACACATCCTGCTGTACAATTCCGATATTGTTTCGCAAATCCGCCAATTTTATATGCCTGATATCCATTCCATCAATCTGAATGCTTCCCTCAGACACATCATAAAATCTCGGTATCAAACTGCAAAGCGTTGTCTTACCGACTCCTGACGGTCCCACTAATGCCATATAATCTCCCGCATCTACTTTTAACTGAATATTATTTAATACTTTCTCTGCACTTTCTTCATAGTAGAAAGAAACGTTTTCAAATGTAATATCTCCCTTTAGATGATCTACAGCTATCGCATCCTTTTCATCTTTGATATCCGGTGCAATTGCCATAATTTCCTGAAATCGCTCAAATCCAGAATATCCATTTTGGAACATCTCTGTAAAGTTCATCAGTTTTTTTACAGGTTCTACGAAATTATTGATATACAGCAAAAATGTAACCAAATCTGTCACGATGATCGCACCCGATGTCAAAAAGCTTACCCCAGCCAAAAGTACTGCAACAGTCACAAGCGTTGTCAATGCACTTAATCCGGAATTATATCCTGCCATATACCGGTAGCTTACTTTTTTGGCATTCACAAAATTCTTATTTCCCTGATTGAATTTCTTCATCTCAATCTCTTCGTTTGCAAACGACTTTACCACACGGATACCTGAAAGACTGTCCTCAATCTGGCTGTTGATATCCGCGATTTTCTCGCGGTTGCGCTTAAATGCACGCTTCATCTTTCGATTATAGTACCATGCAAACAGAGCCATCACCGGCACGAACACAAACGCAACAATCGTAAGCGGTGCATTGATATTGATCAAAATCACAAATGCACCGACCAGTTTTATGATCGAGATGACCACGTCCTCCGGCCCATGATGCAAAAGCTCCGTAATATCAAACAAATCACTCGTAATACGCGACAATAATGCCCCAATCTTCTGATTGTCATAAAAAGCAAATGTCAGTTTCTGATAATGCCCAAAGATGTCACTGCGCATATCTGCTTCCATATAAGCCCCCATAATATGCCCATAATATGCAATAAAATAATTGCAGCCAAACTCGACGATAACGAGTCCGATCATCACCGCACCTAATACGAGAATTGTCTGCATCGCTTTATGGTGATTAAAATAAACCACCTCATTCGTGATATAGCGCACGATCAGCGGAATCACTAACGTGATAACTGCTCCCAAAATTGCAAAAAACATATCACTGTAAAACAAAACCCGATACGGTTTATAATATGAAAATAATTTTTTTAATTTTTCTCTCATCAGATGTTTCTCCTCCTTCTTCTCAAATATCATACTATAGGAAGAAAAAAAGTGCAATCCTGCTCGATATAAATGAATTCTACGAGGCAGAACAAAAATATCAATCAAAAAAATAGAAATCAGCTCTTCTTACATTCTTAAGCCAATTTCTATTTCTTTTTATAATCTATTCATTCATATTCGCCAGTTTCGCTGCCTGGTCTGCCGCAATCAGGCTATCTATGATCTCGTCCAGATCTCCATTCATAATATTATCAATCTTATACAACGTCAATTTGATACGGTGTTCTGTCACACGTCCCTGTGGGAAGTTGTATGTTCTGATCTTTTCAGAACGATCTCCTGTACCAATCTGGCTTCTTCTTGCTTCCGCCTCTGCTGACTGCTGTTTTTCCAACTCTAACTCATACAGCTTTGAACGAAGTAAACGGAACGCTTTTTCCTTGTTCTGTAACTGTGATTTTTCTGTCTGGCTGTAAATTACAATTCCTGTCGGGTAGTGAGTCAGACGAACCGCTGAGTCAGTTGTATTGACACACTGTCCACCATTTCCGGACGCACGCATAACATCGATACGGATATCTTTTTCATCAATGACAACATCCACTTCTTCCGCCTCCGGCATGACTGCCACAGTGATTGTAGAAGTGTGGATACGTCCGCCGGATTCTGTCTCCGGAACACGCTGCACACGATGTACACCACTTTCATATTTCATTCGTGAATATACACCTTGACCACTTACCATAAATACAACTTCTTTGAATCCTCCGATCCCATTTTCACTAAATGAAATCATCTCGGTCTTCCAATGCTTGCTCTCCGCATAATGCACATACATACGGTACACTTCTGCCGCAAACAATGCGGATTCATCTCCACCTGCACCCGCGCGGATCTCGACCATAATGTTCTTATCATCGTTCGGGTCTTTTGGAAGAAGTAAAATCTTCAATTCATGCTCCAGCTCTTCCACACGCTTTTTAGAAGAAGAAAGCTCCTCTTTTGCAAGTTCGCGCATCTCTTCGTCAGACTCCATCTCCAGCATCTCTTCACTGTCTGTGATTGCCTGTTTCGCACTCTTATATTCATTGTATGCTTCTACAATCGGAGCAAGATCTGACTGCTCTTTCATCAATTTTCTGAAACGATTCTGATCGTTTGCCACATCCGGTTCCTGCAGCTCACTCATAAGCTCTTCAAAACGAATAAGCAAATCATCTAATTTATCAAACATGTCCATTCCTCCATATTCTTATCCGCCCGCATGGCGGGCAACATTTTCTTCTATACTATATACCTTTTTCTATGTGTTCACCTTCTGCAATATTGTACACGCCAAAGACAACCCGGTCAAGTCCTGCGAGGTCCTTTTTCACCATCACATCCTCAAATCCGGCTTTTTCCATCAGACATTTTACATCCTGCCCCTGATCATGTCCAATCTCAAAATACAACATTCCACCTTTTTTCAGATACATCGGACTTTGTTCTATCAATTTTCTATAAAAATAAAGTCCATCCTCTTTTCCGTCAAGAGCAAGAATCGGATCGTGGCATCTCACCTCTTCTTTTAATTCTTCAATCACCGCTGTTCTGATATATGGTGGATTTGACACAATCACATCATACTTATCCGCAACATTTTCAAATAAATCGCTTTTTATCAACAGTGGTTCCACCTGATGTTTCTCGGCATTTTTTTTTGCTGTCTTCAGAGCTTCGTCTGAAATATCTGCTCCCACTGCCTGTGCGATCTTTCCTAACTTCATCAGACTGATCAGTATACAGCCGGAACCGGTACACATATCCAGCACTTTCATCTGTGGCTGAACATAAGACAGCACACATTCCACCAACGTCTCCGTATCCTGCCTCGGAACAAGGACATGTTCATTGACCGCAAATTCCAATCCCATAAATTCCTGAACACCTGTGATATGCTGAAGTGGAATATGCTGCGCCCTCTGCTCCAGATAGGCTTTATATAAAGAGCACTGCTCATCCGTGATCTTCTCATCCGACTTCAAAAAATATGCTGTTCTGTCAAGCCCTGTGACAAACTCAAGCAGATACCATGCATCAACAGAACACTCTTCAATCCCAGCTGCGTTTAATCGCTCCCGGCCATATTCATACGCTTCTTTCAATGTCATCTTACATCCGCTCCAAAATTTTCTCTCAGATATTCTTTCCAGTCAAACACTTCCTCCACTGCCTTGATCGCCACTTCAATCATATCGTCTTCCGGCTCTTTTGTCGTCAGATTCTGAAGCGCCAGTCCCGGTTTACTCAAAAGCTCTACGACTAGATTGTCGCTGTTTCCCGCCAAACGAATCATCTCATAAGAAATTCCTGCAATCAGCGGAATCAGCGCAATACGGAGCACAACTCTTAGCACCGGAGATTCTACGGTAATAAAAAAACATACAATGATGCTGACAAACAACACAAAAAACAGAAAGCTTGTTCCACAACGTTTGTGCTGCTTCGAACTTTTTCTTACATTCTCCACATTCAACTCTAATCCGTGCTCAATGCAATTGATACATTTATGCTCTGCACCGTGGTACATAAAAACCCTCTGTATATCCTTCATCCGAGAAATGAGCAAGATATAGCCGATAAAAATAGCAATTCTGATCAAACCTTCTATGACAGACTTTATAAATCTGGAAGAAATAACTTTGTCAAACAAACCGGAAATAAAATATGGCAGCACCATAAAAATTCCCATCGCCAGCACAATCGAAACTGCCACGGTAATTCCCATAAGCACATTTTCCTTTTTCTCCTGTTTCTTTGCTTCTTCCTCCGTCAAGACACGTGACGTCTCCTCCTCTTCATAAAAGCTGGCTGAATAAGTAAGCGTCTTCATACCTAATACCATGGAATCTATAAAATTAAAAATTCCTCTGATAAACGGAATCTTAGTGAGCTTTTCCCACTTTATAAAACTCCTATATTCGTCTTTTTTGACTTCAATCTCTTTGTCAGGCTTTCGCACTGCAACCGCATAGTCCTTGCCGTTTTTCATCATAATTCCTTCGAGTACAGCCTGACCGCCTATGTTTGATGATTTCATAGTTCCTGCCTTTCCATAAAGAAACAAAAGGGTTGAGATGCATTGACCTCAACCCGTTCATTTGGATTCTCTTATTCCTGAATTCCGTATTTTTTGTTAAACTTATCAACACGACCACGAGCCTGAGCAGCTTTTTGTTGTCCTGTGTAGAATGGATGACATTTTGAACAAATTTCTACGTGGATATCTTCTTTTGTAGATCCTGTTACAAATGTGTTCCCACAGTTACATGTTACTGTTGCTTGATGGTATTCTGGATGTATTCCTTCTCTCATGATTTTCACCTCTTTAATAATTTTATTTGTGCGTAGGCCATCGTCTGTCAAGTACATCTCAAACGATGCCCGCGATGATTTCTACTTTCTAAACAGCTTTGTCATTGTACCACAGATGCCAGTTCTTTGCAAGTTTTTCTATAAATTTTTTATAAAAACTTCGTCTTTTTTACCATTTGAACAAATTCTTCGTTGTTCTTTGTACGTGCAAACATGTTCAAAATGTTGTCCACTGCCTCATCCGGCTTCATTCCATTCAACGCTTTTCGCATTGTATAAACCGCCTCCTGCTCTTGTGGAGACAGCAGAAGATCCTCACGTCTTGTCCCTGATTTTGGAATATCAATCGCAGGGAATACTCGTTTTTCCTGTAATTTACGATCTAATACAAGTTCCATGTTACCGGTTCCTTTAAATTCTTCATAGATGACATCATCCATCTTACTTCCGGTATCTACAAGCGCTGTGGCAAGAATGGTAAGGCTTCCGCCTTCTCTCATATTTCTCGCCGCACCAAAGATTCGTTTTGGCATATGAAGCGCAGCCGGATCAAGACCTCCCGACAATGTTCTTCCACTCGGTGGAACAGTAAGGTTATATGCCCTTGCAAGTCTTGTAATACTGTCTAACAGAATCATGACATCTTTTTTATGCTCTACCAGACGTTTTGCACGCTCGATCACCATCTCTGATACACGTCTGTGATGTTCCGGCAGCTCATCAAATGTAGAATAAATCACTTCTACATTCTCTCCTGTGATTGCTTCTTTTATGTCTGTTACTTCTTCCGGACGCTCGTCAATCAGAAGAATCAGCAAATGCATCTCCGGATTATTTTTCAAAACAGACTGTGCCACCTGCTTTAACAGCGTTGTCTTACCCGCTTTCGGCGGCGACACGATCATACCACGTTGTCCTTTTCCTATTGGCGACAACAGGTCTACAATCCTCATCGCCGTACTGCTCTGTCCGTTCTCAAGACGCAGTCTTTCATTCGGGAAAATCGGTGTCATATCTTCAAAATTCGCTCTTTTTGTCGCCTCGCTCGGAGAAACTCCATTAATCTTTGTAAGATACAAAAGGGCGCTGAATTTTTCTGCCTGTGTCTTAATCCTTGTATTTCCGGAGATAATGTCTCCAGTCTTCAAGCCAAATCTGCGGATTTGAGACGGGGAAACATACACATCATTCTCTCCCGGAAGATAATTATCGCTTCGAATAAATCCATATCCATCTGGGAGTACCTCTATAATTCCGTGTGCCACCATGCCGCTGTCAAGCTGCTCAATATCTGCCACACCGGCTTTTTCATTCTTAATCTCCTCTTTTACTTCTTTTGCTTTATCTTTTTCGTCCTGTTCCAGCATCAGTTCTATCAGCTCTGATTTCTTCATAGTGCTGACACCTTTTAATTTTCTTGCTTTCGCAATATCTCTTAATGCTGCTAGTGACAGAGATTCATACTTTTCTCTCATACTTACATCCTTTCTCTATTCAAATACCATACTGTGGGATTTCACTGTCTGAATTGACTACATTGAATTTTCTGATTCCTATTATACACTACTTTTCTTAGAAGATAAAGTATTTTTTTCATCTCAGTTGATTTGAGTTCCGCACAATGGTATGATAATATACGAAACAAAAACTAAAATGTAATAAAAGGGTGTGGAAAAATGACAACAAACGAAAAAGCCTTACAGATGCACGAACAGTGGAACGGTAAACTAGAGACAACCGCCAAGGCGCATGTAAACTCCAGAGAAGACCTTGCAATCGCATATACACCTGGCGTTGCCGAGCCATGTAAAGTCATCGCAAAAGAACAAGAGGCAGTCTATAAATATACTATGAAAGCTAATACTGTAGCCGTTATCTCTGACGGAAGTGCAGTTCTCGGTCTCGGAAATATCGGGTCATATGCAGCGCTTCCTGTCATGGAAGGAAAAGCAGTTCTTTTCAAAGAGTTCGGTCAGGTCAATGCAGTTCCAATCTGTCTTGACACACAGGATACAGAAGAGATCATCAAAACTATCGTAAATATTGCCCCGGCATTTGGAGGAATCAATTTGGAAGATATTTCTGCTCCACGTTGTTTTGAAATTGAAGAACGGTTAAAAGAGTTGTTGGATATTCCGGTATTTCATGACGATCAGCACGGAACTGCCATTGTAGTGCTAGCCGGAATCATCAACGCATTAAAAGTGACAGGAAAGCAAAAAGACTCATGCAAAGTAGTCGTAAACGGTGCCGGTTCCGCTGGAATTGCCATCACAAAACTACTTTTGACTTATGGCTTTTCTCACATTACTATGTGTGATATCAATGGAATTCTTTCCAAAAATTCACCGAATTTAAACTACATGCAGAAATACATGACCGAAGTGACCAATTTGGAAGAAAAAGAAGGAACACTTGCCGATGCTCTCTGTGGCGCAGATATTTTCATCGGTGTCTCCGCGCCAAACATCGTGACGGAAGATATGGTTACTTCCATGAATAAGGATGCCATCCTTTTTGCCATGGCAAATCCTGTCCCTGAGATCATGCCTGACCTTGCAAAAAAGGCTGGTGCAAAGGTTGTCGGAACAGGACGCTCTGATTTTCCAAATCAGGTAAACAATGTCGTTGCTTTTCCTGGAATCTTCCGCGGCGCTTTGGAAGGACGCGCCACACAGATTACAGAAGAGATGAAACTTGCGGCTGCTCATGCCATCGCCGGACTTGTAGCTGAGGAAGATTTAAGCGATACCAATATTCTTCCGGAAGCGTTTGATCCACGCGTTGCAGATGCAGTAAGCGCTGCAGTAAAGGCTTTGATCTAATGGAGCGCTGGGGTGACAAGCGATATTATTCGCTTGACTATTATGTCAAACAGACCTTTCAGGAAAAGCTTTATAAAATTGCACTGGACGGAGGTATGACTTGCCCGAATCGGGATGGAACACTCGGAAACACCGGCTGTATTTTTTGCAGCGCCGGAGGTTCCGGAGACTTTGCCGGTGATCGGAACGTCTCTATTAAAGAACAAATTTCAGACGGAAAAAGCCTTGTCCAGCGCAAACACACCGGCTCTTCCTATATTGCCTATTTTCAGGCATATACGAATACCTATGCCCCCGTCTCCTACTTGGAACAGATTTTTATGGAGGCAATTCAGGAACCGGATGTAAAAGTCCTGTCCATTGCAACAAGACCGGACTGCCTGTCGGACGATATTTTAGATTTGCTGAATCGTCTGAATCAGATCAAACCGGTCTGGATTGAGCTTGGACTACAGACAATACACGAAAAAAGCGTCGAGTTTATCCGACGAGGATATCCTCTTTCTATGTTTGAGCGGGCAGTCACTCAGTTACATCATATCGGAATTCCGGTCATCGTTCATACCATCTTGTGTCTCCCCAATGAGACTAAACAGATGATGCTTGATACGATTTCTTATCTCAACAGGCTTCCGATTCAAGGCATAAAATTACAACTGTTGCACATTTTAAAACATACAGACCTTGCCAAGTACTATGAACAGTCTCCATTTTGGCTTCCTTCTTTGGAGGAATATCTGGAATTACTTGGGGTTCTGATCTCCCACCTTCGTCCGGATATTGTAGTCCACCGGCTCACAGGAGACGGTCCAAAGAATTTACTGATCGCGCCCAAATGGACTGCGAACAAGCGTCTTGTGCTGAACAGTATTCAAAAATATTTTAAGGATACTGATATTTGGCAGGGGAAAGATTATCTTTCTCATGCTTAGAAAGGAGCAGTTATGTCAGAACCATTTACACTTTATAAATTGATTGTTTTATATATGTTGGAAAAATTGGATTTTCCGCTTACCAACGGACAAATTTCGGAATTTATTCTCGATAAGGGTTACACTACCTACTTCACCTTACAGCAGGCACTCTCCGAGATGGTAGAATCCAATCTGATCCGCGAAGAATTTGTTCACAATCGCACACTTTATCATCTCACAGAGGAGGGACTTGAGACCATACAATATTTCAAGACAAACATCTCTTCCGCCATCCGTGAAGATGTCGATGCCTTTATCGAAGAAAAACGGTATGAACTCAAAGATGAAGTATCTGTCAAGGCAGACTATTACAAAAATATGAGCCATGAATTTTCTGTAAGATGCCAGATTATTGAAAACGCTTCACCTCTCATTGATTTGACTCTCACTGTCCCAACTGAAGAAGAAGCGATTGCTGTCACTAATAACTGGAATAAAAATCATCAGGAAGTCTATGCGCTCATTATGCAGCATCTTTTATAAAATATTACACATTAAGAATGTGCCCATGCACATTCTTTTTTTATTTTTCTCTTGACAAATAAAACTTTTAAGAATATTATTGTATTAACTCAATAATACATTGATACAAGAGGAGGATTCTTATGAATGCTGTATTGAAAACATCACAATTAACGAAAACATATAGTAGCAAGCAGGTTGTAAAAGAATTGTCTATGACCATTCAGCAAGGAGACATTTACGGCTTTATCGGGAAAAACGGCGCCGGAAAAACAACTTTGATCCGTATGATCGCCGGACTTGCCACTCCATCTTCCGGTTCCATTGAATTATTTGGAAGCAGTGACCTTGTAAAAGAACGGGCAAAGATCGGCACGGTAATTGAGTCTCCGGCACTCTTTCCAAATATGACTGCCCGTGAAAATCTCATCACACAGTGCCGCATCGCAAATGTAAAAGATCTGCGTGTAGTCGACGAGACGCTGGAACTTGTAGGACTTTCCAATACCGGAAAGAAAAAGGCAAAGAATTTTTCTCTTGGCATGCGCCAGAGACTTGCCATTGCAATTGCACTGATCGGAGATCCGGAATTTCTAATTCTGGATGAGCCGACCAACGGGCTGGATCCAGAAGGGATCAAAGAGATTCGTGATCTAATCTTACATCTAAATCAGAAAAAGCATATTACGGTATTGATTTCCAGCCATATCTTAAGCGAGCTATCCAAATTTGCCACCCGCTATGGCATTATACATAATGGCTCTCTTATCGAGGAATTTACAGAAGAAGAACTATGGAAACGTTGTATTTCTGAAAATGGTCAGGAATTTGGACTGGAAGAATATTTCTTAAAAGTGATTGGAGGAAAATAATTATGAAGAGTTTGATAAGAAGTGATTTTTACAAATTAAGAAAAGCGAAATCTTTCTGGGTATGCATGATTCTCGCTGTCGCACTCGCTGTATTCAGTGTATTGATCATGGATTTTTCTGTAAAACTGATGGATAAAGTACCGCAGCAGGCAGCTCAGGAAGAGGCAGCACTGGAAGAAAGCGGATTGAATATATCTACCGACGGTATCCCGATGAGCTCTGCGGATCTAAATGCTTCCAGCATGCTCCTCATGCAGTTTGCCGGAACAACAACCATTTTGATCTCCATCTTTGTGTCACTGTTTGTCGGTGGAGAATTTTCACACGGAACGATCAAAAATCTTGCTTCCAAAAATCATACCCGCACCCAGATTTATCTTTCCAAGATAATCGTTTCTGTCATCGCCGCAATCGTCATGACTCTCCTTTACGCCGTTGTAGCTACAGGTCTTGGCACAGCTCTCTGGGGCTTTGGCAAAGTTGACAGTTCGTTTGTCGCTAACGCTTGCAAAGGTATTGGGATTGAATTTCTTTTGGTAAGCGCATTCACTGCCGTGTTTGTCATGTTCAGCATGTTGATCCGTCAAAGTGGAGGTGCAATTGCCGCCAATATCTTCTTTTTGGAATTTATCTCTCTCATCGTCATGTTCGGAGAGATGATCATTAACAAGATTTTCGATACGTCTATCACGCTCTCGAATTATCTGATTGACACAAACATGACACAGATTGCCACTTCCGATATTACCGGAAAACTGGCCGCAAGAAGTATCTGCGTAGCTTTCGGATTTTTTATCGTTGCCACAGCGATTGGACTGATTTCTTTCCGAAAACGAGATATCAAATAACAAAACAGGAACAGAAGGCTTTAAAAACCTCCTGTTCCTGTTTTTATGAATCCTGTCTGCGGCTCTTAAGTCTGTCCAAACGTTCTTTCATATTCTTTTCATATCCAATCTCTGTCGGGAAATAGAACTTCGCATCTTTAATCTCATCCGGCAGATACTGCTGCTCCACATAGTGCTCCGGATAATCATGTGCATATTTATATCCTATCCCGTGTCCCAATTTTGCGGCTCCTTTGTAATGCGAATCCTGAAGATGAGCCGGAACAGTTGTCTTATAATTTCTCACATTTTCAAGCGCGGCATCCACCGCAAGATATGCCGCATTGCTCTTTGGTGCCGATGCGATGTAGGTGACTGCCTGCGCAAGTACAATACGCGCTTCCGGCATACCAAGCCTCTCTACTGCCTGTGCCGCCGAAACTGCTACCGTCAATGCATTCGGATCTGCATTTCCCACATCCTCCGACGCAGAAATCATAATCCGTCTGGCAATGAATTTGATATCTTCCCCCGCATAGAGCATTTTTGCAAGATAGTATACCGCCGCATCCGGATCAGACCCACGCAGACTTTTGATAAAAGCAGAAATAGTATCGTAGTGGTTATCTCCGGTCTTATCATATCGAACAACTCTCTTCTGAATACATTCCTGAGCCACGTCTAACGTAATATGAATCTTTCCATCTTCTTTGCTTCTCTCTGTCGTCAAAATGCCAAGCTCTATTGCATTCAACGCATTTCTTGCATCTCCCCCTGCAATGTCAGCCAAAAACTCCAACGCATCGTCATCGATATCAGCTCTGTAACTTCCCATGCCTTTTATTTCGTCATATACAGCTCTTTTTAAAAGTACTTTGATATCTTCCTTCGTCAGCGCACTCAATTCAAAGACGCTGGATCTGGAAATCAGCGCACTATTCACTTCAAAATACGGATTCTCTGTCGTCGCACCGATTAAAATAAGCGTTCCATCTTCTACAAACGGCAATAGATAGTCCTGCTGTCCTTTGTTAAACCGATGGATCTCATCGACAAACAGAATGGTCTTCTGTCCATACATGCCAAGATTGTCTTTCGCCTTACGGACAACCTCCTCCATATCTTTTTTCCCTGCAACCGTCGCATTGATCTGTGTAAATTGTGCACTCGTTGTGTTCGCGATAACCTTTGCGAGTGTCGTCTTTCCTGTTCCAGGAGGTCCATAGAAAATAATCGAACTCAGCTTGTCCGCTTTGATCGCCCGATATAAAAGCTTATCCTGCCCGATGATATGCTGCTGTCCAACCACTTCCTCCAGCGTTGTCGGGCGCATTCTCGAAGCAAGCGGAGACTCTTTTTGCGCTGCATTTTCACGCATATAATCAAATAAATCCATTTTCTCAACTCCTCTATTCTACTCCCACAAGCGTCCGAATCACTTCTCCCGCAATCAGAAGTCCCGCAACCGGCGGCACAAATGAAATACTTCCCGGCAGTGCCCGCCGTTTGCCCATATTTTCTCCGGTTGATTTTCCAGATGTATCCACCGGTTTTTCTTTCGAGTACAACACCTTCAAATGTTTGATTCCTCTTTCTTTGAGCTCTTTTCGCATCACCTTGCACAGAGGGCATACTGATGTCTTTGAAATATCAGTAATCTCAAACAGCTCCGGATGCAGTTTATTTCCTGTTCCCATACAGCTGATGATCGGGATATCCTGCTGCTTTGCATATTCCACAAGCGCCAGTTTTGCGGTAACTGTGTCAATCGCATCTATAATGTAATCCACTTTTCGATCAAAAATTTCATGCAGATTTTCCGGCAGTATAAATTTTTCATGTGTGATGACCTCAATTTCAGATGAAATGTCCCATATACGATCTTTCATCAATTTTGTCTTATACTGCCCTATTGTACTGTGATACGCGATAGACTGGCGGTTAATGTTGGTCAGTGTCACTTTATCATTGTCCACTAAGATCAGTCTCCCAACTCCGCTTCTCGCCAGCGCCTCAATGCAGTGTGATCCGACTCCGCCCACTCCAAGCACCATAACAGTTGCATCTTTCAGTCTTTGTAAGCCCTCTTTTTCGACAAGTAATTCTGTTCTGGAATATTCATGTATCATAAACTAAAATCCTCTTTTCTAATCTAATAGTAGTTCGTCGGCAGTGACAAATTCAAATCCTTCTTTTTGCAGGATATCGATAATACGAAGCGCTGCCTGAACCGAACTTTGATAGCAGTCATGCAATAAGATAATATCATTTTCTTTCGCCTCCGTCACTACCTTATTCACAATTTCATCTACATTTTCGGTTGTCCAATCAAGCGGATCAATCGACCACATCACAGGAAGTACATTCATCTCCTGCTCCAGTTTTTTCTGCCACGCCCCAAACGGCGGACGTACATATTCGATTTCCTTTCCGAGCATCTCTTTCAGTACAGTATTGGTCTTTTCAATTTCTTCTCTCGCCTTTTCGTCCCCTATTTTCGTGATTTCCACATGATTATAGGTATGATTTCCTACCAGATGTCCCTCATTACTTTCTCGTTTTACAATATCCGGATAGGAGACAGCGCTTTTTCCGATCACAAAAAATGTTGCCTTTACCCCCCGGTCTTTCAGTCCGTCCAAAAGCTCTTCTGTATAGACACTCGGTCCATCGTCAAATGTGATTGCAATTTTCGGTTTCTCACTCACTTCCACTGCCGCATCTACAGGCTTTGTCTTATTCCAATACCCTGCTATTCCCAGCAGACATACTGCGTATAGCATGGAAAATGCAAATGCTGCTTTTTTATACCGCATCATTTTTCTGATTCCTTTTGTTTCCTCAACACTATGTATATGTTTGACAGAGCATATATATTTTCAAAAAAAGAAGAAGGAGTTTCCCTTCTAAAACTTTCCTTCTTACTTTTTACGTTTCTTTTTCTTTTTTACACTGTAGCCAAAAGTTCCTATTGTTTTTCCCAGCCCGAGATATTCTCCATGTGAGTATGCCAAAAGTCCAGTTTCATTCAGACAGAACTTTCCTGTCTCATTCATATACTCTTCGCTTACCTGAACCGCCATGACTTTGGCGATAAACATATGATGGCTTCCGAGTTCTTTGATCTCTTCCACCTTACATTCTATATTTACCGGACACTCCTCGATAATCGGCGCGTACTGAAGTTCTTTTGCCTTTCCCCTCGTCAAGTGCATCTCTTTCCATTTATCCACATCTCTGCCGGAACGCACGCCACAGTAATCCGTCGCTTTTGCCAATTCCTCTGTAGTAAGATTGACAACAAACTCTCCGGATTCTTTGATCATGGAATACGAATAGCGTTCCGGACGCACTGATATATATAGCATTGCCGGATTCGTACAGATTGTTCCTGTCCAGGCAATCGTCAGGATATTCGTCTGCCCTTCCGCATTTCCGGCACTCACCATGACTGCCGGAAGCGGGTAAATCATATTTCCCGGCTTCCAACTCTGTTTTCCCATCTGTACCCTCCTACTGCTGCAGCGAGATTACAAAAGCTGGTATCAATTGTTTTTTACGAGACACAACACCTTTTAACATAATCTCTTCTATATCATCAGACAGATCAAACGCCTCCAGCACCTGCTCTCTTGCGCCGTTTCCACAGCACAACAGCTCTGTTGATTCCTGAATAATATTAGTCAGCATGAAAAATACCATATCTACCTGCTGTGCCTGTCTTGCCTTTTCTATATACGGCAAAAGCTTTGATTTAATCTCCTGTAATTCATCACGGCTCATCGAATTAATCTGTCCTACTCCAAATGTAACATCGCCGACTGTAAATTTCTTAAAGTCCTGAAAGCAGATTTCCTCTGCCGTCTTTCCTTTCAGATTACTTCCTGCCTGGAACATATCCTGTGCCAGTTCCTCAATATTGATCTTCGCAAGTTCTGCCAGTTCTTCTGCCGCTATACGGTCGATTCCTGTACAGGTCGGTGAGCGGAACATCAATGTATCTGAAATAATTGCAGAACACAACAGACCAGCAATCGTCTCATTGATCTTAATCTGGTTTTCCTTATACATCTGGTAAACGATAGTCGCCGTACATCCCACCGGCTGATTTCTAAAATAAACCGGTCCGACAGTCTCAAGGCTTCCCAATCTGTGGTGATCAATAATCTCCAAAATCTCTGCCTCTTCAATTCCGTCTACTGCCTGCGACTTCTCGTTGTGGTCAACTAAAATGACCCTCTTTTTACTTGCCTCCAACAGACGACGTCTGGAAATCAGACCATATACATCTCCTTTTCTGTCTATGACAGGAAAATCCCGATATCTCTTTTTCGCCATCTCTTCTTTTACCATCTCCACATAATCTAATGTGTTAAACGATGTCAGATTTTCTGTGCTCATAAAATATTTTACAGGAATACTCTGGTTGATCAGCCTTGCCACTGTGAAGGTATCATGTGGAGTTGTGATCACAACGATGCTTCTCTCCTCTGCCAGTTTCTTAATTGTCTTTGACACCTGTGCCCCCTGGCATACAATAAGACAGCTTGCATCCATCTCAATTGCACAGAGCTGTGATTCATATCGGTTTCCTAAGATAACCAGATCGTCTTTTTCAATAAAGCTCTCCATCATATCCGGACTGGAGGCAGCAATTACTACCTTCCCTTTTACAAAATATGCATGCGGATTGCCAATCACAATCTCACCGTCGAGCGTATTGATAATATTCTGATACTGTGTTCTTGCTGTCGCAAGAATCTTACTGTCATATACATCCATATAGGAAGTCGCGATATCTCCTGTTGTGATCACGCCTTCCAGCTTATGATCTCTTGCCACGGGCAATGTATGCACATTTTCTTCTTTCATCATCGCCCAAGCCTCTTTGATCGAGGTGCTGCTCTTAATTCCTTCAATTCTCTTGATATCCATATCTTTTACTTGAAGGTGTACATTTGCAAGCAATCTTGGAGCCTCTACGCCAAAATGCCTCAACACAAACTGTGTCTCTTCATTGATCTGCCCGGCTCTTCTTGCCGTGTACTCATTGTTTGAAATCTGATTTTTCAAATTCGCATAGGCAATCGCAGAACAGATAGAATCGGTATCCGGATTTTTATGTCCTACTACATATACTCTCTTTGATTTCTTATTTTCCATTTACTTCACTTCCTTTTGCTCTTTTAGGTTGCCATTTTTTTTTGCATTTGTCAAATAATTTCTGACATTTCTTGTTCTTCTTTCTAAAAATATGTTATACTAAGGACAGTATAAAATAAAAACGAAGAGGTGTGACAAATGAGTGAAGAACAATTACAGACAGAAACAATGGCAGATTACGAGGAACATTTTGACGATGCAAATCCATGGAACCGTGTAACAGAATACATGGAACAGGGAACTGTCCTTCCGGTAAAAGTAGAAGGAATTGTAAACGGTGGTGCAATCGCCATGGTAGAAGGTCTTCGTGGATTTATTCCTGCCTCTAAATTATCTTTATCATATATCGAAGATTTGGAAGACTACTTATTAAAAGATATTGAGGTTCAGGTAATTGATGTCGATCAGGCGAACAACCGTCTTGTTTTATCTGCACGGGAACTTCTGAAAGAAAAAGAGCGTAAAGAAAAAGAAAAATTACTTGCATCTGTCGAGGTTGGCTCTGTTTTGACCGGAACCGTAGAGACGCTCCAGACATACGGCGCTTTCATCCGTCTGGAAAATGGATTATCCGGACTTGTGCATGTTTCTCAGATCTGTGAAAAACGTATCAAGACGCCTGCTGACGTTCTAAAGACAGGTGAGGAAGTCAATGTCAAAGTAATCGGCATCAAAGATGGAAAGATCAGCTTGAGCATCAAAGCGCTTATCGAGCCGGAAGAAGAAGTCGTAGAAGAAGTAGAGATTCCAAAATCCGAAGAGATTGGTACAAGTCTCGGCGACTTATTCAAAAATATTCAACTATAGTAAAAAAATACTGCCACAGTTGTGAGCTCTCCTTACAACTGTGGCAATTTTTATACGGTTGCCAGTCTTTCATAATATCGATTCAGAATCTCTGCCTGATGTGACACATCTCTCTCTCTTGCCCGCTCCAATCCATTCAATGTCAGCGTCGGAATCTTTCTTTCCAAAATTTCTTCAATCCGCTCTTTGAATTCCTGATTATCTCTTCCCTTATAGACATCTCTATTTTCTTCCAGCCAGTCACTGTAAACCGGAATATCACGAAGCAGTACCGGAATCTGGGACGCCAATGCCTCCAGCACGACAATTCCCTCTGTCTCCTCATAAGATGGGAAGAAAAACAGATCACAGCTGCTATACGCCATCTGCAGCTCTTCTTTTGGCAGATATCCGGTAAATTTGAGATTTGGCAGCTTTGTGTGAACAGCCTCTCTGATTTTCTTCGGAATCTGGCTATCCGGTGTATAACCGAACCAGACAAACTGATATTCCGGCATCTGTTTTGCCAGTTCTACAAAATCTAAAATCCCTTTTCTCTCAAAATAAAGCCCTACTGACATCACAATCTTATCCGTATTTTTAAACCCATATTTATTTCGGAATTTCTCACGAACAAGCATGTTCTTTTGAAACAACGTAGTATCCACACCGTTTGAGATGACCTCAATCTGATTTTTGATGCCGTACCCCTCAAGTAATGACTTCGAATAATTTGTCGGTGTTAAAATCAGATCTCCGGTCTGATAGCATTTCATAATCCACTTCTTGAATAACGGTGCGATCAGATTCGAACCTGTGAAGGAGTTTTGAAAATCTTCTTTTGTAGAATGGGCGTGATAAACTACTTTTTTCCCGCATTTTTTTGCTTTCTTTGCCATAAAATAGTCACTCGGAAAAATCGTATTGATATGTACTACATCGTAATCATCTTTTGGGTCTGTCGTCACTTCCACACCGTTTCCCTTAAGAGATTCTTCTTGCATAACCATGGCTCTCCCCACTCCACTTTTTAAGACGACCTGTCGATTCTTCGCATATAACAGCACTTTCATTTTTCTCACACTCTCTTTCCAATAATACTTTTTCATAACAGCTTTCCACACGCTTTCCAAATCGTTTTGTTCCATACTCTTCTGCGATTTTCCGGCTGTGCTGTCTCGCATTTTCAAATATTTCCTTTTCTTCCAAAAGTCTTTGTACACCGGACACAAATTGTTGGATTGATTCATAAGAATATCCGTTTCCGCCTTCCTCCAGCACTCCATAAAGACAAGGGTCCTTTCTGCACACAAGCGGAAGTCCGCTTGCCATCGCCTCAATATAAGTCAACCCCTGTGTCTCGCTTGTCGACGCACATGTAAAAATGTCTCCCAATTTATAATAATCAGCTACTTCGTTTGGATTTACCATACCGGCAAACCGAACCGATCTTTCGATACCTAATTCCTTCGCCAGCTGCTCCAGGCTTCCTCTTGCCGGTCCGCCCCCCACAATCAAAAGAACAACATCCTGCCTTTTTGAAAGCAGTGCCTTCATTCCGCGCAGAAGTTCATCAATTCGCTTTTCAAATCCAAGTCTTCCAAGACTTAGCAGAACTGTTTTGTCCTCTTGAATCTGATACTTTTCTTTTAATCTTTTTGTTATCTCCGCCTCTTCCTTTTTGAAAAAACGGTCAATCTGTATCCCCGATGGAATGATCTGAATGTTGTTTTCCATTCCGTATTCCAAAAGTGCATATTCTACTTTTTTCGTAGGTGCGATGATGGTATCTACATTTCGCAATCTCAATTTAATCCATTTTCCAAGTGCCGCCCGGCTCAATGTCTTTCCAATCGGAACATATTCTGTATACTGTTCATACAATGTGTGGTAAGTATGAATAAACACAGCGCCTGTCGCTTTCACAATCTTCTTTGCATAGCCAAAACTGAAAAATTCACATTGACTGTGTACCACATCCGGTTTCCACCGAATCAGTTCTTCTATATAATCCGCGCACTTGGATACCGGAATTCTAATATCCGGATATATCTTTGCCGGCACAGATTTCATATAGTAGACATTATCTTTTTGGTAGGACGCATATTGATCAGATACAGTCAGAATTCTCACTTCATGTCCTTGCTTTGTCAATTCTTTCTCCAGATTTTTTACAGAAGTTACCACTCCGTTAATAGTTGAATCAAATAAATCGCTTGTAATTAGTACTTTCATAATGCTGTCCCCTTTTCTCTTCCTTTGTTATCTATGCTATGAGTTTCCCTAAAAATCCGCCTGCGTAAATCAGAGCCATGCTGTATGCTGCGATAGATGCCGGCTTTCCTAATAAAATGATCGCTGAAAATTTCTTCCACGACATCTTTGTCAATCCTGCAATCATGCAAAGCACATCATCCGGAGCACACGGGAAAAAAATCGCAAGTGCAAAAAACTTATCAAATTTCTTTCCTTTGTCAAGCCATGTAATATACTTGTCATAGGTTTCTTCCTTCACAAAAAATTTCACCAGGCATTGTCCATATCTTCTTGCCAAATAGAAATTGATTCCGGAACCTACCACAATTCCGATGTAGTTATAAAGCAGTCCATACCATGCTCCAAATATGACAACACCTACTGCACATGTGATTCCTCCCGGAATAATCGGAACAACCACCTGTACCATCTGAATTAAGATAAATGTCACTGGCGCCCATATTCCGCCTTTTCGAACCAATTCTTCCATCATGGCCCGATCTGTAAAAATTCCACTCTTTACACCATATATGACAAATGCAGCCATTGCCGCAGTACAAAGTACCGTCAAAATATTAATTGCTTTTTTCATTCCCTCTTTCTGCATCTTTCCATCCTCCTCTTAGTACTCTTATTTTATAAAATTAAAGTTCCAAAAAAGGTATATCCATTTTTCGAAAAGGTACAATCTTGAAACTTTCCTTCTTTCTAGTATTAATGTTACCAAATCAATTTTAAAATATCATAAGGGCTTTATTAAGACTTCTTAAAGATTTCAGTTCTATTTCTGATGATTTTACAGATTTTCTTAAGAAATTAAAAAAGAGCAAGCTCTTTTGCCAATGTCATTAAGTTAAGATATTAAAAATGTATTCTCTTATAGAGCAAGGTATATAGAAAAATGTACCCTGCTCTTTTTTTGTGATTTAAAAAAAATGGTTGACAAATACCAAAAAAATTGCGGCGAAGCCCCTTGTTTATAGGAGGTGACGTCGTGAATACACACGCTAATGAACTTAAAAATTGTTTACTAAAGATTATTGATGAAATGGCGCTTTCTTCTGACATCTTTAATCTTTCAGGAAAACCGGCTTTTTGTCGTAAAAGTAAATTTAACTTTTCTACGTTGATTCAATTTATTCTTTCTTTTGGAAGCAACAGTCTTGGACATGAGATAGGAGAATTTTTTGAATATAGGAAAGGGTTTCCAACTGTGTCAGCATTTGTCCAACAAAGAAAAAAACTCAGTTACACTGCCTTAGAACATTTGTTTTATCGCTTTAATGAATGTACATTTAAAAAACCTGTCCTTTATAAAAATTATCGTTTACTTGCAATTGATGGAAGTGATTTTTCACTACCTTACAACTCTCAAGAAGATAATGTTATGGGGGATAATCATTTTTCGACCCTCCATTTGAATGCACTTTTTGATGTTTGTAGTAAAAGCTTTTTGGATGTCATTGTTCAAAAGGGATTGCACGAAAACGAAACAGGTGCAGCATGTGAACTTGTGGATCGAATCAGTGAAAAACATCCTGTTATAATCATGGCAGACCGTGGTTATGAGAACTATAATCTTTTCGCTCATATTGAAGAGAGACTTTTTGATTATGTTGTAAGAGTCAGAGATTCTGATAATTCCTGTATGGTTTCTGGGTTAAATCTTCCTAAAACAGAGGAATATGATATTACAAAACGGGTGGTATTAACCAGACATTTCTCTGGTCCAGCTGCGATTAACACAGAAAAATATAAGTATCTTTCAAAGAAGTCCCGGTTTGATTATATTGAAAATAGCAAAAGTCCTGATTATGAGATAACAATACGGTTTGTCAGGTTCCTTTTAGATGACAATACATATGAAGTTATTGCAACGAGCCTTCCAGAAGAAATATTTTCAATGGAAGATTTGAAAGAAATCTATCATCGGCATATGGGGAATAGAAACTGGCTTCAGAGAATTGAAATATATTCTTGGATTGTCAGCATTTCATTCTAAACAGGAGAATTCTATTTTACAGGAAATATACGCAAGATTAGTTATGTACAACTTTAGCATGTTGATTGCTCAACATGTAAAACCAAAAGAAAAAGATCTGAAGTATAAACTACAGATCAATTTCACGCAGGCTACCAAAATCTGTTTGAACTTTTTCAGGTACAAAGGAAAGGAGCCTCCTTATGATATTGAAGCCACAATTCAACGATTCTTACTCCCAATAAGACCCAACCGAAAACGACAGCGAGTTTCTGTCAGTACATGTGTGGTTTCATTCAATTATAGATTAGCATAAATCAGAAATAATTCAATCTTTTTTACTCCTCCGATTCCGAAGGAGCTATTGTGCTATCAAAAAATCAAACGAAATTTTTCTTGTAATACAAAATCAGAGCATATCCGAATTAGATATACTCTGATTTGTATATTTTTGTTTTGGATTGCCATTTACATCATTTTAACTTAATGATATTGGCTCTTTTGCTCACTCCCTTTTGATTATTCATCAAATCCGACAACAAGGTAAAATCCCCGTTCGGTCTCTTTGATCTGATTGATGATTCCTTTGTCTGATTTTATTCTCTGATTGCTTCGATAAATTCCAGACATCGCAACCGACGGTTCTACAATATAGCTGTAAAGACTTCCATTAACTCTCTCAGTCACTTTAACTTCCTGCCCTTCTTCTACCAGACCTTTTCGTTCCATTTTAAACTGCTCTTCTCGCATTTTTACATCTTCTTTCTACTTTGTTTTTGACACAATTGTTCTGCTCGTCTAAGCGCCGTCTCTATGCTCTCGCAGAAATTCTCACTTCCCACATCCACTACAAATCCTGCTTTTTCCATCATTCTACGCGGTTGTTCTGTCACATGGGATAAAATCAAAGTAATATTCTTTCTTTTGCACGAACGATATACTTCTTCCAATTTTCGTAATGCAGATACGTCCATTGCCGGCACATCACTCATCCTCAATATGACAACCTTCGTATTTTTATCTGCTGATACACTCAAAAATTTGTCTGCTGCTGCAAAAAACATCGGTCCTTCCAGTTCATACACAAGTGTTCCTTTGGGCACAATGCGAAGTCCTTCTCTTTCCTCTTCTACATATTCCCAACTTCTGACATCTGCCACATCAGACATTCTTTTCAAAAACAAAATCGCCGCCAGCATAAATCCAATTTCAATCGCAACAACCAAGTCAAACACAACTGTCAGCACAAATGTTGTCACCAGCACAAATATATCGCTTTTCGGCGCTGTTTTCAAAAGAGTCACAAACTCTCTCCAACCACACATATTGTAGGCAACCATAAAAAGAATTGCCGCAATCGCAGGCATCGGAATCAATGCCGCATAAGGCATCAGCACAATCAGAATTAGTAATAATACTACGGAATGAACCATTCCAGCGATTGGAGTACGCCCTCCGTTTTTCACGTTTGCTGCTGTTCTTGCAATTGCACCTGTCGCTGGAATTCCTCCGAATATACCAGATGCAATATTTCCTGCTCCCTGAGCAATCAATTCCACATTTGGATTATGTCTGTCTCCAATCATTCCATCCGATACAACACAAGACAAAAGTGACTCGATCGCCGCCAGTACTGCAATTGTAAATGCATCCGGAAGTACACTCTCGATCAATTCCAAACTAAATTGGGGCATAGACGGTACCGGAAGTTTATTCGATATCTCATACAGACTTCCGATTGTATTGACCTCCATATCCAGCCCTTTCACAAGCACAATTGTTACAATGACAGCAATCAGAGACGGTGGGATTTTTGCGTTGATCTTCGGCCAGACAATCAGGATTGCCAGTGCAATCAGTCCAACGCTCAACGCCTGCGCATTGATTGTCCCAATCGTGTCTATGCACTCTTTTAATTTTTCCATCGTCTCAATCGGAGCATGTTTAAATTCCAGTCCCAAAAAGTCTTTAATCTGCCCAATTACAATCGTCACAGCGATTCCACTTGTAAATCCTGTCACAATCGTATACGGAATAAACTTGATCAATCCTCCAAGCTTAAAGACTCCCATCAGGATCAAAATCACTCCGGCAAGAATTGTCGCTGCGACAAGACCTGCCATTCCTTTCTGTGCGACAATCCCTGCTACAATCGTCGCAAATGCTGCTGTCGGACCAGATATCTGCACCCGGCTTCCGCCAAGCATTGCTATAACAAATCCTGCCACAATCGCAGTATAAATTCCCTGTTCCGGGCTCACGCCGGATGCCAGTGCTAACGCAATCGACAATGGCAATGCAATGATTGCCACGATAATCCCTGCCACAATATCTTTTATAAATTGTTCCTTCGAATACTCTTTCCACATCAGGAACAATTTTGGTATTCTCTCTTCCATTCCTTATTCTTACCCCACTCACATTTTATTTTCGTTTTAAATACTGTTTTAAATCCTCCATCGCCTCTCGGTACTTTTTAGATTCTATTCTAGGAAACGCCTTCAGTAAACGTCTCGAAACTCGTATTCCTTTTCCACCAACTTCTTTATACTTTTTCTTCAAATCCGCAATTTTTTCCATTGCCTCATCTGACACATCTTGTATTTTCCCTTTCACTCCGTCAGATGCTTCCTGCACTTTTAATTTCCATTCATCTCTTCGCTCTAACACTTCTACAACTTCCTGATAAATGTTCTCTCCAAGTTCGTCTGAGATACGATGTAAATCTGTTGCAATCTCTTTCATCTTCTCTAAGTGCTTGTTCATCTTCAAAATTGTGGAAGCTGTCACATACAAATCGGCAAACATCACAATACCCAGCACAACAATCAAGGTCATTCCTACTGGAAACGGAATCCATGACAACACTTTATGAATCAGTGGATGGATAAAATCTACGATCAGAACGCACGCTACTCCCCAAATCAAAGAAAACAAAAGGCACACATAACCATTCAGATTCAGAGGCATCTTTGAGTAATCCCACCACTTATTATGAAATATTTTCTCCAAAATAAATCCGGTCACCCATTCCAAAGCAGTCACCATCACTACAGATGCAATATACAGCAGCACCAGATTTTCCTTGTATGGTGTCAAAAACTGAACAACAATCCCTACACCGATTCCATATATCGGACAGATTGGACCGTTTAGAAATCCTCTGTTTACAAATTTTCGCTCCTTGCATGCCGCAAATGCAACTTCTGTGCACCATCCTAAAAAACCATATACAAAAAAATATAAGATTAAATAATACAAACTATTTCCTCCTAATTGTCTGTTATATCTTCTTCATGCTGGCATCAATTGTATAATAAGTCTGGCAATCTTTCAAGTAAAATCCCGAATTATTTTTTACTTTTATGAACCGTTTATGGTTGCAGTCAGAAATTATTTATGATATGCTTAGTCCCACAAATCAAACATTCTATAACTTCTAATATCTCGTGACAGCCGTCACAAGAACCCCAATTTGTATTCATATTTTATTTAAAGAAAGATGGTGATGCCTATGAATCTTTATGCCCTTTCCATTGATTCACAGACATAAATTTGATAAGATATAAAGGAGGAACACATTTGACAGAACATAAGATAAATAAGAAGTATAAAGACAGGATATTCCGGATGATTTTCCATGAGAAAAAGGAGCTTTTGGAGCTTTACAACGCAGTCAATAACAGTAATTACACAAATCCCGATGATTTAACTATTACTACCATCGAGGACGTTGTCTACATGGGAATGAAAAATGACTTGTCCTTTCTCATCGGGGATGTGATGAATCTGTATGAGCATCAAAGTTCATTCAGTCCAAACCTGCCATTGAGATGATTATTCTATTTTTCATCTCTGTACAAAGAGTATATCGAACCGGTAAAGCACCGCCTGTATACAGCATCGCCGCTCCATATTCCCTTTCCAAAGTATGTTGTTTTTTACAACGGAACAAAGAAAGAACCGGAGCGGCAGGAATTAAAGCTGAGTGATTTGTTTCTTGAAAACAAAGAGGAAACAACTCCATCTTTGGAATGTACAGCAGTTGTACTCAATATCAATTTAGGGAAAAACCGAGAGTTAATGGAGAAATGCAGACCATTAAAGGAATACGCAGAGTTTATCAGTATCATCCGAAAATATCTTTCGGAACAGATGGACTTTGGAAATGCAGTGAATAAAGCAGTGGATTTCTGTATCCACAATGGGATTCTTGCGGATATACTTCAAAAAAATCGATCGGAGGTCGTGGATATGATTTTGACAGAATATGACGAAGAAGAATTTCGGAGAGCATGGAGAGAAGATTTATTGAATGAAGGATTCCGTAAAGGTTTGAACAACGGTTTAAGTAAAGGAATCAAAGGAACTATTCATGCTTGTATGAAATTTAATGTTCCAAAAGAAGATGTAATGCAAAACCTGATGGAAGAATTTTCACTGTCACAGGAAGAGGCTGAAAAGTATTTAGAAGAATACTGGAAATAAATTTCATGCAAAATAGCGATCTCCCATAGAACGCAATGCTTTTAGCATCTCGTTCTACGGGAGATTGTTTTCATCTATATCTTCCAGTTCCTGTTCCTCTTCCACATCATAAAAAAATGTTTCATCCAAATGTTTATTTATGACGCGCTTCCCCCCAATATCTCCGGCAAGTTCCAATAGTTCTTTTTGATATTCTGCCGTAAAAATACACGGATTTCCAGTTCTGTTCCCATATCTTACACAGGCACAGCTCCTCCCACTTTTTTGAAATGCTTCCACAAATCTTTCAAGCGTCTCTGCTTTCAGGTACGGCTGATCTGCCACAAGGAAGCACCACGCCTCTTCTTCAGACGCCGCAAGACCAAGCTGTATCGAGTGCGATATTCCAAGATAACTCTCTGTATTTCGCACTGTCAGATACCCTTCCCTTGACAACGTATCCAAGATCTCATCATATTGGCTCACCACAATTTTCTCCGCAAATACCGTCGTATCCAGTTTCGCAACTTCATCGACACTGTACCTGTACATCGGTTTTCCATGAAGTTCATACAATAATTTATTTGAGCCAAAACGGCGGCTGTCCCCAGCCGCCAGTAAAATCAAACTAATTTTCATTGTTTTGCATTCCCATGTATACTTTTTCTGAAGTGATCGGCAGTTCTTTGATCTGCACTCCGGTCGCATTATATACTGCATGTGCAATTGCCGGTGACGGCGTATTGATCACAACCTCACCGATGGATTTTGCTCCAAACGGACCTGTCGGCTCATAACTGCTCTCAAATTCAACACGTATATCTCCCACATCCATTCTAGACGGAATCTTATACTGCATAAAAGAATTACTCAGACACTGTCCCTTTTCATTGTACACAACATTCTCATACAGAGCCATACCGATTCCCTGTGCAATTCCACCTTCTGTCTGTATGCGGGCAAGGTTTGGATTGACTACAGTTCCGCAGTCTACAACCGCTGCATAATCAATCAACTCTACTTTTCCGGTCTCTTTATCGACTTCTACTTCTGCCATTCCGACCATAAACGGTGGTGGTGACACCGGCGAAGAATGTGCCCCTGCTGCTACCAGTGCTTCCTCGTTATTTGTCATCACTCTGTTTCCGATTTCTTTTAAAGAAATGGATACATCTTTGGAACGCATGAACACTTTTTGTCCGTCAAAATCTACCTCTTCCACGTCGCATTCCAAATACTTTGCTCCCTGCGCCAATATTTTTTCCCGAAGGGAATCACACGCTTTCACCACTGCCATTCCGGTCAGATATGTCGTACTTGACGCATACGATCCGGAATCATATGGCGAAATATCTGTGTCCACCCCATGCACGATAAAATCATCTGCCGAGCAGTCCATACAGTCTGCCGCCATCTGTGCCAAAATGGTATCACACCCGGTTCCCATATCAGATGCTCCAATCATCAACGAATAGAACCCATCATCATTTACCTTGATCGATACCGATGCATGATCCACTTTGGAGATTGATGATCCCTGCATTGCCATCGCCACACCGACACCTCTGACTTTTCCATTTCCCATATCACGTGCCGGATATTTTTTCTCCCAGTCAATCATCTCTTTCGCACGCAAAAGGCATCTGTCAAGCGCACAGCTGTTTGCAGTCTCACCGTAGTATGCCGGCATCACATCACCTTCCCGCACAATATTTTTCAGGCGAAGTTCTACCGGATCCATCTGCATCTTGGCAGCAAGCTCATTGACCGCTGACTCAACCGCAAAAATCCCCTGTGTCGCTCCATATCCTCTGTATGCCCCTGACGACATCTTATTCGTATAGACAACATCATATGCAAATCGGAATGCTTCTGCCTGCCCATACATCGGAATGGACTTATGTCCTGACAAGCCTACTGTAGTCGGTCCATGTTCTCCAAACGCTCCTGTGTTGGAAAGTGTATACACATCGATTGCACGAATTTTTCCTTCTTTATTTGCCCCCACTCTTACAGTCACTTCCATCTCATGACGTGGCGAAGATGCAATTTGGGATTCTTCCCTTGTATAGACAATTTTTGCCGGTTTCCCCGTCTTCATTGTCACAATTGCCGGATACACTTCTGTGATTACTGTCTGTTTTGCTCCGAATCCTCCTCCTATTCTAGGTTTGATCACTCGAATCTGAGACTTCGGTATATCCAGCGCATTCGCAAGGATACGTCGCACATGGAATGTAATCTGCGTAGAGGATACCACGTTCAGTCTTCCATAAGTATCCATATATGTATATGTGCGGAATGTCTCCATCATTGCCTGCTGGTTTGCCTGCGTATGATACGTTCCCTCCACTACATAATCACAGTCTTCCAAAATCTTATCCACATCTCCATTTTGTTCCGAACCGGTCGCGCAAAGATTCCTTTTATTATCCGCGCCCACATCGCATAGTGCTTTCCAGTTCTCTTCTGGATGAACAAGAATCTTGGCATCTTTTGCCTGGTGAAAATCAAGTACAGCCTCCAGCACTTCGTATTTTACTTTTATTAATTTCAGTGCCTTTTCAACTGCCTTTTCCGTCTTTCCTGCCACAATTGCGACCGCATCGCCCACAAAACGTACTCGTCTGTCCAAAATGAGGCGATCATACGGACTTGGCTCCGGATAGGTCTGACCCGCCATTGTAAATCTTTTATCCGGCACATCCTCATAAGTCAAAATACATTCAATTCCCGGCACTTTCATCGCAATGTCTGTGTTGATTTCCTCAATCAATGCATGTGCGTGTGGGCTTCGAAGAATCTTACAGACAAGACAGTCCTTTGGAGCAATATCATCTGTATAGACTGGCTTTCCTGTTACAAGAGCCATCGCATCTTTTTTCATAATTGGTGCATTTACAGACTTCATCTACTTCTCCTCCTTCTTCATCTTTAAGAATTTCTGAATCGCACGAAGCTGTCCCATATACCCCGTGCATCTGCACAGATTTCCAGACAGATATTCTTTAATCTCATCAAGACCCGGATTTTCCAGTTCTTTCGACATGGCAATCACATTCATGATAAATCCCGGACTGCAATAGCCACACTGCTCTGCCCCTTCATTTGCAAGAAATGCCCCAAACTCTGCCGCTTCCTCCTGCATGCCTTCCATTGTCGTCACCGTTTTTCCATTCGCACGCATCGCAAGCGTTGAACAGGACAGCATTGGTGTTCCATCCACCAAAACAGTGCAAAGACCACAGTTTGCAGTCTCGCATCCTCTTTTTACACTATAACATCCTTGTGAACGTACAAAGTCCAAAAGAAGCATATCCGGTGCAATCTCTTCCAGGACTGTCTTTCCATTTAAAACCAATTTTAATTCCGCCATGTTATGCTCCCTTCTCACTGTTTTTTGCCAGTATTTCTTCCACTGCTCTTTTCGTATACACCTCTGCCAAATGTCTTCTGTATACTTCACTTCCACGCATATTAGAAGAAAATGTATATCCGGCAATCACCTCTTTGGTAAATGTCTCTGCATTTTCAATCTGCGCCTGTCTTACCTGAAGTTTCGCTTTTCCTGATCTTGCCCCGACAGATACATACCACTGATCGTCTTTATTTGCCACCGCACAGGCGATCACCGGGAAATCCGTCGCCGCCTCACGGTGTGACCGATAGGCAATCTTTCTGCCATCTTTTTTTATAATAATGCGCACCAAGATATCATTATCGCGTGGCATCTCCACAAATTCAGATAACGCAATCACACCTGCATGATATAATTCCACATATGTATCTAATGCCAGAAGACAAGTCAATATATCCGAAAATCCAAATCTTCCAAAAATGCTTCCGCCGACCGTTGCGCCATTGCGGAACTGTGTACCGACAATATGTCTTGTACAAGCTTTCATCGCGCCTCCAAAATAGCGATTCAATGCTTCGTGTATTTCCAACTGGCGAAGTGTACACATACATCCGATGGAAAACGCATCTTCCTGTTCCTCAATCTTGTCCAGACCAAGTCCCGACAGATCAATTGCTGTGTGCATATTTCGGTTGCTCATCTTCAGCCAGAGCATTCCTCCGATAATCGCATTTGATTTTTTTTGATTCAATTCATATGCCTCTTCAAGGCTTGTTACTTTTATATAATTTTTTGCGTGAAACAACGATATTCCCCTTTCTCTTCGTCATTTTATGCTTCTTTACCCAATCTGATATTCTATCATATTTAGATGACCTTTTCAAACAGAACCTCTACATATCCTCCACAGATCATTCCGATACTCGCCGCCGCTTTCGCTGTCAGATCATAAGCCTCTAAGGCAAACTCTTTCTCTTCTTCGAGCATGATACATGCCTTTTGTAACACGAGATGCTCAATTGCACCTCCACCAATCGTCCCTGTCATCGTGCCGTCTGCTGCAACAAGCATTCTCGCACCAACTCCGCGCGGAGCCGAGCCCTTCTTTCCCACGATTGTGGTCATCACCATCGGTTGCTTTTTGTTCAAAAGCCACTCTATCATCTCTTTCGGCAAATCTGTATAACCAAGCTTTGATTTTTCCTGTATCATCTCAGCCATGATACTGACTGTGATCTCCTCCGGGGTATTTGCTCCGATTGGCAGCCCGATCGGAGCATGTATCTGCTCCTGCTGTTCTTTTGTAACCCCATCTTTTTTCAGACGTTCAAGTGTCGTTCGCACTTTCCCTTTACTTCCAATCATTCCTACATAGCTGCTCTTTCGCTCCATCACTTTTTTGAGACATTCATAGTCATTTTGGTGACCTCTTGTCACGATGACATACCATGCGCTCTCTGGAAAAATCACCTTGTCAAATGCCTCTTCAAATCCCATACAATATACGTGATCCGCCTGCGGAAACCGTTCTTCATTGGCAAACTCTTCTCTGTCATCAATGATCCACACTTGATATCCAAGCATCTTCGCAAGATTGCAAAGTGAATACGAAATATGTCCGCCTCCACATATTACCAGTGTAAATCCTCCGCTAAGACTTTCTTCCAGACAGCGCTCCTTTGTAATCCTCGTCTTTTTTACCACGGTTTTTCCGTCCTTTAACATTCTTGCAATTTCACGATATTCCGATATTTTCTCCATTGGTATCTGCTCCTCCTTTCCTTGAATACAGGCAAATCCCCTGTTCTTTTTTGAATTTTTCCACCTGCTCTTGCGTCAAAAGATCTGCTTGTCCGATGACCATACGATATTTCTGCTTCACATGCTTTTTCTGTCCTGCCTTGCTTTTCAGGATTGTCATCACATCCTCTTCTGTCAGGATCTCACTAAGTTTTTTCCCAAGTAACTCCCCCACAAGTTCTCCTCTGTGACAGCCTGCTTTGATCGTCCGCCCAATCGCTGAGGCTCCTGCGATCCCAATTACCATATCCGTATCTTCTGGTATCACCGGTTCATGCTCTGCCGGAACTTTGAGCGGCTTTCGCTTAGCTCCATCCGCTTCGACTAGCAGCACATCGCATTGTGTTTTCAGTTTTCGGTACTCCTCCTCCGAAAGTCCCCTAATTTTCTCTGGTTCCTCCTCACACGGCACCCCGACTGTATGAAGCAATTCCCACTCATTTTTCGGTCTCAGCATATGCGTTGTTGTTGTGACAATTACTCTTTTTCCAACCGACTCCAATTCTTTTGCAAGTTCGTATATCAACGTCGTCTTTCCACCGCCTCCTACAAATGCGATCACTCTGTCTTGTGTCGGATGTATCTGAAGTAAGTGTTGTAATCTCAAATGTTTCTGCACTACATCTAAAATCCCTTTTGCAATTGCAATTGCTTTGTCCGACCGCTCATAACATGCAGCCTGCTTGTCCAGTCGCGGATCGATATCCGCAATCTTCATTCCTTTTTTCACAGCGAATCCATCTCGGATTAATCCGCGCAGAATTCCCGTCAGTGTCGCATACACCGGTTCTTCCCCAACAAAAGCAATCACGCTTCCTCTTTGCACGATTTCTCCAATGTGATGCTTCTGTCTCAGAACTCCTTCTGCCGGCGAATGGATCACCCGCTCTTTTGCATATCCGCCTACCATTCCGGGAATGCCTGTATTTTCCAGTGCACTTCCCTGATAAATCGCCTTTCCGGGCTCATAACCTCTCATCGTCTCAATCACTACATCCACATCTTCTCCTGCGGTAAAACCCGGTCCCGCTCCAATTACAAGCGGCGCCATATCCTGCCTTGTACCAAGATTTTTCTTCGCCAAAATTAAATCCGCCACTGCCAACGGACGTAATGCTTCAATACTTTTTTCCTCGGCATCTATCAAAACAGGAATCTCTCCCTTTTCCCAAACCGTTGCCACCTCTTCTACAGAACTAATCTTACGCGCAGTGACTCCCTCTACCTTCTTCACTCCGTCATAGACCGCCTCACTGAAGGCAACTTCTCTTCGAATCGCCGTCGGTCTTGCACATTCAAGGGCAAGTACACGATATCCCGCCTTATGAAGTTCATAAATTGTTCCTGTCGCAAGATCTCCCGCTCCTCTCACAATAATCATCTATTTTCTCCTCACTTTTAACTGATATACCATCGGATAAATGCCTTTCCAAAAAAGATAGAAAGCAAAATTCCCACACACAAAAATGGTCCAAAGGCAATCTCCGACTCTTTCTTTCTATCTCTGCGCAATATCCCCGGCAGACAATATAATGCCGCTAACGCTGTCGCAAATCCAAATGCAGTGAGATTTCTCCCCACACCGAGCATAAGACCAGCTATCGCCATGAGCTTGACATCACCTGCCCCAAATGCTCCCGGTCGAATCCATATCACGGTCAAAAACACTACGCTGACCAGAATCCCTCCCGCAATTCGATCCGGCCACGATATCTCCGGAAAGGTAAAGCCGGAAAGCACCGCACAGAAAAAAAGTATTCCCAAAAGTATATTGGGAATTTTCTTTTTTCTTGCATCCACTACTGCAATCGATATTAAGATAACACAAACAACTCCTATTAGAAAGATTTTTTCCATATCTGTCCTCTTTTTTCCATCTTTTATCCTAAAAAGATTGCGCTATTGCGCAATCTTCGCGCGCGAGCGGTTCACGCAGTGATAATTTCACCCCCGCGAGCTGCGTATCTTTGCACAAAGTGCATTTTTTTGAATTATAGGATTCCAAAGGAATTTCCTATAATTTAAAAAGAATCCTGCATCTGCAGGATTCTCCTTTTAAACTGTCTGAGCACTATAACCTGGAAGTTCTCCTTCTGCCACCAGTCCTTTTCCGATGCTCTCTGTTCGGATTGCCACATAAAATTCTGCAAATGTCGCATCCAAATACGGATTTACATAAAAGATACCAACCAGTCCGCAAGTCAATGCCGATAATAAGAACCAGCCAAAGAAAGACAGTTCCAACACAAACGCTTCCATCTTGTGCCCGTCCATCATCTGCTGACTCAGCTCCAGCGCACGTTTTCTGTCCATATGTGGATTTTCTGACAAAATATATGGAACAAGTCTGTAACTGTAGCTTTTAATGATTCCAGGTACGATCAAAAGCAGTGTCCACAATAAAATAAACAAATCCCGGAAAAACATTGTCTTGACCACATTTCCATATCTTCCATTCTGGAATCCATAAAACACCTTTGAAGCACTTGTCTGATGTTCTCTGTTCTCCATAAAATATCTGCATCCGCCTACCGATACCGCATTTCCGACAAAAATCGTATATAACGAAGCTAACAAAGCAATCACCAGCAAAATCGCGATTACTATCGAAGAAAAAATAACTCCCCCGAATATCGAATTGCTGCTGTTATAAGAATATGCGCTGTAACTGTCATACGCATATGGATTATTATGCTGTACCTCCAGCGTAGTCTGCACACCGCTTCCGGAACCGGCAAACATACTTCCACTCAAAACTCCTACCACCAGACTTGCAGCCACACACGTCCAGTAATTTCTCTTAAATGCCATCTTCGCATTCATCTTCAAATCATATCTTGTCCACATAACTGTCTTCCTTTCTGCTATCTTTTGTAATTTGCAAGATATTCCATCTCGATTGGATCTATCGGATCTATCGGATTCTCCAGCATACTCTTTCTCTTTCGTTTGCTTCTTTTAATCAGTCCACCTGTTTTGTTATAGATCCAAAACGAATACACCAGAATCTTATTTGCCTTTCCAAGCTTTTCCTTCGTCGTCTTATTATATAACATTCCGCCGACTTCCAAAGGCACCTTTTTTCGAATCAGGGAAATCAGCTCTGTCTCACAAGTCACCCTCTCCGGTAAATCTGTGTAAGCCATACTTACACAGTTCGGACGATGTGCGTCGCTTCCCCCGATTCCCACTTTTTGATACTTATAAGCCAGCTTTGCCGCCTTTTCATTGGACTCCATTGACTCACACGCATTGAATACTTCAATGAAATCAAATCGCTTTATGATTTCCGGATTTTTATAAAATCTCTTTGTGTTCGTAAAGCTCATATACTTTTCTCCGCACGGATGCGCCGGTCCAAGCACACCTCCATGCCGATGGACAAAGTCAATCAGCACAGAGACCGGAAGTCCTTTTAGTTCCAGAAGCCTCATCTTTACCCCTTCCGGCATAATGACAATAATATGCCCTGCATCACAGGTATCATATTCAATTCCTTTCAGGACGACAAAATCCTCATGGCTTTTTCCTTTCATCTTGTTTTTCCAATACCTGTATCCTTTGTACGTGTCGTGATCAGTAATCAGCATCCCTTCAAAGCCATTTGCTTTTAGAATCGTAATATATTCATCTAAACTTACCTTGCTATCCAGGGATCCTTCTTTTACATGACAATGCATATCTATCTTCATAAAATAAGCCCCCTTTTCTTTTTATATACCCATTATACATCTTCACTTCCGAAGTCGCAATGACATAAAATCGGAAGTTTTACAATAAATTTTGTATCTTCTTTATTGCTAACTGCCCAAATCTCCCCACCATGCAGCGTGACAATCTCTTTTGCGATCGCAAGACCAAGTCCGGCATTTCCGGTATCTGTAGATCTTGCACTGTCCGAACGATAAAATTTCTCAAAAATATGTTCCAACTGATGTTTTGGTATCTCTGCTCCCCTGTTCACAAAGGTGACCACAACATTCTCCACACCTTTCGCCGCCTGCACTGTAATCTCACTTCCCGCATCTCCGTAAGCGATTGCATTTTTTAAAATATTTCCAAACACACGCGCCAATTTGTCTGCCTCTCCGTATATCAAAATCTTCTCGTCAATCTCCATCTTCATGCTCTGTCCTTTTTGTTCCAACATCGGATAAAATTCATCTGCCATCTGATACAACATGAAAGTCAGATTCACCTGCTCCTTCTTTAAGGCAACTGTCTGCATATTTAATTTTGAAATATCAAACAACTCATTGATTAGTTTTTCCAATCGCTTTGCTTTATCATACGTGATCCGCAAATATTTTTCCTGCTGTGTCCTTTCCATCTGTTTCATGTCATTTAGAAGTTCCAGATAGCCGACTATGGAAGTCAGCGGTGTACGAATATCATGCGCAAGATAACCGACCAGATCATTCTTTCTCTGCTCTGTGCGGATTGCATCTTTGGTTCGCTGTTCCAGCGTGATCTTCAGCCGGTTCATTTTCTTCTCAATAAATTCCAGTTCCGGCTCCAATTGTATCTTGTCGTTTTCTTCCTCCAGAAGCTGATTGATGCCGGCTCCAATCTCATCAAAATATTTTATAATTTTCTTTAACGAAAAAGAATATGCGGTTAAAAAAAACAGGATTGTTCCGACTATGCAGACAATCTCTTTCTGCCTTTCCTCCTTAAGTACTCCATCAGATATAATAAACAGACTGACTGCCCATATTATGGTGAGAACTCCGGGAAAAAATGCTGTCTTCCACAATATTTTTTTCTTAAATACCCGAACATCATCCTTCAATTTTGTATCCCACTCCCCAGACAGTCTTGATATATTTTGGATTCTCCGCCGAATCATTCATCTTATCCCGCAAATGTCTGATGTGAACCATAATTGTATTCGTACTGTTCACAAAATACTTTTCTCCCCACACTTCCTCAAACAATTTTTCAGAATCCACAACTTTACCACGATTCTTACATAATACCCACAAAATCGAAAATTCTGTCGGGGTCAAAGACAATGGTTCGTCATTGATCGTGCATTCATGGTTCTCTTTGTCTACAACCAGACCGCCGATGATGATCACATTTTCATTCATCTTTACATCCTGCTGATTATACTTCGTCACTCTGCGAAGCTGTGCTTTGACTCTTGCAACAAGCTCCAGCATCTGGAATGGCTTTGTGATATAATCATCTGCCCCTATCGTAAGTCCGGTAATCTTATCAATGTTCTCGTCTCTTGCAGTCAGCATAATCACCGGAAAGTGATGATTCTCACGAATCTTCTGACAGATATCAAATCCATCGATATCCGGAAGCATCACATCTAAAATTGCAAGGTCAATATCCTCTTTCTCTACACACTTTAACGCATCTTCTCCGTTATAACATTTCAGCACATTGTAATTTTCGCTTTTTAAATATACTTCTACTAAATCTGCAATCGCCTCTTCATCATCTACTACAAGAATGTTTATCGCCATATATTTTCCTCTTTTCTTAACGGTTTAAAAGTATTATAGCAAACTCTTGTGTACAAAATATATATTTTTTCTTAAATAAACCATCTTTCTTATCCAAATTAAAAAGAAGACCAGCGATTACCAGCTGATCTTCCTAAAATCCTGCTCAAAAAGTCTTATTCTTTTCCATCAAAGCAATATGTACAGAGTTTACATGGTTCCAATCCGATAGACGCAATCAAATCATCCAGTCTGTGGTATCTCAATGTCGTAAAGTTCTGTTGCTTGCGCACTCCTTCCAGCATTGCTGCATAGCGGTCACTGTTTGGATCTGCATACTCACCAAGTACCTTTTCTGCATTCTCTCCCTCACGTTCCAAAATAATTCTGCGGGTAATCAGATCCAGTTCTGATTTTGAACGTGAGAAATTCAAATATTTACATCCATAAAGCAACGGCGGACACGCCGGTCTTACATGAACTTCTTTCGCGCCACTGTTATATAAAAATTCCGTCGTCTCACGAAGCTGTGTTCCTCGCACGATTGAATCGTCGATCAAAAGCAGTCTCTTGTCTTCAATTAAAGACGGTACCGGGATCAGTTTCATTCTCGCTACTTTTTCTCTCTGTGCCTGATTTGTAGGCATAAATGATCTGGACCAGGTAGGTGTATATTTGATAAATGGTCTCGCATAACGATAGCCCGATTCGTTCGCATATCCAATCGCATGTGCAATACCGGAATCCGGAACACCTGCTACCACATCCGGCTCGATGGTTCCTTTGTCACGTTTTGCCAGCATACTGCCGCATTTATAACGCATCTCTTCCACATTCACTCCCTCGTAAGAAGAAGTCGGGTATCCATAGTACACCCAGAGGAACGAACAGATCTTCATATCTTTTTTTGCCTCTGAAACGACTTCCACACTCTCTGGTGTAATGTAGACAATCTCCGCCGGTCCAAGTTCTTTATAATCAGAGTATCCCATACTCATGTATGCAAAACTTTCAAATGAAACACAATATGCATCTTCTTTTTTGCCAACCATCAGCGGAGTACGTCCATAACGGTCTCTCGCTGCATAGATTCCCTCGTTTGTCATGATCAGCATTGTCATGGAGCCATCAATGATCTCCTGCACATATCGGATTCCTTCCACGATCGTCTCTTTTTTGCAGATCAACGATGCTACCAGTTCAGTTGCATTGATCTGCCCGCCGCTCATCTCCTGAAAATGTGTATGCCCATTCTCATAGACAATATTCAAAAGTGCATCCAGATTGTTGATCTTTCCAACTGTTGTGATTGCAAAACTTCCCAGATGCGACTGAATCAAAAGCGGCTGTGGTTCAAAATCAGAAATACAGCCGATTCCGATATTTCCTTTCATCTCCTCGACATCCCGCTCAAACTTTGTACGAAACGGAGAGTTCTCAATATTATGAATCGCACGGTGAAAACCGCCTTTTCCAAATGTTGCCATTCCACCGCGTCTTGTCCCCAGATGTGAATGATAATCTACGCCATAAAATAAATCTAATATGCAGTCTGTCTTTGCAGCAACGCCAAAAAATCCACCCATGTATTTTCTCCTCTTTTCAATTATCTTATTAGCTCATTAACAAAATAAGTTTAGCACGAATCGCCCGCAAGTGCAAAGAAAGATAGTTAATTATTTTTAAAGAGGGTTTATAAGTCTCATTAATAATACTATTGTAACATGCAGAAAAATCACATATAATAAGAACATAGAAACAATGTATTTTTCTTTTCGAAAGCCGGGGAATCTCTATGAAACTAACACAGGATAACTGCTACAAACTAGCATTGGAAATTACAGGCTGTAACGGGATGGAATGGCCGTTTTTTTCTTCTAAGATTTTAGAATTCAACAATCTGGAACTGCTGCACGCTCTTGTGACATGCGCGACTCCATCTCAGCATCTGGCTTTATGGCATCATGAAAAGCGGAGCCAGGAATTTATTTTTAAAGTATCGATGATTGAATCCATTCTTTCTGTCTGCGACGGCTATCTAATCAAATCTCCTGAGACAGAATATTTAGATGCGAGCGAAAAAAGTGTTACCTCCTACTATCTGGGACTTATTTTTACAAAGCTTTTCAGCATGAAAGAATTTCAGACAGACTATTTTTTGAACACAACACTTTTTGAACAGGTCTACGGGAAAGAATCTTTTATCTGCAACGGGCGCAAAAAACCCTCCTTTGTCGGTCTGACACAAGCCGATGAAAAATGGAGTATCTGGGAGCCGACAGGAAAACGTGATCATGCTCCGAAAGCATTAAGCGATGCATTCAATCAAGTGCTCGGTATCAAAAGTGTAAATGGGCAGGCACTCGCATTTGCAATGGCATCTATGACCTATTTTGACACCAAACACAATGAGCTTCAGGGAATTCTCCGCAATGCACCGGAAGGTAAAAAAGCCGATGTCCACTTTGACAAAGAACAGTTTTTGACTCTCTACTACCGACATATCTGTGAATTGTTTGATGAATCTCTTCGTCGGAGGCCTTTTGACAGTGTCATTGATTATATTGACGGTTATCTGGAGATTGAGTTGGAACTTTTCGGACTCAACATAGATGAAGACGAAACAGACGAATATGCCAAAAAGCGCCGTGTGAAATTAGGTGTTCCGAAAAAAATTCTTGAATATTTTCAATATCACACACCAGCCGCCAAACAAGAAATCTTGTTATCCGTCATTGTAGATGCCATTCCAGACAATGAGCCAGAACTTCAGGATTCCCATTTTTTCATGGGACGGGACAAAATATATTTTCGAATTGTATAGAAAATACATCATTTATTCGTAAAATTCAAAATTATTGGCAACAATTTTATTGACAGTATGCTATAATAGAAAAGAATAATGTATTATGTTGCCGTACAGTTTGTTAGGAGGGTATGATTATGGCTACAAAAAGACAAGTTAAAAAACAAGAAAGTAAATTAAATGCAATGAAAGCAAAAGCTGCTCCTGTAGTGGAAAAGGTTGCTGAGAAAGCTGCTCCTGTAGTGGAGAAAGTCGTAGAAAAGACTGCTCCTGCCGTAGAGAAGGTCGTAGAAAAGACTGCCCCTGCCGTAGAGAAAGCTGCAGAAAAAGTTGTGGAAGAGACAAAAGAAGCTGCAAAAAAAGTAAGAAAAGCAGCTCCAAAAAAAGAGATGAAGACGACTTTGATCGTAGAGCACCAAGGAAAGCAAGTGGAAGACAAAGACATGATTGCAGCAGTGAAAAAGGCATGGACGAAATCAGGTAGAAAAATTGGCGACATCAAGACTATGACATTATATGTAAAACCTGAAGAAGCCGCTGTATATTATGTAATCAACACAACCGAGACCGGAAGTGTAGCATTTTAATCATTACTGGAATAACAATACTTGATATATATGATTGTAAGGATAGGATAGAAGTTTTTACTTCTGTCCTTTTTTCTTCCCCCGGAATAGAGACAGCCTCTTTTTTATATACTAAACTAAATCCTATTTTTGAGGTTCTTATGAAGCCATTCTCACACAAAAAAATAATCGGTACTTCTCTTTTATTTATCGCCGCATTCCTCGTCGGTCACTTTTTTGCCCGGACAGTGGAACATTTTCAGACAAAGTCGATCACCACATCTGCCACCGGCAATTGGGGGCTGAGTTTTCAGGAGGACGGAAAACCTCCCGTTGCAAATGCGACCTACGAAGACTTAAAGCAATATGATGCTTACTACGCCGAAAATACCGACCAAAAGGTAATCTATCTTACGTTCGATGCCGGCTTTGAAAATGGTAACACGCCAGCCATCTTAGATGTACTGAAAAAACACAATGTTCCGGCTACATTTTTTGTCGTCGGGAATTTCCTCTCCGACAACCCCGATCTGATCAAGCGTATGGTCGAGGAAGGTCATATCGTAGGAAATCATACTTATACGCACCCGGACATGTCCAAAATTTCCACGATGGAAAGCTTTTCAAAGGAAATTCAGGATGTCGAAAAACTCTATCAGGAAATCACCGGAAAAGAAATGATAAAATTTTATCGCCCTCCGCAAGGAAAATACAGTGAAGAAAACTTAAAAATGGCAAAAGAACTCGGCTATAAGACGTTTTTCTGGAGTCTTGCCTATGTTGACTGGTATCAGGATAAACAACCGACAAAAGAAGAGGCATTTGACAAACTACTTGGAAGAATACATCCCGGCGCTGTCGTTCTGCTGCATAACACTTCTTCCACAAACGGACAAATCTTAGATGAGTTGCTGACAAAATGGGAAGAAATGGGATATACCTTCAAATCTCTGGACCAGATGCCATAAAGCCAAAAAGATGGGTGAACATTACTTTCGTTCCCCATCCTTTCTCCATTTTACCACACTCGCTTGTAAATAGCACTTTTCTTATCCAAGCGCAACATCCAATATCATCATCACAAGGAAGCCGACAACAAATCCGAGTGTGCCCATCTTCCCGTTTTCTCCCATATGAGCCTGTGGAATCAGTTCTTCCACAACGACATAGATCATTGTTCCAGCAGCAAACGCAAGTAATATTGCAATCGATGCATTCGCAAATCTCGCAAATACTGCTGCAAGCACACCAAAAAGAGGTTCTACAACCGCTGTCATACTCGCAATGACAAATGCTCTTTTTTTACTTACCCCTTCTTTCACAAGCGGCAATGCAACTGCCGTCCCTTCTGGGAAATTCTGAATTCCAATTCCGATCGCCAGTGCAACCGCACCTGACAACAACGCCGTATCTTGCATATTTTGTCCCGCCAGTGCAAATGCAAGCCCGACTGACATTCCTTCCGGAATATTGTGAGTTGTAATTGCTATGATCAGCATTGCCGTACTTTTTCCCAATGTAAGCTGTGTACTTTTTTCTCTCTCATACCATGCTTTCATCAGCCCGTCTGCCACAAGCAATGTGATGACTCCCAACAAAAAACCACCGGTCATGACAAGCCATCCAACCTGCCCGTTTGCCTCTGCAAAATCAATCCCCGGAAGCAGCAGCGACCACACGGACGCAGCTATCATAACTCCCCCGGCAAATCCTAAAAATCCACACTGCAGATTTCCGCTGACTTCCCGTCTGACAAAGAAAATCCCCGCTGCTCCTAGAGCTGTTATGAGAAAGGTTCCAAGTGTTCCAAATAGTGCCATTAAAATTCCATTCATATACGATCACCTCTGCTGATACTATATGAAAAAAACAGCTTTCCGTGAAAGAAAGCTGTCTCCTTAATTATTCTGTGTATGGCTCTTCTTCATTCTGTTTGACAGTTACTCCGACATCCTGAAAATCTACTTTTGCCCATACGTCTTTATTCACTTTTATCTTAGTGTCTTTTTTCCAGCCATCATAAACCTCATTGAACTTTTCGCTTTTCCGAGAATTTACGATTGTCTCCTTTTTCGCATCTGTCGCATCTCTGTCGAGCAGACTTGTCACTTTTGCGACGTAGAGTCCATTCTCTGTCTCTATGACATCTGTAAATCCGCCCACTCCCAAAGAATCTGTTGCTGCGATCAACTCCGCGGCCGGCGATGTACTCTCTGAATCAAAGGTAGCTGTCTGCGCTTCCTTGCCTTGTTCTGTCGCATAAGCCGCAAAATCTTCCGCCGCTTTTGCACCTTCCAGGAAAGCTGCTGCCGTCTCTTTCAGTGCTGCCTTTTCCTCATCTGTCAAAGTCTTAGAATTCCCTTCTTCATCAGTTGTCGTATATGGAAAACTTACATACTGCATACTCTTTTGCGCAGCCTCTTCATCCGAAACTTCTGTGCTTACATCCTTTGTCACCGCATCCGTCATCTTCTTCTGAATCGTAAGCAGAGTCAGCACTCTTTCCACATACTCCGTCTCTCCGGATACCAATTCTTTGGCTTCCAGCTCATTGCCCTCATCGAATTTTTTTGCCGCTTCCTGAATCGCACTCTTTTCTTCATCTGTCAACGCAACCTCGTATTCAGCCATGTGGTCTTCCAGAATATACATCTGTTGGAGCGCATCCATCACACTGTCTTTTACATTGTCCTCATAAGTCTTTCCCGCACTTATTTCCTGCGTCCACATGTTGTCTCCAAGCATAGAGCCTAAGTTTGTCTCAATCATTCCCTGCTGGTATCTCGCATAAAAATTTGCAACTCCTGCCGGTATCTTATCCCCTCCAACAGTTGCCACTGTATCTGCGTTTTCAAAGCTTGCACATCCTGTCATTGAGACTACTGCAAGAGATGCCGCTGTCGCAAATACGACTACTTTCTTTTTCAGATTCCTCATAACTGCCTCCTTTGTATTTCTAATTCTTAATTATAGCGGTTTTTCTTTATTCTATCAATGTTTTTATATCATTTAACACTTTTTTCACAAGTTCCAGCACATCATCGTCTTTCTCTTTTTTATTTCTTGCTTTCTTTTCATAGACAAAATAAGGATTCGTATCAACCGTAAATTTAAGCGCCCCTTTGTATTGATCAAGCAGCATCGGAATCCGCTCTGCATGCACCTTCGCACGTTCATACATTGTAAACCGGAACTGTTCCCCTTTTTGCTCCACAGCAACTAAATATGCACTGTGTGCAAGTGATTTCAACAGCGCAATCTGCAAAAGCTGCTGAACTTTTCTCGGAATATCTCCATATCGGTCAATCAATTCTTCCAGCATATCATCCATCTCCGCCTCATTTTCAATACTTGCAATCCGCTTATAAATATCGAGTTTCTGGTATTCATTTGGAATATACGACGCCGGAATAAACGCATCTACATTCAAATCTACTGTTGTTGTATATGGCTCCTCCTCAATCTCACCCTTCAGCTGCTTAACTGCCTCATTGAGCATCTTACAATACAGGTCATACCCGACAGCCTCCATATGTCCGTGCTGTTCTGCCCCCAGAAGATTCCCTGCTCCGCGGATTTCCAAATCCCGCATGGCGATTTTAAAACCAGAACCAAGATCTGTGAACTCACGGATTGCTGACAGGCGTTTCTCTGCCACTTCACGCAGGAGTTTATCTCTTTTGTACAGCAAAAACGCATATGCCATCCGATTGGAACGTCCCACACGTCCTCTTAGCTGATACATTTGCGAAAGTCCGAGCTGGTCTGCATCATGGATAATCATTGTATTGGCATTGGAAATATCAAGTCCCGTCTCTATGATCGTCGTCGACACAAGCACGTCGATTTCCCCATTGATAAAATCAAGCATAATGTTCTCAAGCTCCCGCTCTTTCATCTGCCCATGCGCAAATGCCACATTTGCCTCCGGCACAAGCTTTTGCACCTTGTCCGTAATCTCATCGATATCTTTCACTTTGTTATACACATAATACACTTGTCCCTGACGGGATAATTCTCTTTGTATCGCCTCGCGCACCATCTCATCATTGTATTCCATGACATATGTCTGAATCGGCATACGGTCAACCGGAGCCTCCTCAAGCACGCTCATATCACGTATTCCGATAAGACTCATATGCAAGGTTCTCGGAATCGGTGTCGCTGTCAGCGTCAGCACATCAATATTCTCTTTTAATTTTTTAATCTGCTCCTTATGCTGCACTCCAAAACGCTGTTCTTCATCGATGATCAAAAGTCCCAAATCTTTAAATTCCAAATCTTTGCTCAGCACACGGTGCGTACCTACCACGATATCCACCAGACCGCGTTTTGTGTCCTCAATTGTCTTTTTCTGCTGCGCCGGAGTACGGAAACGGCACATCAGGTCGACTCGCACCGGAAACTCCTTCATGCGCTGCACAAACGTATTATAATGCTGCTGGGCAAGTATCGTCGTCGGAACGAGATACACCACCTGCTTATTCTCCTGCACCGCCTTAAATGCCGCGCGGATCGCAATCTCTGTCTTGCCGTATCCAACATCTCCACAGATCAGGCGATCCATGATCTTGGTGCTCTCCATATCTTTTTTCGTCGCCTCGATTGCAAGCAGCTGATCCTCCGTCTCCTCAAACGGAAACATCTCCTCAAATTCTCTCTGCCATACTGTATCCTCTCCATAGACAAATCCATGTTTTTCCTGTCTTGCCGCATACAGTTCGACAAGGTCCTTTGCAATCTCTTTTACTGCCCCGCGAACTCTTGTCTTCGTCTTCGTCCACTCTTGTCCACCAAGCCGATTAAGCTTTGGTTTCTTTGCATCTGCGCTTGCATACTTTTGGATCAGATCCAGCTGAGTTGCCGGAATATACAGATTCCCGCCCGCCGCATAAGCAATTTTCATATAGTCTTTGGAAACTTTATCCACCTCAATCTTTTCGATTCCCTGATAAATCCCCAATCCATGATTTTCATGTACTACATAATCTCCGACCTTCAGTTCTGAAAAGCTCTGTATTTTCTGTCCCTCATATACTTTACGCTTTCTCTTTTTCTTTTTTTGCCCAAAGATATCCGTTTCAGAAATGACGATGAATTTGATCATCGGATATTCATATCCTTCCGTCACATGGCCGTAAGTCACCATGATTTCTCCTGGATTAACCTCTCGTTCTACATCCTCACTGTAGAAACTGCTTAGATTATAATCTCTTAAATCTTCTGCCAAACGTTTTGCTCTTGTTCGGGAACCGGAAAGCAAGATCGCACGGTACCCTTTTCTCTTTAACTGCTTCAGATCCCGTGTCAGCATCTCAAAACTGTTATTATACGGGTTTACCCCTTTTGCCTGCAAATGATACAGTCCACGCGTCTTAAATTCTTTGCACTTCATCTCCAATGCCGACATCCCGATACTATAGTATTGATTCATCTTGTCGGCAATCTCTTTTGTGGAGAACAGTTTCATCTCCTCGTCCGAGACCGCATACCCACATTCCATACGGTTTGCCTGTGCCTGCACAAATTCTTCCTCCACAGACTCTCCCTTTTCAATCAGGCGCACCGGCTCATCCAAAAACAGCATACTTGTTTTCTTATCAAAATAATCTAAAAATGAAACACGTTTTGCCTGTTCTTCCGGAAAATCTGTTGCCGGATAGATACGAATCGATTCCAGATTCTCAATAGAGCGCTGGCTTTCCACATCAAATGTACGGATAGAATCAATTTCATCTCCCCACATCTCAATACGCACAGGTACTTCTTCCGTCAACGGATAAATATCTAAAATACCTCCCCGCACCGCAAACTGTCCGGGACCTTCGATCTGTTCTTCCCTCTCATATCCAAGAAGCACCATATCTTTTTTTAATTTCTCAAAGTCAAGCTCCTGTCCTGCCTCCAAAGAGATGACCCTCTTTTCCATCTCTTCCAGCGGAAGCAAAGAATCCATAAAGCCGTCAAAGCTTGTGATCACAGTGACTTGTTCCTGTTCAAGCAATGCCTGGTACACTTCCATTCTCTGTTTAATCAAAAACTTGCCACGAAGATCTGCCTGATAAAACAATAAGTCTTTTGCCGGATAGATCCATACATCAGAATCCAGAAAACGGTACTCTTCATAAATTTGTTTTGCCTTGAGCTCACTGGAAACAGCGATGATTTTTCGTTTAAAACCATCGCCCAGCGCATACATCAAATGTGTTTTCTGGGAAGTGACACAACCTGATATCTGTATCATTCCCTGCTTTTCCGTTCTTTTTTTCTGAATCTCTTCATACTCCGCCAATTCTTTCAGCGGTCCTGCAAAAAACTGCATGTTCTCCTCCTTCTATGCTTTTACTTTTTTGTTGAACACATTCATCGCAGCCTCAATCTCACCTTGCACAATCTGCTCTACTGCATCAGATGCATGTTCATATCCTTCTTCCATCAATTCTCTTTCCTGTTTAGAAAAATGACCGAGCACATAGTCTGCCAGATCGTAATTCTTCGGTTTTTCTCCTACTCCTACTTTAATTCTCGGAAATACCGTTGTGCCAAGATGGGCGATAATATTCTTGATTCCGTTGTGACCGCCCGCACTTCCTTTTTTGCGGATGCGAAGTTGTCCTACATCCAGACTGATGTCATCATAAATGACAAGCAGATCAGACTCCGGATCAATCTTGTAGTAATTTACAATTCCCCCAACGCTCTCTCCGCTCAAATTCATATAAGTCTGCGGTTTTACAAGAAGTACTTTCTGCCCCGCAATGACTCCTTTCCCGCAGAATGCCCGACACTTCCTTGCATCCACTGATATATTATATTTCTCCGCCAACACATCTATGACATCAAACCCGGCATTGTGTCTCGTTCCTTCATACTGAGCCGTCGGATTTCCTAATCCTACTATAACAAACATCATTTCACCTCTTCTTTTTACTGCTTTTCTTATTTTACAAGAACTATCCTCGTTTGTCACGCAAAAGCCATGAATAATTTTCCAAACTTCTTCATACATTATAAAAAGTAAATAATTATCGTTCGATAGATTAGGAGGCCTCTATGAGTTCCAAGACCAAAATCGTTGTCTTACACATGAAAGAAGTGATTTATACTGTAGTGTTCGTCGTGCTGGGAATTTTGCTGATCCTGCTGCTAACCTTTATGTTCCTCCCAAATGATGAAAAACATACATCCAAAAAACAAGAATATATGCCCGGTGTCTACACTTCCACCGTCACTTTAAATAACACTTCTCTGGAAGTGGAAGTTGCAGTGGACAGCTCACACATCAACTCCATCCGTTTCAGCAATCTGGATGAAACAGTTGCAACAATGTACCCGCTGATTCAGCCTGCAATCGAAAATATTGCAGAGCAAGTCTATGATTCCCAGTCGCTGGAAAATATATCCTTCCCGGAAGATAATCCTTACACCTCTCAGGTCATCATAAACGCAATTGATGATGCATTAAAAAAAGCCACGGTCAAATAAAACCGTGGCTTTTTGCTTCTCTTAGCCTTCTACAACAAGATAGCGTCCGTCAGAAACCGGAAATACTTCCGAAGCCTCCTCAAGCTCATCATCTGTCATCTCTGCGATATCCGCTCCGTTCTCTTCAAAGTAATCTCTTACTTCGTCCAACGAATCCACGACAACTGCCATGCAGTCCTCCAAAAATGCCTCTGCTTCCTCAAGAGTCTCCGCAACCGGTTCGTCAAATAACTGTAACTGTTTCTCCAAAAAAACTTTTAAACATTCTTCATCATATTCATACATTTTAAAATTCCTCCTATATACCCTTTCCTATCATATGAATTAATTCTTCTGGTCTGTCAATGATATGCTCTGCACCATTTTCCTTAAGTATTTCTCTTGAGCGAAATCCCCAGGATACGCTCACTGTCTTCATACCCGCTGCATGCCCCGTCTTAATATCCACTTCAGAATCTCCGACGTACACACATTCTTCTTTTTTACATCCAAGCTTCTCTGCAATCATCAGCGCTGCGCTCGGATCCGGCTTTCTCGGTACACTGTCTATCTGTCCCTGAACATATGAAAAAACATCTTCCCCGAAAAATTCCTTCACCACATCAACAGCCTGCAAATGCGGCTTGTTCGACAGCACCGCCAGCTTGATTCCACTCTTCTTCAACTGTTCAAGCATCTCTGCGATTCCATCGTATGGTGTTACATGATATGTACAATTTTCTCCAAATATACGTCCATATATCTCCATTGCCGGCTCCATCTGAGATTTTTCTAAATCTCCTCCTGCCACCAAGGCACGTTCGATCAGACATCTCGCACCATTTCCGACAAAGCTTCTGCACTGCTCTTGTGTAATTTTCTTAAGCTTTAATTCTTTCAACGTTTCATTAACTGAATATGTTAAGGATTCTAATGTATCTGTCAATGTCCCGTCCAAATCAAATATGCATGCTTTATACATTGTGTGCCTCCTTAATTTTTTATAGCATCAGTATAGTATGAACACTCTGAAATTTCAATATCTTTTTTTACAACCTCCAAAAAGTAGTGAAGGCAGTATACTTCTCTCCTCGCACACTGCCCATGTTTTTCTCCCCTCTCATGCCATCAGATACTGGCGCATCACCTTCAATGCGTGTTTTTCAAGTCTGCTCACCTGTGCCTGGGAAATATCAATATCCTCCGCAACTTCCATCTGGGTGCGCCCCTCAAAAAAACGTAATCGGATAATATATTTTTCTCTCTCTCCCAGATGTTCCATCGCTGCCTGAAGCGCCAGTTCCTCAATCCAGTTCTCTTCTTTATTTTTTTTGTCACTGATCTGATCCATCACATAAAGTGCATCTCCACCGTCATTATAGACCGGCTCATTTAAGCTCATCGGCGCCTGAATCGCATCCATCGCAAACACAATATCTTCTTTTGCTATGCCAATCTCTTCTGAGATTTCCTGAAGTGTCGGCTCCCTTAGATTCCGTTTCATATATCCCTCTTTTGCATAGATTGCTTTGTATGCCGTATCCCGCAGCGAACGACTTACACGAATCGAATTATTGTCTCTCATATATCTTCTGATCTCCCCGATAATCATCGGAACTGCATAGGTAGAAAATTTGACATCCAGCTCTGTGTTAAAATTATTGATTGCCTTGATCAGCCCGATGCATCCTATCTGAAACAGATCATCCGGATTTTCATTGCTATTCGTAAAACGCTTGATTACGCTTAATACCAGTCTTAGATTTCCTTTTATATATTGCTCTTTCGCTCCCTCATCTCCTGCCTTAATCTTTGCAAATAGTGCATTTTTCTCTTCTTCCTTAAGCAGCGGCAGCTTCGACGTGTCCACACCACATATTTCCACTTTATTCAGTGCCATCTTTGTATCCTCCCACGATTTCTTTCTAGTAGGATTCTCTGCATTGTGTGGTGTAAATATACTATTTTGGACGAAATAAAAAAAATAATAGTCCTTGACACTTGTTCAAGAACTATTATTTCAAACAGTTGATTACCTGTTCCATTTATCTGCCAGATTTTTAATCTGAGCTTCTAATTTCGCAAGGTCTTTATTTGCGAGACCTTCATTTTTCATAATAACTTCAAGCAGATATTTTCCCGCGTTTACCGTGCGGTTAAATGCACTTTCTGCTCTCAATTTCTCTGGTTTTTCCACTTTCTTCTTCACAATCGGACTTCCTTTTGACAGAATCTGATTCGTCGCAAGATCTACATATCCGCCTGAATACGGTGCGAATGCCGGTATGTCAAATCTCTTGGTCACTGTCTCTGCAAAGGAATCGGTCACCTGATCCTCTCCATGCACGACAAATACATGCTTGATATCCGATTCAAATCCGCCAAGCCAATCAAGCAGTCCATTCATATCCGCATGACCGCTGATTCCTTTCAACGATTCAATTCTGGCAGCCACCTCAATAGTCTCGCCAAACAGCTTGACAACAGGCGCTCCCTCGATCAGTTTTCGTCCGAGCGTGCCGACCGCCTGATAACCTACAAAAAGAATCGTACATTCTTTTCTCCAGAGATTATGTTTCAGATGGTGCCGGATTCTGCCCGCCTCGCACATTCCGGAAGCGGATATAATGACTTTTGGTCTGCTGTCAAAATTGATCAATTTGGAATCGTCACTCGTCACAGAAAGCCTCAGACCCGGAAATACAAGCGGGTTAATTCCCTGATCCACCAATTCCATTGCCTCTTTATCAAAACAATCTCTCTCATTCTTTGTAAACACACTGGTTGCCTCAATCGCAAGCGGACTGTCCACATACACATCAAAGTTCGGGAAATCACTCAGCAGATTCTTCTCTTTGATCTCACGGATAAAATACAGTAGTTCCTGCGTCCTTCCCACTGCAAAAGAAGGAATCACCACATTGCCTCCTTTTTGGAAGGTATCTCGCAAAATCCTTGTAAATTCTCCCAAATAATCCGGTCTCTCATCTCCATGCAGACGATCTCCGTAAGTCGATTCAATCACAACATAATCTGCCTCTTTTATCTGTTTCGGGTCTTTGATAATCGGCTGATTGATATTTCCGACGTCTCCTGAAAATACAATTTTCCGTGATAGCCCCTCTTCTGTAATCCAAATCTCAATACAGGCAGAGCCAAGCAAATGTCCAATATCCGTAAAACGCACTTCCACGCCCTTGCACAGCTCTATCCGCTGCTCATAATCGCACGGTGCCAAAAGTTCCACTGCATCCTGTGCATCCTGCATCGTATACAGCGGCTCATACAGCGGCTCACCGGAACGTCTTGCCTTTCGATTTCTCCACTCCGCTTCAAACTCCTGAATATGGGCACTGTCTCGAAGCATAATATCGCAGAGATCCGCGGTTGCAAAAGTGGTGACAATCTGTCCTTTAAATCCATTTTTCACCATAAGCGGAATCAAACCTGAATGGTCAATATGTGCATGTGTCAGAAGTATAAAATCAATATCTCCCGGTGCAATCGGAAGTTCCTGATTCTCATACAAATCCGGTCCCTGCTCCATACCACAGTCAATCAAAATGTGCTTACCATTCGTCTCCAGCAAATGACAGCTTCCAGTCACTTCGTGGGCTGCTCCGATAAACGTTAATTTCATACAATCAACCCCTTTTCTTTTTATCCTACCACTTTTTCCTTCTTTTCGATAGTCTTTTTACCAATTTTTAAGATTCATAACGCACCATTTCCCGCTTTAATCTCTGCATGATTTTCTTCTCCAATCTTGAAATATAAGACTGTGAAATGCCAAGGAGGTCAGCGACCTCTTTTTGCGTTTTTTCCTCCCCGTCAAGTGTTCCAAGCCCAAAACGCATCCGCACGATCATCCTCTCTCTGTTGGAAAGCCTGCCGATTGCTTTAACAAGTAATTTTCGCTCTGCCTCATTTTCCAGATCACGATATATCGTATCCTCTTCTGTCCCCAGAATATCAGACAACAAAAGCTCATTTCCATCCCAGTCAACATTTAGCGGCTCATCAATTGACACTTCCAGCTTTGTCTTATTATTTCTTCTCAGATACATCAAAATCTCATTCTCAATACATCTGGAGGCATATGTCGCAAGCTTTATATTCTTTGTCGGATTGAATGTATTGATTGCCTTGATCAGACCAATCGTCCCAATCGATATCAGATCTTCTACTCCAACCCCTGTATTGTCAAATTTTTTTGCAATGTAGACGACAAGTCTCAGATTGTGTTCAATCAAAACTTTCTTGGCATACTCATCGTCTTTTGAGCCGAGCTCGTTGATTGCTTCTGCTTCTTCCTCCACCGCCAGTGGAGCCGGAAGCACTTCAGAGCCCCCTATGTAATGTATATCCTTCTTTTCCGGAAACAAAAATGTTCGAAATCCCGGTATAAATTTAAATTTAAACTGATGTGACATCACTGTGTTGATAACCATTTTTACTCCTCCTAAAATATGTCAGGATTTAAAATCATCTGATATGTATCTTCTGCCGTAATTTCTTCCTCACTGATTCCAATCAACGGATTTTTAATCCAGTGAATTTCATCATTTTCCACACACATTTTGTCAATCCGCACAACCGGAAGAACCCCTTCCCGCTTTCCGATTGAATGATACGGAACATATCTGATCTTCCCCATTTTTTCTTCTCCCAAAAATTTCATCGCCGTCTTTCTGTCCAATATGCTGACAGGCTCATTTGTGACAGGGTCTCTCAGTCCGTTGCCAGTGTCAATCATGCCTTTTATACAACATTTCTTTTGTCCCAGATACAACTGCGCTCTACATTGATATTGATTCACTCTTTGAACGGAAACGATAAAACTCCATATCCATGTAACAACGTAATATGCAGCGACTGCGACAAGCAGAAACATACTTCCAATCTTTATGTACTGTCTGAAATGCTCCATCACACCTCCCAGCAGGAATCCACCCGTATAAAGCATCAAAAGCGCTTTTACAAAATTTCTCATATCTTTGATCTTAAGCCCTGCTTTGATCATTGCTGTGTTTACAACTACATGGAACAGTATGAATTTCAAAAACGGATGTAAGACCGGTAATATGATGACCAGACACGTCAGAAAAGATCCTGTCATTGCTCCTATACAGATATTACCGTGCGTGGCAGTACACTTTAACATCTTTCGAACTAAAAGCAAAAGTATATAGTCCATCATAAAATTTACCAGGAACAGCACGTCTATATACAATTCATAGTACACGTCCCACCTTCTTTCTCTTTCGACGCAAAATCGATTTGGTACTCAAGCAAAACTCATTATACGGAATGTCCTCCGAAAAATTTGTCAAATACGCTTGGGAAACTGCCCCTTTCGTTCGACAAAAAAAGAGACATGCTCTTGCATATCTCTTTTTATTCATCAATCTCTTATTTTTTCAAAAATGATGGAATCTTAATAGACTGTTCCTTTACATGGCTCGTTGGTGTTCTTGGAACCTGTAATGTAGGCATCGTTCCACCTGCAGTCTTTGGCTGTGCTGCATTCACGGCATCTGCTCCAAGATCAAACTTGTTCGCTGACTGCTGAGCTACAGGAGCTTCCTGTCTTTCTACATTCTGGATAGTCGGCATAACAGTCTTCTCTAATCTTGATTTTAATTTAGAAGCTGTTCCGCCTGTATTATGTAAACCTGTCGCAATAACTGTGATTGTCGCCTCATCTGTCTTTGTATCATCATACATTGCACCGAAAATAATATTAGCTTCTTCGCCTGCAAGATCCTGTACATATTCAGCTGCATCACTTGCATCCATCAATGTGATATCACCTGAAATGTTGATGATAACATGAGATGCACCTGCAATTGTTGTCTCTAAAAGTGGACTGGAAACAGCTTCCTTCACTGCCTCAAGAGCCTTGTCATCTCCCTTTCCATATCCGATACCAATGTGTGCAATACCTTTGTCAAGCATTACTGTCTGCACATCGGCAAAGTCCAAATTAATCAAAGAAGGTACATTGATCAAGTCTGTGATTCCCTGAATACCCTGCTGCAATACCTCGTCTGCCTTCTTCAGCGCGTCCGGCATAGTCGTTCTTCTGTCTACCACTTCAAGCAGCTTGTCGTTCGGGATTACAATCAGTGTATCTACATTCTCTTTGAGCTTTTCAATTCCTGCAAGAGCATTGTTCATACGTGTCTTTGATTCAAAACGGAATGGTTTTGTAACGACACCAACTGTAAGCGCTCCCTGCTCTTTCGCAATACGTGCAACAACCGGTGTAGCACCTGTACCGGTTCCGCCTCCCATACCACATGTCACGAATACCATATCAGCACCCTTCAATGCTGCTGCAATCTCTTCTTCACTTTCTTCTGCTGCTTTTTCACCAATCTCAGGTTTTGCTCCTGCACCGAGACCTTTTGTAAGCTTATCCCCAATCTGCATCAATGTTGGAGCTTTTGCCAACTGTAACGCCTGTTTATCTGTATTAATTGCAATAAATTCAACTCCGGCAATCTGCTCATCGATCATGCGGTTCACCGCATTGTTACCGCCGCCACCGACACCTACTACAATTATTTTTGCTGCTGCTTCTGATTCATTTGTTTTGATTTCTAACAAGAGTTTCTCCTCCTTTGTTTCCTTATTTATCTTATACATCCCTGGATTATACTTTATATGCTTCTTGTCACATAGTTATATAATATCGGCTTTTCCTTAAATAATCAATAGAAACTTTCCTTATTTTTTCATTTTTTTACTCGTTTGTTGTAACTTCTTCTTTAAAACTGATATCTGAACTTGCTTCATTGTAATATTCCATATCGAGCACGCCTGTTTTTCCCTCTAATTTTTCTAAAATAGGTGGAAGCTGAACCACTTTTTCGTCAAAACGGCTTCTTCCAAGACGCACACACACATTTTCAAAGTACAGATCCATGCTGTTGTCTTCCCACACAATGCGATCCGGCTCCAAATTATTTTTCTTTATCTCTTTTGTCAACTCCACAATATAAGAGAATACTTTCTCGTTATCCACAGAAAGCTTTTTGTACTGTTCGATCGTTTCGGTTTCCAGTCCTTCTATCACCGGTACCCCCTCCATCTTCTCAGTACTTTTCAGAAGCACAAGCCCTTCTTTGTCAAAATATACATACTCATTGTCTGATACTATGCAGCCAATCATCTTTTTCTCTGTCACTTTTACTTTTAATGCCCACGGAGCCGAAAGCCCTACCTCTACCTTTTCCAGATATGGCGGCATCTTATAGGAACCAAACTTAAATTTCCAAAGTGCATACAACGCATTCGAAGTGTATTTATCTTCCCGAACCCACTCTAGCACCTCATTCTTTTCACTGTACTGCGTTCCTTTTACATCTATCTTCTGCACATGAAATAAAATCAATGTAGCTACTACTATGATAGCGATCGTCAGTATCAGCACAACAACCGCATATAAATAATATCCAATTTTACTTTTTTTCTTTTTTCTTTTTTTTCTCGGTCTTTCTTCGATCTCTTCTCTTTCCTGCTCCATCTTTTTCCTCCTGTCGTTTCTTTTCTATTCTATCAGATTCGATACACTCAGGACAAGCCCCATTTCTAATAGAAGAAACATAACCGAAGTTCCCCCATAACTGATAAACGGCAGCGTGATTCCTGTATTTGGTATCGTGTTGGTGACAACTGCAATATTGAGTATGACCTGAATCATCATGTGCGCCATCGCTCCGGACGCGATCAGCGCCCCAAACAAATCTTTTGCATGTGTGGCAATCATAAAAAAACGCCAGATTAAAATCAGAAATAAAAGAATAATAAATGACGCTCCCACAAGACCTAATTCTTCACAGACAATGGAAAAAATCATATCGTTTTGCGCCTCCGGAACAAATCCAAGCTTTTGCACGCTTGCCCCAAGTCCTCTTCCAAAGAGACCTCCCGAGCCAATTGCAAACAATCCCTGCAATGTCTGATAGCCTTTTTCGTATTTTTCCGGATTCCTCCAAATTGCCAGCCGTTCCAGTCGATAGCTCTCAAGCGCCAGAAAAATCCCCATAAATCCGGCGCCGCTGACACAGAGCCATACAAACTGTGCATACTTTGGACTTGCCACAAATACAAGCACAGCGCCAATTCCAAGAATAATGATTGCGGTGCTTAAATTACTCGCCCCCACAAGTCCTACGATCGGCAAAATCAGAAGCATGACAAACAGCAAATATCGCATTTGTTTCATTTTTCGCACATTCTTTGTGATCACACATGCCAAGAATAAGATCACTGCAATCTTTGCAAATTCTGAAGGCTGAAATGACAAAGGTCCGAAAGATAACCATCTTTTGGACCCATTATACTCATCACCTACAAGCAAAACAGCTACAGACAGCATTAGCGCCGTAATATATGCCGGCACTGCAAATTTCTGCCAGATATGATAATCGATATTCGCCATAAAAAACATCAGTGCCAGTCCAAGCGCCGTCGCAAATGCCTGTTTTTTCAAATAATAAAACCGATCGTGGAATTTTACCTGTCCGTTGTAGGCACTTGTACTGTACAAAATAACCAACCCTATGATTACCAGCAGGAAAACAACTGCGAGAAGGCTGTAATCATATCCTCTCTTTTTGTTCTGCCGCGTCAATATAAATCCACTCCCCACTTATAGACAATTTACAAGTTCTTTGAATTTATCTCCTCGTTCCTCATAGTTTTTAAACATTCCCCAGCTTGCACATGCCGGCGATAACAAAACTGCATCCCCAGGCTCTGCCGCCTCAATACATTTCTCTACTGCTTCCTCAAAAGAGTCTGCCATAACATATGACACAAATCCAACTCTCTCGGCTGCTTCTGCAATTTTCTCTTTTGTTGCCCCGACTAATACGAGGAGTTTTACCTTCCCGTCAAACGCCTGAATCCATTCCTCGTACTCAGAGTCTTTGTCATATCCGCCGCCGATCAGAACTGTTGGTCGGTTCATCGCCTGAATCCCTTTGATCGCCGCATCCGGATTCGTACCTTTGGAATCATTGTAATATGCAACACCGTCTTTTTCACGCACAAATTCGATCCGGTGCTCCACTCCCGCAAATTCTTTGATCGTCCTGCGGATAACCTCCATCGGTGTCCCATATGCCGCAGCCATAGCAACTGCTGCCATCACATTCTCGTAGTTGTGTGTTCCAAGTAATTTCAGCTCATTTACATTGCAGACCAGTATTTCTTCGTCCTGCCTGAATATAATATTCCCATCATCTAAATAAATCCCTCTGTCTAGTTTACGCTGACTACTGAAATATAGAACATTCGCTTTTACATTTTCTCCAATTTTTCTTGTCACTTCATCTTCGTAATTCAGTACACAAGTATCTTCTTTCGTCTGATTTTTGGCGATATCCTCTTTTGCCTTGATATACGCTTCCATCGTGTGATGACGGTTTAGATGATCCGGTGTAATATTTAAAATTGCACTGACTTTCGGGCGAAATTCATGTATTGTCTCCAACTGAAAACTACTCATCTCAGCCACTGCCACGCTGTCCTCTCTCATTTCTAACGCAGCTGCCGTGTATGGATTTCCGATATTTCCAACCACAAACACACTCTCTTTATAATTCTTCATAATCTCTCCCAAAAGTGCAGTCGTCGTCGTCTTTCCATTGGTTCCTGTGATTGCAAGCACATCGCCTTTTCCATATGTATAGGCAAGCTCAACTTCTCCCCAGATTTGAATTCCCATATCACGCATCTTTAAGACAACCGGAAGGTCTGTAGGCACTCCAGGACTCATCACAACAAGATCAAGCGTCTCCATAACCTCCTCCGAAAGTTCTCCCAAAATGATTTCTGCTTTTGTATCGTCACCAAGCTGCGCTTTTAACACTTCTTTGTCGAGCGTCTCTTTTCCGTCATATAAAACAACCGATGCTCCAACCTGTTCTAATAATTTTCCTGCTCCGATTCCGCTGATTCCAGAACCAAATACAAGTACTTTTTTATTTTTCATATCCATATCGTTCCTCCTGCATTTTTCTATATCGCCATAAGTGCAATAAGACATAATATTGCCGTAACAATCGAAAATACGGCCACAACTCTCGTCTCAGACCAGCCACAAAGTTCAAAATGATGATGGATTGGCGCCATTTTAAAAATGCGCTTTCCACCGGTCTTTTTAAAATAAGTTACCTGAATCATTACCGACAGTACTTCAATCAGGTAAATCAACCCTACAATTGCTATAAAAAACGGCATCTGCAGCATATAAGCTGTCGATGCGACAAAGCCCCCAAGCGCAAGAGAACCTGTATCCCCCATAAACACACTCGCCGGATATACATTGAACAACAAAAATCCAAGCAGCGCGCCCACGACTGCACAAGTAATCGGTTCAATCCCGCTTTTTGTTCCGATTGCCACAACTGTAAAAAACGTTGCCACCAAAACCGTCACACTGGATGCAAGACCATCCAGTCCGTCTGTAAAATTCACTCCATTGACCGTTCCAATCACTACAACAAACAAAAGCGGAACCGCAAAAATTCCCCAATCCAAATATTTTCCTTCCGAAAACGGAATCAGCCATGTGAGCGGCACATCTGTAAACCGAACAATATAATAAGCAAATATTCCCGTTACCAAAATCTGCAGTGCCATTTTCTGCTTTGGATACAGTCCGTCAGACCGTCTCATCACAACTTTCAAATAATCATCTAAAAATCCAATCATCCCAAATCCAAGTGTCACAAACAAAATCGGAATCACTTTCGGGTAATCTTTTATATAAATCAGAGACGTCAAAACGATACTCGCAAGAATGATCACGCCTCCCATTGTCGGCGTCCCCGCTTTCTTTAAGTGTGACTGAACACCTTCTTCTCGCTCTGTCTGCCCCATCTTCAACTTTCTAAGTATCGGGATCACAACCGGTCCCATAATCACACTCAAAGCAAATGACACCAGTACCGGTATCACCATTTTATAATCCATACCACACCTCTTCATCTCTTTAGTTATTCTTCTATAACCTTATACAGTATACAACTATTCCCCTTCCTTTTCAATCCCCAGATACGGCAGGATATTTTCAAAAATGTCCTTCACAACCGGCGCCGCAATGGTACCTCCATAATAGATTCCCTGTGGATCATGTATGACAATCATTGCCAGCACCTGCGGATTATCTGCCGGTGCAAATCCGATGAATGAGGAAATATATTTCTTTGCACTTCTCGGAAGTGTCTGAGACGTCGCTGTCTTCCCGCCGATTTTGTATCCTTCAATATAGGCATTCTTTCCTGAACCTTCCGACACGACGCTTTCTAATATCGTCCGCATCGTCTCCGACGTCTCTTCTGACACCACATTTTTTCGTTCCTTATACTCAAATATTTTCTCATGCTTTTCCTGTTCATTAATCACTTTTACCCCAAAATGCGGAGTCACTCTCCTGCCACCGTTAATCAGAGAACTGACCGTGGTCGCCATCTGAATCGGTGTAATCTGAAATGACTGTCCAAAAGTCATCGTTGCCAGTTCCACCAACCCGACATTTTCTTTTTTATGCGTAATCGTTCCCGCCTCCCCCGGAAGATCTACTCCCGTCTTATCCATCAGCCCAAACTGCTTAAAATAATCATAGTATTTATCTACCCCAAGACGAAGTCCGATGTCGATAAATACAGGATTGCAAGAATTTTGTACTCCCTGCACAAAGGTCTCAGATCCATGTCCGCCGACCTTATGACATCGAATTTTTCGATCCTCTACAATCCGGTAGCCCGGACAGTGAAACGTATCGTCAAGCTTCACTACCCCTTCTTCCAGACACGCAGATGATGTAATAATTTTAAATGTAGATCCCGGTTCATACGTGTCATTGATACAGCCGTTTCTCCACATTTGATTCAGAAGATCCTGTTTTTCTTCCGCTTTTACACTTTCATCAGATACCCCTGTCGTCTCTAAGGAAAAAGGATCATTCAAATTAAACTCAGGCACATTCACCATTGACAGGATTTCCCCATTTTGCGGATTCATAACCAGAACAGACACCCGGTCTGCCGCCTTTTCTTCCATCACTTTTTCTGCCGCCTGCTGTGCGTATTTCTGAATATTATAATCCAGACTAATCTGCAATGTATTTCCCGGAATTGCCTCTTTTCGATCCTCCGCGATTCCCTCCAGTTCAATTCCTCTCGCATCGGTTGTTGTCAAAATCATGCCATTGATTCCCTTTAGATACTCCTCATATTTCACTTCAAGACCGATAATCCCCTGATTATCTCCTCCTGTAAATCCAAGCACCTTTGAGGCAAGTTCATCATATGGATAATAGCGTTTAAAATCTTCATCCACCTTCACTCCGTCCAGCTCATATTCCCGTATCCGATCACCTATCTCCTTGTCTACATTCGTCTTGACACGCTCCATAGAAGAAACCTTTTCCACACGCTTGCGGACGATTTCCGGTTCAAGTTCCAATTCCTCTGATAATACCCGAATTACCTTTTCTTTGTCTTTGATCTGACTGTGGATTACGGAAATGGTACACACCGTCTTATTGGTTGCAAGCACTGTCCCATTCCGATCAATAATTTCTCCCCTCGCCGCCTTGATTTCTCGTTCTCTTTCGTGCAGCGCTTCTGCTTTCTCCTGATAATATTCTGCGTCAAATATCATCAGATATACAAGTCTCCCAATCAACCCAAGCAATACAAGCATCGCACATACAAAGACGACCATAATCTTTTTACGGTTATACGTCTTATTTTTCATATAAAAAACCTCATAAAAGTTATTGTTATAATTTATTAACGCCTTTATGAGGTTATTCTACCTTTATTCTTCTGTACTTTCTGTTGCTTTCGTAATGTTCAAATATGGAAATGCTTCCGTCATAATATTTCTCGCCAAATCTGTCACATAACTGCTGTTTGCCTGATTCTCCACATTTGGCTCATCAATGATGACATATACAAGCACTTCCGGATTATCCACCGGCGCAAATCCCATATAAGAAAGCAGATGCTTCCCACTTGTTCTCGGAATTTTCTGCGCCGTTCCGGTTTTCGCACCGATGTCATATCCTTCCACCTGTGCATTTTTTCCGGTTCCTTCCGTCATTGTTTTTCTCATATATTCTCTCAGCGTCTTGCTGGTTTCTTCCGAGATGGTCTTTTTTAACAATACCGGATCTTTGTTTTCAATGATATTTCCATTCTCGTCCTGAATTTGTTTCACAATATGTGGCTCATAATAATTTCCACCATTGATCAGAGACGAAAATCCTGCTACCATCTGAGTTGCTGTCACGGTAAAACTCTGTCCGAATGAACTTGTCGCAAGATCAATCTGTTTCATATCTTCCGCTGAAAAAAGAAGTCCCTCTGCTTCTCCCGGAAGATCGATTCCGGTTGTCTCTCCAAAACCAAAAATACTCTGATATTTTACAAAGTCTTCTACACCAATTGTCTCTGCCATCTGCATAAGCGCCACGTTGCAGGAATTGGCTATCGCATCTTCTATTGTCTGAATGCCGTGTCCGCTTAACTTATGACATTTTACAGGACTTGGATATCCCGGAATCATCAATGAACCTGTACAATTGTAGGTTTCATTTCCTGTAAGCTTTCCGGTCTCAAGCCCCGCTGCAACGGTAAACGGCTTCATCGTCGAGCCCGGCTCAAATGCATCACTTACACAGAAATTCTTCCAAAGTGAATTCATCGCATCGAGCTTTTCTTCATCTGTCATTGCATCCAATTCTTCCTGAGTATAGTACGCTGACAAATCTCTTGGATTATTCAAATCGTAATTTGGATAAGATGCCTCAGCCAAAATCTCTCCGGTATTCGGGTTTGCAATGATAACAGCTGTATTCAAACTGCCTTGTGCATTCTCATCTTCCCCACCTTTATGTTCATCGTTGAATGCTTTGATATGTTTCTCCACAATGCTTTGCAGTGTGACATCAATTGTAGACACAATTGTGTTGCCATTGATTGCAGATTTCACGGTGCGCTCCAGTGAAGAATCCGAATCCAGATATCCATATTCCCTTCCGTCTGTCCCATTCAAAATACTGTTATAAGATGCTTCCAGCCCCCCGTTTCCGACATTGCCGGACACGGTAAAGCCGATTACATCCGATGCAAGCGTGTTGTACGGATACGTTCTCACATAATCCTCTTCCAGCCACACTCCCGAAATATATGCATACTCTTCTTTGTCATCTTCATTTTCTTCCATCGCTTCAAACGCCTGTGCCTGTGCATATGTGGCGCCTTTGAGCATAATATTGTAACGCCCGTCCGGATTTTCCTCAATTACTTTGTCGACTGCTTCTTCCGTTATGCCAAAACACTCCTCAAGCGCCTTCTTCGTCTGACTGATCGTTTTGCTTTTTTCCTTCTCATCCTCAGATGCCAGCATAACCTTTGCATCCAAAATCACATTGTAAACACGTTCACTTGTTGCGATTTTCGTTCCGTTTCGATCCAAAATATCCCCTCTTTTAAACGGAATCACTCTACTGTCATACTGTTGCTGTTCCAATACAATTTTTGTATATTTTTCGCCATTTGCTGCATTGATATACGTAATTCTTCCAATTAAGAAAACAAAAGCTAGTATGATTGCCCCAAACAACATTACTAGCTTTTTTTGCATCTTTTTGGGAAACTTCTGTCTCGTATATCGCACTCCTCGTTTTTTCTTTGACATCATTTCACCCTTATTTTTCTACTTTATCTGAACCTGCAAGAACACCGCTTTTCGGTATATCTTCATATTGTTTTACTGTGTTGCTTGTCGGACTTTTGTACTTGATGATCTGCTCTGGGCTGGCATACACCATTCCCAGTTCATTGATTGCTTTCTCCCTGATTTCTTCCAGATTGACCGAATTCAAAACAGCATTATATCTCGTTGTATTGTCTTCTTTTAAATCTGCAAGCTCTTCCTGAAGAGACGCAATATTTCTTGAGCGACTGGTAATTTCAGACTGCAGCTTTAAATATCCTGTACAGACAATCAATGCCGCAATTGCTGCAATCGCCAAAAACACAACATATCCGGCACTCATATGTAATGCCTTATTTCTATTCTTCCGCACCTGCCGGCTTGTCTGCCTGGGCTTGTCCGGAGAAATATGTTCTTTTGTCTTTGGAAGCGTTTCTTTTCGTATGGTATTTCCATATACATATGCCATATCACTCACCCCATTTCTGATTATTTATCTCCCTGTTACTTTCATTAAATTATAAGCCCTGCACTATGTGCGCTCAAAGATACGCAGCTTTGCGCTTTTTGATCGGCTGTTCTCCTCTAACTCTTCTGCACTTGGCAAAATTGGTTTTCTTGTAATAACTCTCCCCTTCGACTCATTCCCGCATACACATACCGGAAAATGAGGCGGACAGGTACATGGGTTCTCATTCTTCCTGAAAATCCCTTTTACAATCCTGTCTTCTAATGAATGGAAGGTAATGATACATATCCTTCCATCTTTATTCAATAACTCAATCATGTCATCCAGACTTTCTCTCAGCACTTCCAGCTCCCTGTTCAATTCAATACGAATTGCCTGAAAGGTTCTCTTTGCAGGATGTCCTGCTGTTTTTTGAAATTTCATCGGTATGGCACGTTTGATGATCTCTATCAATTGTCCGGTAGTTTCGATAGGACCTTTTTCTCTCTCCAGCACAATATGCTTTGCAATATTTTTCGCAAATTTATCTTCCCCATAATCACGAATAATCCGAAAAAGATCCATCTCACTATATTCATTGACGATGTCTTTGGCCGTCATCTTCTGACGCCTATCCATTCTCATGTCCAAAGGAGCATCTACCCGATAGGAAAATCCCCGTTCTGCCGTATCCAGTTGATAGGAGGATACGCCCAAATCAAGCACAATCCCATCTACCTTGTCAATGCCTAATTCTTGAAGCTTCGACTTCATATCACAATAGTTGCTTCTGACTATCGTAACTCTCTCCCCGAAGTCGATTAGTCGGCTGCCCGCTGCCTCTATCGCAGCTTCGTCCTGATCTATTCCTATAAATCTCCCCTTGTTGTTTAAATGCTTACACACTTCATAAGCGTGTCCGCCGCCACCAAGCGTTCCATCTACGTAAATGCCATCTGGCTTGATGTTCAGACCATTTACTGTCTCTTCTAACAATACTGATTTATGCTCAAATACCATAATTACCTCCAAATGTAGTCAAAGCCTTAGATTCCAAGTCCTAACTCCTCCATCTGACTTGCGATCTCGTCCATATCTTCTTCTACAACAGCATTATTTTCATCCCATTTTGCTTTATCCCAAATTTCCACTCGATCTAGCACTCCTACTAAAACGACTTCCTTTTCCAATCCCGCAAAAGTTCTGAGGGCAGAAGAGATTAATACCCTGCCTTGTTTATCAAGGCCGCCATCCACTGCACTTCCCAAAAAGAAACGTGTGAAAGTTCTGGCGTTTTTATTTGTCAGCGGTAAGGTTCTTAGCTTTTCTTCAAAGATTTTCCATTCATTATTTGGGTACAGGAACAGGCAACCATCCAATCCTTTTGTGATGACAAAGTCTTCACCCAGGATATCACGAAATTTAGAAGGGATAATTAATCTGCCCTTCGCATCGATACTGTGATTAAATTCTCCTGTCAACAATGAAAACACCTTCTTTCGAAATGGTACTGCCACTTGTCTACCATTTCACACCACTATTCACCACTTTCTACCACCTAAAACCATTGTAAACTACTTTTCCTGCCATTTCAAGCATTTTTTATAAGTTTGTGTAAACCTTTCACAAACTTTTCACAAACTTTTCTTCCATAATAAAAAAGAACTGACACGCAGTTCTTTTTTCATTCTCTATTCTGTCTCTGTTCCGTTCAAACTATCTATATAAGAGTCAATCGCACTGTAATCTACTTCTGCTGTCTGGCGCGGTCTGCTGCTTTCATACATGCTATATGCAGAATATCCAATCCATCCAACCAAGCCGAGTGCTACTATTCCTACTACACATTTTCTAAAAAAATGCTTTCTCTTTTCTTTCTTCATCATCGCTTTTCGGTTTGCTTTTTCTTCCTTGTAACGTGACACTTTTTCCTGACTCATCTTTCATCCTCCGTCCGCTTTCTTATATTGAGACAATAATTCCTCCGTCGCTTGCATACATGGAACTGATTCCCTTTGTGTCAAGTATGATAACATCTCTCACATGAATCTTTTCCTCAATCATCTTTCTCACATCATTGGCACGTTCTTTGCAATTGCAATGGGCAATCGCAAGTATCTTATTCTCCGGATCTTCAACCTTTTCAACAAGAGTATCCACAAGCTTTACAAGCGCTTTCTTCATTCCTCTCGCCTGACCAATCTGATAAATAGTTCCCTCTTCTGAACCGCCCATAACTGGCTTAATATTCAACGCTGATGCCACAAGCGCTTTCACACCGCTTAGCCGTCCATTCTTGCGAAGCGTCTCTAATGATTCTAACACAAAATATGTATTTTGTCTCGCTATAAATTCTTCTACAGCTGCGATAACCTGTTCAAATTCCATTCCCTGCTCTTCGCATTCTGCAATCTTCTGTGCGATTAATGTCTCCCCGATTGAAGCGGAACGGGAATTAAATACATAAATCTGCTTTTCGCCATGTTCTTCTGTGTATAAATTCTTCCCTAAAACCGCACTGTTATAGGAACCGCTCAGTTCTGCCGACAATGTCACTGCATATACACGCTGTGCATCACACTGATAACTTTCCATATATCGTTCCGGGGATGGGCAGGATGATTTTGGGCATTCCGGACTTTCTGACACTCTTTTTAAAAAATCTGCCTGATCAAATGTCTCATCATCTACAATATGATGTCCTCCCACTTCTATACCTAGGGCAACACTTTCAAAAATCCCGCTCTCTTTCATCTCTTTTGTCAATTCGCCGCAGCTGTCTACAATAATTTTATAACTCATCAATCTTTTCCTCCAAAGCACCGTACGATATAGTTTTTAATACTACATATCATTATATCATATTTATGTATATTTGAAAAGACCTTTCTTTATTCTTCAAACCGAATACGACTTGACACACCAAGAGCGATTCCCATCTCTATCATCAAAAACAAAATCGAAGTCCCCCCATAGCTGATGAACGGGAGTGTAATTCCTGTTGTCGGAATCAGATTCAGCACAACACACACATTAAAAATAACCTGTAATGCAATGTGTGCAAAAATTCCAATCACGATCAAAGATCCATATAGATCCGGAGCATTCTGTGCAATAAACAACAACCGGTACAACAGTATTGCAAACAATACCAATACGATAATCGCTCCAAATACACCTAGCTCCTCGCAGATAATAGCCAAAATCATATCATTTTGTACTTCCGGGATAATCATCTTCTGCGCACTGTTTCCCAGCCCTTTTCCAAAAAATCCGCCGGAACCAATCGCATAAAGTCCCTGCACAACCTGAAGTCCGCCATCTGAGGCATATTTCTCCGGATCAAGCCACACAAGAATCCTCTCCATACGAAAACTCCCACTTGATTCCAGATACTCGCCTAAAAGGTGAAGTCCCGCATATCCAACAATACAGGCAGCAATTCCAAGCACAACAATAGGAGCTGATTTCGGATACACAATGATCAGCATAATGCTCACAATTCCAAGCACGATGATTCCCGTACTCATGTTATCTGTCAGTTTATACACTCCGAGCGCAGCTGCCACTCCCCACGCAAATATCTTAAGCGCCTCCTTTGGTTGTTTCACCTTGCTTCCCGCCTGACAAATCAGGTATGGAATAAATAGGATAATTGCGATCTTCATCACTTCTGAAGGCTGCATCTGCTGCCCAAGCGGCAGTCTGATCCACCTTCTTGCACCGTACACCTCAATTCCAAGAGGCGTGAGCACCAGCGCCATCAGGACAAACGCCACAATATACAAAATCTTTGAACGCTTTGCATACCAGTGATAGTTAATCTTCGCAACTACGAGCATCACGAACACACTCGCCAGACTGATCAGCGCCTGACGTTTAAAAAAATACATGCTGTCCCCATATTTAATCTGCGCACGATAAGAGCTTGTACTATAAAGCATGACAAGCCCAAAGCACATGAGAAAAATGACAATTGCCAGCAGACTGTAATCGAAATACTGAACAACACCTTCTTCTACCTGCTTTTTTTCTTTTCGTTTTTCCCTTTGTTTTTTACGAGTAGTCACATTTACACTCCCCATCGAATTCTTACTGCCCGTTATTCAGAGATGGATGTATCGGTTTCCCATTTGCAAAATATCTGTCATACCACAATAAGAAAATATATACCGTCCATATCTTACGGCTGTTATCCTGCTTTCCTGCTTTATGTTCTTCCAAAAGTTTCAGAAGATACGATACATTAAAGAACTGTTGTGCTTCTTTTGATGAAAATTGCGTTTTTACCCTATTATAATATTTCTCTTCCTTGAGCCATACACGAATCGGAATCGGGAAACCAAGTTTTTTCTTTTCTGCAGTCTTGCTGCGAATGACTCTCTCCGCTGCCGCACGAAGCGCAATCTTCGTCTTTGGCGCGTCCACCTTATACTGAAGCGGAAGCGTCTGCGCCAATTCCAGCACTTGTTTATCCAAAAATGGGACACGCACTTCCAAAGAGTTTGCCATTCCCATCTTGTCCCCTTTCATCAGGATATCATGCACAAGCCAGAGATGAATGTCCAGGTACTGCATCTTTGTGACCGGATCTTTTCCTTTTACTCTCTCATAGATCGGAGCAGTCACTTTCATGCAACCCGGTTCAAATCCTTTTTTAATCGCTTTCTTCGCCTCTTTTTCTGTAAATATCTTCGCATTTCCAATATAACGCTCTTCTAGCGTTTTTCCGTGACGCATCAAAAATCCGCGTCCCTTCATCGACCTTGGCATGCAGTTTTCCGCAAATGCCCCTAACATCCTGCGGATAAATAACGGCACTTTGTTAAATCCGGTGTACTCAAGAGGCTCACAATAAATATTATATCCACCGAACAACTCATCTGAACCTTCTCCTGACAGAACTACTTTTACCTTTTTGGCGGCCTCCTTACTCAAAAAGTAAAGCGCAATCGCTGCCGGATCCGCCACAGGCTCGTCCATATAATACATAATATCAGAAAGCGCATCCCAATACTCATCCGGTTCAATAATCTTGCTGTCGTTCTTCATATGAATACTCTTTGCAAATTCTTTTGCATCATGAATCTCACTGTATTTCTCTTCCCCAAATCCGACTGTGAACGTGCGGTCAACCTGTCCTAAATAAGCCATGTAGCTGGAGTCCACACCGCTTGAAAGATAAGATCCAACCTCCACATCACTGATCTTATGCATCTCTACAGACTCTTTCATCACTTTCTCGATTTCATCCACAACCTCATCAAATGACTTGTCCGTATCTCCTGTAAAATTCGGTTCAAAGTATCTTGTAACCTCAAGCTTTCCATCCTCGTAAGTAAAATAATGTCCCGGCTGGAGACAATATACCCCTTTAAAAAAGGTTTCATTTGTAGGCACAAACTGGAATGATAAATAATTTCCCAGCGCCTCCTCATTAAATACTTTATCGAATTTCGGGTGTTCCACAAACGATTTGATCTCGGAACCAAATAAAAAACTTCCGTTCATCTGTGCATAGTAAAATGGTTTGATACCGAAAATATCTCTCGCGCCAAACATTTTTTTCTTTTCTCTGTCCCAAATTACAAACCCATACATTCCACGAAGACGGTCAACCAACGCTTCTCCCCACTCCTCATATCCATGAAGAAGTGTCTCTGAATCGGTATGTGTCTTAAACTCATGTCCCGCCTCAATTAATTTTTCTCTCAATTCCTGATAATTATAAATTTCTCCATTAAATACCAGTACTTTTGTTCTATCTTCATTATACAGCGGCTGGTCACCTGTCGAAGAGATATCGATGATACTCAAGCGTCGAAATCCAAGCGCTGCATCGTCATCTAAAAACGTCCCTGCACTGTCTGGTCCACGATGTACAATGGTATTCATCATATTTTCAAGCACCTGTTCTTTATTCTCGATTGCTCCTACAAATCCTGTAAATCCGCACATGTATTGTTCTCCTTCTATTTTCCCTCTGTTTCATTCTTGCTGTCTTTTGTTCACGCAGCGCCGGTGCCGCAGCTGCCACACCGACGTTACTTTAACATTATACCCACATCTTTTCATAAAAACAACTTGTTTTTTCCTGTTAAACTTTCCTTGTACACTCTGTCTACTTACAATTACAGTTCCCTCTCATATCAAATTCCGGATTGATCGCATAGAAATTCTTACTGTCCAAATCATCCTGCACGATTCTAAGACTTTCACCGAAGAGTAGTTATGTAAGCATACGAAACAAACGACAAAACAAACAGGTAAACAGCTACTCTCCAGATCATCAGCGCTCATCAGGGCGCTTTTTTCTTTAGGGAGTAATTGGGAAAGGAGACGTATGAACAAACTATTCTTAGAACACTATATGCACACAGCTCCGGAGGGAACGGAGCAGAAATATATATTTTTGACAGATGACAGGGAGATTGCATTTAATATCATTGCTGCCGGTTACAAGGCGGTTTTGATTTTGGAACAGGAAGACGGTTATTATAATGTGGATAGTTTTATTACATATATGGATAAAATTATGCTGACAGGAACTTATCAAAGCGAATATTGCTATATTCCGGCTTGTTCCGGAAAAAGGATCAATGATACATTGGAACAATATTTCCAACAAAATCTGATGAAGTATCATCAGGGATGGAGGTTATTTAAAAACAAGGAATATCTCGGAAAAACAGAATACCAGCCGGAATTAAAATCCATTCTATCTGATTTCATCAAACGATTTGAAGGCAGGCAGAATGAACTGCCGGATTTAACTCGATTTCATAAATATAACGAACAGGGCAAGCGAATTGGCGTATTCGACATGGAGATTGTGGACTATCTGATGCAGACGGTCCATTTTTTTATGCTTGGAAATATACCATATCTTTACGAAAATGGATGTTACCATGAGGATAACAAGGGGATTCGTTTAAAAGCAATGATTCAGAAATTGATTTTCCGGGATTGTATTAAGGCAACGACGATTCAGAGCATTTACAATCTTCTGGTGTCACAGCCACAGGTTCAAAAACGATTCTCGGATTTGAATAATCAGCCGTCTCATTGGATTAACTTTCAAAATGGATATTTTGATGTGGTGGAATGGCAAATGATGGAGCATGATGCAAAGTATCTGATGATTAATCAGATTCCGTTTTCCTTCCATCCGGAACAGGCAGAAACAGTTTTGACTGGTGGAGAAACCATCCGAAAATATCTGGATTCTTCTATCCCGGATAAAACCGATCAGGAGACGTTCTGGCAATATCTTGGTTATTGCATGACCACAGACACTAGGTTCCAGAAGTTCTTAATGATAAAAGGAAAAGGCGGTACTGGTAAATCTGTTATGATTTCTTTTGCACAACGGCTCATTGGTGCAGAGAATTATGTCAGTATGTCTTTGCAGAACCTGAATGAACGCTTCTATCCAACCGGATTATTTGGAAAGCTACTGAATGCCTGTGCAGATATTCCCAGCACTGCGATGGAACGGGTGGATGTAATTAAAAAAGCGGTTGGGGAAGATACGCTTCTCTATGAGAAGAAAGGACAAGATCCAACTCAGTTCAACAGTTATGCGAAATTATTGTTTTCCGCAAATGAGCTTCCGCTGAATCTGGATGATAAGACAAACGCCTATTATCGTCGCCTTCTTGTTTTGGATATGAATCATGTGATTTCAGAAAAAGAAAAGGATTCACAGTTAAAGGAGAAAATGTATCAGGAAGCGGATTACGGGATTCATATGGCGCTGCGGGCATTGAAGAAACTGTATGAGGAGCAGCATTTTGTTGAGAGTAATCATAGCAAAGAGTGTATTGAAAATTTATATCGCTCTGCGGACAGTGTGAAAGCATTTACTGATGATATGCTGTGCCATAAGAAAAATGAGAAGATGAAACGAAGTGATGTCTATAAAATGTATGCGGATTATTGTGAAGAGAACGGACGAACCCCTCATGGGAAATCACAGTTCTGGAAATATATGGGAGATAAGGGATATATCATAAAACGATATTCTGACGGTGTGTATTACTTCAAAGATACTACACCGAAAGAAACGGAATTTACAGAAATAGACGATACGATAGAGAATCCGTTTGAACAAATTCATCTATCCTCGTTTCCGGAAAATGACAAAAATGACAAAAATGATAAAAATGACAAAATGAAAGAGGAACTTCTTGAAAATGGTGCTTGATGAAAAACGGATGGAACCATCAGCCTGTCATTTCTATCATTTTGTCATAACTGAATATGACCGCAGAGGTCAGATGAAGAAGTCGATGTATTTGAGCGAAGGCAAAAATATATCGGCTTTTTTGCAGGTCAAGGGCAGCCGCCATTGCCCAGTTAAGCGGCGTTTCGCCACTTAATACTGGGTATTATCTGACGAAGAACATGGAAGAAATCACTACTTTGTGAAAGCAGATAAGAAACATTTCTCAACACCGAAGCAGATTATTTGAGAAAGGAAAGGAGAAAACTTATGAGAGTATCAAGACACAATGGACGCTCCGGGAAGCATGGAGTCTACAACCCGAAGCACAATGATCGAAGATTCAATGTTCAGCACAGCGAACACATTGACTCAGAACGAAAAAAGGAAAATCTTTATTGGGATTGTTATCAGGGAATTTTCAAAGATGAAAACCCGGCAGAGATGACTTTTGAACAGGTGGAAGAAAAATTTTATGAGGAAATTTTTGCAGATTTTATCAAAGGACAGAATGCTCGCAATATAAAGAATCGCCATCCGGAACGAAACAGGACAGCAAAGGATTTGCTGAATGATAAAAGAACCTGTCCGGAAGAAACAATCTATCAGATTGGAAATATTGATTCCTCGATTGATTATTTTGATTTATATTGCATCTGTCAGGAATTCTTTGATTTTATAGAAAGACTGTTTGGTAAAAATGTAAAAATCATAGATTGGGCGTTACATGTGGACGAGGGAACCCCTCATATCCATGAACGCCATGTTTTTGTATGGGAAAATCAATATGGAGAATTGTGTCCCAAGCAGGAAAAGGCATTGGAAGAAATCGGGTTTGAACTGCCTGATCCGTCAAAAAAGCAGGGAAAGAATAATAATCGTAAGATGGTTTTTGATGATTATATGAGACAGCATTTTATTATGAAATGCCATAAATTCGGAATTGAAGTAGAATCGGAAGCCATCTATGGCGGCAGGCAATATCTGGAAAAACAGGACTATATCATTCAGAAACAGCAGGAGAAAATTGCAGAGAAAGAACAGAAAATCAGGGAGTTGGAAGAAAAGATTTTAGATTCAGAAACATTGATTCAGGAAGTTTCTGCGATTGCTTATGAAAAGGCAGTGGAGATTGTTTCAGACAAAGCAAGGGAGGAGGTATTGAATACAGCGGAGGAACAGATTGAGATTTATAAAGAATGGCTGTCCAGTCCAGATAGAAAGGCTTCGGAGAAAATGCGGAATTATGCAATCTCTCAGATGGAAAGCCTTGGAAAGAATATACGGAGTGCTATCCGAAAACTGTCCAGTCGATTAAAAGAAATATTTAAGCAGCCAGAAGTGAAGAAAGAAATGACGGAAATGATAGAGAGAAAATCAAGAGCTTCAGTATTACAGAAACTGCAAGAAAAACAGAGAATAATCAAAGAAACGGAAAAATCTGATTCTGTCAGAAAGAGTTATGTGGATAGGGATTTTTTGTAATCGTCAGATAAATTTTTTTATTTTATTTGAAATTTTTGGATTGAAAACCTGTATCATTCATTGTTAGACCTATACAGAGAACAATCGAGAGAATACAAATTTCTTTTCTGTTAGAAGTGGATAAGAGAAAGAAATAAGAATGTATCAATTTTTTTTGATGTGATATATTGACAAAATGACTTGCAAGGCTTATGATGTATATATCAAAATAATTTGATGTGAGGAGTGATAACAATGAATGATTTTTCTAAAGACGCAAAAATTTTTAAGGCTCTTTGTGATACAAAAAGGCTTACTATTTTAGACTACTTAAAAAGTGGGGAAAAATGTGCGTGTGTTCTGATTGAAAACATGAACATAGGACAATCAGCTTTATCTTATCACATGAAAATACTTTGCGACGCTGGTATTGTTAATGCAAGACAAGAGGGTAAATGGACGCATTACAGCCTAAGTAAAAGCGGAAGTGAATATGCGTCAAAACGATTGTTAGAATTAACAACACCAAATACTGAAAATCAATCAAATTGTTGCAAATAAAGGTCATCGAAAGGTGGCTTTTATAAAACTCTTTCACATCAAAAAAAATTGATATGTTGTATAAAGGAGGGACTTTTTTTGGAAGTAGTAAATTCAATATGGTTATTTTTCCAAGACCAAATTTTAGGTATGAAATGGTTAAATGGTTTAATCGGTAATGGACTATCACAACTAGGGCTAGACATTGACAGTCGATTAGGTGGAAGTATTCAATTCTTTTTGTATGATGTAATCAAAATCACAATTTTGTTATGTTTACTGATTTTCTTTATTTCGTATATTCAAAGTTACTTTCCGCCAGAACGAAGTAAGAAAATTTTAGGACGTTTTCATGGTATAGGAGCAAATATTATATCCGCATTGTTAGGAACAGTTACACCATTTTGCTCATGTTCTTCTATTCCGTTATTTATAGGCTTTACAAGTGCAGGACTACCACTAGGAGTAACTTTTTCATTTTTGATTTCTTCTCCTATGGTTGATTTAGGAAGTCTTGTATTGCTAATGAGTATTTTCGGTGCTAAGGTCGCTTTTGCTTATGTAATTATCGGTTTGATAATTGCTGTGATTGGTGGTACTTTAATTGAAAAAATGCACATGGAAAAACATGTGGAAGATTTTGTCAAAAATGCAAGTAGCGTTGATATTAGTTCCCCTACCTTAACCAAAAAAGACAGAATTCAATATGCGAAAGAACAAGTGATAGGAACATTCAAAAAAGTATTTCTATACATTTTAATTGGTGTAGGAATTGGAGCAATTATCCATAATTGGATACCTGAAACATGGATTGAAAGTATTTTAGGAAGCAATAATCCGTTTGGTGTTATTTTAGCCACTCTTGTCGGTATTCCTATGTATGCTGATATTTTTGGAACAATACCAGTTGCAGAGGCATTACTTGCAAAGGGGGCACAATTAGGTACAATCTTATCATTTATGATGGCTGTAACAACATTAAGTTTACCGTCTTTAATCATGCTAAAAAAAGCAGTAAAACCTAAATTATTGACCTTATTTATTGCTATTTGCACATTTGGCATTATCATTGTAGGCTATCTGTTTAATATTTTTAGTACACTATTTATTTAAAAGGAGCGAATAAGAAATGAAATTATTTGGAAAGAAAAAAGAAACAAAAACATGCTGTTGTGGTGGAAATTGCACATCAGAAACAATGAAAAATGCAGAAAACAAGAAACAAGAGCAAGGCATTAAAATATTAGGTTCGGGCTGTGCAAAATGTATGGAATTGGAAAAAGCAACTAGAACAGCTATATCTGAACTTCAATTAGATTATGAGATTGAACACATTACAGATTTTGCAGAAATCGCCAGTTATGGAGTAATGTCTACACCTGCATTGGTGTTTAATGGCGAAGTAATATCCTATGGAAAAGTATTGACCGCAGACGAAGTGAAAGCACTATTGAGTAAGTAATAAAACGAAGAAAGGTCGGTAATTTATTTATGAAAAAACCTAAAGTGGCTTTTGTCTGTGTTCATAATTCTTGTCGTAGTCAAATTGCGGAAGCATTGGGAAAGCACTTTTCTTCAAATATATTTGAAAGCTATTCCGCTGGAACAGAAACAAAACCACAGATCAATCAAGACGCAGTTCGTTTAATGAAAGAAATGTATCAAATAGACATGGAAAAAGCACAATATTCCAAACTGTTATCAGAAATACCGCAAGTAGATATTGTGATAACAATGGGGTGTAATGTAAATTGTCCTGTAATTCCATGCGAATATAGAGAGGATTGGGGATTAAGTGATCCTACTGGAAAAACTGATGTTGAATTTTCAAAAATAATCCACTCAATCCATACGAAAATACTTGAATTGACAGAGAGAATAAAAAATAATGAGTTGATTTCAACGAGAAATCAAAAATATTAACGAAAAACATTGTAATAAGTCGATTTAAGCATACCATTAAACAATCTAATATAGCAGTTATCAACATCTGAATATAAGAAAGTTTTGAAGGCTCGTGCAGACTATATTGTGCGAGCTTTTTTTTGCTTTTCTATATTTTTGGAATTTCAACTATTACTTCTTCCTTTTTTTATTGGAATCCTTCAATATATTTTCCATTAGTTTTTTAAACGATTTTCGATTCTCACCGTCTATCCCAGCAGGCAGAAGCATTTTGGCTGTAAGCTCTGCCATTTTAGCTTCGGTCATATGCCCTTTATGTTTCAGCGCTTCTTGATGGAGTTGCTTTACCTGCTTTCTCATCTCTTCGGCAGCAACGTCTTCCTTGGATTTTCCGTATTCCTTCTTCACATCCCGCATGATTTTCAGAAAGGTAGCTTTCAGTTTTTCTAAATCAGCTTCCGTTCCGCTGACCTTTTGGGCATTCAGATGACGGAGTTCATTAGTTATTTCTGTTTTCTGAGAAGGATTTTCTTTTAAAAGTTCTGTCAAATCTCCGGTTGCCAAATCAATTACATTATTACGTGATAGAAATCCTTCCTCGTGGGCGCTTTCAAAATAGGCTTCTGCATATCCCATGAGAGGAATAAAGTTACTATGTTCCATGATTCGGCTAAGAAGTTCTGTATTTACCTTGCCGGACAGCAGCGTAATCAATGCCTTGTTTGATAGTCCCAGCTCATCCAGTTCTATATTTTTCTGAGAACGGACGCTGGTTCGTCCCAGCAGATAATCTGTGGACACACCAAAATAATCGGCAAATTTTATGATGAGTTCGTGTCCGATACTTTTGATATCTTCATTTTCAATTCTTGTAAGTTGGGAAGCAGGGATTCCCAAATCTTCGCTCACCTGTTTTTTTGTTAATCCCCGTTCGATTCTTAAATCTCCGATTTTCTCATGGATATTTCCAGGTAATTCAGCCATTTCTATCAACTCCCTTAGACTTATTTTAGTCGTTTCCCGGGAATAGGTCAATCCATATTATTGCAAATCTGCAATTTTCATAACCTCGATTTCCCGGAAATTGCTATGCCTGCAAGAAACGCTGTTTTCTGATTTTTTTATGCTACGATGGCTCTACAAAAGCGGATAACGCTTGTGTACCTTGACAATCAGAGAGACCGGAATCGGCGGTAAGCAGATAATGACACTCACATCTGATAGGTGAAACTCCTTGGGGTGGCTCGGCAATCAACGGCGGGTTATGAAACGATTCATAAGAGGAATGTGAAAAATCATTCGCCAAAGAAACCGGAATCTTGTTTTGAAATCAGACTGTTTTGGAATAGGACAAATTATAACAAAAATAAGATATATGGGGGAAGATTATGAAACAGATAACAGAAAAAATAGAAGAATTAAAAGAGATTCATGTTGAAAAAATGCATTTTCGTGTAATCAGCAGACATCCGCAGTATTCCATAGACACCGCAAACCGCATATTTGAAGAACAAAGAAAAGATCTGTACAATATCTTTAAAAAATATGCATGATTTTTAAACCGGAAAGCGGTATTCATGGTATAATCAATGTAATGGAGAGTGACTGTTTACACATAGTAAGGAGGTATGTGCTATGTGTCCAATCGATGCTTTATACGCAAGACAGTCACTGGATAAAAAAGACAGTATCTCCATCGAAAATCAGCTTGAGTTTTGTAAATATGAAACTCGCGGAGCTGAGTACGAAACGTACATTGACAAGGGATTTAGCGGAAAGAATACCAACAGACCGGCGTTTGCAAGAATGATGGAAGACATTCGGACAGGAAAGATTAAACGGGTTATCGTTTATAAGCTTGACCGTATCAGCCGTTCTATTCTCGATTTTTCCAATATGATGGAAATATTTCAGCAGTATCATGTAGAATTTGTTTCTTCCACAGAGAAGTTTGATACTTCTACACCAATCGGCAATGCCATGCTGAATATTTCTATCGTATTTGCACAGTTGGAGCGTGAAACAATCCAGAAACGTATTGCAGACGCTTATGCAACGAAAAGTCAGAAAGGATATTACATGGGTGGTCGTGTACCGTATGGATTTCAGTTGGAAAAAACAATTATCAACGGAATTCATACATCTGTTTTTGTGCCGGAACCTAATGAAATGAAGCAGATTCGATTGATTTATCAGCTTTATTCGGAACCGGATATGACCTTGGGAGCAGTTATGAGAGAATTGCTTCGTCAAGGTTTTACAGAAAAACGAGGTGCGCCCTGGTCTACTGCAAGAATCAGCGAGATTCTCCGAAATCCAGTATATGCAAAGGCAGATATTGATATCTACAATTTCTTTGAAAGCCAGGGCGCAAATATGATTAACCCGGCTTCTGATTATGTGGGAACTAACGGTATCTTCCTATATAAAGGAATCAACGGAGATAAGACAAAGAAAAAGCAGTACGATCTTGTAGATCGGGATGTGGTAATCGCTCCTCATTTGGGTGTGATCGAGTCTGATGTCTGGTTGAAATGCCGGTTAAAAATCATGAAGAACCGTCAGTCGGCAAGAACAAATAAAGGAAAGCGGACATGGCTTGCCGGAAAAGTGAAGTGTAAGAAATGTGGTTATGCCTATACGGTTACAAGGTCAAACACGAAAGCTGGGCGATATTTTCAATGTTCAGGTTCCCGATATTCCATTAAATGTAAAGGTGCAGGGCATACCATCTATGCGGATGTATTTGAGGATTATGTTTTAGAGGAAATGAAAAAGCAGCTTGCCAAGTTCCAATATCTTTCTGATGAACTGGAAGCGGTAACGCAGCCTAGCAGTCAGGCAGAGAAAGTTCGAATTGCAGAGATTGAACAGGAAATTGGAAATCTGCTTGCAAAAGTACCAGAAGCGAATAAAACTGTGATGGAATATATCAATCGCAGGATTGAGGAACTGGATAAAGAAAAACAGTCCTTACAGCAAAAACTGGTTGAGCAAAGTACTAATCAAACTTCTGGAAAGATGGACAAAATCACTAATTATGTTGCAAAATGGGATGAACTTGACAATGACGACAAACAGCGGGTTGCGGATATTCTGATTGACCGGATCGATATTGATGAGGATGTCATTGAGATTACCTGGAACATCTGATCAAACAAAAGCTAAATCTGATGGAGAACAAAACAACAGAAATTTCTAAAAACAATTCTTTTATTTTTTTGCTTGTATAAGTACTCTTTGCTTCACCAAATCTTTGGTAATGCACGATTTCACGCTCTCGCAGGAAACGAATCGGATCACACACTTCCGGATCTTTTACGAGACGTAAAATATTGTCATACGTCGTTCTCGCCTTCTGCTCTGCTGCCATATCCTCATGTAGATCCGTAATCGGATCTCCTTTTGACTGAAAATATGTCGCCGTCCACGGTGCTCCGCTTGCCGCCTGTGGCCAAAGCGCAAGGGTGTGGTCTACATAATATTTGTCAAAGCCATATTTTTCAACCTCTTCTACTGAAAGATTTCTGGTGAGCTGGTGGACAATGGCACAAATCATCTCCATGTGGGCCAGCTCTTCCGTGCCGATGTCCGTTAAAATTCCGGTCACTTCTTTATACGGCATCGTATAACGCTGCGACAAATATCTCATAGAAGCAGCCAGTTCGCCGTCAGGTCCTCCGAATTGCGTAATGATCACCTGAGCAATCTTTGGATTTGTCTGCGTAATTTTTACCGGATACTGCAATCGTTTCTCATAATTCCACATCGATTAACATCCCCCTTCCTGCCATGGCCATGGCTCGTTGATCCAGTTCCATCTGTCTGCGCAGGATTCTGCCGCCGTGTCAATCGTAAGCGGTCCGTAGTATTTCGCATACTCTTTTAACGCCTCATTTCGCATCCTGCTGTATTCCTGAAAATACGCAAGCGCATTCTGGTCACACGGATGGGTATCCAAAAATAATTTCACATCATCTACCGCAAAGCTCACCACATTGATCCATTGCAGTAAATCTTTTCTACAAGGTTTTGCCATCATCTCTGACACCCTCCCATCCCTCGAAATGGTTTATTCAATTCCTCGAAAATCGTTCCACAGGAGAACCCTTTTTCTGCATCATAAAGCTTTCTCCACATCTGCCATGGCACATATGCCATCGCCAGAGGCATTCCCTCTAATGCATCATTTTTTTCGCAGCACGGAGCCATTTGTCTGTTCGCCCGGTATTGCATGATATTATCGCGATAATTTTGCATACATATTTTTCCCTTTCTTGAATACTTATAGTATATTGTATGTATGCTGCTGAAATTGGTTCTTCTATTCTTCGTTGATTTCTTTCTTCACTTTCTTGATTGTCCTGTCAAACTTCCTCTGTCCTGTCTCATATGAAAACTTTTGCACATAGTCCTCACTTTCAATTGTTCCTTTTTTTAGTTCATCTTCATCAATATCCTGCAGTTGGAAATTTTTTTGTACCGGTCTGCATTGTTTGTCAAATGTAATTTCTACCCCCGTCAATTCATAATGGTCTTTCATGATGATTCCGGTGAGCATCCGTAATTCTTCTTCAAATAATTCCAGTTTTTTATTTTCTGTTACCTGAATCACATATTCTTCCTTTTGTACCTGGGCGGCCGTCAGATTCAGATTCTGAATAGACTCAAAATAAGCATCCATATAAAGCTCCGGTGTGATTTCCGAATCTGTCTCAAAGATTTCTCCACCTTCCCCTTCTCCATAATATATCCCGGCTTCTTTTTTTTCACGGTACTCTGCTCTTCCCCACTCAGCATCTTTTGGCACGACCGCCTTGTCTTCCTCCGTAGAAAATTTCACCTCACTTTGATGATATTCCTCCCCAAGCTGAACATCTACGTATGGCTGCTGTTTTAAAATATCATTGATTTTTTCCGCACCATCTACCTCTTTTGCACATGCAGTCAAAAACAGACAGCTTGCAATCCCAAATAGCACTTTATTTCTTTTTCTCATCCTTTTTCTCCTCTATTTTAAATAATCACTTGGTTTCCTGTATTTTTCCCGGTAAATTTTCTTCTCTGGACTTTTCCATGTTTTTTTCAACAGTTTCTTCAAATCATTTTCCAAATAAAGCTTTTTCTCCTTAGCAGGCGATGCCGGCAGTACATCAAGCATCTGATGTGCCTCCACATAGTCCGCCGGAGCATAATTGAAAGATTCCGTATCCACCACCTTTTTTTGGGAACTTTCTTTCTCTTTTTTATAGGAAGAATCTTTGCTCATCACAGTCTGTGTATCTTTCGTTTTCAGCACGTCCCACTCTGTCACAAATTCTCCCGTCTCCACATTGATGATAAACTCTGACAGCCTGTTCGGCGTCAGAATTTTATCGTACTTTTGTCCGTCAAATGTACTGTCTTTTTGAATTTTATTGTGATGTCTGGAGGGTTCTCCATAATACAAAGAGAACTCAAACTCCGCCGCATAATTTTTCAATTTCTCATAGTCCGTCTTCCCGTCAAAGTTATTGCGCACATATTCTATATTATGTTTATCTATATACATACGGAATTGGTGAATCATCGGATCATCCAACCGCTTATACGTTTTGTTTTTCTTCTGATAAGCATCTCGGACACATTGGGCATAATCCTCCAGAAAAACAGAATGTGGTTCCATACTCAGGTAAAATTCATCTCCGTCTTTCAATTGTAACATCCCGTTCTCATCCAGATATCCACCCATCTGCTCTATGACAAGCAACGCTTTCTTCTTTGCTTTAAGCTGGCTGGACTCAAACATATAGGTATAGACATCTGAGCCGACCAAATGTGCCGATTTGTACACTCTGTCCAACTGCTCTAGATACTCCTCCTGTGTAATCTGTTCCCCTTCATATCCCTTGGCAAACTGTCCGAACTTATTATCGACCGCCTCCAGATATGCAAACACAGCTCTTTTGTCCCACCCCGCACGATCCGCCAGCTCTTCTGTCTGCGCCTGTAGAACAAGCAGAAAATGCTCATCTGTCACTTTGACCACATTTGACAGTTCATCAATATAGTCAATTACTTCAACTTCCTCAAACGGTTTGATCTGTGCAATTTCGTCTTCCACATCAGAAAAAGCATTCTCTACAACTTCTCTTGTTGTATATTCAAACTTCTGATTCAGCTGCTGCTCTAAATAGGTAATCCGATCCTGCTGCGCCACATCCGATGTGATGTGAAACCGTATCTCAATCGGGCGGCATGCCTCATCGAATAAAATATCGATTTGTGAAATCGTAAACATCTCATTGTCAATCACACCCACAAAAGATAACGGAACAAGAAAGTTTTCTATCTGTTCCTGCTTAGTTACTTCAATCTGATAATTCTGTTCCTGTATTTCACTCATCTTTAGCCCTAATTCTTTCACCGGATCATAAAAAAATGAAATATCCAGTTCCGGAAATAAATCCCGATAGTCCTTATGCTCATCTTTTCCTCGATATTTCCCATAAAACACAGTCGCTTTTTCCCCATTTCTTACAATCGTCTTATGTTCACCGTCATTTGGATATACAACTGTCTTCTCTCCATCTACATCATACAAAATGGTTTTGCCAAGATACCCTCCTCCGAGTATCGCTTTTACATACATACTGTCATCCAAAATATCCTTCAGGAACAGGTCTTCGGATTCTGTTGCACTCACACGCAAATTTCCTGCCACAATAAATACTCCCAGTACAAGAAATGCCACTGCTATTTTCCATTTTTCTTTCATACAATCCCCCATATTGGCAAAAGACAAGTACCAGCTTGTTCCTGATACTTGTCCTTTGTACATCCCTATTTCTGAACGATTCCCTCGAATCCCAAATCATCTAAAATCTCCAGCGCTTTTTTCACACAACTGTCGCATCCATCAATGGAAACTGTCTTGTCTGCAAGGCTTACCTGAAAATCAAGTCCTGCATCTGTCATCGCCTTCGTGATTCGTTCTACACATTTTTCACAGTGCATATCTTGTGCTTTAATGATTGTCATACTAATTCCTCCACTATTTCATTAATTTTTGTATTACCTCACACAGTTCATCTACCGCTTCATCTTTTCCGTCTCGTATGTCTTCTACTACACACGAATGAATATGACTTGCCAACAACTTTTTATTGAAACTGTTCAGTGCGGATTGAACTGCTGATACCTGATTTAAAATCTCAACGCAATAGCGTTCTTCCTCCACCATGTTCTTAATCCCTCTGACCTGACCTTCGATTCGATTCAGGCGAGTTATCAAGTCTTTCTTCTCTTTTTCTGAACGATGTTTTGTTCTTTCACAGCATTTGTTTTCTTCCATGTTCATTCTCCCTAGTCCAACTTTGTCGTCTTAAGTCTCAAAGCATTTCCAACTACACAGACTGAGCTAAGAGACATCGCCAACCCTGCAAAGATCGGATTCAACAGCGTTCCGTTGATTGCATATAACGCTCCGGCTGCCAGCGGAAGACCGCATGCATTATAGAAAAATGCCCAAAACAGATTCTGTTTAATATTGTGGATCGTTGCCTTGCTCAACCGAATTGCTTTATATACATCCTGCAGATTTGACTTCATCAATACAATATCACTGGAATCCAACGCGATATCACTTCCGCTTCCGATTGCAACTCCGACATCTGCCTGTACAAGCGCCGGTGCATCATTGATTCCATCTCCTACCATCATAACACATTTTCCTTCTTTTTGCAGTACTTCTACAACAGATGCTTTATCATTTGGCAGCACTTCTGCAATCACATGATCTACCCCCACTGTTTCTCCTATATATTCTGCTGTCAGACGGTTATCTCCTGTCAGCATGTGTACCTCAATCCCCAGTTCTTTGATTTTTTGAATTGCCGCTTTACTCGTCTCTTTGACAGTATCTGCGACACTCACAATCCCGATTACTTTACCGCCTGAAGCTACAAACATCGGCGTCTGTCCTTTTCCCGCAATCCGAAGCGCCTCCTCCTCATATTCGGAAAAATCGATCTTCTGTTCCACGCAAAGCTTTTTGTTTCCTATATAATAAGTCTTTCCGGCAATGATTGCTTCAATTCCCTGTCCGGTAATACTTTGGAACTCAACCACTTTTTCTAATTCTATTCCACGATCTTTTGCACCATTTACAATCGCGGCTCCAAGCGGATGCTCTGACACTTGTTCACAGGACGCTGCAATCTGAAGTAATTTTTCCTCACTTTCGCTGTGGCTTATCACTTGCATAACAGTCGGTTTTCCCTCTGTGATCGTTCCCGTCTTATCCAATACAACCGCGTCAACTTTATGGCTGATCTCCAGTGCCTCCCCACTCTTAATCAAAATACCGTGGTTTGCCCCAAGTCCGGTTCCTACCATGATCGCTGTCGGAGTTGCAAGTCCAAGCGCACACGGGCATGCAATGACGAGCACAGATACAAAAATTGTCAGCACAAAGGTAATATCATGTCCAAGCAGCAGCCAAATGATGCTTGCCACAACTGCAATCGTCATAACAGCCGGAACAAAATAGCCTGCCACAGTATCTGCCAATTTGGAAATCGGAGCCTTCTTTCCCTGTGCGTCTTCCATCATCTTCACAATTTTTGCAAGTGTCGTGTCTGCGCCAATATGAGTTACTTTTACAGTGATCGCACCTTGATAGTTTACGCTTCCTCCGATTACTTCATCTTCTTTTTCTTTCTCTACCGGGATACTCTCACCTGTGAGCATCGATTCATCCACACTGGTACTTCCTTCCACCACAATTCCATCCAGCGGAATACGACTCCCCGGCTTAATCAAGATCAGTTCGCCAAGCGCGACAGATTCCACTGGTACCTCTTTCTGTTCTCCGTCTCGTATCACAACTGCCGTATCCGGCGCTAGCTCCATCAGCTTGCGAATTGCCTCTGACGTCTTTCCTTTGCTTCGTCCTTCCATATACTTTCCTACCATGACAAGCGTAACAACGATTGCCGCAGATTCATAGTACAGATTGTGTACTGCATTTTCATTGCCCGGAATAGAAATCGTCATAACTAAGCTGTACAAAAAGGCACTTCCTGTTCCGATTGCAACAAGGGAATCCATATTCGGATGTCCGCGGAACAAACTTTTAAATCCTACCAGATAGAATTTTTTTCCATTATATAAGATAATCGTTGTCAAAATCAGCTGTGCCAAAGCAAAATTCAGCGGATTATGGTGCATGTCCAAAATGTTCGGCAAAGGCATCGGGAAGGAAACCATATGCCCCATGGAAATGTAAAGCAACGGAATTGCCAGCAGTACATTCGTGACCAATCTATGCTTTGTCTTTTTGATGTCCTGCTCTAAAGTTTCCTCCTCTTTCACTTTTTCTTCTTTGTTCTTCTCCACATACAGTTCTGCCCCAAAACCTGCACGTTCCACCTTTGTCACTACATCATTTTGTGTAATCTTTGTCTCATCATACGTGATCGTCAAAATTCCCGTTGTCAGATTCACATTGCTCTCCGAGACACCCTCAAGCTTTCTTGTGACACGCTCCACCGCACTGCTGCATGCCGCACATGTCATTCCTGATATATTATATTTTTCTGTAACCATAACATTCACTCCTCTTAATATACATATAGGGGGTATGTGTATATATTATTCTGTCTATCTCAATCTGTCAAGGGATATTTTGAAGCAAATGTGATTCTTACAGAGCATTTGTTATGTAAATAGGACGCAATTTCCCATGCATACAACAAAAAGCCCTGGATCTCCAAGGCTTTTCTCTCATCTAAGACAACGGATATTTTTCTGTTAATTCCGCCACCATTACTTTTACTTTTTCAATATTTTCTTCACTTTCCATCACAAGTGCGATTGCCTCTGCAATCTTGTCCATATCTGTTTCGACCATACCTCTTGTCGTAACTGCAGGAGTTCCAAGTCGAACACCGCTCGTCACAAACGGTGATCTTGGATCGTTCGGAATCGTATTTTTATTACATGTAATATGTGCACGGTCCAAACGTTTTTCCAATTCTTTTCCGCTTAAATCTGTTCCGCTTAAATCAACAAGCATCAGATGATTGTCCGTTCCACCTGAGACAATTTTCACCCCACGTCTCATTAATCCGTCACAGAGCGCCTTTGCATTTTTTACGATTTGCTCCTGATACGCCTTAAATTCCGGCTGCAATGCTTCTTTAAAGGATACCGCTTTTCCAGCGATCACATGCATGAGCGGTCCTCCCTGAATTCCCGGGAACACGGCTTTGTTAAAGTTAAATTTATCTGCCGCCTCCTGATTACATAAAATCATTCCTCCACGAGGGCCTCTGAGTGTCTTATGAGTAGTGGTCGTCACCACATCTGCATACGGAATTGGCGATGGATGCAGTCCGGCAGCCACAAGTCCTGCAATGTGTGCCATATCCACCATAAGATACGCTCCTACTTCATCTGCAATCTCCCGGAATTTTTTAAAGTCGATAGTTCTTGCATATGCGCTTGCACCTGCCACAATTAATTTCGGCTGTTCTCTCAATGCAATCTGTCTCACATCTTCATAGTCAATGAATCCTTCATCATTCACCCCGTAAAACACAACATCAAAATATTTTCCGGACATGTTAACCGGTGATCCATGTGTCAGATGACCGCCATGATCCAAATTCATGCCAAGTACTTTATCTCCCGGCATCAGCATTGCAAAAAATACCGCCATGTTTGCCTGCGCTCCTGAATGAGACTGTACATTCGCATAATCACATCCAAATAATTTTTTTGCACGTTCTATTGCAAGATTCTCAACAACATCTACACACTCACAACCACCATAATAACGCTTAGCCGGATACCCTTCTGCATATTTATTCGTCAAAGGGCTTCCCATCGCTGCCATCACCGCATGACTCACCCAGTTTTCTGATGCAATCAGCTCAATATGAGAATTCTGTCTTTCCATCTCTTTCGTTATCGCTTCTGCTATTTCAGCGTCTGCTGTTTTTAATTCATCAAATTCGTACATTTTCAGATACCTCCTCACCATTTTTCGAACTAATTTTAGAATAGCATATGTTTTTTGATTTTTCAACCGGGTCTGAACAGTCAAAAAAATACATGGAAATAAATTTTGCATTTATTCCATGTATCTTTTAGTCCGATTATCTTACTTAGCTGCCTCACCAAGTGTTACCTGTACAGTCTGTTCTTTATATTCACCATTCTTTTCCGGTACCTGAACAGTTACATCTACAGTCTCGCCTGCTTTGTAGTATTCCAGCTGAGATTTCAAAGTATCCATACTATCAATCTTTGTTCCGTCAAACTCTGTGATAATACTTCCTTTTGTGAGACCAGCTTTTTCAGCTCCGCCGTCTTTTGTTACGTCGGAAATAAACACACCTTCCGGCATATTGTACACCTGAGCACTCTGTGAGTCCACATCTGTACCGCTGATACCAAGCGCTCCTCTCTCTGACTCATCTACTTTGGTTCTTGTCTGACGATTCATCAAATCATTGATAACATCTGTCACATCTGAAATCGGAATCGCATATCCCATACCTTCTACTGCATCTGCATTTACTTTTACTGTATTGATACCAATTACTTCACCTTTGGCATTCAAAAGTGCTCCACCACTATTACCAGGATTGATTGCTGCATTTGTCTGAATTAAAGTTGTCTCAAAACCATCTACAGTTCTGTCTTTTGCACTGATAATTCCGTTTGTTACAGACTGACCATATCCAAGAGCATTTCCAATTGCAATTGCCGGCTCACCTACACGAATTGCATCAGAATCTCCAAGTGTCGCTGTCTTAATCTCTTTCATAGTAGAGTCTTTAATCTGATCTAACTGAACGGCTACAACTGCAAGGTCAATGTTGGAATTTGTTCCTTTTACCTGTGCTTCAACGCTCTCTTCATCTACAAAAGTAACTGTCAGTGTACTGCTTCCTTCTACTACGTGGTTATTTGTCACAATCAATAACTCTGAATCATTCTGTCCGATAATAATTCCAGATCCGCTGCTCTGGCTTTCATATTCACGAACACCGCCAAAGAAATCCTGTACCTGCTGTACACTTAAATTTGTAATTGATACAACTGACGGCATTACATTTTCCACCATATCCGCAAGATCGGAATCTACATCTGAACTCGTATTCGTCGATACTTTTGTGGAATTCACCTTCTGTCCGGATGATGCGACCGTAGTTTTATTTCCAACCACTTTATTGATCACAAGATTACTTGCCTGAAATGCTGCGCTTGCCAACAAACCAAATACAAGTGCCATGCAGATGCATGTTGCCCACTTCACACCAATATGAATCGGCTTTCTCTCTTTTTCCTTTCTCATATGGCGACGCGGCTGCTTCTTTGACTCCTCATCTGGCTGTTCATATGTCGGCGCACCATATGTCTGAGAATCGTATGACTGAGAATCATACGACTGAGAATCACGTGTCTGGGACTCTTGTGTGGAAGATTCATATACCGGCGGTTTTTCATAGTATGATGTATTCTCCTGCTCTGTTCTTTGTTCCGTCTGTGCAGCTTCCTCTATTATCCCATCTTCCGGTACCGGCGGTTCTATTCTTGCCGGTTCCTCTCTTTTTTCTTCATTATTTCCGTAATTATATTCATTATCCATTGTCAAGACTCCTTTCATTTCCTTTGATGATAGTAGTCTAACAATAATTTGTGATAAAACTGTGTTTTATTTGCAAAAAAACTTTGAAAAACTATTCTACAGTTACTGATTTTGCTAAGTTTCTCGGCTTATCTACATCGCATCCTCTTCCGACAGATACATAGTATCCAAACAGTTGAAGCGGAATGATTGCCAATGAGTTTGCAAAATATCTGTTTGTCTCCGGAATATAGATGACATAATCTGCTACTCTCTCCACATCAGTATTTCCTTCGTTTGTCACTGCCATAACGAACGCCCCACGTGTACGCACTTCTTCCATATTGCTGATCATCTTTTTATACAAATCTTCCTGAGTAAGCACCGCTGCAACCAATGTTCCTTCTTCAATCAGAGAAATAGTTCCATGCTTCAACTCTCCCGCTGCATATGCTTCTGAATGAATATAAGATATCTCTTTTAATTTCAGAGAACCTTCCATGGAAATAGCATAGTCAATTCCTCTTCCGATAAAGAATACATCTTTTGCAGCCAGATAGCGGTTTGCAAACTTCTGAATTTTATTTTTATTATTCAACAGCAATTCTACCTGTTCCGGAAGCTTCTGCAGGTCTTCCAGCATCTCTTTCAAGCCTGCGTCATCCAAAGTACCTCTTGCATGCGCAAATTTCATTGCGAGCAAATACAATGCAATCAACTGAGAAGAATATGCCTTCGTCGTAGCTACCGCAATCTCCGGACCTGCCCATGTATACATCACATTGTCCGCCTCTCTTGCAATTGAACTTCCGACAACATTGACAATTCCAAGCACTTTTGCTCCCCTTGCCTGCGCCTCTCTCAGCGCTGCCAGAGAATCTGCTGTCTCTCCTGACTGACTAACTACGATGACAAGTGTCCCTTCTTCTAAAATCGGGTTGCGATAACGGAATTCAGACGCCAAGTCCACTTCCACAGGAATTCTTGCCAGTCCTTCAAAAATATATTTGCTTGTCATTCCTGTATGATTCGCAGAACCACATGCAACAATCATAATCTTTTTAATCGCACGGATCTCGTCATCGCTCATCTTTAATTCTTCAATCACAATGTCGTCGCCTTTGATTCTCGGCGAAAATGTATCCAGAATCGCTTTCGGCTGTTCGTACATCTCCTTCAGCATGAAATGTTCAAATCCACCTTTTTCTGCGGCATTGATGTCCCAGTCAATTCTTGTGGATTCTTTTTCGATCGGCTCTTCATCCACTGTGAAAAATTCCATTGTAGAGTCTGTCATACGGACAATCTCCTCATTTTCAATGAAATATACATCTCTTGTATACTTCAATACTGCCGGAACATCTGATGCAATGATATTTCCATTCTCTGTATGTCCCACAATCAATGGGCTGTCCTTGCGGACTGCATACAATTCTTCCGGATGATCTTTGAAGATTATTCCAAGAGCATAGGAGCCTTCCATACGATGCATAATCTTTGTGATTGCCTCCAACGGATTGCCTTTGTAATAATAATCAAGTAAATGAGCAATAACCTCTGTGTCCGTCTCAGAGATAAACTCGTACCCTTTTTTCTCCAGTTTCTTTTTTAGTTTCAGATAATTTTCGATAATTCCATTGTGAACAACAACAATAGATTCCTCTTTGTTGAAATGCGGATGTGCATTGACATCCGATGGTGATCCATGTGTTGCCCATCTTGTATGACCGATTCCGACTGTTCCCGGAAGTGTTGCACCATCGTGAGATAATTCACTTAGCACTTTCAGTCTTCCCTTTGATTTTAATGTTGCTACCTTTGTTCCATCATATACGGCAATCCCCGCTGAATCATATCCACGATATTCCAATTTTGCCAATCCATCTAACAAAATAGGGGCTGCCTGTTCATTTCCAATGTATCCTACGATTCCACACATAATTTTTACCTCCACTTTTGTACAAATCACCATTTTTTTTGCACTATGTGGTTTATTGTAGCAAACCTGAACTGATTTGTAAAGAAAAAAAGAGGGTACTTAGTTATCCCAAGTTCCTCTTTTCGCTTCCTTAATCGTCTAAATCAATAAAATCAAGGTCAAAATCTTCATAAGATTGTTTCTTTTCTTTCGCCGATGCTGTTCTCTCATCATTCAAACGATCAGCGCCAAAGTCGGTGTCTGAAAAGTCATCGTCACCAAAGTCATCATCATCAAAATCATCGTCGTCGAAGTCGTCCCCGAAATCATCATCAAAATCGTCATCATCGAAATCATCTCCGAAATCGTCTTCGCCTACAAAGTCATCTTCAAACTCATCTTCATCTGCAAAAGTATCTTTCTCCTGAACATCTGCCTCTGCAACCTGTTCTTCCTCTAAATATGTCTCTTCAGGATTGGCATCTTCTGCAGTTGCTTCCTGATTTGCAGTCTCATTCTCAGACTCCTCATCCGTCTCGATCATTTCAATATCTTCATCATCTTCTAAATCAATTCCATATTCATCATACAGCTCATCTAATTCCGCATTTCTGTTGTGGAGTTTCACTGCTAATACAATTAAAATCACAATCAAAATGACAAACAGTACTGCTGCACCTAATATCACATAATTTAAATAGTTCTCAATAGATGAAATAAATTTCCCTAAAAATGAGTCTGCTTTTTCCTCTGTCTCTACCGTCGGAGCATCAAATCTCTGATATGTTCCATCTACAGAATCATATTGATATAATGATTTTTCGCCCTGGTTATTCATGGCATACAGAATGTAATAATCGCTCTCTTCTGCATTTCTCCAGGCAGGAAATGTCTGATCGTTCAATGTAATCTCAGTCTCCTGATATTCCTTTGGAAGTTTGATATCTCCTCGTTCTGAAAGAAGCATAATCGCCGCTGTGTCAGAAATATTAATCTGTTCAAACGGAACAAATGTCGATGTGTCATTGTCATACAAGAAAAACTTTCCATTGTTGTCCGCATCTACCAAATATGCTAAATATACATCTGCTGTCTGCTGCTTTACTACTTTGCGCTGTGCTCCTTCATATTCCATAGTTGCCTCTGCAAACCCTAATGGAATCTCCGCCTCTGAAAATGATTCAGAAAGTGTATATTCTGTTCCGTTCACAGTTACTTTCACATCAGTTGTTGAGCCTTCTGTTGTATTCTCACCTTCTGTTGTATCTGTCGGTGTTGTGCCATCTCCTGCTGCAATTGTAACCGCAGATGAACCTTCAGTACAGTTCAAAGTCTCATCTGAGTAAAGCCATGCTTTATAACTGCTGACTTCAATCTTTGCAGTTCCTTCTTTCAATACATCAAACTGCATGTTAAATCTTAATTCAGTCTCGCTTCCTGTTCCTTTGCCGGAATAGACTAACTGTCCACTTCCGGATTCCGTGACATTATCACCACTTTTGAATTTTAAATATTCTGTATCGTAAGTCAGATTCAAGTCTGCATCACCGATTGCCGCTCCCGCTCTGACTACTCCGGTAACTTCTACCGTCTCTCCTACTTTTGTGGATGGATCACTGAATACAATCTGTCCATCTGCTGCATATGTCAGCATTCCAAAGCATGGTACTATCAGACATACCGACAATATAAATGTGGCTATTTTTTTCATTACTTTCATGCGTTCTTCCTCTTTCTTTCGTTTCGTAACAATTATTGCATGCCAGTTTCTGACATTCTTCATACATATTACACTGTTTTCATCAAATTGTCTAGTTATTTGACATTATTCCTGATTTTCCGTATCTTGTGCGCTCTCCGTATAATCAGCCCTTGTATATCCTGTGAGTGTCTCGATTTCACTCGCAATCTCTTTCACTTTTTCAGACACTGTATACTCGTCCTTCGGGTACAAAAACTCATGCAGTTCCTGAACATTCTCTGCAAGTCCAAGCGGTATAACCGAACTTCCGACACCATCCACATTGCCATCTGTCAGCTCAAATGGAAATCCCTTCGCCTCGCCAAGCTGATACTGAGTCGCATCCGCTGCCAATCCAATCAAATTTTTCAGCGAAAAGCTTGTCGACACCTGCGGAAAGACTTCATCAATAATCTTATTGATTGTTCCAAGCTTTGTATGCAGCACTTTGTCAAAGATTTTTTCCAAAACCAGCCTCTGCCGCTCCGTTCTCGTATAGTCTCCGCCTGCCGTGGAGCGAATTCTTGCATAGGTAACCGCCTGACTTCCGTCAAGGAGCTGATTACCGGAATGCTCAATGAACTTCGCTTCTTTACCAGCCACCTGCGCTGTCTCTTCCAAAAACTCATTCATGTACTGGACTTCCTCTTCCTTAATGTCAACCTCGATTCCGCCAAGCAGATCAACCGTATCCGCCAACGCTTTAAAGTCAACTGTTACATAATTTTGAATATCCAAATCCAGATTTTTATTCAGCATATTGATAGCATCCTGCGGACCGCCTGTAAAATATGCATTGTTGGCCTTTTTGATTTCTCCATTCATCTGCTCCGTCAACGTATCACGATAGACAGACACCATCTTTACTTCCTTCGTCTGATTATCAATTGTTGCTACAATGATGCAGTCCGCATGTGTTCCCTCTTCCAGCTGTCCTTCTCTGGAATCTCCTCCAAACAGCGCAGCCGTTGTATATCCTTCCTGATTTGCTCCCTCATTCACTTTGATGTCTCCCTCATCAAATGATGTGACCTGAAACTTATCATACTTTAAAATCACATAGCCCACTGCCAGTAATACTGCAAGAATCACAATCTCTGCCAGCAAAAAAAGAACTCTCTTTTTTCTCCTCGATTTTTTTCTCTTCTTTTTCATCAAACCAATTCCCTTCTTAATATTTATCATCCCCTATTGAAATAAGCATCCCCAGCCTATCTATGTTTCTCTTTGGGAATGCTTATACTCTCAATATCCGTTGGCGGATCTGTTGGCTCCGTCGGTGGATCCGTCGGCTCTGTAGGCGGATCTGTTGGTTCCGTCGGCGGGTCCGTCGGCTCCGTCGGCGGGTCCGTCGGGTCCGTCGGCGGACTTTCCGGTTCTACTGGCTGCTGAGGCTCCTCCGGTGTCTGAGGTGTCTCCGGCTCCTGCGGAGTTACCGGTTCTTCCGGCGCAACCTGCTCGCCTGTACTTTCCTCACTGCTATCATTGCCATTGCTGTTATTATTATAACTATTATTATAATTCTGATTCTCCTGTGTCTCACCAGACGCTCCCCCTGATTGCTCTGCGCTGCTGTCTGACTGGCTTGTCCCAAGCTCTGCCTTGATCGCACTGTCAATACTCTGTACTTTTGCCGAAGGCTGATAATCAACCGTTCCATATAGGAATTCATGAAGCATTTTCACATTTGTAAGTAGATCTGTGGGAATCACAATACTTCCTTTTCCTGGAATGGTATCCGTTGTCTTTTCCATCGGAAATCCTGTTGTCTCCGCGATCTTATATTTCGCAAACGACTTTGCGTAATTTAAGATTTCCGTAATACTCAGGCTTGTCTTTATTTTCGGAAATACCTGATCGATAATTTTATTGATTGTCACCAAATCACTTTTTACGGCTTTTTCAGCAATTTTCTCAATTACTCTTCTTTGTCGCTCTGTTCTTGTGAAATCACTTCCCGCCGTAGATCGGATACGCGCATAAGTTGTAGCCTGAACTCCATCCAATGTCTGTAATCCGGCCGTCGTGATATGGTTCGCAGCCTTGCCTGCAACTGCACCTGTCTCATCAATAAACTCGTTGATATACTGAACTTCCTCTTCCTGAATCTCAATCTCAATGCCGCCAAGCAAATCTACAACATCTGAAACAGCAGTAAAATCGACGGTCACAAAATCCTGTATATCCAAATCAAGATTCATATTCAGCATATTGATTGCCTGCTCGGCACCACCATAACTGTACGCCGCATTGCATTTCTGAAGTGTTCCGTCTGAAAGATCTAAAAAACTGTCACGATACACAGACACAAGCCTGACTTCTTTTGTCTCATTGTTCAAGCTGGCAACAATCAGACAATCTGTTCTCGTTCCCTTTTCCATCTCTCCTTCTCTCGAATCCACTCCAAAAACAGCAAAATTCGTATATCCCACGCCCACATCTTCTTCCAGATCATTGACTACAATCTTTTCCTTCGGAATCACTTCCCGCTTTACCTTTCCAAGTTTTGCAGTCACATAGAATCCCGCTGATGCTGCAAGGCAAATAATAACGCCGCTGGTGCACAAAGCAATCTTCTTTCCCCTGCTCAGGCGTGTGAACCAGTTAGTTAATCTCCCCTTCTTTCCTTCCATATGAGTTTCCCCTTTTCTTTTGCTCAAAATCAGTTGATATTATCATACACTAAAATCTTTTTATCAGCAAGTATGAGGTGCTTTTTACTGCATCCTATCGCAATAAAAAACGGAACTGTAACTACAACTGCATATGCATATCGGAACTCCGCAAACACCGGTGTCGCAATCATAAGTGAAGCCACGATTGCAAGCACAGGGAAAAACACTAAAATTTTCTGTTTTTTGAAAATGCTGATCCAAAACATCGCAATTGCGATCCATGTATAAATCCCAATTCCCCAAAACCATTCTATTACCGGCATCGCATAAAAGAAACCTTCCACTTTTTCCAATCCGGCCTGAAATACTGATGGTAATTTTGAATCTCTTACCATTCCAAATGTATTATCTTTAACCTCTGTCGACACAGCCCAGTATTCCACTCCGGGACACCAAAATCCTCTCGTCTGATCGATCTGTGCTTTCAGATATGTTCCTGGATATTTCATTCCAAGCTCCAGCCATAATTTCAAATACTCTTTTGCATGTTCCTTAATATAATCCTGATTTCCTTTTTCTCGCACCAACGTTTTAATCGGATCTGAGATTGTACTGTCATACTCTTTTGGCACCCGTTCCAAATCTACAACTTTACTCAATAATTCTTCCTGTTCCTGGGTCAGTTCTCCTCCATCTGTAATAACACGTGCAATGTGCTGTGCAGGAATGGATAGCGCTTCAATCGTATCCGGTTGTACCACTTTATAGTGCTCCATAACAGGCCCCTTCACAAACATTACAAGAAACACAGTCGCAATACAGATGAGTCCCGTCTGAACTCTTTTTTTCTTCATGAAAAATATAATAAACGGAATACACAGCACATATGCATAAAATCCGTTGCTTCTTAAAAGACTTATAAGAATGCCTGTTATGAAGAATAAAATCCAGTCCACTTTTGTCTGTTCATTGCACTCCATTTTCCACAAAATCACAGAAAACAAAAGGACTATTGCTCCCATAAGCACGTCTTTCCACATTGTCACAGCATAAAACGCATTGATTGGAAAAACTGCATAGAAAATCAGACAGCCAATCAGATATATTCTTCTTGTCCCTTTCTGATATAGATAATAAATGACATAGGCATAAATCAGTGCTAAGACACACATTTGAAACATCACATAAATGGCAACACCTGTATTTATGCTGTCACTGATTAGTTTTCCCAAAAAGCAGCAAAATTTAATCATCAACGTCTGAATCCATGGCTGATGATTGCTGTAACTGCTAAGTCCGATTGCCTGCTCTACCTGCCATTCTGAATCCCACGTCACTACCCCCGGATATAATGTCAAAAAATATGGCAGCCAGCATATCAGACAGATTCCAACGATTCCCCAATATAACTTTTTCGACTTTTTTCGCTCTTCTTTACTATCCATCATTTCAAAAGCTAAAATCTTATCCCAAATAATTCCCAGTAAAATATATAAAATGATACTATAAAGAATGACACGTGCTGTACAAACACAAATCAAAGATAATCCTGAAAACCCAAGCACCTCATAATTTCCTAAAACCCAAAACACCGCAAATACAATTGATAACACTATTAAAAAATTGCGTTCCTTTTTTTCCCTTTTCCACTTTACTTCAAACTTCATCTTACCCTCAACTATCCTTTTTCTCCAAAAACAGTTTTCTCGTAACAAAATTATAGACCATTACAACGATTGTAGCACCAATTTTAGATATCATATAAAAAACTCTGAATTTTTCCACCGCAAGCCACATAATCAGCTGATTGATCCCCAAACCTATGATACTAAGTACAACAAACAGCGCAAACTCTTGCTTTTTATCTCTGTTTTCTTCTACCTCAAATACCCATTTCACGCTCATGACATAATTAAAAATAACAGACACCGCAAAAGAAATCCCACTGGAAATCAAATAATTGATGTGAAATACTTCTGTCAAAAAGATCATGATACCATAATCAATGACAAACGCGCTTCCCCCTACAACACCAAACTTCATAATCTGCTTTATTAATTTTTCCATCTCTTCACTTCCTGTTTTTTATTTCATCTGATTCAGCATCAGCTCATATAATTGTCTGTGTTTCTTTACAATTACATCTAAAATAATACCGCAGACCCAAAGCAACATTCCCAAAACTGCTATCACACCGGACACAATTAAAGTTGGAAATCTCGGAACCAGTCCTGTTTGAATATAATCCACAAATACCGGGACAAACAAAATCAAGGTGATTGTCCATAGCACTGCCGCTATCAGAGAGAAAAACGCAAACGGGCGATATTCTCGAAACAACGTCGCAATTGTCTTTAACACTTTCATTCCATCAGAAAACGTATTCAGTTTCGAATCACTTCCCTCCGGTCTGTCTCTATAAACAACTGGAATTTCCTCAAGCAAGAAGTTCTTGTCCACTGCATGAATAGTCATCTCCGTTTCTATCTCGAACCCTTTTGACAATACCGGGAACGACTTTACAAACATCCTGCTGAATGCCCTGTATCCCGTCATGATATCTTTGACCTCATTTCCGAATAGCTTGTTGATAAAAAAACGCACTGTCCGGTTTCCCATATTATGAAATGGTCTCTTATTTTCTGTAAAATAGGTAGATGAGAGACGGTCGCCGATTACCATGTCCACACCTTTGTTCAATACTTTGTCCACCATCTCTCTCGCGTGCTCTGCCGGATATGTATCATCTCCGTCAATCATCAGATAGCAGTCCGCATCAATCTCACGGAACATACTCCTGATGACATTTCCCTTTCCCTGACGATATTCATATCTGACTACCGCACCTGCTGCTCTTGCAATTTCATCCGTGCCATCTGTTGAATTATTGTCATACACATAAATTGTGGCCTCTGGCAATGCCTTCTTATAGTCTTCAATTACTTTTTTAATTGTGATACTTTCATTGTAACATGGTATTAATACTGCTATCTCACTCATAATTTTTCCCCTTCTCAACTTATTTACGTATAATTCCAGTAACCCGTTTTATCAGTGCCTTGAATTCCTTCGGTTCAAATCCCATATTCACTACTACTATTGCCACAGCACTCACAACTCCGGCAGCCAGTGCATATACAAACCAAATAATAAAAGAATCCATCTGCTGTGGTACAAATTTGATTCCTGCAAAAATCAAAAGAATACTCATCACAAGATTTCTCAACACTCTTGCTAATGATTTCCCACCAGAACCTTTAACCAGTTTCTTATGGTTATAAATCATAACTTCAACAGAGCGGTATGCATACGAGCACGCTGTTCCAAACAGAACTCCCGCCATTCCAAATTTATGAATACATAAAACAGATACAATAATATTGATTACTGCTTCCAAAATTGCCTGATACTGTGTCTCTTTATAATGTCCCGCTGCACAGATGATCGTAAGTCCCGGGATTCTTATATTCTGCAAAAGTACAATCACCGTAAACAGTCCTGCGATAACCGGTCTCATATAATTCGTGTCGGTCATATTCATTGTATAGACAGACACAAAAGGTAAAATCAACACTCCCATGCAGACCGTTACTATAAACAAAATAATGATATACATGTATTCATAGGTTGAATAACTTTTTCTCAGTGTCTCACTTTCCCCTTTTGAGATCACCTCTCCAAAACCTGCCGTCAATCCGTTTGAGAAAGATGTCAAAAGCATGTTAACTGCATATACAATTAAATTGTACACACCATATACACTCACTTCTAACAAGGAACCTTTGCCAAGGAGAATCGTCAGCAAAACAACATCTGTATTGTTTACGATAATTCCAACAACTTGGTGGAGAAGTGCAGCCCCTCTCTGAGTCAAAGCAGAAGTAGACGGTTCTACATGAAAATCAAGTTCTGGATAGCGTTTCTTTGCATAGCGCTTTACCAAGAAAAGTCGCAACATATACACCCCTGTGGCAACTGCCTTTACCCATAATACATTTGCCCCCTGATAAATCAGTGCAATGGATAAAACCATATTCACAAGCGTTCCTGCTGACTGAATCAGAGCCACTATATAGCCCTCTTGGTTTGCTGTCAGCAATACTCTGTATTTTCCCAAAAAGAAATAATCCACAAGTGTACTGCTCGCCAGCACTAAGATCATACTTCTTACAAGTGTGTTATCAAGCTGTCCGGAAATCATAAATGGATACACTACTGTAAGCACTCCTACCAGTCCGAGAAACAGCATCCCCGAACGGTTATAGAAACGTCTTGCAGCAGACAAGACTCCATTTACTTCTTTTGTATTGTTATTTGCAAGCGGTGCATACAAGGCAACTACAGACGCCGTTCCAACCCCAGCCTCCGCAAGTCCCAAATATGCTAAAAACTGATTGATCGAAGTAATCATTCCATTTATGTTTGAGCCATACGCTTCCAGAAAAAATCTTGGCAATATAATTCCTGATGCAAATACGATGACCTGCAAAAATAGATTTGCGACCATATTCTTAAATGCCTGTTCACTTCTCATATGATTTACCTTTCCTTTGTCTATCCATAATCGTATTAAAAACTTTCTCTATAACAGCAGCATCCACTGTCTCATCAAATTTACGCGCAAACAAATGTGGTGCTTGCATCAGTTCCTCATAATCATTCTCTCTCCATACATATGGATTCCCTCGTTTCCAATCAATCAGACGGAGACTGGCAAAATAGTCATCTTCCAGCGAAAAGACTTTTTTTCTGTATTTATCTGAATTCCAGACAAGTGTCTGTATAAAAAACTCATCTGCGCAAAGTGTCGCATGAAACATCTTATAGATAAGTTCCTTATTTTTTAAAATAAATCCCACTAATTCATGTGTAATGCTCACCCAATTTGCCCCAAGACAGTACTCCATGCTCTCCATATGACGCTTTATGCCAATTCTCCTCTGCAAAAACAGTGATACTTTTTCTACAAACCGAAGAAATCCATGTCCTTCTCGTCCAATTTTCTCCTGCAGCCAGTAATATTGTTCATATTTATATCTGGATTCCTCCCAAAACGTTTTGGGACAAAAATAGATAAATTCTTTTCCGTAGTGCTCACGGAAAAATTCATGTATCTCATCCTGCGTCTTAATCGGTAAATCCACACCACTTATCAAATGATAATATTCATAGCCATGTTCCCACGCTGCCTGAAATAAAATCAGCTCACTTTGAATCTGACTATATCCTCCCCACTGTTCACGGACGTTCTCCACAAAATGCAAAGCAGATTTTTTCACCACACCCTTAAGTTCTTCTCGTTCAAACCTTACATCCATTCCTATATGAATATAAATGTCATTTCTCTCATCATCAAGCAACATCAGCAATTTTCTTAATAATGCAAACTGATGATGCGCTTTGATCAAATACGCATGTTTTTTCATCATTTACTTTTTCTTTTCCTCACTGATAAAGACTAATTTGCGATACAATTCCAGATTTAAAAATAATATCATTGCCGATATTTTTCGATTACGATTAAAATACTTATTTTTTAGGATTCGAATCATATGCCTTCGTATGAATAAAACCAACTCTTTTCTGCCCTCAATGGTTCGATAGTTTTCTTCCAAAAGCATCTTATCAAGTACAATAAAGCGCGACCATAACCAAAGGCACTCTGCTTCTTCCGTCAATGACGGAAATGCTTTCTGCACTACTTTGTAATTTTTCGTATATCCGTCTATAATATCATATAATTGTGGTCGATATGGCTTTCCTGTGATACTGTCCTCTCTGTGTAGATAATAATATTTCGGTTTCGTTCCCACCGCAACTTTCTTGATTCTCTGCATCATATCCACAGTAAAGTAAATATCTTCATATAGCTTTCCTTTTGGAAAGCGCAGATCTTCAATGCAACTTCTGCGAATCAGTTTATTCCAAATTTCTCCGCGAATTGTGTGCCCCTGCAGAATACATCGAAATGCCTCTTCCCCACTACACACAAAATCTTTTTCCTCTTTCTGTTGTTCAATACGGTCACTGTAAACCTCGTAGAGTCCACACGTCGCCATATCAGCTCCTGCCTCTGTCAGCCGGATATACATATATTCTAGCATATCTGACTCAATATAATCATCACTGTCTATAAAAATGATATATTCCCCTGACGCATGTGGCATTCCTGCATTCCTTGCATCACTCAATCCACCATTTTCCTTGTGTATCACTTTTACCCTCGAATCCTGTTCTCCGTATGCATCACAGATTTCCCCGCATCTGTCCGGAGTTCCGTCATCTACCAAAATAACTTCAATATCCGAAAACGTCTGATTTAAAATAGAATCCACACACTTATGAATATATTTTTCTACTATATATACCGGCACTATCACACTGATTTTTGGCATAATTTTCCTCCATCACTTTTATTTCTTATAATATTCCAATAACTGTTTTCCAGCTGTCATAATATCATATCCAGCACATTGAAACTGTTCCTTTATAATAGCATTTTGAACTTCCGTTCTCCCAACACTTCCCAGTTCCAAAATATACTCCTTCCATTCTTTTGCATTATGATCCAATGGCAAAAACGTTACTGCATCTGTAATTTTTACTTCTTTGCTGATCGTATCCGCCATCACACTGTAAACTCCGGATGCCTGCGCTTCCAATGCAACTAACGGCAGACCTTCAAACAGCGATGGAAACACAAATACATCCATCGCATTCCATAACTGCGGAATGTCTTTTCTGACCCCCAAAAACTGTACCTGATTTTCTATTGCATATTCCTGCACTTTCGCAGTAATTTGTTCTTTTAACTCTCCATCCCCTATAAGCAGCAAAACTGCATCTTCACGCTCTTTCGCAATCTCATTAAATATATCAATCAGAAATTCATGATTTTTCTGTTCTTCAAACCTACCCACATGTCCAACTACAAACCGATTCTCCACACCAAGTTCTTCTCTGATCTTTTGTCTGATCGTTTCATGGTAAAAAAATTTTTCTACATGCAGTGCATTGTGGATGATATGAAATCGGTCACTTCGCATAGTTTTCTCATCAAACAACCATTTTCCCGCAACTTTACTACATGCAAAAAAATCAGTGGCATAATGTAAAATCCGCGGCTTGTTCAAACGGTGCAGTATATTTCTCAGCAACCCTGGTGTAGAAGAATTGTGGGAATGTGCGATCACTTTTGGCACCCCTGCTTTTTTCCCAATTTCCAGTGGTACAATGTTTGCAGCAGACAGCATATTCACATGAATTGCAGCATATTTCCCCTCTTTCAATATCTTTAAAAGTTCTCTTCGAAAACGAATCGGATGCCTTTTCACATTGGAAATATAGAAAACTGTTCCTCCCAAAGACTTTATCTCATCCTCATACGCAAGACTGTCATACATGCTGATAAAATCAAACTGCACACCATATTTCACAAGTTCTCTATAATAATTCATTACGAAACTCTCTACTCCACCTGGATTATGGGATAATCCAATTTGTAATATTCTCATTTTTAATTCTCCCCAGTCAATTCTTCGATTAGTTGTACCCACTGATCATAAATCTGTTTCTTTTCAAATTTCTCTATACCATCTTCTGTATTTTTTGAAAATGACACCCGTTGCGCTTCATCCGTTATGAATTTTTCTATTCTCTCCGCCATCTTTTGAATATCATATGGTGGTATCAAATATCCATCTTTTCCGTCTTTGATAATCTCATTTGGTCCGGTTGTAATATCAAAACTTATCATCGGAAGTCCCAACGCTTTTGCCTCTAAGAGTACAAGTGGAAGCCCCTCCCGATAAGACGGCAGCACAAGAAATGCATAGTCTCCATATACCTGATATACATCCTTTACATTGCCCTTTAGAATCAATTGCTTCTCCAATCCATATTCTTCTATCTTCTTCCGAATCTCATCAAGTGTATCTCCTGTTCCATAAAGATCCCACTGCCAGTCCGGATATTTCGGCAACACAAGCTTCGCTGCTTCTACCAACATATCATGTCCTTTTTCCTCGCTGAATCTTCCAACTGTAATAATCTTTTTTGATGTGCTATCATACGGTCTTCTTGCCTTTAATACTTCTTCCGGTATCCAATTATAGATGCTCTGAATTTTTTTCGGATTTGTCTTGAACCTTTTGATATAATCCTGACGTGTCTGTTCTGTCAATGTCACAATCTTATGAGAAATCAAACCATCCCAAAAGCGAAATGCTGTAATATCTTTCTTCTCCCACTCATTCATCAAGGCACCATGGTCACAAAATACATATTTTGCCTTTGTAAAAAATCGAACCGGTGATACGGTAATTGCCGGATGATTCTCCATTAGGAATACTACATCAATCTCATTTTCTTTTATATACTCCTTAAATGGTTTAAATACACTTGTGATCCGTTTTCGGATTCTGCAGTCTTCTGCCAGTTCCGCTCGATAGTGAATTCTCGGATCCAGATCGTACGGAACATGTTTCCCTTTTCCAAAAATGCCATATATATATACCTCATATGCATCACAAAAAGCGTTGGCAAGTGATGTCGTCACTTGCTCAACGCCTCCTGTTACTGTCATATCATATTCTACAAAACATAATCTCTTCATAATCCACTCCAGTTTGGTCAAACAATACTCATCTATCTCAAAATAAGTTTATACCACACTTTGAAGTGTTTCTCAAGGGGTGTAAGGGATTCTTAAGTTTTAATTCATACGATACCAGTCCATATATCTCCATGTCCCTGATGTCCCATAAGTAATTTGAAAACCATTTCTTTCATCTAATTTTCACATGCCGTATAGATATGCAATTTTGATAATATCCTTCTAATAAACGTACTCTTCGTACATATATACGCGCCTAAATAGCATGCTGCGATACATACCCAAAATTGTGCTGTAATAATAAACGTAAGCCACCCTGTTGCTTCTGCTCTTGGAATCAAGAAAAATGTTGTTAATGACACCAAAATAATTGTACTGGCTAAAACTTTTTTGCCGAACCAATAAACAGCTGCTACCATCACCGCTCCTAAGATAAGACTGAATATAATGACCCCTATATATCCAAAGTCAAAATAATTCTCTAATATATAAGAAGAACCTCTTCCTCTTCCTTCCAAATAATCCTTTTTAAAAGATATATAAGAAAAATTATGAGAAAAATTATTACTATACAGCCCATTGATCTCATTGTTTCCAGATGGTAATGGTGACGTTCCAAACAATTTTTGTCCTATGTTTCCATGCAAAATATAATCAATAAATCCGCCAAATGTATAATTTTTAGGCTCTAAGCTTTTAATTCCAGCTCGATATCCATATGCGATGGACATCGCATCAAATGTTACTCCTTGTCCTTTAAAAAAGTCTAAAAATAACCCAAACGGATTTTCTGCTTGAATCCCATTTCCTTCTCTTATGAATGAATATAAGCCCATGAAAATGAGAACAAGTGGAGTCATAATCCCAACAAACCACTTTTCCAGTTTTCCAATCCATTTCTTTTCATCTTTTAAAATATCTCTTAATAAGTAATAAACTAATATAAAAACACTGTTCAGCATAATCGGATTTCTTACACCTAAGATCAACGATGGAACTGCCGACAGCTCAAATATCGCCAATGGAATAAACGCTTTCTTTTTACTCGGCAATGTAGCCAAAAAAATGCATAGACTGTACTTCATAAAAGATGCAATTGTATGAAATACATCCGGAATACGGCTCTGAAAACTTGAATAATATTCCAAATAATGTCCTGGTTTTATTACTATAAGCGGCTCTATTTCCTGTGCCAAAAAGAAAATCATTGTCAAAATATACATACACAATGCCACAAACTGAAGATTATGAACAAATACTCTATTTTGTTCAACCACCTTTTTACCTCGTGCTTTAATCACAAATTTATGTGTCTGTTCAACAGCAATCACACCCAATTGCATCGCTATCAAAGAAGTGATCAACAAAATCAGGGCAAACCATATATTTTCCTTTGCCTGCGATGCATAATTCCACCATTCCTCTCCTGTAAACATTCCGATCAAAGGACGACCGAGGCAAAATGTGAAAAGTGTTATGTGAAATATAAAAAAAATACATCTATTTTCTTTCCTTTTTACAACCCACACAATATTATTTATGAAAATAACTAACATCCCTGTTAAAAATACATTAAAGTTTTCCACTGAATACCCCAAAACAGAGATACCAGTTCCTATAAGTAACGGAATCAGTTCTCCCAAATACATTGTCTGAATCCATGCTTTCTTTTCTGATTGTTTCATACTGTTCTCCCAATATCTTACTTTAATTTGCTTGCTTTTTTAAACTTCTCAGCCAAAAAGGCATTTTTAAAATTCCTACAATAGTCCCAATCCCATATGCCAAATGCAAAGATACAAAAATAAACGGTAATAAAATGTACTGTATATATTTCTTTTCTTTTATCACTGCCACAATCGACATTAAAATATTAAAAAACATATACAAAATCGCCAGCAAAACTAATGGCCAACGCAGACCAAATATAAGCATTACCACAGCCGTTGTTAATGCCAGCACAAAACACAGTGGGACAAAATGATATAGTGAAAAACACTTTGGTGCAATTCCCAAAGTCAATCCTATCCAATAGCCATTCCCATATTTTTGCCGAATCATACTGCTCCAGGTATTTCTCGTATGCTGATATGATATAATTTTCGGATTATAGCATATCTTATAGCCTGCTTCACGAATACGATAGTGCATCTCATTATCTTCTGTTCTTCCTAAATTTTCATTGAACAATCCTGCTTTTTCAAACACTTCTCTTCTATATGCCCCATGAAAGACAGACTTTACATAACTTTTATGATGCCCTTTTCGATATGGCGCAATGCTACTTCCAAACATAGATCGTTCTGCCAGTAATAATGTATGTTTCCATGGCGTATCTTCCTCTGCAATATTAGGTCTTGGTCCTCCTGATACATTTTCGCCACTTTGTATACATTCTACATTCTTAGATACAAATTCTTTCGGAATCACTGTATGAGCATCAATACGCATTATAATATCACCTTTTGCTTCCTTGATCGCTACATTCCACCCAGCCGCCTGTATCTTTTTAGGATTATCAAGAACTACAACTCGTCTAAATCCATTATTCTCTTTTGAAAACTCTTCCATCAATTGCCTTGTTCTATCCTCTGACATCGCATTCACAAAAATAACCTCCATCTTATCATGTGGATAATCCTGATTACGAATATCATTAAACAATGATGAAATCGCCTTTTCTTCATTATATGCTATTACACAAAACGAAACTAACATTCTACTTCCTCACATCTTTTTTTCTTCCGACAACATCATACCATATTATTCCTTAAAACATCTTAAGATTTTCTAAACTTTATACTGTGATTTTCTTATATTGAAGACATTGCTTTCTGAAATAAATCCAATAAACAACTCCGGAAGCGACGTATACAATTCCAGTTGCTATTCCGGCACCCCAAATTCCAAGTTGCGAAATTGACACATATGTAATTCCCAAATGTACAACACAGGATATGGCAGCCATAATTGCATTAAACTTTGCCACTCCAATCGCAGGCAGAAAATTCATCGGAACCATACGCACTGCCGCATTCAATGCATATACAATCCAAAATACCATAGATAAACTAATCGCATCTTCATAGCGTGAACCATATACCAACCTGATAATAGCAGGACTAAATATGATTCCTATGATGGAAATAACAACAATCACCCCAGCAGACATTGCGCCTACCTTTTTAGATAATTTCCAAATTTCCTTTCCATCATTCATTTTTGCCACAATTGTAAAGTAATAAATCACAATCGATTGTGTCACAAATGCCAACTGACTTGGTATCATAATTGCAATCTTATAATTCGCTGTTATTACTTCATCCCGAATCAGCTCATTAATCAAAGTCATTTCATTTATCGGCATGATAAGTGAAAACAGATTAGATATCATCAAAGAAATTGACATCACCATAAATCCTTTGATTTGAGTCGATGTTAAGCGTATATGTTTTGTATTTGACAAGTTACTTTTTAGTACTTTAATCGTAAAAATAATTGTGAGCCCTATCGCTATATATCTCGCTAACGCAATCCCGTTTATCCCTAACAGCAGCACTAACACCACACTGCCCACAAACACAAATGCCGTCTGTATGACGGCTGCATTTGCATATATTTTATTTTCTCCATGGGCGCGCAAATATCCCAGTATTGTATTAATTACATTATTCATTACCGGATACAGAACTAATAAGTAAGTTATTTCTTTCGCATCCGGAAAGGGAATCGTTGCAAATGTTACATAAGCAATCACAATAATCGAGAGCAATGCTTCAAATAATGTTCCATATTTCATTGCAAACCAAAAGTATGCCCTATCCTCTTCTTTCGACTTTGCAGAAGCACAATATTTTAATATGGAGGATGCCATTCCCAGTCCAGCAAACGAGATTACATAATTATACAAATTATCAGCATAAGTCAAATATGCATATTCATTCTTGTCTACAAGTCTTACAATCACTATACTCGAAACAAATGCAATCATTTTTACCAAAGTGTTTCCAAGGAAAATATGAAAAAAACCGCCCTTTAATAATCCCTTTATTTTCGATATTACTTTTTGATACATGACCTCATTTTACCTTTCACTTTTCTAATCACCACATTATTGCGATTTTCAAATACCATATAAATTCCAAGCATGACAAATATCGTAAAAATCAAATTAAAGCTATAAACGAAATCACAGAAACCGCCTTCCAACATACTTCCAACCTGAACAGTCAACAACGCTAACAGCGCAACCACACTTGGTGTTTTTCTCATTTTTAGCACGAGAATCATCATAACCGAGATAACCAACGCTACCCAGACAATAGATAGTATCACACCTGAATATCCCCAGTTTGCATATGCTTCTCCTACAAATAAGGTATTCATTACTCCTGCTGTTCCATCATATACTTTTTCTGAACCATAAAAGGCCATTGTCAATTTTGCGCTTCGCAAATGCTCTGCTCCACTCATACCTAACAGCTTTAAAATCGTAGGAGTGAAACTTCGTCCGTTCAAATAACCAAACACATTTGGGAACAAGTCAAAACAATACGACAAAGTTCCTACTTCTGTAAATAAAGTTCTTCCCAATGGTCCATTATATATATCCAACAATGTTCCCGTAAATCCTGTTGCAAAATAGGACGCAATCAGTACTCCTCCCATTACTCCACCCGTAAGCATCATATAAATAAATTTGATTCCTCCGCTTAAATACAAAACGATCAAAACATATACTAATAAGTGAAAAATAATAGGTGACTTCTCAAACTTATATGTTTTACAAATGCACGATGCAACAAACAACACGCCACTAATCGCAATCCATTTTTTTTGTTTTGTAGCAAATGCAAAGGCAAAACTGATATATGACAATAACGGTATCATAGTAAATAACAAAATATTACTGATGTACGGATGTATAAAATATGTAGAGGCAATCCGATTTCTTTCTGTTCCAAAATTAAATCCTTCCGGTGCATGTATCAAACGCAAAACTGGAATATAGCCTACTTTAATCAGAAAACCGATTAGCACAAGTATGCATATTGCTGATCCTGCATAAAAAAGCTTCCACCATACTGTGGGTGTTTCCACTTCTGTTTCCTGTTTCAAAAAACTAACATACATTTTCCCGATATTCTGTCTGAATATTTTTTGAAAGATAATAATCATCCCAGGTAATAATACTGCCGTCAGAAAAATAACACTAATCGTAATTCGAATACTCTCTTCTCGATTCAATAAATAATTCAATGTATAATGCTTGTCATTTCCCAATAAGATCAATGCAGCACCTGCAAAAGATTGAAGCATAAAAATATAATATACATAAGAGATAATATTCAGTTTTCCCGGGTTTAACGTGCCAACTGCTTTTTTAAAGAGCAGTGTAGAGCTTATAAAAATAATCAAAATCAATAAGATTAACTTCATCTTTTCATCCTTTATTTTAAATTATACTGCTTTTCTAATAAATACTTTTTAGTTAATAGGTCGCCATTTCTGAAATTTGAAATCATAAAATCAAGTTGTGTTCTATCAAACTCATCGTCTACATAGATTGTATTAAATTGTTTCAGTTCTGACAGACAACTTACATCTTGTATAAAGGTTCCCCGAATATCTAAATATTGCAAGTTTTCACATACTTCAATACCATTCAGACTTTCATACTGATTATATGAAATAATAAGTTTGCTTAAATTCGGACAGCTTGCAAGTACATCTAGATTATTCAAATAATTTCTTGAAATATCCAGCTCCTGCAAAGCAGACAGTGTTCCTATATTTCCCAAGTTCTCAAACGCATTATTTGTCAGTGACAAAATCTGCAACTGTTCCATTCCATCTAAATTAGGAGTCTGTGTCAATTTGTTTGAGCCCGCATACAATTCCGTCAGATTCTTTATATTGTTCACTACGTCGATATTTTTCAAACGATTTCCTGCTACATCCAGAACACTTAATTTTTGTAATGTCCCTATCTGTTCTCCGATTTCACTCAGATTATTATTAGATATTACTAATTTCTGTAATTCTGGAAGATTATATAGTTGATCCATTGAATCAATTCGATTACTTTTCAAAGTAACTTCTTTTAAAGTTTTTGCATTTTCTAAACCGTCTAAACTTTTTAAATTATTTCCCGAAAAGTCAATGCTTTCAATCTGATTTAATGTTCCTATTACGCTAATGTCACTTACATCACAATTGGTTATACTCACAGATTTTAGGTTTTTACATTTTTCCAGATCCGAGATGTCTGAAAGTTGGTCATTATCCGAAATTTCTAATGTAGATAAGCTTTCTAAATCTGAATTATAAATTTCTTCTTTTTGAAATAACTTTTGCATTTCTTTTTCAAATTCTTTATCGGAAAATTTAACAACGGATGCATCTGCATACTTTTGTACTGTTCTCATATGCCTGATTCCCATAACACCTGCAATTATAATACAAGTACATAAAACCGACCAAAAAATTATTAAAAACGGATGCTTTTTTTCATATTCTCTCATTCGATTTCCTAATAATCTCACTTTTTGCATCTTGACTCTCCCTATACTCTTTTACTTTCAAAAAACTTTTGAACGGCACACACTATTTCTTCAAAATCTTGTGCTTTCATATACGGATGCATCGGAAGCGACAACACTGTTTTACATAATTTTTCTGTAATCGGACACTCCACATATTCTTTAACTCCCTCAAATGCCAATTGTTTATGCATCGGCTTTGGATAATAAATCATAGTTGGAATTCCTTGGTCTTTTAAATATGCTTGTAATGCATCTCTTTCTTCTTCCGAATCTAATTGCAGTGTGTATTGAGCCCAGCTGGAATACATCTTAGAAGGAACCACAGGTGTCTTCACAATATCCTTTAACAATTCTGTATATTGATCTGCAACTTTATTGACCGCATCTAATTCGTATTCTTTAAACGCTTTCAATTTCACTTGCAAAATAGCTGCCTGAATCGTGTCTAATCTTGAGTTCCATCCAATACGAACATTATCATATTTGAAAGAGCCCTTTCCATGTACACGAATTGATTTTAAATACTCTGCCACCTCATCATCATTTGTAAAGATAGCACCACCATCACCGTAGCATCCTAGTGGTTTTGCCGGGAAAAATGATGTCGTTGCTGCATCACCAAAGCTGCACGCTCTTCTTTCACCGATCATTCCACCAAATCCTTGTGCTCCATCTTCTAATAAAAGCAAATCATATTTTTTCGCTAATGCTTCCAATGTTACGTAATCTGCAGGTTGTCCAAATAAATCAACTGCAATAATTGCTCTCGGTGTTAACTTTCCTTCTTCAATTACCGCTTTGATTGCTTTTTCTAATGATTCTGCATCTGCATTAAATGTATCTTGGCACACATCATAAAATACAGGTGTTGCGCCTTCAAAAGACACCACCTCTCCGGAAGCGAAAAAGGTAAAATCAGGAACAAAGACAGCATCTCCTTCTTTGATATTCCACGCCATCATCATCATAGTCAGTGCATCTGTTCCATTTCCACATGTAATACAGTGTTTCACACCGACATACTCTGCCAATTCTGTCTCTAAATCACTTACCTGTTTTCCGCTAATAAAATTACAATCAGATGCCACTTGTGTCATTGCCGCATCAATATCACTCTTTAATGCTTCATACTGTGCTTTCAAATCTCTAAACTGCATATTCTACTTCCCTTCTGTCACTTCGTAAAGTTTTTCATCATTTGTTTCATATTTTCTTCCACACTTTGAGCATGTTGTATTTTCATGCAATACCTCTCCACATTCACAAACCCATCCAATTTGTTTTGCCGGTACTCCTGCCATCAATGCATAGTCTGGAACATCTTTTGTAACAACTGCTCCTGCCGCGATCATCGCCCACTTTCCAATTGTATGTCCACATACAATTGTCGCATTTGCCCCTACTGTTGCTCCTTCTTTTAACAACGTTTTTTTATATCCAACGCTTCCTTTCGGATACTTGGCTCTCGGAGTCAGATCATTGGTAAATACCATTGATGGTCCACAAAATACATAGTCTTCCAATTCAACTCCTTCATAGATTGCGACGTTGTTTTGAACCTTTACTCCATTTCCGATTTTTACATTATTGGATACATTCACATTTTGACCAAAGGAGCAGTTATTACCAATAACTGCTCCACTTTGAATGTGTGAAAAATGCCAAATTTTTGTACCCTGTCCAATTTTTACGTTCTCATCAACATAACTGCTCTCATGTACAAAATATTCACTCATTTTAAAACTCTCCTGTCATATCTACACTTGCGAATTTATCTAATGGTAATTTTACCGCTTTTCCTTCTTTCTGACTCTTATAAATAGCCAACACAAGTTCCAATGCATTTCTTCCTGCATATGCATCTACATATGGTGCTCTGTCATTTTCAATCGCATCGATCACATCTGCATAAAGACTTGTATGTCCGTTTCCATATACATTGCTTGTTGCTTCCTCCAAGCCTTTGTTTGCCTGATCTTCTTCTGTCTCATCTGCAAAATTCCATACATCAATATTATTTGTTGATTTTCCGCCTAATTTTACAGTTCCTGTCTCTCCAAACAGATATAATGTCTCCTCTAAATTTTGAGGATACACATTCGTTGTTCCTTCAATTGTAGCAACTGCTCCATTTTTAAATTTTACAACTGCCATACCGATATCTTCTGCTTCTAAATAGTCATGGAACTGCTGTTTTGTCACACCATATACTTCGTCAATCTCATTTCCCAGCATCCAGCGAAGCAAGTCAATTCCGTGAATACACTGGTTCATAAGCGCTCCACCGTCCTGAGCCCATGTTCCTCTCCATGGCGCCTGTGTATAATAATTCTCGTTTCTGTTCCAACGCACATGAATAGAACCATGAGATAGCTTTCCAAATCTTCCTGCTTCTAACGCTTTTCGCATTTCCTGAACTGCAATATTAAAACGATTCTGATGACATGCAGATACCTTAACACCTTTCTCTTCAGAAAGTTTAATAATCTTATCTGCATCTTCAATGCTCATTGCCATAGGTTTTTCAATAATCACATTGATATTATGCTCAATACAATATAAAGCGATTTCTGCATGAATGCCACTCTCTGTGGCAATTCCCACAAGATCAAGTTCATTTTCTTCCACTAACTTTTTATAGTCTGTATATCGTTTGATACTTGTATCATTTTGCAAATCATGCTTCGCTAATACCTCTTCCATATGTTCCGGTACAACATCACATACCGCAACAAACTCTAAGTTGTTATTAATAACTGCCTTTACATGATTTGTGGAAATACGTCCACATCCGATTAGTGCATATTTCATTATTTCATCCTCGCTTTCTCTAACCAATCAATTCGCAAATCTTCTTAGCCGCATCACCATTTCCATAGTATGCTTCTTTTTTATCATAATCAATTGCTGTGTTCATAACTTTTTCTACAATGTCTTTCGCATTTGGTTTTGCCAAAATATTATGGTTTCCAACCAATGTCTCAACCCATTCTGTCTGATCCCGTACTGTAACACACGGTGTATCCAAAATATATGTCTCTTTCTGAAGTCCGCCAGAATCTGTAACCGCCTTTTTTGCATTTTTAACGAAATAAAGCATGTCCAAATATCCCATCGGTTGCACAAATAAAATATTTTTATATCCATGTGTATCTTTCAATTCTCGTACTAATCCTTTTGTTCTTGGGTGAACCGGGAAAATAACCGGTGCATCCAATTGTTCAAATGCATCCAAAATTTCTTTTATCTTTTCCAGAGAATCTGTATTTTCTGCACGATGTATTGTCGAAAGGTACCATTCCCTTACCGGCATAATCGCCCCGAATAATCCCTCTAGATGTGAAAAATAATATTCCGCTGGTTTTTCATCCAACATTTTGGAATAATACAGGACCGCATCGCACATAACATCACCTACATTATATACACCTTCTGTCAGTCCCTCTTTTTTCAAGTTCTCAACAGCTACGTCTGTAGGGCATAATAATAAAGTGGAGATTCTATCTGTCAAAATTCGGTTTTGTTCTTCTGGCATGCGCATATTAAAAGAACGCAACCCCGCTTCTACATGAATAATTGGAATATGAATTTTAGAGGCAGCAAGTGCTCCTGCAAGTGTTGAATTTGTGTCACCATATACCAGCAAATAATCCGGCTCTTCTTTCAACAAAATTTCTTCGATTCCAACCATCATCTCCGCCGTTTGTTTTGCATGCGTTCCGGAGCCAACACCAAGGTTAATATCTGGTTTTGGAATATGCAGTTCTTCAAAAAACACCTCTGACATATTATTATCATAATGTTGACCTGTATGAACCAATATTTCAGCATGTTTTTCTCGAATCACACGAGATACTGCAGCCGCTTTTACAAACTGCGGTCTCGCTCCTACAATTGTAACTATTTTCATGTTCATTTCTCCTATAATACTTCGATATTTTCTCTATCTTCAATGTTTTTCATAACATTCTTTGTATCAAAGATTGCAGCTGCATTTTTCTGAATCATATCATAATCTACATTTGTATGTGCAGCAGTAATCATAATTAAATCATATGAAGCAATGATTTCCGGGCTAATTTCTTTTAATCCTTGATGTTTTTCACCTTTATATTTATATTCTGAAATCCATGGATCATAGAATTCTACATTCGCCATCTCGCGTTTCAATACCTCAATTACACGAAGTGCAGGACTTTCACGATAATCATCGATATCCTGTTTGTAAGCGACACCTACTACAAGTACTTTTGCTCCATTCATTGCTTTTGCATGACGGTTCAAAATTTTGCTTGCTCTTTCTACACAGTATTCCGGCATCTGATCATTGATCATCATAGAGCTCTCAATCATAGATGTATGGAATCCGTATTCTCTTGCTTTCCATGACAAATAATATGGATCTAATGGAATACAGTGTCCACCAAGTCCTGGACCTGGATAAAATGCCTGGAATCCATATGGTTTTGTCTTCGCAGCATCCACTACTTCCCACATGCTGATTCCTAATTTATTGCAAAGCATTGTCAATTCATTTACCAATCCGATATTGATGTTTCTGTATGTGTTTTCTAAGATTTTTTCCATTTCAGCAATTGCAGGTGAAGATACTTCGTAAACATCGCCTTCCAATACTGCTCTGTACATTGTTGCAATTACTTCTGTAGCATCTTTTCCGATTGCTCCAACTACTTTTGGCGTATTTTTTGTTTTGTAAATCAAGTTACCTGGATCAACACGTTCCGGTGAAAATCCTAAATAGAAATCTTCTCCACATTTTAATCCTGAACCTTCCTCCAAGATAGGTTTAATCAATTCTTCCGTTGTTCCCGGATATGTTGTAGACTCTAATACTACCATAGTACCTTTTGTCAAATATTTTGAAATTGCTTCTGTAGAAGATTTTACATAGCTGATATCCGGCTGCTGATGTGCATCTAATGGTGTCGGTACACAAATAGCAACAAAATCAACATCTTTTACAAAGCTAAAATCTGTTGTTGCTGTAAGCATCTTATTCTCTACTAGCTCTTTCAGATCGCTGTCCACAACATCTCCAATGTAGTTATGACCCTCGTTTACCAGGTTTACTTTTTCATCCTGCACATCAAACCCGATTGTCTTAAATCCAGCTTTTGCCTTTTCTACTGCAAGCGGTAAACCTACATACCCTAATCCTACTACACCTACTACAATTGATTTTTCCTCGATTTTTTTTAATAACTGCTGTTTCATTTTTATTTCCTCCTAATAGTTATTCTTACTACTTAAATCTTTTTCAACTTGATAAGCTCTTGCTTTCCAAGTGTTTTTCTCTAATGTATTACAAATATTATTTTCCATTTTTTCAAGAGTTTGTTTATTGTCGTTTATCTCTTTTAATAGATTTCTTAAATCCTCTTCACTATATGGCACTTCCCACCCAACTGCATTTTCTCGTACAAACTCTCCTGCCGCTGTATTTTCAGTTGCAATAACTGGTTTTTTATGACCTAAATATTCGAAAAGTTTAATCGGCATTGCAAAACTTCTATATTCTTCACTTTCAAAGAACAATGAACAAATATCCGTTTCTGCATAATATTTCTCCAACTCTTCCCCTGATTTATGAATAATTTCCACTCTATCATTCAAGTAGCGGGAATAACCTGCTTTATATTCTTTCCACTCATTTTCTCTGCAACAAACAACTAACTTCACAAATGGTAATTCCTTTACAACTTTAAACAATTTTGTCAAATTATATAGTCCACTAATTCCACCAACATAAAAAATATTCAGTTCTTGATTTACCTTTTCCTTACAGTGTCCCTCTTCATTCAAAGTTCTCGTCGCACAACCAGGCGGTAATTCCTTGCATATAATTGGAATATCAACATATTTCTTCATTCTTTTGGAAGGAAGATACAATATATCCACATACCTTTTGTATTTTTTCAAGTCATAATAAAACATTGGCAATGTAACCATTCTTTTCCCAAATGAAACTCCCTGCTTATATAGTGGAAATTTCCAATAGACATCTCGATAAAAAAGCCCAATCTTAATTCCATATTTTTTACAAAATTTAAAAAAACCAAAATCTAAAAATGGATACTTGGGAATATGATTTTTTTCTGTCAGTAATGTTGGTGTTGTTGAATTCTCAGCATATAAAAATTCGTATTTAACCCCATTTCTAATATTTCGTTTTATTTTTTCAATCTGTGATTTTCTTTCTTTTCCATATCCCATTACATAGTCGACATGGTAGCCTATCTCTTCAAATGCTTTTATCATCATTTGTGGTCTGACACTTGACCCCGACTTGCTAGTCTTATCTATATAATTGGGAATATGAAAAATACATCTTTTTTCTTTCACTCTTTTTTCACTCTCACTTCTTCATATAATTTTTCCATTGTATCAACATTCTTTTCCCAATCATACAATTCCTCTACTCGTTTTCTTCCAGCTTTTCCCATGCATTCTCTTTTTTCTGTATCCATAATCAATTCTTGTAATTTCGATGCAATCGCCTTTTCATTTCCTATCGGAACAATATAACCATTCTCGCCATCTGCAACAACCTCTTTAAAACCGTCTGTATCTGTCACTACAACCGGTAGGCTCATAGCCATCGCTTCTACCACAGCCACTCCAAAGCTCTCTTTAAAGCTTGTTGCACAAAAAACATCAAATTGGGATAGCACGTGAGGTACATCTTTGTTTGGGATCTGACCTTTTAAGTATACCACATTCTCCAATGAAAGCTCTTGGATTAGTTTTTCTAGTTCTTCTTTTTGTGGTCCATCTCCATAGATTTCCACCTGCAATTGTTTACAAATTTCTTCATATCCGTCTTTTACCAAATTTTCATTTAAAATCTTTACCGCTTTTATTAGCTCTGCAATTCCATACAAAGGTTTCAACGTTTTTATTGTTCCTATCAAAATCTTATGATTTTTCTTTTCTTTTTCTTCCGTGCAACCTTTAAATTTCTCTAAATCAACTCCAAATGGTGTAATCCCTATTTGTAATTTAGGCATTTTCAAAACGTCCCTAAGTTCGTTTGCCATACAATTGCTAGTAGATGCGATTTTCTTCGCATGAAAAACATTCTTTTTCAGAATACTTTTATTGACAAAACTTTTATTTGGAAAATCATATACATCACTTCCCCATACCGACAATAATATTGGGCACAGTTTGCTTTTTCTAGCCAATGTTCCATATCCACTTGCATAATGAACATTTATTATATCCGGCGAAATCTCTTTCTTCAGTTTTCGCAATTCTTTCGCATTCAAATAATATCCTACTCCGCCCCCATATTTCAACTGGTGCTGATGTACATTTTTATTTATTTGATCCATCTTTGGCTCATGCCCTTTATTATATACCAAATAAACTTCATGCCCCCTACTCGCTAGTGCATTTATCCATTTAACAGTATGTATGCTGTTCGCAGCCGATAAAAAAAGTATCTTCATCATTTTTCTCCTACTACATTACTGAATATTTTTTCCAAACACGTTGTCAGATATTGATAATCATATTCTTTCTTCAGTTTTTTTGCATTCTCACGGACAGCTCTTCTTTCTTCCTCAGTAATGTCTACCAACTCTTTGATCCTTTTTGCATAATCTCTGCTAGATGCAAACTTTTCACTCTTTCCCAAATGATACTCATTTATCAAGTCATATTTCTGTGGGAAATTACACAATATTGGATTCTCACTTGCAATATACTCAAAAAGTTTATTCCAACTACAGCCATATTTCGTCAATCCGGTATTTTTCACATTGATAATATTTACATCTGCCTTACTCAATATATATGGTATATATTTTTTCTCAACCTTCCCCTTGAACACTACATTTAACTTTTCTTCGCAAGCAAATTTCTCCAGTTGCTCCTTTTCAGTCCCATCACCATATATCAAAAATTTAATATCGTCTCTATGCTTCTCTTTTAGAACCTTTGCAGCTTTTATTAATTGTCCCAAGTTATTTGCAAGGCGAATCGAACCCACATAAACTATTCTTTTATCATTTGACTCCAAATCTTCATCACAAATATGGTTGTTTCGTTTATTGTATTCAAACTCCTCTAAATCTACTCCATTGTTAATATGGTGTACTTTTCGTAAATCTATTGCTTTATCCCAGCCTTTATCTTTAATATACTCTTTGCCTCCTGGCATAGTAAAAATCAATCTGTCCGCCTTCTTATAAATCCACTTTTCCAACTGGTACAACACCTGAATAACCGGATTTTTTCTGGACATCCTTTTATACTCTACAATCGACTCCGGCCAAAGATCGCGGACTTCCACAACAACTGGAATTTTTTTCTTTCGACCAAACACCAACGCAAAAAATGCCACAAACAAGTCCGGTGACGAAGTGTAGATTACATCAGGTTTTTCTTTTTTGAAAAAAAGCTTCATTGTTTTCCACATTTGAAACGGCAATTCAACCATATTCAGTATTCTTTGCAAACCATTCCCTTTGTAATCTCTGCTCTTCACAAACGTGTACTCAATTCCGTCCACTATCTCTTCTTTATAAAGCGATTTATCACGAATCATATTAATGTCCGTATTGTGTATTTTACTGGAAGTAAATATTTTTACTGTATGACCATTTTTCTGTAGATATTTCGAAAAATAATAATGTCTTACTAATCCTCCCATACTCGGTGGAATTGCATAATGATTAACAATCCATACATTCATGCGTGTCGTTCTCCTCTACTATTTTATCACCGCTATCACAGTGGCAAACATTGTTTTTATATCATCCCAAAAACTGAATTTTTCAATTGCTCTTAAATTATACTTCATCTTCTCCGGAAGTACCTGATGGATATATACCTCATCTGCATTCTCTGCCGACTCAAGCAATCGTTCCTCATCTTTATACTCTATACTTGCTCTTGAGGTTATTCCAGCCGGCATAAGCAGAGTTGCTTTCATCTCATCTGTATAATGTGCAACATATTTTTCTACTTCCGGTCTTGTCCCAACAAAAGACATCTCACCTTTTAACACATTAAAAAGCTGTGGCAACTCATCCAATCGACAACCTCTAAGCATCTTTCCCATACGAGTTACTCTGGAATCTCCCTTTGTTGTTACCTGTGTTCCGATCTTATCCGCATTATTTACCATTGTGCGGAATTTAAAGATACGAAACGGTTTTCCATATGTTGTCACTCTTACCTGACGAAACATCACCGGTCCCGGTGAATCTATTTTGATCAAAATACTCAGCAAAAATAATATCGGTGAAAGAATTACGACAAGCAGACTCGCAACTATGATATCAAAAATTCGTTTTGCCAGCAAACTTCCCTTATGGCATTGCAGTATTTCATAATATTTTTTTACTTGTTCCACTTGCATTTCTTTCGGAAGGTCATTCCACTTTCTCATGATCTACTTAATTCCTATTCTATACATTCTTTAAAATTTTGAATTACATAATCCACTTCTTCATCAGTCAATTTCGTATGAAGCGGCAAGGTGATTGCATTTTCAAACAAATCGCACGCATTCGGATAATCCGCCTGATCAAATCCCAGACTCTTATATGCTGTCAACATTGGCAACGGCTTATAATGTACATTCGTAGCGATTCCACGCTCTGCCATCTTTATAATAATGTCATTGCACTCCTGTCTTGTCTTTCCGTTCACTCGTACCAAATACAGATGTCCGCTTGAAACAAAATTTTCTCCATAATGCTGCAGCACAGTAATCGGAAGATCTTTTAAGCCCTCATTATATTTTTCAATAAGCGCCTTTCTTCTCTCCAAAATTCCCGGATATCTTTTCAACTGCACAAGTCCTAATGAAGCCATAATATCCGTCATGTTGCATTTAAAATAAGGCGCCACAATATCATATTCCCACGCGCCAAGCTGTGTTTTTGCCAACGCATCTTTAGACTGCCCATGCAGTGATAACAGCATAAACTGTTTATACAGCGCATCATTATCCACACCGTCTATATCTCTCCACACTAAAGCTCCACCTTCCGCTGTCGTAAGGTTCTTCACGGCATGAAAAGAAAAGCTTGTAAAATCAGCAATTTCTCCACAATGTTTTCCATCACGCATTGCGCCAAACGCATGTGCTGCATCTGCAACTACTGCAATACGTCCTAATTTTTCCTGCAGTTCGCTGCTCGCCTGAAACAAACTCTTCTTTCTCTCTATAATCTCATATATTTTTTCGTAATCGCAGATTACTCCGGCTATGTCGACCGGAATAATTGCTTTTGTTTTTTCTGTAATCGCTTCTTCTAACGCCTCATAATCCATCTCATACGAATCTTTCTGCGTATCTACCAAAACTAATTTTGCTCCCACATGACAGACAACACTAGCAGATGCAGTGTAGGTGTAGGCGCTTGTAATCACCTCATCTCCTGGTCCTATTCCCAGAACACGCAATGCCATCTCTGCACACGCTGTTGCAGAATTCAAACACACCGCTTTGCTTGTATTGCAAAACTTTGCAATATTCTGCTCAAACAACTTTGTTTTTGGACCGGTTGTAATCCATCCGCTTTTCAGTGTATCGACTACTTCTTCGATCTCTTCCTCCGTGATATCCGGTGGTGAAAATAATATATTCATTTTACTCATAACTACTCCTCCATGACTGGTCCTTCATGACTCGCTCTTCCAAGCTTGCAAAATTCCTGATAGATTGCAGAATCACGTTCTTTATCTTCTTTTCTGATATGATATGTTGGCACAATACCGGAAACAATCTCTTTTACGTCAAAACGTTCATCAATTGCTGCCTGCTCTAACTTTCTCAATTCACTCAAGAAATGAACCTCGTCAAATTCCAATGGCTTTCCTATATATATTAATTCGTTTTCTGTTTTTTGTAAACCTTCTTCTTTTGTCAGAAGCTCTTCGTACAATTTTTCTCCTGGGCGAAGTCCTGTATATTTAATTTCCATGTCTACACCTAAAGTATAACCAGAAAGACGGATCAAATTCTTTGCAAGATCCGCAATCTTAACCGGCTCTCCCATATCCAGCACAAAGATTTCTCCACCTTTCGCATATGCCCCTGCCTGAAGCACAAGTGAAACAGCTTCTGGAATCGTCATAAAATAACGAATGATATCTGGATGAGTGACCGTCACCGGTCCGCCAGCTGCCATCTGCTTTTTAAACAATGGAATTACACTTCCATTACTTCCAAGCACGTTTCCAAATCGAACTGCTACAAACTCTGTATTAGAATATCTACTAAATGTCTGAATAATCATCTCACACATTCTCTTAGATGCGCCCATGATATTTGTCGGATTTACAGCTTTATCTGTAGAAATCAAAACAAATTTCTTCACACCATACTTGTCCGCCGCACGTGCTGTCTTATAAGTTCCAAATACATTGTTTTTAATCGCTTCATTTGGGCTGTCTTCCATAAGCGGTACATGCTTATGCGCTGCTGCATGATATACAATATCCGGACGGTATAATTCCATAACACTCTCGATACGCTTTGTATTTCTTACAGAACCAATCAATGTCTCTAAATGCAGCATCGGATATTTCTTTTTCAATTCCTGTTGAATATCATATGCATTATTTTCATAGATATCAAATATAATCAAACATTTCGGATTATATTTTGCCACCTGTCGACAAAGTTCACTTCCGATAGAGCCGCCGCCACCTGTAACAAGAACTGTTTTTCCTTTTACATACCCAAGAACACTGTCCAAATCAATATCAATTGCATCTCTTCCAAGCAGATCCTCAATCGAAACTTCACGAAGTTTTGAAACGCTGACTTCTTCTGTAATAAACTGATACATTCCCGGAAGCACTTTCAATTTACATTCTGTCTGATTGCAAATTCTCAAAATGTCTCTTGTGACTTTTGTCCCTGCCGAAGGAATTGCCAATACAATTTCGTCCACGTTATATTCTTTGGCTTTCTCAATAATCGTATCTTTATTGCCCACAATCGGAACACCGTGTAGATATTTTCCTTTTTTTGATGGATTATCATCAATGACACATACAACCTTTCGGTTCAAATGTTTGCTGAATTTCAACTCATGAATAATCATGCTTCCAGCTTCTCCGGCTCCAATGACCATCGTATTTAAAATTCTTTCTTCCGGTCTGTTCAAACCGTGCATCACAATACGAAGCCCTCTATATGAAAATCTTGTGACAGTTGTCGTCATCAACAGCAAGAAGAAATAAAAGATATAGTAACTTCTCGGCACTTTCAATACTAAGAACTGCATTCCCAATGCCTGAAATGCGGTAGACAAAATACAGGCTCCAAAAATAAGCGTAAATTCATGCACACTCGCAAATGACCATACACTCTTATATAGTTTCATCAAGATAAAGATCACAATTGTTGTGATAATGTTAATCAGCATATAACTCTTGATACTGTTAATATATTCCTGTGGTATCCAGCTATAGTGCAGCTCATGTCTGATAATCAAAGACAGATATGCATTCACAACAATGGTCAACACATCTACGATAAACAGCATAAACATTCTTGTTCTTGAGTTTCTCCAGTTTATTATATTTTTCATACTACTCCCTCTTTACAATTTTATTGCAAATTCTTACAATTTTTTTACATACTTTATTATAATATCAGATTTGGTGTGTTTATACAATATTTATCTTCTTAAGTTTTTCTATACAAAAACAGAGATGTAAAAATACATCTCCATTTTTGTTATACACTATAATTCTTTTATCAATCGAAGGATTTTATATCCATAATCTTCCGCTGTTGCCCAGCCGTATCCATTTGGGTTCTCCTTCTGACCTAACCATTCAACATATTTTGCTGATCCTCGTTTTACCAACTGGAACCTTGGATCAACCTGTGTATTATTAAGTGGCTTTTCATTTGCATAGGCTTTTAAATGTTGTATCTGTGCCCTGACACCTTCTCTTATAGTTTTAAACGTCGCTCCTTGTGCGCCGCCATCCAAAGCCCCAATGCCAGCGAAATTATACTGAGAAATCTGTACTGCTCCGCCAAATTTCAACCAGCCTGTTTCAACCATAGCTTGCATAAACGCGACTTCTACTTTGATACCTTCTGCTTTTGACTCTTCTACATAAATTTGGCAAAACTTTTCTATCGTTGGTGCATCAGAATTTTTATAAAAAGTTGGATAAACACCATTTTTTCTTTTAAAGTACATAGCCAGATTGTTTGCAGTTACAGCACTTGTACCTTCAATCAAATACCCTTCTTGTCTGACTCCATTTTTATCAAAATAGTACTCTTCTCCATCTATCGTCTGCCAGCCAGTTACTCTTACTCCATTACTATTTAAATAATAGTAAGTACTTCCAAACGACAGCCAACCGGTGTGCATATGACCATCCGGCATCATATAATAATAAGTACTTCCAAATGATAACCAACCGTTACCATATCTCGTTCCATCCGGCATAAAATAGTATTTCTTTCCGGCTATCGTCTGCCAGCCTGTTACACGCAACCCTTCATCATTCATATAATAATAGGTACTTCCAAATGATAACCAACCGGTATGCATATAGCCATCCGGCATCATATAATAATACCGACTCCCGAATGATAACCAGCCGGTGTGCATATGACCATCTGACATAAAGTAATATTTCTTTCCGGCTATCGTCTGCCAGCCTGTTACATACTCTCCATTTTTATCAAAGTAATATTTCTTCCCATTTATTGTCTGCCAGCCACTCTTTTTTATATTATCTTTCCTTACTCCATTTTGGTCAAAATAATATTCTTTTCCTTCTATTGTCTGCCAGCCCGTTACTCTTATCCCCTCACTATTCAAATAATAGTAGGTACTTCCAAACGACAGCCAACCTGTATGCATATGACCATCCGGCATCATATAATAATAAGTACTTCCAAATGATAGCCATCCATTACTATATCTTGTTCCATCCGGCATAAAATAGTATTTCTTTCCGGCTATCGTCTGCCAGCCTGTTACACGCAACCCTTCATCATTCATATAATAATAGGTACTTCCAAATGATAACCAACCGGTATGCATATAGCCATCCGGCATCATATAATAATACCGACTCCCGAATGATAACCAGCCGGTGTGCATATGACCATCTGACATAAAGTAATATTTCTTTCCGGCTATCGTCTGCCAGCCTGTTACATACTCTCCATTTTTATCAAAGTAATATTTCTTCCCATTTATTGTCTGCCAGCCACTCTTTTTTATATTATCTTTCCTTACTCCATTTTGGTCAAAATAATATTCTTTTCCTTCTATTGTCTGCCAGCCCGTTACTCTTATCCCCTCACTATTCAAATAATAGTAGGTACTTCCAAACGATAGCCAACCGGTGTGCATATGGCCATCCGGCATCATATAATAATATCGACTCCCAAACGATAACCAGCCGGTGTGCATATGACCATCTGACATAAAGTAATATTTCTTTCCGGCTATTGTCTGCCATCCTGTTACCCGATATCCATTTCCATCGAAATAGTATGTTTCTCCTGAAATATTCATCCACTGGTTTACTACGTACTTCCCATTCGTTAGATATTTCCACTTATCCCCGACCTGAACCCACTGTCCTTTACTCAGTCCCAAGTACTTTGCGATTCCAGTTGCATCTGCAACACCGAGCTTCTTTAATCCTGCCTCAGTTTTCAAGAACTTGTTCACATCATTTGCATTGCTCAAGAAAGCATGTTCCACAATAATTCCCGGTATTCCAGCTTCTTTCGCACAGATTTGAACTGAATAATAATCTGAAATAGAACCATCTGGATATTTCTCATTGACAGTAGTATCTTTGCTGTAAATCGGTGTCGGACGTTTGTTTAAACCAACTACTGCCAGTTCATTTAATATTTTCTCTGCAAGTTCTTTTCCCTGCGTTGACAATTGCGGTTTCCAACTACTATTCGGGATAATAATTTCTGCACCATTTGCGCTGGCAGCTCCTGAATTCAAATGAAGACTTACATATATTTTCGCTCCTGCCTCTGCTGCTGCCTGTACTCTTTTCTCAATACAAGCTCCCGAAGTTCCCGTTTCCGGATAAGGACACGCTGCAGTTGTTCTTGTCATATAAACTTTCACACCATTATATGTCTCTAATTCTGCCTTTGCATACTTCGCTATTTTTAAAGTCAATTCTTGTTCTGTCAGACCTGACCCACTTGTCCCGCCATGTCTGTTATCATGTCCAGGATCCAGCGCCACGACAATCTCACCCGCTTTTTCTGCGCTTCTTATTCCCGCCACTGCTCCCATCTCTTCTGAAACGGCAGTTAACGCTGATGCAATATTATCCTGTGCCTCAGTTTCTCCATTTTCGTCAATCGTTACTATCGATGTCTCCACTGCATCTTCCGGATCCAACGGCTGCAATTCTTCAATCCCATCGTATGCTTTGTTCACTCCAAATTCTGCTTCTACATTTAAGTCAGTTAATAAAAAACATTGTTCTTGCTGATTTTCCTCAAATCTGACGTCTGTTACCTTATATGTGCTCTGCTCACTTTCATCCACATATTCTTTCGAGAACACATACAGATATCCAGACTGATTACTGCATGTCCATTCTTCTGTTGAACCATCTTCTTTTTGCACAGTAATCCGCATATTGCTTATCTGTTCTGTTCCATCTCCCCAAGACACAACAATGTTTTGTGTGTTCGGTGATTCCAAATAGGGACTTTCTACCAAAATATAATTCAATCTGTTTTCTGCTTTTACTGTATTGGCCGCGTCTGTTTCAGCTACTTCTGTTTCTTCTACCGCCGAACTATTGTCCATTGCCAATGATGTGCTCATCTGAAAATCAGAAAACACCATCACTGCAAGCAGAATAATTGCCACAAACCTTTTTCTTATGCTTTTCATCTTTTTTTCCTCTTCACTCTTACCTAATCATAGCTGATATATCCTTCCAAAACGGCATGTCCTGTATCAAGCGGATTTCCGTTTTCTGTAATTTTAACTCCATCACAATCATACGCCTCTGAGTATGTCCTAACAACACATTCTAGTACCTGTTCCGAACCGGTCGTCCCCATTCCTCTTAGATAATCACCAAATGCTGTATTAACATCTAAATCAATCTTCTCTTCGGAATCATTCACAGAAACACTTTGAACCTCACAAGTTTCAGATAATACAGATGCTTCTTTTAATTTGGCAACAATTACTTCCTGTAACTCTCCTGCCACAGTCACCTCATCTCTAGTAATTTCTCCTGTTGTTTCGTCTATATAATAGACTCCTAATTTCTGCTCTATTTTATCTGTGCCATTCTCTAATTCCTCTTCTGCATCATCTTTTACGCTCTCATTTTTCTCTGGTTCCTTTTCCGGCTGACTTGTCTCCCCTTTGCTACAACCAGAAAAAGCCAACATCACAGCAAATAGTACCACTACTATTTTTCTTTTCACTTTTTCACCTCCTAATTAATTACATTCAGTTCCAATTTACTATATCTTCCTACATTTTTCAACAAAAAGCATAATATTGTCTTTTTTCTTCTATCTATAGAATTCCTCTGTTTCTCTTTTTTGAATATTTGCCCGAAACGGCATCGACTTATTTTCATTCATCGGCAAGCTTAGCCAGAACTGCTAAACTTGCCGACAATCAGACTCGGGGACTCCCCGAAATGAATTTTCTAAAACAACTTTTCCGGATACACACCGCCATCTACAAGCGCACGCACAGAAGCGACCACCGCCTCTTTATCCTCTTTGTAAGTCACTCCAAACCACTTGTCGTGTGAACGCAATACTTTTACATCTGCGCTTCCATCCGCCAATAAATCTCCAACAATTGTAGGTAAAAGGTATTCTGCTTTTAAGCTATTTTCTTCAACCTTTGATAAAAATTCTCGAAATCCCTTCTCAAGTACTTCAAAAAACTCGGGATGTAATCCCCACATATTCATAGAAACAGGAGAATGTACATCAACTTCTACCATTCCATCTTCCGTGCGAACAGCAGCTCCTTTTTCCGTCTTTTCAATATTGGAAGTCTCAACAATATCTGTCAGCATATGATTTTCATCCACTTTACAGATTCCTCTTGTCACTCCGCCATTTTCACTCAAAGTATTTCCCAGGACAAATCCAACCATACTCACCTGAAGTTTATCATTTCTTTCCTGCTCCTGAATCAGATGATTATACGCCTCCACATAAGCTTCTTTTCCGTAATAATCATCTGCATTAATTACTAAAAACGGTTCACTCACAACATCTTTACAGCAAAGAATTGCCTGACCGGTTCCCCAAGGTTTTGCTCTGTCAGCATATTTTCCTTTAAATTCTTCTGGAATATCCGAAATCTCTTGATATGCATAAGCGACCTCTACAACTTTTTCAATCCTGTTTCCAATCACTTCTTTAAAATCTTTTTCTAAATCCTTGCGGATAACAAATACAACCTTATCAAACCCAGCTTCCATAGCGTCATAGATAGAATAATCCATAATGATCTCGCCATTTGGTCCTACTGGTTCCAACTGTTTAATTCCTCCGCCAAAACGACTTCCAATACCTGCTGCCATAATTACTAACGTTGCTTTTGCCATCTTCTTCCTCCTGTTCGCTATTCGCCAAGCCCTTCTTCTACGATTCTCGCCATCTCTTGCATAGCTTTTTCTTCATCTTCACCTTCACAAATCAACTCAATCACATCACCTTTTTTAATACAAGCTCCCAATACGCTCAACACACTCTTAGCATTGGCAGTTGTATTCTTGGAAAGAAATGTAATTTTACTTTGGAACTGCATTGCAGTCTTGCAAAACAGCCCGGCAGGTCTCAAATGAAGACCTGTTGGATTATTGATTGTCAATTTTCTTCGTACCATTCTCTTAGCTCCCCTCATTTTATTTTTTTGTCAAAATAACCTGTATCGTGGCGCCTCCGACAAAACTGCATCCTTCCGGAAGACTCGCTATTGTAACCGGAACATCATAGGTTCCTTCTTCACTGTAACTTTTCAAATCAATAGATGCCGCAATCTTCTCTGCAGACATATTTTCTAATGCTTCATCAAGTCCTTCAAACTGCAATTCTACATTTTGCTCCGGACCATATGAAAGTTCCATGCCTTCCGGCAAATTGTTTACCGCTATCGACCGTACCGGAATTGCAATATTTTTGATTCCTTCTTTTTCAACCAAAATATTTACCACTACGCTTCCCGCTGAACTGTCTGCCAAACTAATTCCATCTGGGAGATAATCTGTAATATTCACTACAACCTTTGTCGTCTCTGTAAGATTTTCCTGTTTGAGCGCACTGCTTGCAACCTCTATGTCATCTATCTTTTCCACATCTTCGCGATTTCCCATAATCGTAATACGCTGAGGTTCGATCTGAAGTCCTGACACTGCATACCCGCTTTCAGTTCCAATCTCTGATTGGTCAAACTTCAACTCCACTTCCTTTGTCTCCAGCAAATGCACTTTAATATTCACACCACTGCTGTCCACATCGCTGGATAGCAAGCTTTTATCTATAACATTGTCCGCTGAATCATAATAGATCAATTCATCTGCCTTTAAGGTTGTATCTTCCGACAACCCCGACACATCTACTCTCGCAACCACTTTACTAATTCTGCCAAGTGATGACTTCGGTCCACTGATATCAATGGACTGTGGTTCTGCTTCCAGCTCACCTATCACATAACCACTTTGCAAATCTCCTGTCGCAATCGCCGTAACCGGAAATGTCTTATTTTCGATATTTTCTTTCACAATCTGAATATTTCTCGGATTAGGTAATGCCTCCTTGTAATCTCCTTCAAAACCTTCTATGGTAATTCTTACCGGAACAGAACCTGATTGCTCTTCTTTTAAATCTGCAACCGCCTTAATATCCTCCGTCTTGATTTTTTCCATAATCGAACGTTCTGCCTTCACTGTAACTGCAATCTGCTTTACATCATCCGCAATTTTAAAGGTCTGCCCATGCTCTGTTACCACCTCCGGGTTTGCGACTGTGATCTCCGGATAAAACGTCTTTGTGACAATCGGTCTCGAAATATTCATCACAACAAGCCACAAAAACGCTGAAAAAAGGAGTGCTATGAACTTTAGGACAAAATTATTTGTCAGTTTGTTTTTCATTCTTTCGCCTTCCTTTCCATATCATAAACCGTTTTTCTTCCAAAGATTTATTCTGTACATGGACAAGCTTCTCTCTTAGGAATTCCGGCTTCACATTCCGTGTAAGATGTCCTCCCATTGCTATAGACACATATCCAGTCTCCTCTGAAACTGTAATCACAAGCGCATCGCTCACTTCACTCATTCCTACCGCTGCTCTATGTCTCGTTCCAAGCTCTTTGCTAAGTCCCATATTATCAGACAACGGCAGATAACATGTTGCCGAAACAATTCGATTGCCTCTCACAATAACTGCTCCGTCATGAAGCGGTGTATTATGTTCGAAGATATTAATCAGCACCTGACTGGATACCAGACAGTCCAACTCAATACCTGTATTCTGATACTCTGTAAGCATAATCTCTTGCTCTACCACAATCAATGCTCCGGTCTTTACCTTTCCCATCTCATAACATGCCGTCACAAGCGCATCGATCGTCTTATCATCAAACCTTCCTGATTCTTTACTTCGTTCAAACGGAACTACTGCAATCCAAAAATCTTTTTGCCCGAGACGCTCCAACGCTCTTCGCAGTTCCGGCTGAAACACGACAACTGCTGCTGTTGCCAGGACGCTGATGGAATTCGTTGCAATCCACAGAATTGTATGCATCTTGAAGATAGCCGCGAGTAAAATAAAGACAAGCAAAACAATAATTCCCCGCAAAAGCATCCATGCTTTCGTATGTTTGATCCACACCATCAACTGATAAACCAAAAATGCAATAATAATAATCTCAACAACATCTGTCACCTGTATTTTCGGGAAATACAACTCTTTAAAATATATTTCAAAGAAATTCTGTAATTTCTGTCCCATTTTCTCACCTCCATCTCTTTTACATCTTTTTTACTAATGTTTTAATTCTTCTTCTAGTAATTCTTGAATCTCAAGTTCTTCTTGCAACGCTTTCGTAAGAAGCATCTCGTCGGTCTGGTTCTTCAGGATTTTTTCCTGCTTCAACTCATCCATCCGCGACGTCTCCTGACGTTCATTAATTCGTTTTACTGTTTTCTCAGGTGCAGTCACCGTCACTTTCGGAACTGCTTTTACATAATAAAAATACTCATCATCTTCAAATTGAAGATTCTCTGTTCTTGAGTAGTCGACCGCAAATGCAAAAAATTCTAACACAAGCGCCAATAAAATCGAAACAATTGTCCCAATAATGACCGCCACATACGGAACATCTACATGCATCGTGACTCTTCCGATCACCACTACGATCACATATACAAGAGCACCTGAAACAATCGCAATCTTCCACGCATTATCAATTGATAATTTTCTCACACTATATACTACAAGTAAGCAGATCACAAATGCAATAATCGCAGTCCCCATCTCCTTATTGTTAAATAACTGTTGCGCAAAAGCGGTGAGTTGAGCAAACATCTCTGAGTCCCCTGCTCCTTTTATCGTTGTCTCATACGCTTTTACATATGTAACCATATAACACGCAATCGTTCCAAATGCAATCGGAACTGCACATAAAGGTCCTCCTGTCAATCCGTATACTATCGGTATCAGCATCGGTATCTTCAGTGTGAACGCAATCGGCATCAACAATAGAACAATCGCCTTATCCGGCGTAAATCGGAAATACAAAATAAACATGATTAAAAAAATCACTGCTGCCACCGCAGCCACACCCACGGACAACGCATAAAACTGTACAACTGTAAGTGCCACAGCCACTACCACTGTCGCTGTAATCGGCAAAAATGTACAAATCACTGCAAGACCAAGTGTGACCATCGGATTCGCTGAAATCTTCATAAATCCAATGTTACTGCTGATAAACATAAAAGTTGCCAACGCTAAAATAAACTGAACTGCTTTATCCACAATTTTAGAATATCTCGCATATAGTCTCAGTATAGTCTCTCTTACCTCAATCAAACGATCCATCTACATATTCTCCTTCTCGTAAAGCTTGTTTAACACTAACAGATTATGGCTATATTTTTTCACGCGAGCTCTGGCTTCACTATGCTTTTTCTGATAAAACCGCCCGCTCGCTATCCAATATGCGACTAACACAATCACATAGATTATCAAAATCACTGCTACTAAAATAATTGCTTTTACCAACGTCAGTTCTTCTAAAACCTGATCCATATATGCAATTCCAATCAGTCCGGCAACCATCGCATATCCGATTGTCGTCCAGATCATTGTCGCCAGCCTATGAAAGCTCACATAATCTTTCTTATAGTAAGAACTCACCTTAAAATCTTCTTTTCCTTCTTTTTGTTCGTAGGAAGCAAGCTGCACCATAAGTTTTACTCGTTCTTCATTCAACATAAACGTCACCTCTAAACTTGTTTTCCCCTCAAGACATTAGTTTCAGTATAGCATTATTCAGTATCCTTGTCCAATACTTATAGTCAAAAAACACACTTTTTGAACACCTCTGCTTTTCAATTCCTCTGCCACTGTATCAATTGTGCTTCCTGTCGTATAAATATCGTCAATGACCAACACCGTTTTGTAGTTCTTCCATTGACCTGTAACTGAAAATGCGTGCTTCAAATTTTGTTTTCGTTCCTTATCGTTCAGTTCTTTTTGCGGTCTCGTGTATCTGCTGCGTATTACAGATCTGCTGTCAACCGGAATTCCCATCATCTCTCCAAGATGCTTTGCTACAATCTCCGCCTGATTATACCCACGAAATCTCTTTTTCTTACGATGCAGCGGAATCGGAACAATCACCTCTGTCCCCCACTCCCGTATCAGTCTGCCATAGATTCGAAACATCTCCTTCGCATAAAACTCTCCGTAAATACGTCTGTTTTTATATTTGAACTGATATATCGACATACTGACCGGCATCTTGTGTATCCAGATACTTCTTCCTTGATCATATGCATGCACATTTTTCTGACAGTCATAACAATATTCTTGTTCAGCATAGCGAACCGGTTTCCCACACTTTTTGCATCTCGGCTCCGTTATATAAACTACCTTTTCTGCACAATCCTTGCACAATTCCTTGTCGCTGACTTTTCCACAAAAGCAGCATGTTTTCGGATAAATTATCCCCAAAATCTTTTTCCAAATGTTCATTATTTTACGGACTCTTGACACATCTCCTGGTTATCGTCTAAAAATCCTGTATGCATTCCGCCAGACTTGTATATCTGTTCTGCTCATTTGCATTTCGAATCATCTCTTGAAATGTCACATCGCTTCCAACAAGTGTTACACATTTTTTAGCTCTCGTCACCGCCGTATAGATCAAATTTCGGTGATAAAGCTGCCTTGGTCCCTGCAGAAGCGGAATCACAACCGCAGGGTACTCACTTCCCTGCGATTTATGTATGGTGATAGCATATGCCAACTCCAACTCGTCTAATAACTGGAATGGATAATTTACTTTCTTTTTTTCCTCATATTCGACTTCTACCGTCTCCGTATAAGAATTAATTGATGTAATTCTTCCGATATCTCCATTGAATACGCCGATTCCTTTATCTACGACAAGACCGTATTTCGTTGCAATCTCCCATTCCAGCTGATAATTATTTTTTATCTGCATTACTTTGTCACCAACACGAAAAAGCTTATCTCCATATTCTTTTTCTTCTTTACTTTTATCGGGCGGATTCAGATACTGCTGCAAAATCGTATTCAGCCGTTCCACACCCAAAAGCCCTTTCCGCATCGGAGTTAAAACCTGTATATCAAACGGATCTGCCCCCACATATTTCGGTAATTTCTTTTGAATCAGCGCAATCACAACACTGATGATCGTGTTGGCATCCTGTCTTTTTAAAAAGAAAAAGTCTCTGCTCTTATTATCTAAAACGACCTCTTCACCACGATTGATCTTATGAGCATTCACCACAATGTCACTTTGTTCTGCCTGACGGAAAATCTTTGTCAATGTAATAACAGGAAAACATTCTGATTTGATCAAATCTTTCAAAACACTTCCCGCCCCTACAGAAGGAAGCTGATCCTGGTCTCCCACAAGAATCAGTCTTGTCCCTACCATAACCGCATTAAGCAGCACATGCATCAACGGCAGATCCACCATCGACATCTCATCGATAATGATAACATCTGTCTCCAGCGGATTCTCTTGATTTCTCGCAAATTCCATACGATTATCGTCATTTCCTGGCGCGTATGCCAATTCCAGCATCCGGTGAATTGTCCTCGCCTCGCACCCGGTCGCCTCCGTCATACGTTTTGCAGCTCGTCCCGTCGGTGCCGCCAGAAAAATATCCATACCTTCACTCTCAAAAAAATGAATCATCGCATTGATTGTTGTTGTCTTTCCGGTTCCAGGTCCTCCTGTCAGAACCAGCACTCCATTCCTCACAGCTTCTTTCACTGCCGTCCGCTGAAGTTCGTCCAATGAAAGTTCCGCATCTTCCTCAATTTGCCGGAGTCTCTTTTCAATCGCATCCTCCGCAATATCGTAAGAAACATTCAAATCGTGAAGCATCTTTGCCGTATTTAACTCTAAATAATAGTAGTTCGCCGGATACACCCGGATTCCATCTTCTTTCTCTTTTAGAACAACTTTCTTTTCCATCGCTAAGTCCATGAGATACTTCTGTATATCACAGATCTCGACTTCCAAAAGCTGCATCGTTCGCCTGAGCAGCTCTTCCTGTGGAAGATAGACATGTCCGTCTGTCACACTCTGCAGCAGCACATAAAAAATCCCACTTCGTATCCTGAAATCGGAATCTGTATGAATTCCTACTTTCGATGCAATCTCGTCTGCTGTTTTAAAACCAACGCCCTGAACATGGTCTGCAATCTGATACGGATTCTCCTCCATCACACGATAAACACTCTGCCCATAATGCTCATAAATTTTGGCTGACAAAGCAAGCGATATCCCATATTTTTGAAGATAAATCATTGCTTTTCGCATATCCTTCTTCTCTTCCACCTGCTCTGAAATCTCACGTGCTTTCCGTTCACTGATTCCTTTTACTTCCGCAAGACGCTCTGGTTCTTCTTCAATAATACGAAATGTATCGTCTTTAAATTTGCGTACAATTCTCCCTGCAAGCGCAGCTCCAAGCCCCTTGATTGCACCAGATCCCAAATATCGTTCAATTGATATCAAATCCTCTGGCTCTTTCACTTCATGTGAAATCACTTGCAGCTGCATGCCATACACATTGTGATTCGTATATTCCCCGGACACTTCCAGCATCTCACCCTCACTAATATAGGGAAAAGTCCCGACACATGTAAGCTCTCCATCTTTATTTGTTAAATGAAACACCGTATAGCCATTCTCTTCATTTCGGAATACGATATGTTCTACATATCCCTTTATGACTTCCAAAACCTCATCCTCCATATTCTCCGAGCAAAATTATTTTGCCGCCAGACGACAAGAGCCGTCTCTTCAAGAGACAGCCCTCAATCACTCTACACACTTACGCTTCTTTTCTTCCACTCATAAATTCTACAAACTGACCGGTTCCAACCGCAACAACTTTCATCGGATCTTCGGCAGTCATCGTGTTGATTCCTGTCTTTTCCTCGATCAACTCTTCCAATCCACGAAGGAGAGCTCCTCCTCCGGTCAGAACAATTCCTCGATCCAAAATATCCGCTGATAATTCCGGTGGTGTTCTTTCCAATACCGCAATAACAGCTTCCACAATCTGACTTGTTGTCTCTTTCAAAGCTTCTTCTGTCTCTGAAGATGTCACTGTCACAGTCTTTGGAAGACCTGTCACAAGATTACGTCCACGCACTTCCATCGTCTCTTCTTCCACCAATGGATAAGTTGTCCCGATTTTAATCTTGATATCTTCCGCAGTACGCTCTCCGATCAATAGATTATGCTTTTTACGCATAAATCTTACAATTGCTTCGTCAAAATCATCGCCTGCAATTTTAATTGATGTATTTACTACTGTTCCTCCAAGTGAGATAACCGCAATATCTGCAGTTCCTCCACCGATATCTACAATCATGTTTCCACATGGCTTTGCAATATCAATTCCTGCTCCAATTGCCGCTGCAACCGGCTCTTCAATCAAATGTACCTCTCTTGCACCAGCTGCAAAAGTCGCTTCTTCCACTGCCTTCTTTTCTACTTCTGTAACACCGCTCGGCACACAAATACTGATACGCGGCTTCTTAAAAGTTCTCTTTCCTACCGCTTTCTGTACGAAGTACTTAATCATCTTTTCTGTCACTGTATAGTCTGAAATAACTCCCTGTCTCAGCGGTCTTACAGCTATAATATTCCCCGGTGTTCTTCCAAGCATCAGTCTCGCTTCTTCTCCAATCGCCTTGATCGCATTGGTATCTCTGTCAAAAGCGACTACGGAAGGTTCTTTCAATACAACACCTTTTCCTTTTACATATACGAGAACACTGGCGGTTCCTAAATCAATTCCGATATCAACTGACATCTGATTTCTCCTTTCACTGCACTTATCTATTCTATCATCTTTCGTTATTATACATATACCTTACCTATTATAATAAAAATTCCAATAAATGCAAAGAGTTTTTTTTAATTTAAACTTTTTTTAAGGATTGCATCAATATATTTGCCTGTATGCGATGCCGGATTGGCAGCAATCTCCTCAGGAGTTCCCGTTGCCACAACGGTTCCCCCTTTGTCTCCACCCTCTGGTCCTATGTCGATAATATAGTCCGCAGTCTTGATCACATCTAAATTATGTTCAATCACAATTACGGTATTTCCATCTGCTGACAGACGATGTAAAATTTCTGTCAATTTGTGCACATCCGCAAAATGAAGCCCTGTTGTCGGTTCATCTAAAATATAAACTGTTCTCCCTGTGCTTCTCTTACTCAATTCGGTTGCCAATTTAATTCTCTGTGCTTCACCACCCGAAAGTGTAGTGGACGGCTGACCTAATCGAATGTAGGAAAGTCCAACATCATACAGGGTCTCCATCTTTCTTCGAATGCTAGGAACATTCTCAAAGAAATGAAGTGCCTCCTCCACAGTCATATTCAGCACATCATAAATGCTCTTTCCTTTGTATTTTACTTCTAACGTCTCTCTGTTATATCGCTTTCCATCACAGACTTCACACGGAACATATACATCCGGAAGAAAATGCATCTCAATCTTTAAAATTCCATCTCCTGAACAAGCCTCACATCTCCCGCCTTTGACATTAAAACTAAATCTTCCTTTTTTGTATCCTCTTGCCTTTGCATCCGCAGTTGCTGCAAAGAGATCGCGGATTAAATCAAAGACTCCGGTATACGTTGCCGGATTCGATCTAGGAGTTCTTCCAATCGGCGACTGATCAATGTCAATGACTTTGTCAAACTGTTCAATTCCTTCTATCCTCTTATGTTTCCCTGGAATTGTTCTCGCTCTATTAAGATCCTTAGAAAGTCTTTTGTAAACAATTTCATTTACTAAGGAACTTTTTCCTGAACCAGAAACTCCAGTCACGCACGTCATTACACCAACCGGAAATGAAACATCAATATTCTTCAAATTATTTTCTGCTGCCCCAATTACTTTCAGCCAGCCTTTCGGTTCTTTGCGCACATCCGGTACCGGAATCTGCATGCGTCCACTCAGGTATGCACCAGTAACAGACTTCTTATTCCGCATAATCTCTTTTGCAGTACCTGCTGCAACAACCTCTCCACCATGTTCGCCCGCTCCCGGACCAATATCCACAATATAGTCCGCTTCCAGCATCGTATCTTCATCATGCTCTACTACAATCAAACTGTTTCCCAGATCACGTAGATGTTTCAATGTCTTCAATAGTTTATCATTATCTCGCTGGTGAAGTCCGATACTTGGCTCATCCAGAATATAAGCCACTCCAACCAGACCTGAACCAATCTGTGTTGCCAGACGGATACGCTGAGCCTCTCCTCCCGAAAGACTTCCTGTTGCTCTGGCAAGTGTCAGATAATCCAATCCTACATCCATCAAAAATCCAATACGCGCTTTGATTTCTTTTAAAACCTGTCCACCGATTAACTCCTGCGTCTTTGTGAGCTCTAATCCTTCCAAAAACTGCTGAAGTTTTTCAATAGAAAGCGACGTGACTTCCGCAATATTTTTATCTCCCACTGTAACTGCCAACGCGCTCTTTTTCAATCTCTGTCCGCCACATTCATGACAAGGCGTAATCCGCATAAAACTCTCATATTCCGCCTTCATCGTCTCTGAGCCTGTTTCACGATATCTTCTCTCTACATTTTTTATAATTCCTTCGAATGCAACATCATAAATACCTTCTCCGCGCTGCCCTTTATAATACACCTTCACTTCTCGTCCATTGGTTCCATGAATCAAAATATCTTTGACTTCCTGCGGATAATCTTGGAACGGTGTATCCAACGAGAAATTATATTCTTTACAAAGAGCTTCTAGTATTGCTCTTGTGTAGCTTCCTTTGTCTGTACAAGACTGCCATCCCATCACTACGATAGCGCCTTCATCTATACTTAACGATTGATCCGGGATCATCAAATCTACATCAAACTCCATCTTGTATCCCAGTCCAAAGCAAACCGGACATGCCCCAAATGGATTATTAAAAGAAAAACTTCTCGGTTCAATCTCTTCGATACTGATTCCACAATCCGGGCACGAAAAACTTTGGCTAAAATTCAAAGGTTCTCCGCCAATCACGTCCACAACCAAAAGTCCCTCCGCCAATGCCAGTACACTTTCAATTGAATCCGTCAATCTCTTTTGAATGCCTTCTCTTACAACAAGTCTGTCCACGATAATCTCTATATTATGCTTAATATTTTTGTCCAGAGAAATTTCTTCTGACAATTCATATAAATTTCCATCAATGCGCACACGTACATAACCGCTTTTCTTTGCCTTTTCCAGCAACTTTTCATGTCTTCCTTTTCGTCCTCTCACAACCGGCGCAAGAAGCTGGATCTTTGTTCCCTCCGGAAGCTCCATAATCTGATCCACCATCTGATCCACCGTCTGCTTTTTTATCTCCTTCCCACATTTCGGACAGTGTGGGATCCCTATTCTTGCATAGAGTAGACGAAAATAATCGTAAATTTCTGTCACTGTTCCAACTGTAGAACGTGGATTTCGATTCGTTGATTTCTGATCAATAGAAATCGCCGGTGAAAGCCCCTCAATACTTTCTACATTCGGCTTCTCCATCTGGCCAAGGAACTGTCTCGCATAAGAAGACAGCGATTCCATATACCTTCTCTGTCCTTCTGCATAGATTGTGTCAAATGCTAAGGATGACTTCCCCGATCCACTTAGTCCCGTCAACACAACAAGTTCATTTCTCGGAATATCCAAATCTATATTTTTCAAATTGTGCTCATTGGCACCCCGTATTTTTATATATTGTTTTGCCATCGTATACTCCTAACCTTCCATATCCTGTAACTGCTTTTTCAGCTCAATCAATTTGTCGCGCAACTCTGCTGCCGCCTCGAAATTCAATTCTGCCGCTGCTTTCTTCATCTGCTTTGTAACATCTTTTATCAGTTTTTCCAATTCTTTTTCACTCATTGACTCCGGATCTTTTTCAAGACGCAATTCCTCCGCCGCTACCTTCTTAGAAATACTGATCAGATCCCGCACTGACTTTTTAACAGTCTGAGGTGTAATTCCATGTTCCTCATTGTATGCCGTCTGTATCTTTCTTCTTCGTTCTGTCTCTTGAATCGCTTTTTCCATCGACTCTGTCACATGATCCGCATACATGATAACATGACCATCCGCATTACGGGCAGCTCGCCCAATCGTCTGAATAAGCGAAGTCTCCGAACGCAGGAATCCTTCCTTATCGGCATCTAAAATTGCAACCAATGTAATCTCAGGAATATCAAGCCCCTCACGCAACAGATTGATTCCGACAAGCACATCAAATACATCGAGACGCATATCCCGAATAATTTCTGTCCGCTCTAACGTATCAATATCTGAATGAAGATATTTCACCCGTATACCAAGTTCACGCATATAATCTGTCAAATCTTCTGCCATTCGTTTTGTCAACGTTGTAATAAGAATCTTATTTTTCTTTGCAATCTCCTTGTTCACTTCACCGACCAGATCATCGATCTGTCCTTCCACCGGACGCACTTCGACCTCCGGATCAAGAAGACCTGTCGGTCGGATAATCTGATCCACACGCAAAAGTTCATTCTTTTCTTCATATTCTCCCGGCGTCGCAGATACAAACAACATCTGATTTATCTTACTTTCAAATTCTTCAAAATTAAGCGGTCTGTTGTCCTTTGCTGACGGCAAACGGAATCCATAATCTACAAGAGTGGACTTTCTAGACTGGTCACCCATGTACATTCCACCAATCTGAGGAATGGTCTTGTGCGATTCATCAATCATAATCAAAAAATCATCCGGAAAATAGTCAATCAATGTGTGCGGCGGCTGCCCCGGCGCCAGTCCTGTCAAATGCCTTGAATAATTCTCTATTCCCGAACAAAATCCCGTCTCTCGCATCATCTCAATATCGAAATTCGTCCGCTCTGCAATACGCTGCGCTTCCAAAAGCTTGTCTTCTCCTTTAAAATATCGGACTCTTTCTTCCAATTCTTCCTCAATCGCCTTTGTTGCTCGATCCAGCGCTTCCTTTGACACAACATAATGCGATGCTGGGAAAATCGCTACATGCTTCAACGCATTTTTAATCTCGCCCGTCAAAACATCAATCTCTCTTATTCTCTCCACTTCATCCCCGAAAAATTCCACACGAATTGCATAATCTTCCGAAACTGCCGGAAAGATCTCCAGCACATCTCCTCTTACCCGAAATGTCCCGCGTTTAAAATCCATATCATTGCGATCATACTGTATCTCAATCAACTTCGCAACAACCTCATCCCGATCTTTTATCATCCCAGGGCGTAGTGAAATTACCATCTCCTGATAATCAATTGGCGAACCTAATCCATAAATGCAGGATACACTCGCCACAATAATCACATCCCGTCGCTCAGAAAGTGCTGCCGTTGCCGAATGGCGCAGCTTATCAATCTCATCATTGATGGATGAATCCTTCGCAATATAAGTGTCAGATGACGGAACATATGCTTCCGGTTGGTAATAGTCATAATAGCTCATAAATAGTTCCACAGAATTATTAGGAAAAAATTCCTTAAATTCGCCATATAACTGTGCTGCCAAGGTCTTGTTATGTGCAATTACTAATGTTGGTCTATTCAATTGTGCAATGACATTCGCCATCGTAAATGTCTTTCCCGAACCGGTTGCACCAAGAAGGGTCTGGCATTGGTTGCCTTCTTTAAAACCTTTCACAAGCTGCTCGATGGCTTGAGGCTGGTCACCTGTAGGCTTATATGGGGACTCTAATTTAAAGATTTTTTCTTCGCTCATACACACTTCTCCCTCTGTTATTTTTGAATACTTAGGTGGCAATTACACGAATTCAGTATCATTTTCATTGTTTTTCAAAGAACAAACGTTCTTATTTCATTCTACATTATGTGCTATTTAGTGTCAACTTTTCTTTTTAGTAATTTCTTATTTCACAAGCAACGCCAACCAGATAATTTGCGATAGCCTGTTCTGGCTTCTTCATAGTAGAAAATTATATATATCTAAGCTCTTTTTATCCACTTGCAACTGCAAGAAATGAAGAAGAGACAATATAGCACAAGTTTGCATTGTTACTCTTTGTCATGATGATTACTTTATCACATACTTAGTACCCCTTCCCCTACCTTCAATTTTCACAACACCTTTCTTCCCCATATCTTTCAACAACTGTGTTGTCTTTGATTTGCCAAACGGAGCGTAAGGAGCAATTTCGCTGATCGATTTCAGCATTGTCCTGCTCAAAATCTTATATATTTTTCTTTCGTCTTCCGTTAAATTCAGGTTTTTCTCAAAAATCGGGAGTACAATCTTGATCGTATTTTCCGACACTTCAAAATCCGGCTGCATCAGGCCTTCTTCATAGAGCTGTTTTATCCTTGTAATTCCTGTACCAAAGATTTCGACAAACCCCAGCCTGTAAAATACATTTGCAAGATTTCTATTTCTTAAGACTGAAAGTTTTCCCGATAAATATTCATCTTCTGTTATTCCAGATGGCAATCCTCCCGGAGAAATAATTTCTATTCTGTCATCAAACATCGAAACTTTTATCTGTGACTCTACATCCCACGCTCTGTGGATCAATGCGTTTGCGATTGCTTCTCTAAAGGCAGCCTCCGGTATTTTTTCTATCTTTTTCCTATCAGTACCTTGTATTTCTTCATATTGATAATAATCCTTGAACACCTCTGCTGCTTTTTCATAGACTGTCAAAATGGATATATGATTAAAGGTTGCCCTCTTATGGATCACACTGATGTTTTCACCGAACTTCACCATATCAATTCCCGGAAAATGATTTTCATCCGCCAAAATACCCGCTGCATTATTGTATCCAATTGTATTGTTGTATAAGTTCAGCGTTTTCAAGGTGTCCTGATTAAAAGTTTCAATCTGAATATATTCTTTTAATTTTTGACATAGGGTATCAAATGTCAGCTCTTGCTCTTCGTACCGCAATTCTTCAAATCTGATATTTTTCCCTTCCAAAATCAGTCTTGACAACTCCAGTGTGTCGACCTCTATGGTTGCTGTATCATTTCGCTTATATGCTTTCGATTTATATAAATACGGCTTTTGCAGCCCACTTTTTACAGTCAGTTTTATCGTTCTGTCATTATTCTGCAATTCCAGTGTATAGTCAGGCTGCGGAGTAATGCTGTCATTAATCTTATTTTCAATATCCAGACACGCTTGTTTTACATCCGACAGACCTTTGATATTACCATTGTCATCGATACCAAAAAGCACTTCTCCACCATCGTAATTTGAAAAGGCACTTACTGTTTTTAAAAATGTATTTGTAATCTTTTCTTTAAACTCTGTTGTTCTTGTTTCATGCATACACTGTTCTTCCTTTCCAATTTCACTGTTTATAGTATAAGCAAAAACGCGCATAAAATCAATCGTATTTTTTTACAATTGATTTTATGCGTGCTTTTGATCATATAATTTAAAATTCCTGTCATAATAAAGCTGTATCATAGCACTGGGAATAAAAGCTCCGTCTGTATCAATTATTTGAACGACCTTCAGGATATCTTCTCTTTCAATAAATGGATTTTTCTTCAAATAATAATTAATCTCATCTTCCATCCTACTTTCAATATATTTTACAGTCATAGCTTCATCCGCAGTAATGTCTGTATGCAAAACTTCAAACTCAATATCATGGTCATTCACAAGATTAGAAAACACCAGTGCCAATGCGTCCTCATCTGTTGGTCCTTCTACAAGAAGCAGGATAATCTTTTTAGTCATGTAATCCCACCTTCCCCGCACGCTTCATAGCCAGTTCCATTTTATAAATGTTTGTTTCATTATAAAGTTTTTCTTTCTGTCCGCCCAACTTAATACTACGCAGATAGGACAGCCGTTTATTTTGTGTATTTTTAATATTTACAGATTTGATATAACGGTTCTGAGGATTAACAGTCGTATAAATCAAAGATTCATTTTTTAAGACTTCCAATGGCCGCAGATTATGAGAAGTAAAGATTAACTGTCCTTTTGCTTTTTCCTGCATGACCTCTATACACTCTCCAAGCAGATACTCATAAATTCCAGAATCCAATTCATCTACTACAAGGCAGTAAGCTCCTCTGTTATAGCAGGCTACCAAGTTACTGCATATAGAAATCAGTTTTTTTATTCCGGCCGACTCATATAATAAAGGAACACGTGCCCCTGCACGTATGGTTATAATTTCAAATTGAACTCCATCTTTTCCATTTTCCATCAATTTATCAAAAGCGTTATAGATTTCAATCTGAATTTCCGGAATCAATGCTGCCATCACTATATTAATCTGCTGTATTGTACTAGATACATACGGGAAAATTTCTTTTGGAACTACATTAATATCTGTCAAATGCAGCATAACTCCAGATCCCTTCACTTTCATAGAATCTGGCCAGTCTATATTAACTGGTATGGTATCCAAATTTAGTGCCAAGAGACCATAATGCGCATTTTCAATAACTGCTAGATTATACAAGCCATAATTTTGCAGAATATTACATAGATTCGAAAGTTTCTCAATCTCTCCTTTTCCCTTACTGAATGTCTCTTGTGCTTTTTTCGAAAACAGAAAAGAACCAACCTGCGGCATCTGACGTTCCTCATCAAATCCCTCGGTAATCTGCTGAGCCATTCCCAAAGCAACCATACTTTCCAGGTTTTTCCGAAAAAATTCCAGATTTTTTAACGGACGGAAAAGTTCTGGGCTTCCCTTACGATATTCAAAGACAGGTGTCAGCCGTTTTCCCTCTATACATTCTTTCATGCTCAGTTTCTCATAACTGATGCAAAAACTGGACTGCCCGTTTTTTAACAGTTCAACTTCGTATTCTGCTTCTATTTCACCTGCATCTGTCTGAATCATAAATCCATATTTCACATGTGCCGTATCCGCTAAGCAGTTAATATAGTAATAAAAATGTGGAGGAATTTCTCTGCCGCTAAACAAGCACTTTAATAATACCATGCAGTCTATCACAACTGTTTTGCCTGATCCATTCTGTCCATATATTCCAAGTACACTGCCTTTATCACCTTGTGCAAATTCAAGTTCTCCATGCTGCACATTTTTTATATTCTCAATTTCTAATCTTGTCAACCTTACTACCTGTCGCATAATAAATCTCCCTCCTTTTTTTATATTATATGTTATGTTTCCCTTTAAGTCAATTCTTATGCTGTTTTCGTTATTATTTTTAACATTTTTCAATTTATATTCTTTCAAAATCTTTTTGTAAAGTAAAATTCAGCTATTTGATAGAGATAAGTCTAACAGCTATGGCATTGGACTACTTATAGCCTCTATTTTAATGATCTCTCCATTTCTTCCGTCAAACTCCATTCACATATAGCATTCTTCTCATTTCCAGTTTTAATTTCAACAGAAGGCTGAAAATCCCGAATCAATTCGTTCATATCGGTTTCTCTCTTCCATCATTACATCAAATACAATTTCCGGTATTTTTATCTTTCTTCTACTGGAAGGCGTTTTTAAATCAATTTCCTGCTTTGTATAAGTTTTTGTATTCACATTCGCTTTTTCAATATTATGGTTCTTCCCTAATTGCCGTTGGACATGTATTGTTTTTGTTTCATAGTCTATATCTGTATATTTCAATCCCACAATTTATTTTCTTTGCTAATTTCATCTCTGCACTAGTGTACTTTATCACGCAAAAACCAGCGGAGATTCATCTTCCCCTGAATCTCCGCTGGTCTGATTCTTTATTCTATTACAATTCCATAATCTTTGCTTTATGTCTGATTTGTGGCAAAAATTTATTCAACAAATCTTCTGTCTTCATTTTCAAATGACTTGTATTAATCCCCGGATTGCAGCCGAACCATTCTTCCTGTGCAACTTCTTTGTCCACAATCAATTGAACATAATCGTCTTCGTCATTGATCAATCCCATGACAGACGCAGATCCCGGTTTCGTTCCAAGATGCTCTTCCATCAGTTCTCCTGATGCAAATGAAAGATGCGGTACTCCGATTTTTTTACTCAATGTGTTCGTATCCAAAGATTTGTTTGCCGGAAGCACAACCAAAAAGAAACTCGTTTTTTTCTTATTGCACAAGAAAATACTTTTTCGAATCTCTGTTCCAAGCGCCTTGTCAACCTCCTCACACTCTTCCATCGTCTCCACAACATCATTGTCGACTCTCTCATAAGAAATTTTCAGTTTATCCAGTATCTGATACACCTTTTTTTCTGTTGCTACGCGATCATCCGTCGGTGCTGTTGTATAAATATCACTAATATATATCATCTTAGTTCCCCTTTCTCTAATGCTTGTCTCTGATAAGGACATCTTAGCATTTTCGAGTAAAAAGAACTACCAAAACCTTAACAAAAAATATTAATATCTTAACATTTCATATTTTTATAAGCTTTTGGAGTAACACCGGTCATTTTCTTAAAACATTGAATGAAATGGCTCACACTGTTGAATCCAACCGCCCCGGAAACTTCCGTTACCGATAGTTCCGTCCCTCTTAGCAACTCTTTGCTTCTCAATATGCGGTATTCTGTCAGATACTCGTTCGGGCTTTTGCAGACAACTTCCTTAAATCCTCTGCAGCATTCTCCAACACTGACATTCCCTGCCTGCGCAATATCCGCCAGACACATCGGATGCATATACTGATTATGGATATAAGACAGCATCGCCTGTATCCGTTCCTGCTTTCTAATATAGCTGTTGGAAATTTTCTTTCCACTTTTCTCTATATTGCAAATCATCATGTACCATATCTCCACAATTTTTATTGCAATCTGATATTCTTCTCTTCCAACAGCTTGTCTTTTCTCTCTTCTTCTTTTAAACAGGATCTCCATCTTTAGCAGAGCATCCAGCACCTCCTTCTGCCATGACGTTGTCCTTTTTAATTCAACTACCGGTATCCCGTAATTTCCCACATAGGGAAGCACAAAATTCTCCTCCATAGTACTCCCTGAGAAGAAAGATACTACCTTGTCCGGAAAATTAAAACTCAGATATCTGCCTCCATCGCTAATCTCTGTCGTTATATGGAGAAGATTTCGATTGATAAAAATTCCATTTCCTTCATCCAGCGTATATAATTTCCCATCTACTCTCAATTTCAGCTTTCCGTTTGTCACGACAGTAAACTGCAGTTCCTCATGCCAGTGTAAGTCCATATATCCCCTTCCCGATGGTTCAATATTCCCCTGCGTTACCGTGTACATCTCAATCGGAAACCCTTTATCCGTATAATAATTAATCTCATGTAATGGTTTTTCTATCTGCTTTGGATTACATCTTTGCATTTTCATCACACTCTATTTAGAAAAAGTCTCGATATTGATTCATGTCATCATCATCGTAAAAGAAATCGTCATAATAATCATCGAAGAAATCATCACGCGGCTGTTCTTCATAGTACGGAGTCTGTTCTTTTATGGAAGGAACCTGACTCTCCACTGTGCCCGCTATCAAAATTATAGCAACCGCAAATACGGATAAAATCAGTCCAAATGCAGATGTCGCAATACCTGCAATCGCAAATCCACGTTCCTGTTTTCTCTTAGACAGATAATAGACCCCAAGTCCTGCTCCCACAACTGCACATAATCCGGACATCACCACCGTCCAGCACAAAAGAATAGAGACAATCCCAAGTACCATAGAGGTAATTCCCAGTCCTTTATATTGGTTATCCATCTTGTATCCCTTCTTTCTTCACACTACAATCAGTCTACCAGTCCAACCATCTCATTCACAGAAGTAAATCCATATTGTTTCATATAATCTTGAATTCCATCTACGATTTCCATCGTCACAGATGGATTATGGAAGTTCGCTGTGCCGACAGAGACTGCGCTTGCTCCTGCAAGGATCATCTCGATTGCATCCTCCGCACTTGCGATTCCTCCCATTCCGATGATCGGCACTTTTACCGCATGGAATGCCTGATATACCATGCGGACTGCGATTGGATGAATCGCCGGTCCTGACACTCCGCCCGTCTTATTTGCGAGCACAAATTTGCGACGGTTAATGTCAATCTTCATTCCTGTAAGTGTATTGATCAGAGAAATTGCATCTGCTCCGCCTGCTTCCACTGCCTTCGCCATCTCTGCAATATCAGTCACATTCGGACTCAATTTCATGATGACCGGCTGTTTTGCATATTTCTTTACTGCTTTTGTAATCTCTTCTGCCGCTTTCGCATTCTGACCAAATGCAATTCCACCCTCCTTGACATTTGGACAGGAAATGTTGATCTCCAGCATATCTACATCCTCGTCTGCAAGACGTTCCACAACCTCACAGTAATCTTCTGTAGATTTTCCACACACATTCACGATAATCTTTGTGTCATACTGTTTTAAAAACGGAATGTCTCTCTCACAGAACAATTCAATCCCCGGATTCTGAAGACCTACTGCATTCATCATTCCACCGTATGTCTCTGCAACTCTCGGTGTCGGATTTCCCGCCCAAGGAATATTTGCAACTCCTTTTGTCGTGACGGCTCCAAGCCTGTTCAAATCAACAAACTCTGCAAATTCTGCCCCCGAACCAAATGTACCGGATGCCACTGTCACCGGATTATTCCACTCTACACCTGCAATATTTACTTTCATATTCATTAGATTTCCACCTCCGTAGACAGGAATACCGGACCGTCCTTGCAAATGCGCTTGTTATTTACATTGCTGTGGTGATCCTTTTCTTTTGACTGGCATACACACGCAAGACATGCCCCGATACCGCACGCCATTCTCTCTTCCAGAGAAATATAACATTCAATTCCTTGTTCCTCTGCATATTGTTTGATTGCTCGAAGCATTGGAGTAGGTCCACATGCGTAAATGATATCCGCCTCAAGTCCATTTTCACGAATCGCATCCATGACATTTCCTTTTGTTCCGACACTTCCATCCTCTGTCGAGATATAGACGGTTCCATTTTCTTCAAACTGCTCCTTTAAAAATGTATCTGCATCACGATATCCCATGATAATCTGCTTCTCACAGTCAAGCTGTTTTGCAAGCTCCAAAATCGGCGGAACTCCAATACCTCCACCTATCAAAAATGCTCGTTTCCCTTTTCCTGCTTCTAATGGAAAACCATTTCCTAAAGGTCCAATGATCGGAAGTGTATCTCCCGCTTTCATCTTGGAAAACTGCTCTGTCCCCGTCTTTTCTGCTGTCACACGGTATACAACCCGAAGTTTCGATGTTTCCGTATCAATCTCGCAGATACTGATCGGTCTTGGAAGCAGTTTACTTCCGTCATTTGTGTACATGGAAATAAACTGTCCCGGTCTTGCAGTCTTTGCAGCTTCCGTCTGAATCCACATACTAAAAATCCCGTCTGCCAGCTGTTCCTGTGAAACAACTGTAACTGTCTCTCTCTTTCTCGCTGCCATCTTACATTCTCCTTATCTGCTCTCGAGCGCTCCATTAATATCTTTCACCATCGCCTCAACAGCTGCTCTTGAAGCCTCTCCAAAATTCTCTGCGCCAAATTTCGCATATGCTTCCTGTTTGTACGCCGCGATAATTCCACGTGAAGAATTTACGATTGCTCCTAGTCCGTCTTCGTTAAAGAAATGAACAAGGTCTTTTCCCTGGCCTCCCTGCGCTCCGTATCCTGGAACAAGGATGTAAGATTTTGGCATTACTTTACGAAGTACTTTTCCCATCTCCGGATAAGTTGCCCCTACAACAGCTCCGATATAGCTGTATTCGTCTCCCATGCAGGTTTCTCCCCACTGTGCCACTTTTTCTCCTACCAATTCATACAATGGTTTTCCATTGATCAACTGATCTTGAAATTCTCCACTTGACGGATTCGATGTCTTTACTAAAATAAAGAGTCCCTTCTTTTCTTCTTTGCACACATCGATAAATGGATTCACCCCATCCGAGCCAAGATATGGGTTCACTGTCACAAAATCCTCGTCAAACGGCACATATGATTTACTTCCCACCTGCACGCGTCCAAGGTGACCGACTGCATATGCTGCTGATGTAGAACCAATATCACCACGTTTGATGTCACCGATGACAACAAGTCCTTTTTCTTTACAATAATCCACTGTCTTTTTAAATGCTTCCAATCCCGGAATCCCAAACTGCTCATACATTGCAATCTGTGGTTTGACTGCCGGAATCAGATCATATGTCTTATCCACGATTTCTTTATTGAACTGCCAGATTGCCTCCGCAGCGCCTTCCAATGTCTCTCCAAATTCTGCAAACGCTTTCTTTTGCACCTGCTCCGGAATATAATTGAGCATCGGATCCAAACCAACTACGATCGGCGCCTTTGTCTTTTTAATATTTTCTACTAACTTGTTAATCATCTTTCATTCCTCCTAGTATGATGTATTTTCATATACGATAGTGCCGTCCACCAATGTGCAGCGCACATCGCCTTTCACTTTCCAACCGTCAAACGGTGTATTTTTCCCTTTTGAGAAAAATGTATTTTTGTCAATTATGTATTCTCTGTTCGGATCGAAAATCACGAGATCCGCAATCTTTCCTTCCGAAACTGCTCCCTTGTCCTGCAAGCCTAAAATCTTTGCCGGGTAATAGCTTGTTTTTTCTGCCATCTGCATCGGTGTCAGAACTCCGGTATCCACCAATTCCGTGTAAGTCAGACTTGCCATTGTCTCAAGTCCTACGATACCGAACATTGCCTCTTTCATCGACTTATTTTTTTCCTCCTCTGAGTGCGGTGCATGATCTGTAGCAATCACATCCATAATATCTTCCTTCAGTCCTGCTTTCAGCGCTTCCACATCGCTTTTTCCTCGAAGCGGCGGATTCATCTTGAAGTTCCCATGATCTTCTGTAATATCCTCTGTCGTCATTGTAAAATGATGCGGACACACCTCTGCTGTAACCGGCAAGCCCTCTTTTTTTGCTGCCCTCACCAGTTTGACACTGTCCTCTGTTGAGCAATGGCAAAGATGCAGCCTCACCCCAGTCTCTTTCGCAAGGAGAATATCTCTTGCCACAATGACATCTTCCACCGCGTTCGTAATTCCTTTCAGCCCCAGTGTCTCTGCCTTTTTATCGGCGTGCATCACTCCGCCTTCCACCATTGTAATATCTTCACAGTGTGCAAAAATCGCAATTCCTTGTTCTTTTGCAATCTTCATCGCCTTGCGGTATAAAGATGCATTCATCACAGATTTTCCATCTTCGCTGATTGCGTGGCATCCTGCTTTTGCCATTCCGACAATATCTGCGAGTTCCTCGCCTGCCTGCCCAACTGTAATCGCGCCGAGCTGTATCACATGCACTTTGGACTCTTTTTTTGCCCTTTCATGCACTTGTCTCACTTTCTCTTCTGTATCAATAACAGGTTTTGTGTTTGGCATTGCACAGATTGTCGTGACACCACCTCTTGCCGCCGCATCTCCTCCTGTCTTAAGCGTCTCTTTATATTCCAGTCCCGGATCTCGCAAATGCACATGCAAATCAATAAATCCTGGCATCACAAAACAGCCTTTCGCATCAATCACCTTATCTGCTGCATCTGCAATATGTTCTGCCACCTTTACAATCTTTTTTCCTTCCACAAGGATATCATATATCCCCTCTGTTTTACTTTCCGGATCCAGCACATGTCCATTTTGAATCAAAATTTTCATTATGTTTTCATCCTTTCTTCTAGATTTGAGCATAAAATTACATACTACTTTTATTCTATCATAGAGACAAAAAAAATGGAATGCAAAATTTACATTCCATTTCCCTTCACAATCTCAATTGCTTTTTCCAGCTGATTATCTGCCACCGGATCTTCTTCATTGTATTCATATTCAACTTCCACATCCGGATCGATCCCCGTCCCATGAATATTTCTTCCCTTCGGTGTAAAATATTCGGAGATGGTCAATTTAATACTTGTTCCATCTGTCAACGGAAATATCTGTTGTACGATCCCTTTTCCAAATGTAGTTGTTCCCACAAGTGTTCCAACTCCATAATCCTGAACCGCACCCGCAAAAATCTCAGATGCACTGGCACTGTTTCCATTTGTCAGCACTGACAGCGGAATCTCCAGCTTATGTTCCTCATCTGATGTGTAAGTTTCTCCTTCTCCATTCTTGTCTTTCGTAGAAACAATAGTTCCTTCCGGCAAAATCAGATCAAGGATGTCACAAACAGTGTCAAGATTTCCACCCGGATTATCGCGAAGATCAATGACAAGTCCTGTCATTCCCTGAGCCTCTAAATCTTCTAAGGCAGAAGCAAACTGATCATACGTCACGGAATCAAATTCTGTAATTCTGATATAGCCGATTCCGTCTGACTTCATCTCGTGTTCAACCGTATGTACTTCCACCACTTTTCTCGTCGCTGTCGCCGTATACTCTTCCATGTTTTCACCACGAAGAACTGTAATCTCTACCTGTGTTCCCTCTTCGCCTTTAATCTTGGCAACAACATTATTGAGATCTTGACCGGTCACATCCTCTCCATCGATTTTATAGAGAATATCTCCCGCCTGAAATCCGGCTTCTGCTCCTGCTCCTTCTTCGTACACATTCACAAATGTCATGGCTCCTGTCTCAGAATCCTGCGTGATTGAAACACCAATTCCACTAAACTTTCCTTCTGTTGACTCAAACAGACTGTCCGTCTCCTCTTTGTCATAATAAACAGAATACGGATCACCAAGACCACTTACATATCCTTTGATCAAAAACTCTTTCAATTCGTCATCTGAAACTTCATCACTATGAAGATAAACTTCATCGATCAAGCCTCTAAGTGTCTCCAATTTCTTTTCAGTTCCCATCGTGACAACTTTGTCATCTCTAGACATTTTATAGATGAAGAAGCTGCCTCCTACAAATGCTACCGCTAATAACATAGCAAGGGCACCGCAAAGTGCCCCTTTTAAAAAGCTATTTTTCTTTTCCATTCACCAATATACCTTCTTACATATAATTTGACGGGTTCACCGGAACACCATTTAATTCCACCTGAAAATGCAGGTGGTTTCCGGTCGATTGTCCTGTCGTACCTACGCCTCCGATATTCTGCCCTTTTTCTACTGTCTGCCCTTCTGACACATACGGCATCTGCCACATATGCATATATTTTGTCACAAGCCCATTGCCATGGTTGATAACAACCCAGTATCCGGCAGAGTTGCTGTATCCGGCTGTTGTCACCTTTCCGGCTGCTGCCGCATAGATCGGAGTCCCCGGCGCCGCAGCATAATCATGTCCCTTGTGCGGTCTGGAATCACCGATTCCCTCACGTACTTCTCCGAAGTAGCTTGACTGGTAACTCATACCCGGACAAGGATGAGTGAAGAAACCATTCCCACTCACAACAGAATCTCCGGCAGTACCGCCAGAATTTCCATTATTCTGCTGTGCCTGCTGCTTAGCTGCCTCCTCTGCTTCCTGCCTTCTTCGCTCTGCTTCCTTGGCAGCTGTGATCAATCCCTGCACTTCGGTCATCTCGGATTCAATGCTCGCAATCTCCGAAGCCTTCTCCGTCAAAAGCGTCTCCACTGCTGTCTGCTTTTCTGTGAGACTCGCCTGAAGTGTATGCAGCTCTTCATATTCTTTATTTAACTTTGCCTCTTCTTCCTCCACTTTCTTTACAAGCTTCTGGAATTTTTTCAACATATCTCTGTCATACTCAGACATCTTTGTGGCGTACTCCGCCTTATTCAAAAAGTCTGCCATATCTTTTGCTTCCAGCATGATCTCTAAAAATTCGGAACTTCCATTTTCATAAATGTACTTGATTCTTTTTTTCATGCTTTCATACTGATTCTGCTCATCTACCTTTGCGTTGACAAGTTCTTCTTCAGCCTTTTCGATTTCCGACTCTTTTTTTGTCATGTCCTCTTCTGACTTTTTCATGTCCGTCACAATGGTATTCAATTGTTCCGCCAAAGAAGACTTTTCTGATTCGGCGGCCTTTTTCTGTTCTTCTAATTGCTGTGCCTTCTGTTGTGCATCGGATAAATCCGTCGCATATGTCGGCATGATAAAACTGAGTGAAAGTACTCCTGCAATCATACAGTTCGCAATTCTTCTTCTTTTTGTCATAAAGTCACCTATGCCTTTAAATGTTTCCTAATCGTAAAGAAACTTCCCACAAAACCAATTCCTACTCCGAGAATTAATCCAACCGGCAGTAATATCTGATATACCTGCCCCACCGGAAGAAAGTCTAAAATATTATTTAAAATTTTAAATCTTTCCAAAACATAATTAACAACTTTTCCATATGCAAAGTACAGTGCCACAAGCGGTACCGCCGCTCCGATCAAACCGATGAAGATACCTTCCACGATAAATGGCGCTCTTACAAAAAAGTCTTTTGCACCTATGTATTTCATAATCGCAATCTCTTCACGTCTGATTGTAATTCCCATCGTAACCGTATTGCTGATCAGGAAAATAGATACTGCAAGCAGAATCAGGATAATTCCTCCTGAGACATATGCAATGAGCACATTCACATTTCCTAACGCATCTGCAACGACATCTGATTTGTTGACCTGACGAACTCCGTCAAGTCCCTCTGCATATTTTACAAGGTCTGCCTGTGTCTCAACTGATTTTAAATATACTTCGTAGTTATCAGAGTCAATCAACGGGTTATCGCCTTCAAATCCCGCTGCCGCATCCGCATTGTCCTCACCAAAATAATCTTTCTGGAAGTCTTCCCATGCCTGTTCCGCGGAAATATATTTCACCTCTGCCACATCATCTCGGCTCTTTAGTTTCTCGCCGATCTCTTTAATCTGCTCGTCCGTCGCATCTGCATCGAAAAGCACCGTAATTGCTACTCCTTCTTCAGCCTTATCTACAATGTATCTAAAATTTATTACAATTGAAAAAAATACGCCGAACAGGAAAATACATGCTGCCATCGTCGCCATAGAGGCAATGGAAAACATCTTGTTTCTCCCAATATTCTTAACCCCTTGCTTTATCGAATATCCTAGTGTACTGATTCTCATTATACATACCCACCTTTTTTCTCGTCGCTGACAATGCTGCCCTGTTTCATTGTTACAACTCGTTTTTGCATTGCATTTACAATCTCATGATTATGTGTAACTACAATGACTGTAGTTCCTCTGTCGTTTGCCTCCTCCAGCAACTTCATAATCTCCCATGAATTAGACGGGTCCAGGTTACCGGTCGGCTCATCTGCCAGCAAAATAGACGGCTCATTGATGATCGCTCTCGCGATCGCCACACGCTGCTGTTCTCCTCCTGACAGCTCCTTCGGAAACGATTTATACTTTTGCGCCAGTCCCACCAGCGATAATGCCGCAGGAACTTTCTGTTTGATAATACGAGTTGGTGCCTCCGTCACACGAAGTGCAAATGCAATATTTTCATATACATTCCGATCCTTTAAAAGGCGGAAATCCTGAAACACAACTCCGATTCTTCTGCGGTATTTCGGAATATGTTTGTGTTTCATTTTTCCAAGATCCTCACCCATAACAGTGATTGTTCCGGATGTTGGATCCAGCTCTTTCATCAGCAAACGAATCAAAGTCGATTTTCCCGACCCACTGTCTCCTACGATAAATACAAACTCACCTTGCTCAATCGTCAGACTGATTCCATTGAGCGCAGCTATCCCCTTTGAGTATTCCTTCGTAACATCTTTTAATTCTATCATACGCTCCTCCATAATTATTAATACTCCAACGTTTCCATATGTTTCATGTATTTTACAACCATCAGCGCAATCTTAAATGTAATGGCATCCTCAAAGACACGCAAATCAAGTCCTGTGCTCTTTTGAATCTTATCCAGTCTGTACACCAGCGTATTACGGTGAATGTACAATTGTCTTGATGTCTCAGATACATTCAGACTGTTCTCAAAGAACTTATTAATTGTGATCAAAGTCTCTTCGTCAAAATCATCCGGTGATTTCCCCTCAAAAATCTCTCGGATAAACATTTTACAAAGTGGTATCGGAAGCTGGTAGATCAGACGTCCTATTCCAAGTGTACTATATGCTATCACATCTTTTTCGTTAAAGAAAATCTTTCCGACATCAAGCGCAAGCTTTGCTTCTTTATAAGATTTTGAAACTTCTTTGATGTCGCTTACGATCGTACCATATGCGACATGCAATCCTTCTTCGCCTTCTGCTTTTAATAATTCCAGCATTGCATTCGCAGCCTGCTCCATCTCCTGATAGCCTTCGCTCGCTTCCAGTTCCTTTACGACAATAATATTTTTTTCATCGACAGCTGTGATGAAATCTTTGTTTTTTCTTCCAATGGACACTCGCACATGTTCAATCATGTTCGCATCTTTCTCATGCGCCATCTCGATAATAAATACAACACGTCTTGCATCTGTATCAATATGTAGTTTCTTTGCGCGGTTATAAATATCCACAAGCAACAGATTATCCAATAACAGATTTTTGATAAAATTATCCTTGTCAAATCTTTCTTTATATGCAATCAACAGATTATGAATCTGGAATGCTGCAAGCTTTCCGATCATATATGCATTTTCATTTTCCCCGTAAGCAAGTAATATATATTCTAACTGATATTCGTCAAAAATTTTAAAAAATTGACATCCTTGCACCACCTGGCTGTCTGCAGGTGAATCTACAAAAGATTTTATCGAGGTTGCATAGTCATCTGTCTCTGTACAAGTCCCCGCAAGCACTTTTCCCTCTATATCTACTACACATAAATCAATTCTTGTAATTGCTTTTAGTCCTTCAATTGTGTTTTGAAGTATTTGATTTGATATCATTCAATTCCCTCCACTCGTAATTTTCATATACATTTTCTACAATACATTTTTTTCTTAAAATGGTTAAACGCATATTTCTACGTTATATACTAATGCAAAACAGCAAAAAAAGAAAGAGGAAATCATAATTTTTTATGCATTTCCTCAATTTTCCTTTTGCTCTTATCCTTTTTCCACACTATACATTGTTCACAAATTCTGATTTTGCTTACGTTCTTTCTCAATCTTTTTCTTCACGATGTGTTGTGTAAAAAATGCCTTCAGCCGTTTTCTTCCAAATCCCGTTCTCCTGCGTTCTTTCAATCCAGTACCCATTCCGAACCAAATTCTGGCATTCAAAAGTGTGCGGTTACGAAGAATGACTTCTTCCTGAAGCGGAGATGGAAGCGCCGCAAAGATACAGTCGGTCTCTGCACCGTTGATTCGATTGACAATCATGTCATCGGACTTCCCGTGTTCTTCCATGGTCGCAGTCTCAGAGATAACAATCCCACTGTATTTTCCTGTCACATATTCTCTCAGTTCAGCCAAAGCCTCTTCATCTTCGGCGAGCAAAAAAACCTTTTTGTGGCTTTTATGCAGAAATCGCATTACCATTTTCACGAACAGCAGTGTCTTGGCCTCATTCAAATATTTTGAGTCAGTCACTCCTGCCGCCTCTAATATTGATTTATCTCCTGCAAATGTAAGGTCAAACTCATCAATATATGGCTTTTCTTCTTTGTTCAAAAGCTGCGACAACGTATTCATCGTCACCATCTCGATCACATTGATCGGTTCTGTCTCCATATATTCCATGACCTTTTTCATTGCTTCCTTAGCCGTGTAATGATTAATTGACACGCCTAATACTTTTATTTTCTCATTCATAACCTCACCTGTTGTTTCTCCCCAGTTTTACGATTATAACAAATCTCCCTCCTCTTTTCAAGTCCGGTTCGAAATTGTTCACACTTTGGTCACTACTCTTTTGCTTTCTCCATCTCTCGCCTTTTCTTCGTAATCAGTCCGCCGATTCTCCCAGTCTCTTTTGAAGAAAGCGCCTTCCAGCCATCCTCCAGCACCTTATCAAGCAATCCCAATTCTTCTGCAATCTCATATTTTAATTTTTCTTCCGGCTCCAGCTTGCTTAAGCAAATCGGTTTTTCTTTCTTTTTAGACATAATAAAAATCCCCTTTCCGTGATGGTAAGAGGATTTCCATTTTTTTCATTTTTATTCCAGACTATTTTTCAAATTTTACATTGACACTTCCCATGCCACATTCAATATTCAAATTTTTCGATGCCCCATGGTCAATCTGTTGCTCAACTGCGATTCCTGAATAACTTCCGTCTGCAATCTTCACTTCACCCATTCCGCACTCCAGACTATAGTTATAGTCTTCTTGTTCTCCATGGAGCACAAGCGTTGCAGAACCCACTCCACATTCCAGATACATCTCTTGCGCCATAATGCCCTGTATCTCTGCGGCTCCTGCTGCCACCGCAACATCCGCATTTTCCGCATGTACGCTTTGGAGCTCTGATTTCAAACTTCCTGCTCCTACTGAAATGTCCATCTCATAGAATTTCACATCCTGCGGCAAGTACAAAATAATCGTCCCTGCCTGATTGATTCGATTATTTTCCAAATCTGTCTCAATGTTCAGTGTGTTTCCTTCCTTATAGATCTGGAGATTTGCTCTCTCGTCAATATCTTCAGTGTCCACACATACTTTTCCATTTTGGGAAGGCTTCAGATATACACTCATATGATCCACATCAATTTCCAGATTTTTTACCCCTTCGAACGTTTTCTCTTCGCCGGTCTGCCCTTCGCTTTCCTTTACTGTCACCACTCTATTGCTCAATGGAAATATATGTAGGAAGCTAAAATTGCTCTTTGAAAAAGAGACCCCCAGTATAAATCCCAAAATCAAAAACAGTACGCCGATTCCGGCAATCGCACCACTTGTGATCCAAAATCTCTTCCATCCTTTTTTCATTATGACACCGCCTTTCTATGAAATGGTTTTTTGCAGATTTTTACAATCCACCGAAACATCTTCGGAAATGCAACGAAGCAAAGCTGCACAAGCAACACAACTCCCACCATTCCAACTGCGAATAAAATCATTCCGCTGCCAATCAACGTAAATGCCTCCGGAAGCGCCACGGCAATCTGCGTAAGCCCGCCAATAAACAATGCAATCCCTACAATTGCAAGACAGCCTGCCGCTATAACAAATGCGATCAGAGCAATAAATCCCGAAAACACCACTGCCAATACCGTCAGCGCCACACCTAGAACGATCGGGCCGGCAATGGATAAAACAAACAGTCCACCTACTATGATCAGGAGAATCTTCCACCAATTGTTCGTATCTTTCTCTTCTTTTTCTGCCGGATACACAGGTGCTTTCGTTTCCCCAGTATTATTTCTCCCGTAAATTTCCGCTTTGATTGCCGCCGCTACCTTTTCCGGGCTATCTAATTCTGCTGCAACTTTTTCTTCATTCTCCTCACCGGCCTCATCAAAATAGTCGTTATAGTATTTCATTGCTTCCTGTCTTTCTTCCACTGGAATGTCCTGAAGCATCGATGCAAGTCTTGTCATATATTCTACTCTGTTCATTCGTCCACACCTCCCTCAAATATCTTGCAGATCTTCTCTGAATAGCTTTTCCACTCTTTTCGATACATCTCCAACTGTTCTTCCCCTCTCTTTGTCACTTTGTAATATCGCCTGTTCCTGCCGTCAAACTGCATATCATACACCTCCAGACACCCATCTTTTTGAAGTCGCCTGAGCACCGGATATAAGGTTGACTCCGATACTTCCAACGCCTGTCTGACATCCTGTGTGATCTTATATCCATAAGTCCCCTGCTGCTCTTTTGATACTACAGCCAGAACAATCGCATCCAGCAAGGCTGCTCCTGTATTAAACACCATGACCTCACCCCTTTCTATTTGATGCAATATTATTTTTATACACATATTATATGACGTATAATATTATTAGTCAATATAATATTACAAAAAAAGTAGGAGTTTTATCTCCTACTTCAAATAAACATATATCACAATTCCAGCCTGCAACAAAAGAATTACAGGCACTCCAATATAAAATTTCGGCTTCTGAGTCTTATGTCGGAATATTTGCATCCCGGCACAGGCTCCAACAGAGCCGCCCAAAGCCGCCATCGAAAGAAGCGTCGCTTCCGGTATCCGCCATCTTTTTTTGCGCGCCTTCTGTTTATCTATTCCATATAAGAAAAATGTCACGATATTGATTGCCAGTAAATACCACATGATATATCTCATATTTTTTACACCTCGATTTCTTTTTTCATTGCAAAGGAATAAATAATCTTCTCTTTTACACATTTCCCTGTGAGCTGTTCCAATGCCCGCGCATAATAATCAAGCTGTGTATGATATTTTTCCCTCAATATCTCTTCTTTGAACACTCTGTCTGTCTTATAATCCAAAACAACCAATTCTCCATCTTCTTCAAACCAGACGTCGATGATTCCCTGAACGAGAACTGTTTCTTCCAGTCCTTCCCCTTCATATAATGCATCTGCATCTATTCCAAGAACAAAAGGCTGTTCTGTCCGCAATGCTCCACAAGCTGCCGCACGATGCATTCTCTCTCCGACAGACGTGTTTAAAAAGTGTAAAATATCCTTCTCCCGAATCGAAGCACACATCTCCTCCGACAGCTTTCCGCTTCGTTTTTGTTCCCCGATGAATTCTTTCAATGCAGCTTCATCATACCTTTTCGAGAAATCAAGCAATTCCAGCAATTTATGATAAGCGCTTCCTCTTGATGCCCCGGTAAGCTCCGCCTCTTCCTGCAAAAACTTCGGAAGAAGCGGAATAACATCAGCCTCATCAAACACAATTTCTCCGGCTTCTTCTTCCAAATAAGCACGTTTTTTCAGTTCTGATACCGTCATTTTTTGCTTCAGTTTTCGCTCACGCTCATATGGATATTGATACCCGAACTGTATTTTCAACTGTTCTTTCATCTGCTCGTCATAGGTGCGTGTATCATCCCAGTTATGCAACAGCTCTTTCGTATACTGTCCGCTCAGCTCCTCTGCAACTTCCCCCGCGACAATCTCTCCGATTCCCATTTTGTATACCCGGATTGGCACATCACGATCATACAGCGGATTCATAAACGGCACTCCTATATTGTACATCTCTAAGATCGGTGCAAAGGAAGCATGACGGTAAAGTGCCGGAAGTACCCAGTCGAAATAGGAATTTGCTTTTGTCAGTCTGCTGAATGTAAGCTCCGTTTCCTCGTGGCTGCGAAGCCCTTCATAACTTCTTATTTTCTGTTCCAAATTCGATATCGTTCCCGTCATAATGAGTTTTTCTTTCGCTCTTGTAAGTGCCACATATAAAACACGAAGTTCTTCACCTGCATTTTCCATCAACACTTCTCTTTGAATCATCCGTTTCAACAATGTTGGTGCCTTCGTTCTTCTTTCTACATCGACCGCGTCAATTCCGACACCAAATTCCGGATGAATCACAATACTTCCTTTGATATCCTGTGTATTGAATCGCTTGCTCATGCCGGACACAAAGACGATCGGAAATTCTAAGCCCTTACTTTTGTGAATACTCATTAGCCTGACGGTGTCTGACTGTTCATCCAAAACAGATGCCTCGCCATAGTCAACATCATATTTATGAAGCTGCTCGATATAGCGGATAAAATGGAACAATCCTTTGTAGCTGGTGCTCTCAAAGCTCACTGCTTTCTCCACAAGCATCTCCAGATTCGCCTTTCTCTGTTCTCCGGACGGTAACGATGCCACATAATCTCCATATCCTGTCTCTTCTATGATGTCCCATAGCAATGCGTGAATAGCCGTATAAGGTACTTTTCTTCGGAATTTTTCGTACTTTCTCAGCAAATCTGTGATCCGCTCTTTGAGATTTTCGTCACTTCCATTTTCCAAATAGAACAATGTCCGCTCATAGAATGTCTTTCCTTCCCCTTCACACTGTATATTCGCAAGCTCCTCACTCGTCAGCTTGCCAAAACAGGAGGTCAGCACTGCCGCAAACGGAATATCCTGTCTCGGATTATCTAAAATCCGCAGATAGTCCAAAATTGTCCGAATTTCTCTCGTCTCAAAATACCCTTCCTTAGAACCGCTGTACGCCGGAATCCCCTCCCGGTTCAAAATATTCGTAAATACATCTGTCCATCCTTTCAGGCTCCGCGTTAAAATTACGATATCACTATATCTGGCAGTCCGGTATTCCCCCGTCTCCTTATCCAATACCATGTGATGACCGACAAGTTCTTTGATCCGCCTCGCCACAGCTCTCGCCTCTAGTTCCCGGTTCGTTTCCTCCATCTTTTGATCATCCTCATCCTCAAAATCCGTATCTACCAAAATAACTTCTGTCTCATTTCCAGCCTGTTCTTCATAGGCTGCTCCGACATAGAGCGCAGCTTTGTCATCATATGCGATGCCTCCAAGCCCTTTTGTCATGATCTGTTCAAAAATAAAGTTCGTACTGTCAAGTACCTCTCTTCTGCTTCGGAAATTTTTGTGTAAATCAATTCTCTGCTTGTCGCTCTCCTCCAGACTATATGTGTTGAACTTTTCCATAAAAAGCTCTGGTCTTGACAGACGGAATCTATAGATACTCTGCTTAACATCCCCCACCATGAAAATATTATAGCTTCCTTTAGAGACTTTGGATACGCTCGTCAGAATCTCCTCCTGAATCAGATTACTGTCCTGATACTCATCGATCATAACTTCCGCAAATCTCTCCTGATACTCTTTTGCAGCCTTAGACGGCACTAGTTTTCCGCCCTCTTCCAATGTCAGAATCCGCAGAGCAAACTGTTCCATATCTCCGAAATCAATCATATTTTTCCCGGTTTTCTTCTCTGCAAAGGTATCGGCAAAATCATTTACAAGCTGTACAAGCACTTCCATATTCGATTTTGCCGAGAGCATATCCTGATACAATTCTTCGGGAGCGTCAAAAAAATACTGTTCTACAACCGAAGCCACCGTCTTCTTGACTTCCTCCCGGACACCTTTCACATAGGCAGCCAGTTCTTCCGAAACACTCTTATCGCGGTTGGTTGCAAGCCTTGCCCATTTCACCTTAGAAATCAAGGTGGACATCTCCAAAAAGTCTTCTGCACTGTTAATTTTTTCTATATTCTGCAGGTCTGCTTCCAGAATCTCCCGATACATATACGGCCCATCTTCGCAGTCACATACTTGCAGCCCTGATACAATAGTTTCTTTCAGATCTTTCATATAATATCTTGTATTGCGCATAATATGTTCTACAAACTCTGACTCTGCCATCGCCTGCAGACTGTCAAACTCATACTGTTGCACACACTCTTGCAGCCATTTTTCCGGATTCGGATAACTTCTTGAAAATTCATATAGCTGCAAAATAAGCTTCTCTAGTTTCTTATCGTCTCTTCCAGATGCAAAACACTCTACAAATTCCTGAAAAGTCTGACTCCCCTCTTCATAATACCTTTCTAAAAGCTCTTCCATCACGTCATGCTTAAGTAGTTTGAGTTCTCCTTCTTCGGCAATCCGAAATCCCGGATCCAGATCGATCGTATGGAAATAATCCCTTATCACAGAGAGACAGAAGCTGTGGATCGTCGTCACCTGTGCACTGTGAATCAATGTCGCCTGACGCTGCAGATGCACATTATCCGGATTCTCCTCCAGTGCTTTTTCAATTGCTGTACGTATACGTTCTTTCATTTTTGATGCTGCTGCCTCCGTATAGGTCACAATCAAAAGCTGATCCACATCTATCGGATTTTGATCTTTTGTAAGTCTCGTAATAATACGCTCTACAAGCACCGCAGTCTTTCCTGAGCCTGCTGCTGCCGATACCAAAATATTTCGATCTCGCAGCTCAATAACCTGCTTTTGTTCCGGTGTAAATGTTACTCCCACTCTGACACCTCCTCTCTCATCTTCATAAGCGCCTCATCTTTTTTCAGTTTCTGCAGTCTCCGGTATTCATATCCCGGAATTTTTTCTTCAAATCCGCAAATCGCCTTGTAAGGGCAGTAACTACATCCTGTCATCGTTCCAAGCTCATATGGGGACACCTCCGTCTCCCCTTCTAATATTCTTGTCCCAATCTGTTTCATCTGCTTCTTGGCATACTCTGAAATCAGCTCAAACTCTTCCTGTGTCGCTGTTTTGGATGCCTTTGACAGACTCCTGTCTTTATTTCGCCCGATTGGCACAACAAGTGAATTTCCGGATATCTCCCTATCCAAATGCCGCACCACTTCTTCCCTTGCATTCACCACGCCATCCAAACGCAGTTCTTTTAATATTTTCTTTTCCAGTTTTTCTTCATCTTTTTCCTTGTCCACGATTGGATCTTTCATCTGATAATAAAAAATCCCGGCAGGTATCACTGTTTTCCCGTGATGTTTTCTGCTCTCCAGTTCTAACGCCGTATTCAGATATAAAACGAGCTGCAACTGTAAGCCATAATACAATTCCCCCAGATCAAACGCTTTCGCCCCCGTCTTATAATCAATCACTTTGACATAGACATTGTCCTCATCCTCACAGATGTCAACCCTGTCAATCTTTCCACGCAGTCTCATTCGCCCATGTCCATCCAGCGCAATGTCCGATGTGGATAGTCCGGATGCCCCTCCGAAAGAAATCTCATACCCGCCCGGCATGAAATCGCCCTTCTCCAACTGTTTTGTCAGCGCCCAGACGGTGCGCCTCATCATACGTTTCAGACGTTTGATAATATATTCATTTCTCGCCGAGCTATAGAGGATTGTATTCCCATAATCCACAATACTTTCCTCCACACTTTCTTCAATCAGTTCTTCTCTTCTTACTTCCGGAAGCGTCGTCCATGTGTACCCCTCCGCCTCCAGTTTTTTTGCAAAATGTTCAATGGCACTATGAAAAATATTTCCAAGATCGATCGCCTGAAAAGTATATTCCTCACGTTCCCGCAAATTTAGCCCGTAAGATAAAAAATGAGCATAGGCACATGCCGAAAATTTTTCTAGTCTGGTTACACTGTTCTCTAAAATAGTCCCATACAATCGTTGTGCTGTTCTTGTTGTAAGACCATCTTTTGGTTTTTCATAAAAACAAGCTTCCACTATCTGTTCTATTTTTTTTCGCCATTTTGGATTTTGTCTGTACCATGTATACAGTTCCTGCCACTCAGTGCCCAATCCTTCGTGTTTTTTCTGTAACTTTTCAATCAGATATGCAAATCCGCTTTTCGGTGTCAATTCTTTTTTGTCTGGCTGACAATCTGCATCTTGAATTTCCATCTTTTTGTACATTCGCCGCAAATCCTGAATCAGGTATGCCGGGCGAAGTGTCTTTCCATCCGCAGAGACTTTACTATATGTCACATACAACTGTTCGGATGGTTTTGTCATCAGCAGATAGAGATAAAACTTCTGGATAAATGCTTTTTCTTTCGCTCCCGGAGCCAGTACCACTCCTCCTTTTTGGAACAGCTCCCTGTCATGCTCTGAGAGAATACCTCCCGCATTTTCTTTTCCTGGAATATACATGTCATTGGCTCCAAGCAAAAACACCGCCTTTATGTCCTTGATACGGGTTCTTTCAATATCCCCCGCCACAACCTGATCAAGACTTGGCGGGATCACACCAACCTTCGCCTCCTCAAGTCCTGCATCCAACAATTCACAATACTCTTTCAGCGCAATCTGTTCCTCTCCAAGCAACTCTACAAACTTATCAAATAATTCAATTACAATACGGTATACCTGTCCATATTCTTTTTCTAATGCAAGTTCTCCGTCATTTCCAAATCTAATTTCATATTCTTTTACCTTTTTTTGCAATTCTTCCTTCACAAGAAAGTCATACAGTGCTTTTGTGACTTCTGAGACCGTTTTGTTTCGTTTTTTTAATACCATTGTCACATCTTCCACTTGAATAAGGAAACGTTCTTTGATGTCATTAATACGTTCCAATTCCGTTTCCTCCATCCCTCTGGCTCTTCGAATCCATTTCTCCTGCCATTTTTTGTATCCACGGATTCCAAGCGCAATCACATAGTTCTCCACAATGTCAATCTCTTCGTCTGAAAACCCGGTCAGTCCCGTGCGCAGATAACGGAATACACTTTCATATGAAAAGTTCTGTTCCACCATCGCAAGAAGACTTCTGACGTATTCCACAAATGAATTCAACAAAATACTTCTTTTATGATCCATAAAGATCGGTATCTGATATTCTCCAAAAATCTTTTCAATCTGATTTCCATATGTGTTCAAGTCACTTGCAATGATTGCAATCTCCCGATAACGGTATCCTCTTGTCCGAGCCAGATTCCGAATCTTCTGCGCCGCAAAATCGACCTCTTCTTTCGGATTCTTCGCACAATAAACCTGAATACGATCCTGTTCCTTTTCATACTGCTCTTTTGAATAGCGGAACAGATGCGCCTCTAAAAATGCAAGTGCTGTATTCTCGCGGAATCGATAAATCGGTCTGTCATATAGATATATCGGCTCCTCTACATCTGTCTTTGTCTCTTTGGCAATTGTAATCAGGGAAGTCACCATCTGCTTGCTCAATGCAAACAGCTGGTATGGATGTTTATAAGAAAATGGATTCTCCTTTTGCTCCATTGTCACTGTAATCACAACCCTCTTGCAGACACCAAACAGTTCACGCAAAAGCTTATTTTGAACAGGCGTAAATCCGGTAAACCCATCCAGTACAACCACACTGTCTTTTAAAATCTTAGATTCCCCCACCACAGTACAAAGGACATCTAAAAGTTCTTCCCCTGTAATATATTTCTCTCTCAGATATTCTCGAAATCCATGGTAAATCGTCTTGATATCCTGCAATTTATAATAAAGATTAGAAGAGTCTTTCACCTCTTCCATCATCTGTTCCAACGTCTCTTCCTGTATATCATATTGTGTAAATTCCGATATAACCGACTTCACTTCCCCGATGTATCCGGTCTTTTTCAGATTACTTCCAAGTACGCGAAGCTCTGCCTCACAATCCCCCGCAATCTTTCTCAGCACAAAACTTTTCCCCACATCATCAAGAACTGTTCGCTGGTTTCCACCGGTCTCCTCAAAAATACGATGTGCAAGTCGTCCAAAACTCAGCACATCTACATTCATAATTCCTTTTCTCGGGCTTGCCATCACAAGATCTTTCTGTGTCTGCATGGTAAACTGTTCCGGCACAAGCACAATATAATTGGTCTCGGGATGCTCCAAAGATGCTTTTGTTACTTTTTCATATAAATAATGGGACTTTCCCGAACCGGGTGGTCCCATAATAAACTGTAATGCCATTCCTTCTATCCTTTCAGCTGTCTCAGATTTTGTTGGTAATACTGCTCTGCTTTTTCTCTGTCAATATGAACAAATTTTTGTAATTTTTTTATAATTACCTCTTTGGATGCTCCGCTCTCCAAATTATCCTGCACAATTACTTTTGCCTGTCCAATTTCTCTCTCTTCTTCCAATTCTTCTCTAAATAATTCTCTTAATGCCTCACACATACTCTTAGCCTCCTTTACACTCTCCCAATTACCGCGCAAAATCGTGTCCGCTACATCCGAATACCATTTATTATTTTTCTCTCCTTCGTATCTTTCAATGAGTTCTTCAATCTCTTCTCTAGATTTCAAATCATCTCGCAAACTGTTCAACCAAAAATTCTCTTCTCTTGACAATTCCTTATTTACAAGTACCTGAATCTTAAACTGATCACCTTCCAAATAATAAATTCCTTGTCCCTGCTTATGAACTGCTAACCCACGTTCCTTTTCTAAATAGTTTACCATTTTCCTCGGAAATTTGTTGCTAATCATAGTAAGTGTAATATCCGAAGGTAAAATTTCACACATCTCTTTTGTATCTGCCTGATATATACAAGCATAACCATACACTTTATAAAAATCATTAATACTTTAATAATCTTTCGGTGACTTATATTCAATAATATTATGCTTCCGAAATATTTTTCCAATATTCTTTTTTAGTTGTATTCCATTTTGCATTTTGATAATCAGTAAATCCATTTCTAATGGTTTATGGCTCAATTGATGTTCACGCTCAAAAAGTAGATTTTCTGCTTCATCTCCCAATTCTACTCTCATCACAGCTTCAATTGCATCATGCCACTGTACTACTTTTTCATTTTTCTTTTTTCTCTCGTCGATATGTCTCTCTCCTTTAGTATAAACAATCTGTTTTTAAGTTGCAATGCCTTTTACACTTGAATATTCGGGCTGAACTGCCCAGACTTTTAGATATAATATATAGAAATAAAATGTGGTTTCTATTATAGACAATCCTATATATCTTGTAAAGAACTTTTTCTTTAATATCAGCAAAGGACCATCCACCGCGGACAGTCCTCTTCTCTACATCATTCTCAATTTTTCACTCAATTCATTTCCAAGTATCATCTTTCCAATATAAAATACTTCACCTGTCACAAATATCTCCCAGTCCTCCTGAATCTCCACCTGCAACTCACCACCTGGCATGTGCACTGTCACACCCGGATTCGTAAGTCCAAGTTTATATGCAGCTGCCGCTGCAGCACATGCACTGCTGCCAGATGCAAGCGTATATCCCACGCCGCGCTCAAAGATTTCAATCCGAATATTTTCTTCATCAATCACCTGCATCACCTGTGTGTTGATCTTATTCGGAAAATATCTTGCAATCTCTGAATGATTTCCGATTTTGCACACGAGATGTTTCGACACTTCTTTCATCGGAATCACACAGTGTGGATTTCCGACAGACACACAAGTCGTCGGATACAGGTTTCTTCCGAACACCATGTCCTCATCGACCACTTCTCTTCGTTCCCCTGTCACAGGAATTTCGTCGCTCCAAAAAGATGCTTTTCCCACCGAAAGACGAATGCGGCTTCCATCTTCATTTAAGTAGAAAACCTCAATTTCTCCTCCCGGTGTCTGAAAATGAAAATTTCGTTTCTGTACATAACCGGCATCTTTTAAATATTTTGCAAAAATACGATCCCCATTTCCGCTCATTTCTGCCTTGCTTCCATCTGGATTCCAGATTCGAACACCCATCTGCTCTGTCTCAAAAACAGGACCTTCCAAAATTCCTTCCGCTCCTATACCATAATTGCGGTCACATAACAGTCTGACATTTTCTTCATTTAATTCCATTTCATTTTTATTTGGGTCAAATACAAGGTAATCATTTCCAAGTCCATGATATTTTTCTAATACAACGTTCATACATTCACCCTCCACGGCATTTTTACTACTTCTATCTTAACAGGCATTATATGTCACAAATACACAAATAATGCTTTCTATATTGCAAATAATGCTATATAATACTCTCATAGCAGGAGGGTTTGATATGGAACACTATGAAAAAAAAGGATATTTAAGCAGTGATTTCCGGTTGTTTCATCTGACAGACAGGAGTATTCCAAATATTAAATATCATTACCATGAATTTGATAAGATCACTATTTTAATCAAGGGAAATGTGCATTATACCATCGAGGGACGAACCTATCAGCTCGAACCTTACGATATGGTTCTTGTCCGCCATAATGAGATTCACCGCCCGGTCGTCGACACAACCACGCCATATGAGCGGATTATTATTTACATCTCTCCCACTTTTATTGAAAACTACCGTACACAGGACTACGACTTGGGATATTGTTTTCAAAAAGCAGCAAAAAAGGAATCCAGTGTGCTTCGGATTCCCACTCGTCAAAAAAGTATTTTGTTTCAGACAATCCAAAGATTGGAAGAATCCTTTTCCTCTGATGGCTATGCCAACGAACTCTACAGGCAAGTTCTTTTTTTAGAATTTATGATTCATCTCAATCGCGCGGCGCACGCAAGACAGCTTTTCTTTTTGGATACCGCCGTCTACAACGAAAAAATAGCGGACATTCTGCACTATATCAATGCCAATTTGTCCGCCCATCTTTCAATTGATGACCTCGCCTCAAGATTCTATCTAAGCAAATACTATATGATGCGCCTGTTCAAATCCGAGACCGGATACAGCCTCGGAAATTATATTACACAAAAACGACTTCTTTTTGCCAAAGACTTGATCCTACAGGGGTCTCCGGTTCTAGAAGCCTGTTTTGACTGTGGTTTTCAAGATTATTCTACTTTTTCCCGTGCTTATCGGAAGTGTTTTCATGAATCGCCACGTCAGACTTTAACTTCAGAATCATCACCGGTATCGGCGGATGATTGGGGCGATTGTAATAGGAGCTCAGAATAACAAGATAATATTTTGTATCCAGGCATTTCAGAAATGACAGGATTGCATCCCGTTCCTCAAATCCGCTGTCCCCTCCGCTGTAAATGCAAAGACTCATCATGCCTCCCACCTTCAGCAGTCGCAGTCCCTGTCTGATTGCCTCTATACTTGTATCTGCTTTAGTCGCAAGCTGATGGTCACCGCCCGGAAGGTATCCGAAATTAAATACGATGCAGTCTACCGTTTCTTCCTTTGCATACTTCTGCATCTTCGCATGACTTTCCAGAAAAACATCTGCACGTTTTTCCATCTGATGTTCCAAAATCCGCTTTTTCGTATTTTCCACCGCTTCTTTTTGAATGTCGAATGCCAACACCCGTCCACACTCTCCTACAAGTTCACACAAAAAGAGCGTATCATTTCCGTTTCCGGCTGTCGCATCAATACAGAGATCTCCTTCTTTCACATGATTCTCCATAAAATGGTGGCACCACTCTGTAATCTGATATCTTTTCATTTCTCTCACAGTTTCACTTTCTCATAGATTTCAATCGGAATGTACCCTTTTGCAAAAATACCTTCTTCCCGGTACTCTTCTTCTAACAGTTCCCCGTATTTTCGAATCAATTGTATCTTTCCCGCATCAGCATACGGATAAAGCTGCTCAATTAAAATTTTCTGTTCCCGCAAAACTTCTTCGATTACATTTTGCAGATTCTCTAATCCCTCACCAGTCTTTGCCGAAATATTCACAACATGATCTGCTTTAAAATCACGTAAAATAGCCTCACCATCTACTTTATCCTGTTTATTAAACGCCGTGATAACCGGTTTATTCTTAACTTCCAGATTCATCAGTGTCTCATAGACAATATACATCTGCTCATCCATCTGCGGATTAGATGCATCCACCACATGCAGGATGATGTCTGCATATTTTGCTTCCTCCAACGTACTTTTGAAGGCTTCAATCAGATGGTGCGGCAGTTTTCGGATAAATCCAACTGTATCCGTCAGCAATACCTCTTGTTTACTTGGGAGTTTTAAGTTCCGGGTTGTCGGATCCAGTGTCGCAAACAGCTTATCTTCTTCCAGCACATCCGCCCCCGTCAGTGTATTCAAAAGTGTAGATTTTCCGGCGTTTGTGTAACCTACAATCGCAATGACCGGAACTTGGTTTCTGCTTCTTTGCTCTCTTGTCACCTCACGGTGCCGCTTGACATCTTTCAATTCTCGGTTCAACTGGGCAATCCGCCCCTTGATCAGACGCCTGTCCATCTCAAGCTTTTTCTCTCCCGGACCTCTTGTCCCGATTCCGCCGCCAAGTCTTGACAATGATTTTCCAAGTCCCACAAGACGCGACTGTCTGTATTTCAACTGCGCAAGTTCTACTTGAATTTTCCCCTCATTGGTCGATGCCCTGTTTGCAAAAATATCCAAAATAATGAGGGTTCGATCCATAATCTTTGTATTCAACGCATCTTCCATGTTTCCAAGCTGAATCGGCGATAATTCATCATCACAGATGATGCCCGTCGCCTCCGTCTCCCACAACAGGTCTTTTATCTCGTCCAACTTTCCTTTTCCGACATAGGTCACCGGGTGGATCTGTGACAGGTTTTGAACAACACGCCCGACCGTCACTGCCCCTGCAGTTGACGCCAGTTCTTCCAGTTCATCCAAAGATTTCTCCGTATCATCATGATCATCCGTGCTGACTCCGACCAAAATGACCTTTTCCTTCACCTGTTTCAGTTCTATCATTTCCGCCATAAAGCCCTCCTATCTGGTCTCTAAAAACTCTGCTTCTTTTTCTGCCTTCGAGTCTCCAGGATACTGCTCGTTATACTCGCTCACTTTCTCTTTTGCATTGTCCCAGTCCCCCAACTTTTCATATGATACAACCGTGTTAAACAGCATCTCCCGTTTCATTGTATCAGAGCAGTCCTCCATAGACATACCCTTTTCAAAGGCAGATACCGCTTCCTCATAATTTTCGATTTTCATATTACTGATACCGATAAAATTATATAACGTTGCCGTTTCTTCTGCCCCATTGTCCAATGCCTCCCCGAACGCATCAATTGCTTTTTCGAATTCTTCCATCTCAAAATATGCAATTCCCATTCCGCGGTATGCCTCATCTAAGTTCTTTTCTTCATCGATCTCCTTCTGAAAAGACTTGCTCGCCTCCTCATATTGCTTTTCTTCCAACTGAGAAACGCCTTCTTCCAAATAATTTGTTCCCATACAGCCTGTCAATAAAACTCCCGTCATGACAAGCATTGCTATTTTCCTTTTTTTCATCTCTGCTCCTTTTCTATTATGCCGGATTTTTAGATGCCCATGCAGCATTCACAATCGCAAGCACAATCACACATACTTCCCAAATGATCGCCCCCTTGATTGTTATCATTCCGCACAGCGCCAATCCCAATACGATTATTTTAATAAGAACCGCATAAACCGTGTTCTGCCTGATGACCTTCAACGTCTCCTTTGCAATACGGACTGCATCTACCAGCGCCAACGGTTCATCATCCATCAGGATAATATCTGCCGCTTCGATCGCCGCATCTGAGCCAAGCGCTCCCATAGCAATCCCTACGTCGGCTCTCGTGAGCACCGGCGCATCATTGATACCGTCTCCAACTGCCGCAAGACATTCCGTGTCGTCCTGCATATTCAAAAATTCTTCCAATCGCTCCACCTTATCCTGCGGAAGCTGATTTGCATAATAATAGTCTAATTCCAATTCCTCAGCCACTTCTTTTCCAGTAAACTGGGTATCTCCCGTCACCATCACAGTGACTGCCTGACAATGCTTTTTCAAATACATAATCATCTCTTTTGCATCTTTTTTTATCATGTCTGAAACGACGATATAACCTGCATATTTTCCGTCAACCGCAATGTAAATTACGCTTCCTGACTTGTGTATTTCCTGAAACCGGATACCTCTTTCTTCCATCAGTCTTGCATTTCCAACATACACTTTCTTTCCCTCGTAAATTGCTGTCAATCCATATCCCGGAATCTCTTCCATCTCAGTCATACGGATCTTTTCAAGTTCCTTCCCATAAGCATTTTTCAAGGAAACAGCAATCGGATGATTCGAGTAACTTTCCACATATGTTGCAATCTCCAATAATTCCTCCTCTGTAAGCCACTGTGCATGTACCTCCTGCACTTCAAAAACACCTTCCGTCAACGTTCCCGTCTTATCGAACAGAAAGGTGTTCACTTTCGCCAAAATTTCCAGATACACGCCTCCTTTTACGATTACACCTTTTTTAGCAGCGGAAAGAATCCCGCCTAAAAATGCTGTGGATACAGACATCCCAATCGCACATGGGCAGGCTGCCGCCAAAAATACAACAACTCTCTTCATTCCAGTCACATACTCATATGTCTTATCAAACAGACTTGGCAAAACAACAAGCATCGCTGCCGCCGCTAATACCAAACCCACATAAATCTGAATGTATCTTCGTACTTTGTGCTCACTTTCTGCCTTTTTCATATCTACATTTTCTACGATATTCAAGATTCTTGACACCGTAGAATCATCATATGTATGAAGCACTTTGACTTCTATGGCGCCTGTCAGATTCAGACTTCCACTATATACAATTCCGCCCGGCTCTTCCTCACGCGGAATTGCCTCTCCCGTAATCATCTGTGTATCAAGCGAAGTTGTCCCCGAAACGACTATCCCATCTACCGGAACTCGTTCGCCCGGTCTGATCAAGATTCTGTCGTCCTTTTCAAGCTCTGACGGCTCTACCTGTATTTCTTCCCCATCTACCAGTTTATTTGCAAGGATTGCATGTACATCGATGAGTTCTCTGATTCTTCGTTTGGAGCGATCTATTGTGATCATCTCGATCAGATGTCCAACCTGAAAAATCAAGATCACCGCCACTGCCTCCACATAATATCCAACGGCAAACGCACAAATTGTAGTGATTACAAGCAGCACATTCCCATCCAGAAAAATTTTCTCCAAAAAATGTTCCGCAATCTTCTGAAACACACTGTACCCAGCCAGTAGGTACGCTGCAAAAAAACAGCCAAACGCAATGTCCGACGGCAAATGATAACTTCTGCTCAGCCAGACACTTCCCAAATACAACAAAAGTCCGCACACTGTCATGTACACATTATTACGTATTCTTTCCTTCATAACCTGCCCTCATCAAACAGCCTCTACTCTATTATATGCTCCATTCCCTGATTCAAGATGCTCTGTATATGCCCGTCTGCCAGCGAGTAAAATACCGTCTTTCCTTCTCTTCTGTTCTTTACTAACTTCATCTGTTTTAATATTCTCAGTTGATGTGACACTGCAGATTGAGTCATTCCCACAACTTCTGCCAAATCACACACACACAACTCTGCCTGAAATAACACACATAAAATTTTTATTCTCGTCATATCTCCAAATACTTTGAAGAAATCTGACAATTCTCGTATCGTCTCTTCTTTCGGCATTCCGTCTTCAATCTGGTGTACCAGACTGTCATGCAAATGCCTTGTCCCGCAACATTCTATTTCCGATTTTTCCATATCTTACTCCTTTCATATGACTCGACATTCATAGAACAATTATGAATGATGTACTCTGTTTGGTCAATACTTTCCTGCAAAATAAGTACGACTGTTCCCCTTACTCACCGCAGGACAACAGCCGCACTTCTTTTATTTCTTATATAAAATTCGGATGGAATTTAATACACAGAGCATCGCAACTCCTGTATCAGCAAACACTGCCAGCCACATATTTGCAAATCCCATAAGTCCAAGTATCATTACCAGAGCTTTCACAATCAGCGCAAACACAACATTTTGCATGGCAATCGCTCCGGTCGCTTTTGCAATTGCAACAGATTGCGGAATCGCTTCCATCGAAGATGTCATAAACACCACATCCGCCGCTTCAATCGCAGCATCCGCTCCGCTTCCCATCGCGGCTCCGACATCTGCTCCAGCCAGCACCGGCGCATCATTGATTCCATCTCCAACAAACATAACAGCTCCGTTCTTTTGACGTATCTCCTTTAATTTTTCTACCTTATCCTCCGGCAAAAGCTGTGCGTACACTTCTTCTACACCTGCCTTTTTGGCTATGGCATCTGCACTTGTTTTGGCATCTCCTGTAAGCATTGCTGTTCGAAGTCCGTATTTTTTCATCTTTCTGATTGCACTAACGGAATCTTCTTTCAAAGTGTCCGCAATGACAAGATATCCTGCCAGCTCTCCATTTATCGCGACAAATACTTCAGTTCCATAGACATTACTCTCCATCATTTGCACATTCACATGATGCATTTCTAAAAGGGTTCTGTTTCCGCATAGCACCTCGCCTAGTTTCATTTGCGCGCGGATTCCCTTTCCTGATATTTCTTCCACTTTTGATGGGCGTTCCAATTTTACAAAACGTTTTTTTGCTTCCTCCACAATACTGTTCCCAATCGGATGCGTGGATGTACTCTCACATCCTGCTGCAACTGCTAAGAGTTCTTCTTCCTTCCATGCCCCCAATGAAATACACTTCTGCACTTCAAAATTTCCTTTTGTAATAGTCCCTGTCTTATCCATGACAACTGCCTTGACCTCTTTTAACGCCTCCAAAGCAATTCCGCCTTTAAAAAGAATTCCCTTTTTAGATCCCGCGCCAATTCCTGAGAAAAATGCAAGCGGCACACTCAATACGAGCGCACATGGACAGCTTATAACGAGAAATGTGATTGCTGTATAAATCCAAAATTTCCAATCTCCCGTAATCAGCGAAGGGATAATTGCAGTTCCCAATGCCAGGATTACTACAAATGGTGTGTAGACCCTTGCAAATCTTGTAATAAATCGGTCTATCTTCGGCTTGCTTGCCGCCGCATTTTCGACAGACTGCAGAATCCGTGTAACCATAGAGTCGCCAAGTGTCTTTTCTACCCGAACCTTTAACATTCCGGAAGTATTCACACACCCTGAGATTACCCGGTCACCTTCGCCTGCTTTTACAGGAACCGGTTCACCTGTCACCGGCGCTGTATCGATGCGGCTCTCACCGCTTAAAATCACTCCGTCAAGCGGAATTCGATCTCCAACTCTCACAAGGAGCACGTCTCCGATCTGCGCTTCCTCTGCCGGAATCACTTCCACCTCATCTCCATGCAGAAGATTTACAACCTCCGGTCTCATGTCAACCGCATCCATAATCTGTCCACGGCTCTTTTCCACTGCAATATCTTCAAACAACTCTCCACACCGGTAAAACAGCATCACACCTACCGCCTCAGCAAAATCTCCAATTGCAAATGCCGCCAGCGTCGCAATACTCATCAGAAAGTTTTCATCAAACACGTGCCCCTTCTTCAGATTCTTCGCTGCCTGTAATACAATTTTCCCACCAAGAATCAGATAGGCTATAACAAATCCAATTGATGTCACTGTCGGATAAGAATCCTCAAATATCATCCCTGCTGCAAACAATACTGCACCTACAAGGATACCTATTATCGCTTTTTTGTTCTCCTCCTGTTTTTCTTTGTGCACTTTTGACTCTTTTTGTTTTACCACTACCTCAGACTCTATCGATGCACAAATTTCCTGCAGTACTGGAAGAAGATCCTCTTGATGATTCGATGCAACTTTTAACTGCTTTGTCGCAAATGTGATTACCGCATCTTCCACTTCCGGCAATTCCTTAATCTTTCTCTCCATCTTCGCCGCACAGTTTGCACAGCCAAGATTTTCTAAGATATATACTTTTTGCTTCGCATCCGATTGAACATGCGAATGACTTTCTTTATCACCACTCCCATGTTCATGGTCATGCCCGCATCCGCAGGCTTCGTGTTCATGGTCGTGACCACATCCACATGCTTCATGGTTATGATAATGTTGCTCTTTATGTTCTTCATGATTCTGTTTCATCTTTCTACCTCCTCATATGAGTGATTGTTCATATGTTCATATAACCATATTTTATGTAAAATGTCAAGATATCAATTAAAAAAGTTGAAACATACGCTTTCCATTCGCATATCTCAACTTTTATTCTATGTTACATCTCTTTTCTCTACAATTCATCAATCTGCCAGTCGATCGGTTCCACTCCATTCGCCTCAAGGAATTGATTCGTCTTACTGAATGGTCTGCTTCCAAAAAAACCACGGTAAGAAGACAGTGGACTTGGATGTGGAGCTTCCAATATCAGATGCTTTGGGTTATTCAACATCGCTTTTTTCATCTGAGCCGGTCTTCCCCACAAAATAAACACAATCGGTCGATCCTGTGTATTCAACACACGGATTGCCGCATCTGTAAACTCTTCCCAGCCGATTCCTCTGTGGGAATTTGCCTGATGCGCCCGCACAGTCAAAACAGTATTGAGCATTAACACTCCCTGTTTCGCCCATTTCACAAGGTATCCGTGGTCAGGAATCGTGCACCCCAAATCATCATGCAGTTCTTTGTAAATATTTACAAGCGATGGTGGTATCTCCACCTCCGGCTTTACCGAAAAGCAAAGTCCATGCGCCTGATTATTTCCATGATACGGATCCTGTCCTAAGATAACCACTTTCACATCTTTTAAAGGTGTCAGATGAAATGCGTTAAATATGTCATTTGCCGGTGGAAATATTAATCTCGTCCGATACTCTTCGTTCACCTTCTCAAACAGCTGCTTATAATAGTCTTTTTTGAATTCATCCTTTAATGCTTCCAGCCAATCTCCGTTGATTGCCGCCATCTTTTCTTCCTCCTTACATTCTGACTGAAACGCCTTTCTCTCGCAAGTATTGTTTGACTTCTTTAATCTCTAATTCTTTAAAATGGAATAGAGATGCTGCAAGCGCCGCATCTGCCTTTCCTTCCGTCAACGCCTCATAAAAATGTTCCAGCGTTCCTGCACCGCCTGATGCGATGACCGGAATCGATACTGCTTCCGCAATCGCTCTTGTCAACTCCAGGTCATACCCTGCCTTTGTTCCATCTCCATCCATACTCGTTAAAAGAATCTCTCCCGCTCCGAGCGCATCCACTTTTTTTGCCCACTCAACCGCGTCGATACCGACATCGACTCTTCCACCATTTTTATAGATGTTCCATCCGGTTCCATCCGCTCTTTTCTTCGCATCAATTGCGACAACCACACACTGACTGCCGAATTTTTCTGCCGCTTCCCGTATCAGCTCTGGACGATTGATCGCAGATGAATTGATTGAAATCTTATCCGCTCCTTCCCGCAAAAGTACTTTAAAATCTTCTACCGTCCGGATTCCTCCGCCAACTGTAAAAGGAATAAATACATTGGCGGCCACTTTCCGCACCATATCGACAACAGTTTCTCTCTCATCTGACGATGCTGTGATATCCAAAAATACGATCTCATCTGCTCCTGCTGCATCATATGCCTTCGCAATCTCAACCGGGTCACCGGCATCTATCAAATCTACAAAATTAACTCCTTTCACCACGCGCCCATTGTGCACATCCAGACAAGGGATTATTCTTTTCGTAAACATCTCTCTTCCTCCTAGCTAAGCTCTACAAAATTTTTCAAAATCCGAAGTCCCACATCACTGCTTTTTTCCGGATGAAACTGGCATGCAAACACATTATCCATTTCCACAGATGCATGGATGTGTGCACCGTATTCTGTCGTCGCCTTCACAATTTGTTCCTCCTTGGCTTTCAGGTAATAAGAATGCACGAAATATACATATGCGTCCTCTTCAATTCCCCGAAAGAGTCTTCCGTCATTCTGAAGATGCAAAGAGTTCCATCCCATATGCGGAATCTTAATCCCTTCTTGATCCGGAATTCTGCAAACCTCTCCTTTTAAAATTCCAAGTCCTTTCACGCCTTCCGACTCGTCGCTTTTTTCAAACAAAAGCTGCAGCCCAAGACAAATCCCCAAAAAGGGAATCCTTTTTTCCACCACTTGATGAATAACCTCCACCAGACCATACTCGTTCAGATTCTTCATCGCATCTCCAAACGCTCCGACTCCAGGCAGAATCACTTTATCCGCAGCTAAAATCTGCTCTTTCTTTCGTGTGATCACAACATCCTGTCCCAACTTTTGTAATGCTTTTTCTACGCTTTTTATATTCCCCGCATCATAATCAATAATCGCTATCATATCACTTGTGCCCTCCTCTATTTTGCAGATAATTCAAACCAGAATTCCACTCCGTTTTCATAGTTGTTCACTCCATACTCATGATGGAACGATTCCATAATCGCCTTAACAATAGAAAGTCCGATTCCATTACCACCATATTCTCTTGTGTGCGCTTTATCCACTTTGTAGAATTTATCCCAAATATGCCCGATATCCTCCTTTGGAATCTGTTTTCCGGTATTGAACACCGAAACTCTCGTCGTATCCGGCTCTTCTCCTTTTGAAATGCGAATGTCAATCAGCATCTGCCCCTCTACATGATTCAATGCATTACTCACATAGTTTCGAATAACCTGCTCTGCCTTGAACTCATCCGCCCAGACATACGCAGGTTCATTCTGCGTAAAATGCACTGTGGCATTCTTCTGCTGTATCAGTATCTCACAGCTTTGCACTACTCCGCGAATCAGCTCCGCGATGTCAAAACGCTCAAAAGACACTTCCTCTTCTCCAAATTCCAACTGGTTCAATGTCAGCAGATTTTTCACCATACGGTTCATCTTTCCTGCTTCGTCCATAATCACGTCACAATAAAACGCCCGACTCTCCGGATCATCCGAGATTCCCTCTTTCAGTCCTTCCGCATACCCCTGTATCAAAGCAATCGGTGTCTTTAATTCGTGAGATACATTTCCAAGGAACTCATTCCGCATATTTTCCATCTTTTCTTTTTTCTCAATATCTTTTTGCAATTCATAATTGGCTTTTTTCAGCATCGAAATGGTCTGCTCCAGTTTCTCTGACATCGCATTAAAGTTCTCTCCAAGAACTCCAATCTCATTATCTCCGCCACTTGTATATTTGGCATCAAAATCCAAATCCGCCATTCTCTTCGACAAAACTGCCAGTTCCATGATCGGATCTGCAATCCTTTTAGAAAAATACCACACCAAGACGGTGCTGATCAGTACAACTACAACCACAATGTAAGATAAAAATTTATTCGAGAGCGCCACACTTTCCCGAATACTCTCCAGCGGACTTCTTAAAATAAATGTACTTCCATCTTCCAGATAGCCCCACATCTCGATATATTCGTACCCACTTTGCACATCTTTTGCACTGTGAATCTGATAGGTATCGCTCTCCTTTAAAAGCGTCCCGTTCTCCTGATTCCGCCCTAGCATATAGCCAATCAGCTGCATGACCAGTTCGTCACTTTTCTGTTCATTCTGCGCAATCGAAAGACGGACTTTCTCTTTTCCTGAAACAACAGCAAGCGTAATATTACCAATCTCAACCATCTCGCTCAACTCTTCTACTGTGCTGTCAGATGTCAATTTCCCTTTCTCAGAAGCTGTTTTTAACTTTTCATATACCTCTGTCAGACTCGCCTGTTTATTCAGGATATAATACTGTCCGAGAAATTTTGCATTCACTCCAAGTGAAATCAAAAGAATTGCCACTACCAGCCCAATAAATATGACTGAAATCTGACGTTTAATTGATCCTCGCATTATTCCACCTCAAACTTATATCCCATTCCCCATATCGTCTTAATATAATTTCCTTTTTCTCCCAGCTTGCTTCTCAGTTTTTTCACATGGGTATCAATTGTCCTCACATCGCCAAAATAATCATAATCCCACACATTGTTCAGTATCTTTTCTCTGGACAATGCCATCTTCTGATTTTCCACAAAATATGTTAAAAGTTCAAACTCTTTCACACTCAGATCAATCGGTACATCATCAATCTTTACAAGATGTGCTGCTTTATCAATCACAATGCCCCCGGCATCAATCAAATCTTCAGAATCCGCTGCTCTTCCTCTTTTTAAGATTGCATTCACTCGCGCAACCAAAATCTTCGGACTGAACGGTTTTGAAATATATTCATCCACTCCAAGTTCAAATCCCTGCAGCTCGTCCCGTTCTTCCCCGCGTGCTGTCAGCATGATAATCGGAACCTGAGACAGCGCACGCACCTCTCTGCACACTTGCCATCCATCCATTCTAGGCATCATCACGTCAAGAATAATCAAAGCGATATCCTTATTCTCATAAAAAATATCCATCGCTTCCATCCCATCAGCAGCTTCTATAATAATATGTCCCTCTCTCTCTAAAAAATCTTTTACCAGTTTTCTCATTCTGCTCTCATCATCTACAACCAATATTTTCAATTTTTCCATATATCTTCACCTCGTTTAATATTCTCTTTTTTATCATACCAAAGATTTATGTCAACTTTGTGAAACAATAAATGGCAGTCAGAAAACTCCTTTTTTTAGTTTTTCCAACTGCCATCTGCCCTTTACTATATTTTATACCCTCGGTAGAAATACAGAGAACATCGTTCCCTTTCCAACAATCGAGGACACTTTAATGTATCCACATTGTTCTCGTATAATATGTCTCGCAAGATAGAGACCAATTCCAAGACCTTCCTGCTCTTTTGCCTCTTTTGTGCGATAAAATTTCTTAAAAATCGCCTCTGTCTCTGTATAATCAATTCCCATTCCATTGTCCGTAATATCTACTCTCGCATACATATCATACTGCATCACACTTACTTTAACCATGGAATTCGGTTTTGAATACTTAATTGCATTTTCCAAAATATTCGAAAGCGCCACGAGCGTCCACGGATAATCAAACACCGCCTGAATCTTCTTTTTCTTATATTGAATTGCAATTCCTTTTTTCTCTGCCAATGGAAGCAATTCCTGACTCACTTCACATAAAAGATTCCCAAGATTCTGTGATTTCGGCTCAATAGAATTCAATCCACTCTCCAGCACAGAAATTCTCACAACTGCCTCCAACATCATATTCAAGCGTTCCCCCTGTGCACTGATGCGCTCTGCAATCTTTCTGCTGTCATCTGAGAGATCTTTCTGCTCAACCAGCATGTCAGAATACATCTTCACATCTGCAAGTGGTGCCTGCGTCTGAAAAGCAACTTCTGCAATCAATGACTTGATCCTGTCTTTTTTTTCTTTTGCACGTCTGTTTCTCACAATACATATTTTCAGATACTGATTCATCTTAACTTCCAGATCCGAAAACACAGAGCCATCCGGCCTTTTTGATTTCAATGTTCCTTTTGTTGCATCATCAATCATCGTTGTCAGATTCTCGATGAGATTCTTCATACTTCTTCTCTGTAAAAATACGACCAACACACAGATGACAACTACAATCTGAGCAATTACAATAGCAATAATACTTATCTTATCCATTTATCCTGATACCCCTTTTTTGCATTTTCCCCTGTAAAAAAAATTATAGCACTACTTGTAAACATATGCAAATAAAACCTCAGCATATGCTGAGGTTTTGAAATGGACCTGAGGGGAATCGAACCCCTGTCCGAAAGCCCTTCCATCGAGGCATCTCCCATCACAGTCATTATTTTGACATTCCCTCCATCAGACGCCTAATGACAGGCTTCTGATCTCAGTAGCTTCATAAATTCTTCCATCCCCTCAAAGCTTTGGAAACGAAGTGCCTCACCTCATTGAAGCCGGTGACTTAAGCAGTGAGCGACTTAAGGCCGACTGCTGCCACTAGGCAGCGTACGCTAAATTTTCGTCTGCGTTTAATTTTAAAGTACGGATTGTTATGCGGTCCCGCCCCGCAGATGGCTTCCCAAACTTCTGAACCCCCGTCGAAACCAGTACAAGCCCTAATTCAGCATTGTCGTGGTTCGCAAACGTAGTATTCATTATATGCCACCTTTTTTACCTTGTCAAGGCTGGATACAATAATCCTTCCTATCTCACCCCAAATTTATAAACCGTAGTCGTGTCATACGCCTCACCTGCACGACAGATTGGGCTTACAAAATTCTCATGATTCACTGCATCCGGGAAATACTGTGTCTCAAAACAGACTGCGTGGCGTTTTTGATAGATTGCACCCTCTTTTCCACACTCATCCTCTACAAAATTGGCTGTATACATCTGCACTCCAGGAAGGTCTGTATACACTTCCATCTCAATCCCCGTTTTATCAGAATAAAGTGTTGCAACCTTTCCAACTCCGTCACGTGGCTTTAACACCCAGTTATGGTCATATCCATTTCCGAAATTCAATGCCTCATAATCTTCTTCAATATCTCTTCCAATCGTCTTTGGCACACGAAAATCCATTGGTGTCCCGTCTACGGAAACGATCTCTCCGGTTGGAATCGACGTTGCATCCGCTCTCGTGTAAGCATCCGCATCAATCCATACTTCTTGATCTAACACCGAACCGGATTTATGTCCGGACAGATTAAAATAACTATGATTTGTCATATTGATGATCGTATCTTTTGTCGGCACTCCATGATACTGAATTTTTATTTCATTGTCATCTGTCAACGTATAAGTCACTTCAATGTCTAATTCACCCGGATAATTCTGATCGCCATCCGGACTGTGCAATGCGAATGTAATGCTGTTCTCCGTCTGTTCTTTCACTTTCCACACACGAAAACTATAAAAATCCAACCCGCTGTGAAGATTGTTTTCACCGTCATTTTTATCCAGATTATATTTTTTCCCATTCAGCACAAATGATGCACCACCGATGCGGTTCGCGCTCCGGCCCACCGTAGCTCCAAAAAAAGTAGCTCCTTCTTCATATTGCTCTGCCGTGTCATATCCAAGTACCACATCACAGAGACTGCCATCCCTGTCCGGCACAAGGACCGCATGGAGCGTTGCCCCCAGATCAGTCACCCCGATCATCATGCCGTTCTTGTTCGTAAATGTATATAATAAAGCAGCATCACCTTTGCTGTTCGCTCCAAATGCTCTCTGTTCCATTCTGTTCTCATCCTCTCCAAATGCCTACAGTGTCTCTATGAACCGTTTGAATGCAATTCTTCCCTCTTCTGTACATTTATAGACACCTGCATCTTCCAAAACATTGGTAAATACAATTCCAACTTCTTTTTCCAAAATTTCCATTACATTTTCCTTTGTAAATCCGTCATATTTTCCTCGGAATGTCTCTACCCAGTCTGCATGTTTTTCAATCTTTTCATTCTCTCTGATATTTTTGCCTTCCACAAGATAATCTGCAAGGATTTCCATCTCTTCTTTCAGACGAGACGGAAGCACTGCAAGTCCCATTACCTCGATCAGACCAATGTTCTCTTTTTTGATATTATGCCACTGTGCATGTGGATGATATACTCCAAGCGGATGCTCTTCTGTTGTAATATTGTTGCGGAGCGCAAGATCCAGCTCATATGTATCCCCAACTTTTCTTGCGATTGGAGTGATCGTGTTGTGTGGCTCTCCATCTGTGTTCGCAAATACAAACGCCGCTTCGTCTGTGTATCCTCGCCATGCATCTAAAATGTGTGCTCCGAGTTCAATTAAACGCGACTCATCTGTACTTCTCAATCTCAATACAGACAATGGCCATTTTACAATTCCAACTTCTACATCTTCAAAGTTTTTGATTGTAAATGTCTCTTCCATCGGCGCTTTTGCCATTGCAAATGTATAATTTCCTCCCTGGAAATGGTCATGACTCAAGATAGAGCCTCCTACAATCGGAAGGTCTGCGTTTGATCCCAGAAAATAATGTGGGAACAATTTTACAAAATCAAATAATTTTACAAATGTCTGTTTTTCAATTTTCATCGGCGTATGCTCACCATTAAATACGATACAGTGTTCATTATAATATACATATGGCGAATACTGGAATCCCCATGCGCTGTCATTCACTGTGATCGGGATAATACGGTGGTTTTCTCTCGCCGGATGGTTCACACGACCTGCATATCCTTCATTCTCCACACAGAGCTGACATTTTGGATAACTACTTGCCTTTGCATTCTTCGCAGCCGCAATCGCCTTTGGATCTTTCTCCGGTTTTGATAAGTTGATTGTGATATCAATCTCACCATAAGCGCTGTCCACTTTCCATTTGCGGTCTTTTTTCACTCGGTAGCGACGGATATAATCGCTGTCCTGACTCAATTTGTAGAAATAGTCTGTCGCCTCTTTTGGAGAAACCTCATATCTTTTTGCAAACTCAGCCTGTACCTGTGCCGGGCGTGGTGTCAGACAGTTCATAATCTTTGTGTCAAACAGGTCTCTGTACACAATGCTGTCTTCAATAATTCCCCTTTTACATGCCTCATCAAGCAACCCTGCCAGAACCGTTTCAAGTTCAATTGTCTCATCATGAATATCCGTATCTTCATAGTTTTCTTCGTGAAAAAGATCCAACAACAGATTCGTTGTATAAATACGTTCGCACTCCGGCGTCAATCCTGTGTCAATTCCATACTGTACTAATTTTTTAATATTTTCAAATAACATTTTTTTCTCTCCTGCTTATTTTAAAATTTTTGCTCCATCTCCGATGTCTACTACATAAAATTCCGCTTTGTGTCCCACTCTCTCCTCATACTGTGCTCCGACAGTCTCGATGAAATGATCCACTGCATCATTTTTCACAATACTTACTGTACATCCGCCGAATCCGCCTCCTGTGATACGTGATCCGATCACGCCCTCGATTGACCATGCGAGATCCACCAAAATATCAATCTCTTCACAAGATACCTCATAATCATCTCGAAGCGATACATGAGATGCATTCATCAGCTTTCCAAATGTCTCAATATCATCTGCTTTGAGCGCTTCTACCGCCTTGATCGTTCTTCGATTCTCATACACTGCATGCTTTGCTCTTTTCTGTCTGATCTCAGACTGGATTGCGTCTTTATTCGCCTCGAATTCCTCCTCTGTCAGATCACCAAGTGTCTGGATATCCAACACTTTCTGCAGTTCTTTTAAGGCAGTCTCACATTCATTTCTTCTGTCATTGTATGCAGAGTCCACAAGGCTGTGTTTTACTTTACTGTTTACAATTACAATTTTTGCATCTTCAAGCACAACCGGTGCATATTCATACTGCAGCGTATTGGTATCCAGGAAAATGGCATTGTCTTTCTTTCCCATCGCGCTTGCAAACTGATCCATAATTCCACAGTTGCAGCCATTAAAGTTATTTTCTGAATACTGCCCAATCTGCGCGATCTCAACCATCGTCAAGTCGTCAAATGCAAACATATCCTTCAAAAGCACTCCTGTCAGAACTTCCAACGATGCAGATGAAGAAAGCCCTGAGCCGTTCGGAATATTTCCGTAAATCAGAATATCAAGTCCGTTTGTAAGCTTATATCCACGTTTTTCAAATGTCCACATAACTCCTTTCGGATAATTCGTCCATCCTGCTGCCTCTGACGGAACCAGATCATTCAGGCTTGACTCGATCACACCGAGAGATTCAAAATTCGCAGAGTACAGTCGCAGCCTGTCATCTTCTCTCTTTCTTGCAATCGCATATGTACCTAATGTCAACGCACACGGAAACACATGCCCTCCGTTGTAGTCTGTGTGTTCCCCGATCAGATTCACACGCCCCGGTGCAAAATACGCCCGGATATCCCCTTCTGGTCCAAATAATTGTTTGAATTGTTCTACCAGTCTCGCTTTCATTCTTCTTCTCCTTTTTTATTTTAATATTTTTGTTTTAAAACACCTTATTTGTTATTTATTATATCACATTTTCCTATACTGTAAAGCTTTAATAACTCAATTTTAGAACAATATCCTGTGGATAATCTCCAAAGCCGTCCCCAAATATATTAATTCCGCCTTTGTGTGCTGCATCCTCCTTAATTCCGATCTTCACCGAAATATAATCCTTGTCAGAAAGGTTGTATTTTTCCAGTCCGGCATCAGAAATCTTTTCACCGTCCAGAAAGCTTCCGTCCTTTTTTACACACCAATTCTTTAACATGCCATACTGGGTCTTATCCGATGACCACCATGCCGGATTCAGTTTCCCGCGTCTTCCGCCGAAATCGCTCGGACTTTCCCACGTGCCAACCTCAACGTCATTGATCCACAGTGTAATATCAGAAGGCCAGTCCATATTGTACTCATGGTCTTCCGAACATAGTTCTGCGGACACCTCCACTTTCCTGAGTGTTTTCTTTTTTAATGTCACATTTGGAAAACGGTATTCCAAATATCCATTTCCAAACCAAATGAGCTTTGCATTTACCCTTGCAGGATTATAAAATACCGAAGCCTCATCTTCCACATCAATGTACCCGTCCTGAGATACTATTCCGCAAGTCGGCTCCACATGGTAATCCACATAATTTCCGATCGGCATGTGGATCTCATCGATTTCTCCTTCTTCCTCCTGCTGTAAGTCAATAAAAATTCCATCTACTTTCTTTCTGCAGATTTTCATAGATCCTCTGACTGCTGCCCGAAGTTCTGTCTCAATCAGTCCAGCTTCCTCAAGAACCCGAACATGCAGCGCTGCCGAAGATGCCGGTATCTGTAAACATTCGGCAATTTCATTTACATTATAAGCTCTTTCTTCCAGTTCACTCAAAATCCGGAGTCTCAATTCCGATGACAATGCTTTTCCAATTAATGCAAGCTGTTCTTTTTGGCTCAAATTATACTTTTCCGTTCTATCCATCTTTCTTTCCTCTTTAATGCACTATATTTATTATTTTATACCAAAAATCTTGTTATATTTATTTTAACTTTTCTAGTGACCATCGTCAATTATAAATGTTATAATATCTCCAAGAACAAAAGACAGGTGATGCAAATGTACATTTTTATTGTAAATCCGCACGCTCGTTCCGGTCTCGGACATGTCGTGTGGGACGAATTAGAATCTATTTTAAAAAAGCAAAACATACCTTATAAAGCGTATTTTACAAAATATCAAAAACATGCGACCGAGATTGCCCGCAAAGCCACCTCCGATGATGCTCCTTCCACTTTGGTTGTACTCGGCGGAGATGGTACGATAAACGAAGTGGTAAACGGAATCCAAGATTATGAAAAGGTGATTCTGGGGTATATTCCAATTGGCTCAAGCAACGATTTTGCCAGAAGCCTGAATATCCCTTCTTCACCCAAAGAGGCTTTGGAGCTTATTCTCGCGGCACATGACACCTGCTCGATAAATATCGGACGATTGCAGTATCAAGACCGCTTGAAACATTTTGCCGTAAGTGCAGGTATTGGCTTTGACGCCGCTATCTGCCACGAGGCAGTCATTTCAAAATTGAAAGTTGCATTGAATAAGATCCACCTTGGGAAACTCACTTATGCCGGCATTTCCCTGCACCGTCTCTTTCTGACAACACCCCAGAAAATGACAGTAACATTGGATCATAAAGAAGAATTCTCTTTTCCATCTGCATATTTTGCCGCAGTTATGAACCACAAATACGAAGGCGGAGGGGTCAAATTCTGCCCCGATGCTCGCCCCGATGACAATCTGCTCGATGTAATTGTTGTTTCTGATCTTTCAAAATTAAAGATTCTCACCCTCCTTCCGACAGCATTTACCGGTTGGCATACGCATTTTAAAGGTGTCCATACCTATCAGTGCCGCCATGTGAGCATTCACGCAGAACGAGCATTGCCGGTTCACACAGACGGAGAACCTGTATTTTTGCAAAAAAGCATTTCCGCCTCATGCGATTCTAAAATGCTTCAGGTCATCGTGCCGCAAAGGAGGTAGTTATGTTTTTTATTGTATTACTATTTTTATTGTTATTCTTGTATTTGATCTTCATCTGTCCGAATCTCGCCAGACGTAAAATGATGGAACCATTTTTTCATACAGAATTCGCCCATCGCGGCCTGTTTTCAGATGCCCGTGCCATTCCTGAAAATTCCATGAGAGCTTTTCAGGAAGCAGTCAGGCAGCATGTCGGCATCGAACTTGACGTCCATCTGACAAAAGATGAAAAAGTAGTCGTTTTTCACGATGACACGCTCACAAGGATGTGCCAGATTGATGCCCTCATCGAAGAAACCTCTTATGAAGACTTGCAGAAATTTTACCTGAATCACACATCAGAAAAAATTCCGCTTCTCTCCGATGTGTTGTCGTACGTCAACGGTCGTGTGCCGCTTTTGATCGAATTAAAACTTCCTACAAAAAGCACCAGACTCTGTCATGAAGTACACAAGCTTTTGGAAACTTATCAGGGAGCTTATCTGATTCAGTCTTTTAACACAATCGGGATTTTCTGGTTTCGAAAAAATGCCCCGCATATTCTGCGTGGTCAGCTATCCTCGAACCTGACAAAGACACGAAAGAACGAGCCTTGGCTTGCCTGTTTTCTTGTCCGTTTTCTCCTTTTAAACGGTATTGCAAAACCCGATTTTATTTCTTATAAATTCAAAGACGCCTCTAACATCAGTCTCCGAATGATAAGAATTCTCTACCGCACACCGGTCGCAGTCTGGACACTTCGTACACCGGAATCATTTCTCCAGGCAAAACGGCAATACGATATGGTCATATTCGAAAAAAACTTTTAAAAATTCTAAAGATAGTATGAAGACTGTTGTTGCTCAATCTTTTTCATGCTATAATCATCTACATACTTTAATTCACTTTATGAAGGGATTTTGATAGCATGAAAAGCTTCCTACAAAAATATAGACATGCATGGGTTTTTCTTTACGGATTCATTTACCTTCCTTGGTTTTTTTATCTGGAAAAACATGTGACAACAGATTTCCATATTATCCATACCAGTCTCGATGAAAAGATACCATTTTTAGAGATATTCATCATTCCTTACGGACTATGGTTTGTATTCATCGCAGTGACTGTCGGATATTTCTTTTTCACAGATAAGACTGATTTTTATAAACTTTCAGCCTTTCTCTGTATTGGAATGACGATTTTTTTGATATTTTCAACTATTTATCCAAATGGGCAGATTTTGCGTCCGACAACATTTGAGCACGACAATATTTTTGTCGATTTAGTAAAGCAGTTATACCGTGCTGATACACCGACGAATATTTTCCCAAGCCTGCACGTGTATAATTCCATCGGTGCCTGCATTGCAATTATGCATAGCCAGAGATTAAAAGAATATCGATGGATTCAATACGCCTCGCTTGTACTTGGCGGACTCATCATCTTATCTACCATGTTTTTAAAGCAACACTCTGTGATCGACGTGATAGGCGCCGGTGCAATGGCTGTAATCTGTTATCAGCTCGTATATGTGGCTGCATTCAAAAAACAGCCGGCCATATCCAGACAAACAATTTAGGACCAGCAGATTGCTGGTCCTATTCTTATTCCTCATATTTTTCCTGTCCAAGTTTGATATCCACAAAATCGGTATAATATTCAAATGCTGCCGGAATTGGATACTCTCTTTGCACTTCCTCCGGATGGATGAACAACATTTTCTCTGTACAAGATTTTTCCAACTCATCTACTCGAATGGCAAACCCGGTCATATGCCATTCCACATGGCTGAAAATATGTTTTGCCACTCCCAGTTCTTTTATTCTCAGCGGCTGCAGTCCAATTTTCTTACTGTATTCCAGCGCTTCATCTGCACTTAATTCTCCCTCAATATTCGGAAGTTCATACAATCCTGCCAAAAGGCCTTTTGCCGGACGTTTCCGAATTGCTACATTCTCGCCATCCTGAAAAATAAATACTGTCCTCTTTTCAATCTTTCTCGCTTTTGCTTTTGTCTTCACCGGGAGCTCTGACTCAATTCCTTTTTCCCTCGCTTTGCAGAGCTGCCTCAACGGGCACAGCAGACATTTCGGCTCCCCATTCGGCACGCAGACAATTGCACCAAGTTCAATCAGGCCCTGATTAAAATCACTCGCCGCATTTTTCGGAATGATACGTTCTAGCTGCTCTTCTATCCTTGTTCGCACGCTCGCTTTCATAATGTCATCATAGCTTGCCGTGATCCTCGAAACCACACGAAGTACATTGCCATCGACCGCCGGTTTTGGAATCCCAAATGCAAATGAGCTGATCGCCCCTGCCGTATAGTTTCCGATTCCTGTAAGACTTTTTATCTCCTCGTAGGTCTTGGGAAATTCTCCATTAAAATCTTCCATGATCTGCTTTGCCGCTTTCTGCATGTTCCGCACACGGTTGTAATATCCAAGACCTTCCCACAACTTCAAGATCTGGTCTTCCTCCGCCTCCGCCAAATCCTTTACTGTCGGAAGCGCATTTAAAAATCGGGCGTAAAACGGCTTCACCGCCTCCACTCTTGTCTGCTGCAGCATAATCTCTGACACCCACACACGATAGGCGCTGATCTGTTCTCTCCACGGAAGTTCTCTTTTATTCTCCCGGTACCATGTGACCAGAGGATCTGCGATTTTCTTTAGATTCTCATCCTCCAAAAGAACAGGCACTTCCTTTCCAATCTCAATGCTGTCTTTTCCAACTTTACAGTCATATGCAAGTACATGCACCCCCTGCTCCTTCGCTCGTTTTAACGCTTCGCCAAATGCCGGCTGCGTTTCCATATTCGGAGTAAAATACCGCACGCCTTTCATCTGGATCACAAAAAAGATATACGCTTCATATCCTTCTTTTGTCGCCTCACAAAGCTCTTCGATGTGCTTTATCCCCCGCTCAGTCGGTGCGTCTGGAAATTTCACAATTCCATTTTCCTCCAGCGTGACTCCTTTTACTTCTACAAAGATTTTTCTATCTCCCTCTTCCACATAAAGGTCAAATCTGGATTTCCTGTACGTCTTTTCCGGTCTGATCATTGTCGCATCCGGAAACAAATTCCCTTGCTTAATCCATTCCTCCACTACTTTGTTCGGTATCTGGGAATCCATATTGATCATACGTTTCCCTTTTTTTACACCGATCAGATCCCACTGGGTCTTTCTGTCCGGATTTTCTGCCCGCTGCACATACACCGATGCATTCGGTGTCAAAAGTTCAGCACAACGCCCTGTATTTTTCACGTGCACGGTCTCTTTCTTACCCGCAATTTCTACATACGCAATAAAACGATTGGGACGTTCAATGAACCTCCCAATCTCAATTCTTTCATATTTCATTTAACTTAAAACCTCTTCCCAGGAAACCTCTTTAAATCCCGGAACAGCAAACTCTTCACCTACTAAAAGCGGACGTTTCACAAGCATTCCATCTGTCGCAAGAAGTGCATATTGCTCTTCTTCCGTCATATTCGGAAGTTTATCTTTCAGCCCGAGTTCTTTATACTTCATACCGCTTGTGTTGAAAAAACGCTTCAGTGGAAGACCGCTTTTTTCATGCCACGCCTTTAATTCTTCCGCAGTAGGATTTGCCTCCACGATATGTCTGTCCTCAAAGGCAATGCCCTTTTCTTCCAGCCACTTCTTCGCCTTTTTACAAGTCGTACATTTTGGATATTCTACAAATAAAATACTCATCACGTTCTCCCTCGCTTTCTTACAATACTTTTGACAAAAATTCTTTCAGACGCGGATCTTGTGGATTTTCAAAGAATTCTTTCGGCGTGTTGCTTTCTTTTACTTTTCCCTCATCAATGAACAGTACACGCGTTGCAACCTCTTTTGCAAATCCCATCTCATGCGTCACGACTACCATCGTCATTCCCTCATCTGCCAGTTCTTTCATCAGTTCCAGAACCTCTCCTACCATCTCCGGGTCAAGCGCAGACGTCGGCTCATCGAACAGCATCACATCCGGATTCATCGCCAGAGCTCTTGCAATTGCAATACGCTGTTTCTGACCACCTGACAACTGTCTCGGATATGCATTCTCTTTGTCAGGTAGTCCCACACGCTGCAACAATTCTTTTGCTTTCTTCTCCGCCTCTGCCTTTGTCATCACACCAAGCTTCACCGGTGCAAGCATGATATTCTCCTTTATCGATAAATGCGGAAACAGATTGAACTGCTGGAATACCATGCCCATCTTCTGTCTCAGTTTGTTGATATCACAATCTTTGCTTGTGATGTTATTCCCCTCAAACCACACTTCTCCGCCTGTCGGTTCTTCCAGAAGGTTGAGGCATCGCAAAAATGTAGATTTCCCGGAACCAGACGGTCCGATCACTACTACTTTTTCTCCCTTTTCAATATGCTCGTCAATTCCACAAAGCACCTTGTTTCCATGAAATGATTTTTGTAAATTCTTAGTGACGATCACCTTGTGACAACCTCCTTTCCAATAAACTCTGCAATTTTGTAAGTCCTAACACGATCACAAGATAGCAGCCTGCTGCTACAAACAACGGCGGCAATACAATGAAGTCTGTAGAACCAATGTACTGCGCTGCTTTTGTTAAATCTGTCACCGCAATTACTCCTGCCACAGAAGTCTCTTTGATCAATACGATAAACTCGTTTCCAAGCGCCGGCAGAATATTTTTCACTGCCTGTGGGACAATGATATAGCGCATCGTCTGTATATAGTTGAAGCCAAGTGAACGACCCGCCTCCATCTGCCCTCTGTCAATGGATTCAATTCCCGCTCTGATAATCTCAGCCACATACGCACCCGAGTTGATACCAAAACAGATTGCACCGACAAAAATTTCATTCGTGTCTCTTGCCGTAAACACCATATTGTACATGATCAAAAGCTGTACCATAACCGGTGTTCCTCGAATCACTGTCGTGTACACATTACAGAACCACTTCAAAATTCTGACAAAAACATTTTTGGAAACCGTTACTTTCACCACCGCAATAAACAGACCAATCGCCACACCGATCAGGATTGCAAATATGGAAATTAAAATAGTAACCTTTAGACCATCCAAATAAACCAAATACCGCTGGTCATAAATTACCGCATGATGAAACCCTTCTATAAACCTTTGTATGAAGTCCATCTTTTCTCCTCTCTTTCTTTTGTAATTGCATCAAAGAATCAGCAGACTATACAAAATCTGCTGATTCTAAAATTACTTATCTTCTATTTTACACTATTTTATTACTTTTGTGTATGGTTTGCTGTAAATTCTTCAATTTTTCCATCCTCAATCAACTGATCAATTACTTTGTTGATTTTATCCAGTAATTCCTGATTTCCTTTTTTCACTGCAATTGCATATTTATCTTCAAACAGCACACCATCTAAAATTTTCAATGTTCCATTAGAAGCTACTAATTGTTCTGCCGGATATTGGTCCATTACGATACAATCTACTTTGTTGTTTTTCAAATCTTCTGCAGCCTGAGCAAATTTTGTATAACGTTTTACTTCTTTCGGCTTGCAGTTTTCTTCATTTGATACCCAGATATCTGCGATATTCCCCTGCTGTACCGCAACTACTTTTCCGTCAAGATCTGATCCTGAAAGTTCTGCTCCTGCCGGAGTCACTGCCGGGCTTTCACCGTTTACAACGATTACCTCTGTTGAATTTACATATTCATGAGAGAAGTCCATTGTTTTCAAACGGTCTTCATCGATAGACACACCTGCTGCAACAAAATCTACCTTTCCGCTTGCAACCGCTGCCAAAGCACCGTCAAAATCCATGTTCTTGATCTCCAGCTCTTTTCCCATATCATCCGCAATCGCTTTTGCGATATCCATATCAATTCCGACAACTTCATTGCCTTTCATGTACTCGTATGGTGCAAAACCAGCCTCTGTTCCGACAATAATCTTGTCATCCTTAGCTTCCTTTTCTGTTTTATTACTTCCACACGCTGCCATAGATACCACACATGTTGCCACCAATAATGCACTTAATAATTTCTTCTTCATAATCCAATCTCTCCCTTTCGCAATTTATTCTGCATAAAAATTCAACTCTGTGTTATATTCTATCACATTTTTCAAAAAAAGCAAGTGGCTATTTATACATTTTTCTTGCATAAATAGCCACCCATTTGTATATTATTTTAAAAATCCGCTTGCCGCAAAGTACCCAAGCACGATCACACCCAGGATGATACGGTAATAACCAAATACTTTGAAATCATTTTTCTTGATATATCCCATCAAAAATTTGATTGCAATGATCGATACAACAAACGCCACCAGACATCCTACGATCAGCATAGCTGCTTCCATCCCTGTGAAACCGCCGCCAACTTTGATAAACTTCAACAATTTAATTCCACTCGCACCGAACATAACCGGAATTGCAAGGAAGAATGTAAATTCTGCCGCCACATATCTGGAAGTACCAAGCAACAATGCACCGATGATCGTCGCACCGGAACGTGACGTTCCCGGCACAAGCGAAAGAACCTGAAATACTCCGATAAGCAATGCTGTCTGATAAGAAAGCTGGTGCAGTTTTGTCACCTGCGGTGTCTTATCTTTATTCCAATTTTCTATCACAATAAATAAAATACCATACAATATCAGTGTAATGGATACTACTACATAATTATGCAAATGCGCCTCCATCCAGTCATCCAACAGGATTCCAAGAACAGCCGCCGGTAAACATGCAACAATCACCTTCATCCACAACTGAATCGTATACACTTTCTGTTTTCTTGATTTCTTTGGTGAAAACGGGTTCAGTTTATGAAAATACAAAACTACAACCGCTAAAATCGCCCCAAGCTGTATCACCACATTAAACATCTCTTTGAATGCGCTGCTCGCCCCAAGCTTAATAAACTCATCTACCAGAATCAAATGTCCTGTACTGCTGATTGGCAGCCACTCCGTGATACCTTCCACGATTCCAAGTATAATTACTTTTAACATATCTAACATTCTTCTATTCCTCCTCTAGTCCAGCACAAACCTCTCAATTGCCTTTGCCACTCCATCTTCATCATTCGAAACGGTCACAAAATCTGCTGCCGTCTTGACAGGATCAGAACCATTTGCCATGGCAACAGCAAACCCAACTTCTTTTAACATCTCCACATCATTGCCGCCATCACCGCACGCCATAATCTCCTCTCTTGAAATTCCAACAGATTTCCCTAGCTGCAAAAGACCAAGTCCTTTGTTTGTTCCTTCTTTATTAATCTCCAGATTATTATCCATTGCTGCTGTGACAACGATGCCAGAAAGGGTATTCAGTTCTTCCAGTGCTTCCTCTTTATCTTTCTGATTTCTAAAAATTCCCTGTAGCTTATCTACCTCACACTTCATCGTCTGTAATTTTTCTTTTACATCTTTTACCGGAATTCTTGTACTTTGTAAATATTCTGCCATATGAGGATCTTCAAAATATGCATATACATTCTTCAGACCATCTTCATTCATGTAGCCGACTCCGTCAACAAAAAACTCGTGAATTGCATGATGCTTTCTCAAAATATCTATAACTTTTTCGGCACTCTCCACTGAAAGCAAATTTTCATAAACCACCTTCTGCTTCTGCATATCCAATATTCTTGCACCGTTTGCCGTAAGCGCATATCTTATTCCCGGAAAGTGTTTCAGCTCATCAGGCACTCCCGAAAATGGACGTCCGGTAGCCACAACTATAGCCACTTCCTGCTCAATCGCCTTTTTTAGCACATCTCTTGTATAGGCGGTCAGCTGTTTTTCACTGTTCAGCAATGTCCCATCCAGATCCAACCCAATCATCCTGATTGTTCTACTCATACACGGTCAGTTCCTTTCCTTCTTTTGTAAAACGCAGTAATTTCGTGCTTACCTTGTCAAATGAACGTTCAAACGATTGTATTCCATAAGCTTTCATCTCTTCAATCTGCTTTTGATTGCCTGCAGGAACAAATAGAACCATATCTTTCGTCGGCACCATAATAACAATATCATCATCAAGCTTTTCACTGCACATAGACCAAATATGCTTAAAACAAAGTGAACTCGCCTCATGATAACCGTCAGCGATAATACTAAAGCCACCATATAATGTGTGTCCAATTACAAATTTTACATTCCTTGCAAGATTCTCGCACGCTGTATGGTAAAGCAGTTCCATGTCCGTATCCGGCGGAAGCATATTGTCCTTTAATATTTCATATGTATCTTTGTCTCTTTCAATTACAAATATCACCATCAAATCCCCTGCAAAAGAGACTATCGGAGTATCTTTATCAGAAATATACTTTCCATTCAGTGCCTTATGATCTACAAGAGATTCTTTCACCCACGGATAAATCTTATCCTTGATATTCTCATAAAGATAATGCTCCTCTTCGTATTTCATCATATTCTACTGCCCTCTTTTCTTCTGCTATTTGATTCTATTCTAACAAAATTTGATTAATAACGCAATTTATAGTATAATATTTTAATAACTATTTATTCAGGAAAGGAATTACTTATGAAAAACAAAAAGTTAAAAATGCTGATACGTACCTGTTCCATTTTAACTTCCATCGCAGTGTTCACAGTTTTTGCTACTTCTTCATATGCTGAAGATTCTGTTGAATCACTTGAGGGCACAACATCAAACTTACAGAATGAATTATCCGATTTAAATAGTGAACTCGACGCCTTGAGTGGAGAACTGGATACCATTATGAAAAAGATGGATACCACCACAACAGAAATCGAGCAAGTGAAAGCGGATCTTGCTGTTGCAAAAGGCGAGGAATCAGCTCAGTATCAATCTATGAAACTGAGAATCAAACATATATATGAAAGTGGCAATACCTCTTATTTAGAGATACTGTTTTCTTCTGCGAGCATGACTGAATTTTTAAATAAAGCTGAATTTATCAGCGCTGTAAGCGAGTACGACCGCAATCGTCTGAAAGAACTGGTCGACGCACAGAATGCCGTTGCCGAAAAAGAAAAACAGCTTCAAACTGAGCAATCTCAACTGACGAAACTTCAGGATGAGCTCAATCAAAAGCAAGCGGATCTTACCGCAAAAATTTCTTCCACATCAGGCGAATTAGAGCAATATTCTGCAAAACTCGCCGAGGCAAAAGAGCGTGCAAAAGCGGCACAGGAGGCTCTCGACAAAGAAGTGACACCGGTTGAACCGGAGACACCGTCTGTTACTCCTCCTTCTGATAACGATAACTCTGATTCTTCTCAGAATCAGACTCCCGATGTCAGCGCCAGTGAATTAGAGATTTTTGCCGCATTGATTGAATGTGAGGCTGGAAGTACTGACTATGACGGAATGCTTGCCGTAGCTTCCGTTGTCATGAACAGAGTCAACCATAGATATTATCCGGATACCATTACCGGAGTAATTTATCAAAGTGGACAATTTTCTCCGGTTGCTTCCGGAAAGCTTGATAAAGTTTTAAAAAGAGGAATCAAATCTTCCTGTCTGGAAGTTGCAAAAGATGCAATTGCCGGGAAAAACAACGTAGGTGACTGTCTCAATTTCCGGGCGGCAAGTTCCGGACATAGCGGAATTGTAATTGGCGGAAATGTATTCTTCTAATGCAAATACTATTCATCACAGAAACGGAGGTATCTTAACATGGGATTCTTAGTTTGTGTCATTGCGGTAAGCATCATTGCCGCAATTGTTGCAGCTGTCGTCGCTGCTTCCACCGGTGCCTTAATCGGTGCGCAAGAAATAGACGACGAAGAATAAAAATGACTGCGGTTTTAAAGAAACCGCAGTCATTTTTATATATTCTTATTGATAATCAAATACATCAATCCATTTCATCAAGAAATCTTTTTCCATCTCATTATTCTTTGTCAGCTGTGCTGCCGCCACGATCGGAAGCCACTGTTCTACATACTGTCTTGCCGTATCACTCTTCTTGCAGAACAATTTCAAGTATAAATCAGCTGTCTCCTGATTGTCCAGCGCAAACAGCAGATAGGTCTTCGCTGCATCTGCACTTGCATTTCCCTGTGTCGCATGTGCCCAGTCAACGATTGTCATCTTTCCATTCTTTCCAACAATAACGTTACTTGGATTGAAATCTCCGTGACATACTTTATCATGTTTTGGCATGCTCTCCAAACGTGTCAGAAGCTCATACCTTGCTGTCGCATCCAAATCTTTCAAACTATTAATCTGTCTTGCCAATTTGTCTTTCAGTTTATTCAATCTAGGTGCTCTCTTGCTATGCATCTGCAATTGAAGATCTACAAAGTCTTCCATATACTTCTCTATATTGGCTGGATCTGTCTTCATCATCTCTCCAAGTGTCTTTCCGTCTTTGTATTCAATAACAACCGCCCATTTTCCATCAATCTCTGTTACACTTTTTACCTTAGGAATGTCAAGACCGGCTTCTTCTACTCTTGCCGTATTCAACGCTTCGTTAAACACATCTGCTTTTGAATGCGTTTTCTCAAATACTTTTACAATACCTTCGTCACATTTGTACACTTCTTTATATGCACGTTTCACGATTAAGTTGCTTTGTTCTAATTTCATATGTCCTTACCTCCTATAAGTATTACACCTTTTCTTATTTGATAAGTTTATTATACACCTTATTTGCAATTTTGCAATAGATTTTTGAATATTTTTTAACAAAGTTTTTCGCTGTATTTTTATTGTCTTTTTCTTAACAAACTTTAAAAAGGGACAGGGATAATGTCAATTGGGGACGTAGTAAAATTCAATTTTACTACGTCCCCAATTTAATAATTATTTTCCGTAATATACTTTTAAGTACATTTCTTTGATTTCTTTCATCAGTGGATATCTTGGGTTAGCACCTGTACACTGATCATCAAATGCCTGTTCAACCATATCATCTAATGTATCTAAGAAGTATTTCTCATCTACACCATAATCTTTGATTGTTTTCTTAATTCCTACTCTATCTTTTAATTCTTCGATTTTTACTAAGAATTTTTCAAATGTATCTTTGTCATCTTTTCCAACAACACCACAGAATCTAGCACATTCAGCATATCTTTCTAATGCGTGTGGATACTGATATTGTGAGAATGTTCCCATCTTAGTAGGTACATCTGTTGCATTAAATTTCATAATTTCTGTGATTAACAATGCGTTGGCAACACCGTGTGGTAAGTGATGGAATGCACCTAATTTATGTGCCATTGAGTGGCATACTCCAAGGAATGCATTTGCGAATGCCATACCAGCCATGCAAGAAGCATCTGCCATTTTTTCTCTTGCTTTTGGATCATTTGCTCCGTTTTCATAAGCTGATGGAAGGTATTCAAAAATGTTCTTCATTGCTTTTAATGCAAGACCATCTGTATAATCTGTAGCCATGATTGATGCATATGCCTCTAAAGCATGTGTTAAAGCATCGATACCAGAAGCACTTGTCAGTCCTTTTGGCTGGCTCATCATATTGTCAGCGTCGATGATCGCCATCTTAGGAAGTAATTCATAATCTGCTAACGGATATTTTACTCCTGTTTTTTCATCTGTGATAACTGCGAATGGTGTTACCTCAGAACCTGTTCCTGAAGATGTAGGGATTGCTACAAAGTAAGCTTTCTCTCCCATCTTAGGGAATGTATATACTCTCTTACGGATATCCATGAAACGCATTGCCATATCCATGAAGTCTGCTTCTGGATGTTCGTACATTACCCACATGATCTTTCCGGCATCCATTGCTGAACCACCACCAAGAGCGATGATTACGTCTGGACCGAATGCTCTCATTGCCTCAGCACCTGCTTTTGCACATTCAAGTGTTGGGTCTGGAGCTACTTCGTAGAAGCATGTGTGCTGGATTCCCATCTCATCTAATTTTTCTTCGATACCTTTTACGTATCCATTGTGATATAAGAAGCTGTCAGTTACGATAAATGCTTTCTTTTTACCCATTACTGTTCCTAATTCATCAAGTGCAACAGGCATACATCCTTTTTTGAAGTAAACTATTTCAGGTGCTCTAAACCAAAGCATATTCTCTCTCCTCTCAGCAACTGTTTTGATATTGATTAAGTGTTTTACACCAACGTTTTCAGATACAGAGTTTCCACCCCATGATCCACATCCCAATGTAAGAGATGGTGCTAATTTGAAGTTGTAAAGATCACCGATTCCACCGTGAGAAGAAGGTGTGTTTACTAAGATACGGCATGTTTTCATTGCTGCTGCATGTTTTGCAAGCTTCTCTGTCTCTGACGGATGAACATAGATAGAAGATGTATGTCCGTATCCACCGTCAGCTACAAGCTGCTCTGCTTTTGCAATTGCTTCATCAAATGTTTTTGCTTTGTACATAGCAAGTACCGGAGATAATTTTTCATGAGCAAATTCTTCAGAAATATCAACAGATTCCACTTCCCCGATTAGAATCTTTGTCTCTTCCGGTACTTTTACTCCTGCCAGCGCTGCGATTGTATGTGCTGACTGACCTACGATTTTAGCGTTTAATGCACCGTTGATGATGATTGTCTTACGAACTTTTTCAATCTCATCTTTTTTCAGGAAATAGCATCCTCTGAGTGCAAATTCATCTTTTACTTCTTTATAAACTTTTTCCAAAACAGTTACAGACTGTTCTGAAGCACAAATCATACCATTGTCAAATGTTTTTGAGTGGATAATTGAGTTAACTGCCATTTTAACATCAGCTGTGTCATCGATGATAACCGGTGTGTTACCTGCACCAACACCAAGCGCCGGTTTTCCTGAAGAGTAAGCTGCTTTAACCATTCCAGGACCACCTGTTGCAAGAATGATGTCTGCGCTCTTCATTACTTCGTTTGTAAGCTCTAATGAAGGTACGTCGATCCATCCGATGATTCCTTCTGGTGCTCCAGCTTTTACTGCTGCTTCCAATACAACTTTTGCTGCTGCAATTGTCGCATTTTTTGCACGTGGATGTGGGCTGATGATGATTGCATTTCTTGTCTTTAATGCGATCAATGTCTTAAAGATTGCTGTCGAAGTTGGGTTTGTTGTAGGAATAACTGCTGCGATCAAACCGATTGGCTCTGCAATCTTCTTAATTCCATAAGCTTTATCTTCTTCAATAACTCCACATGTTTTTGTATCTTTATATGCATTGTAAATATATTCTGCTGCGTAATGATTCTTGATTACTTTATCTTCAACGATACCCATACCAGTCTCTTCTACTGCCATTTTTGCCAATGGGATACGCTGTGTATTTGCTGCTACTGCTGCTTCAAAAAAGATCTTATCTACTTGTTCCTGTGTAAATGTAGCAAATACTTTCTGTGCTTCTCTCATTGCTTCCATTTTTGCTACAAGAGCTTCTACGTTATCAATAATTCCTGGTACGTTCGTTTCCTTCTTTGACATATCAATATCCTCCGTAAGTGTTGTATTTCTTTACTACGAGGCTTAGTATACTACCTCGTTAAATATTTGTCAATATATTATCTTCTTTTTTCTCATTTACGACTTTTTATACAATGAATTTTCCATTTTTTTCATTTCATTATGCAATGTACACAGTACAGAAATAAGTTTTTTCTGGTTTTCGACTTGCAAATCCTTGTTTTTCAACCTTTTCTCACATTTTAACTATTTACGACTCTCTTTGTGAATATCTGCTTACGTTCTTCCCAAAGCACATTATCGTTAATATAATAACAATCAATTCTGTTTTTACAGTTTCAACTTCGCGAATGCATCTGCAAATGCAGTATTCACCGGCTCTTCTTTTTGCTGTCTCAAATACCTCTGTACATCCTTTTTACTCACGCCTGCACCTTCTTTTTCCCGTCTCGCCTTAAATGCTGACATCTTTTCTTTATGACCGCAAGTATTACATACAAATTGTTCTTCATCGCCTTTTTTGATGATCTCCATCTTCTTATGACATTGCGGGCATCTTGCATTGGAAATCCTTGCAACCACCTCTTTATGTCCGCACTCTCTGTCCTGACATACAAGCATCCTTGCATTCTTCCCGTTTACCGCGAGCATCGCTTTCCCACAATCCGGACACTTTTTATTTGTCATGTTATCATGTCGGAATGTTCCGGTTCCACCTTTGATCTCGTCGACGATCTCCACCGTATATCCTTTGATCTCCTGAAGGAAGGTTTCTTTTCTTAGTTTCCCTTTTGCAATATTGGAAAGCTTCATTTCCCAGTCTGCTGTTAATTCCGGTTTCCGCAAATCTTCCGGCACAAGTTCCAAAAGCTGTTTCCCCTTCGATGTAATGTAAATCTCTTTTCCGCGCAATTCCATCAGATAAGAATGGAATAGCTTGTCGATAATGTCCGCTCTTGTAGCAACTGTTCCAAGCCCTCCGGTCTCGCCTAATGTTTTGACCGCCTGTTTATCGCGGGATTCCATATACTTCACCGGATTTTCCATGGCAGACAATAATGTCGCCTCATTAAATCTTGCCGGCGGCTTTGTCTTTCCACTGGTCATCTGCACCTGTTGTACGGGAAGTGCTGCCCCTTTGTTCACTTCCGGAAGTGACTGTTCTGACAACTGTTCTTCCACATCTGTCTCATCTCCGTCTCCCAGTTCATAGACTTCTTTCCAGCCCGCATGTTTTACGATTTTTCCTCTCGCAGCAAATCGTTCTCCTGCCGCTTTCCCAAGCAATGTCGTCTGCTCATACTCAAACGGCGGATAGAGAACACTCAAAAATCTGCGGACAACGAGATCATAAATTTTTCGCTCCTCGTTTGTCATATGCTCCAACTGCACAAACTGCTCGGTCGGGATGATTGCATGGTGATCGCTTACTTTCTTGTCATCCACAAATGATTTGTTGACCTTGATCGGCTTCATAATCAGGCTTCCCGCAAGCTTTTTATATGGACCTACACTTACTGCTCGCAGTCTGTCTTTCAAAGTGTCAACCACATCATTTCCGATATATTTGGAATCTGTTCTCGGATAGGTCAATACTTTATGGTTCTCATACAGGCGCTGCATGATGTTCAATGTCTCTTTTGCCGAGAAGCCAAATCGCCTGTTGGCATCTCTCTGTAATTCTGTCAGGTCATATAACCCTGGCGCAAATGATTTCTTCGCAGATTTTTCCACCCGTTCCACGACCATAGTTTCACCATTCAAATCTTCTGCCAGCTTTTCTATTCGTTCTTTTGAAAATGAGCGGTAGCTTCCCGACTTTTGATCCTGCCATGTCCACTTGATTTTTCCTGCCTGCACAGTCACACCATAGTACTCTTTCGACTGGAATGTACGAATCTCTTCCTCCCGCTTTGCAATCATCGCAAGTGTCGGTGTCTGTACACGCCCACAAGACAGCTGCGCGTTGTATTTGCACGTTAACGCTCTTGTTGCATTGATTCCTACAAGCCAGTCCGCCTCTGCTCTTGAGACTGCAGCCGCGTACAAGTCATCGTACTTTCTTCCATCCACAAGCTTTGCAAATCCATCTCGGATTGCCTTATCTGTCACGGAAGAGATCCAAAGTCTTTTGATTGGCTTGTGGCAATTTGCTTTTTCCAGAATCCATCTTGCCACAAGTTCTCCTTCACGTCCGGCATCTGTGGCGATGATGATATTCCCTACATCTTTTCGAAACATCTGTGTCTTCACCGCATTGTACTGTTTTGCCGTTTTCTTAATGACAACCAGTTCCATCTTCTTAGGCATCATCGGAAGCACCTGCATGTTCCACTCCTTGAATTTTTTATCATACCCTTCCGGATCCGCAAGTGTTACAAGATGTCCTAATGCCCATGTAACGATATATTGATTTCCTTCGATTGCTCCGGAAATATTTTTATTACACTTCAGTACTCTGGCAATGTCTCTTGCCACAGACGGTTTCTCTGCAATTACTAATGATTTCATGTCTTATTTTCCCATCCTAATTTTATTTTCTAATCAAAGAAGCAGCCTCTTCATAATCTTCTTTTTTTACATACACTACATATTCATACATAAGTTCCTGTTTTTCTCCGCATGTCCCAGTTACCGCACGCGTTCTTCCACCCAAAGCCGAACCACTACTTCGATTCACGGTCTTCACTTCATACGGCATATGGTTTTTGGCAAGAATATCCCTGACTTCCGCCTGTTTTTCCATACTTGCTGTGACAATCAATTCTTTTCTGTTAAAAATCGTAATCATGGTTTTCCTCCTTTGCACTGCCTTTGTATTCTCAACAAGTTCTTCCGAACTTCCTGAAACATATTATCCTCCGGATTTACCTGCAAAATGTAATTCACCTTTCCCATCAGATGCTGAAGGTACCGTTCTTCTCCTTTTTGCAGCCACATTTGCGCCCCAGTTCTCTGTAAATGCTCCTGTACTCCATATTTTCCACAGTAATAGACAGCCTGTCTGACATCTCTCCGATATGTTTTAGACACCTGCGCTTTTTCATTGACAACGATTCCGGTCACAGATTGTCTGTTATATTGTTTCAGCACTTTCGTCTTTTTCAAATTCAATTCAAATCCAAGTACCTGAAGGTAACTTCTTACTTTTTGTTTTACTTCCCGCACATCAAATTTCCCGGAAAACGTCATGTCATCACAATATCTTGTATAACAAATTTCCCGCTCTTCACACCATTTTCCCATATATTGGTCAAAGGAAAACATCACCAGATTTGATATCATCGGTGATGTCGGCGCTCCTTGCGGAAGATAGTCCCTGTAACAGCAAAGTTGGGTCAGCAGTGTACGCACTGCCGGCGGATAGTATTCTCCCGAAAAAACACACTGGTACACCATAATATATGTAATATTTTCAAAAAAATCTTTGATATCCAACTCCAAAATTGTTTCTGCACCGACATGTGCAAACGCATTGTCACGAATCCGTCTCCCCGGACAATAAGCTTTTGCGTACTTTGAAACTTTCTCTTCACTTAATATTGTTCGCAGAATATTTTTCTGCATCGTATGCAAAATATAATCCGGAACAAGCAGTTTGCGCCTGCCACCTTTCTTTTTCGGAATAAAAACTTCACGATAGTGTTCTTCTATGTGATTACTGACCGCATAGATACATTGCAACGTTTTTTCTTTCGGAACATTTGCCCTTTCCAGTAAGTTCAAAGAAAGAATTGCCTCTTTGTCTTCCTCTTTCGAGCGATGCTGCCATAATCTTTGATTATCCATAATCTATCCTTTTCTCTCTAAAAGTAATCTGTCAATATCGTCAAAAGCATTTTGAAGATGTTCGATATGGTAAATTTCATACATTTCATAAATATAATCTGTTACCCCCAATTCATCCCATTCAGCAATTATCTTCTGTGCATCTGTTCCTTTTTGCTCTGCATACCGTTCAAGCAGATAAATAAAAAATTTTAGCTCTTTGCTCAATTCTATTCTCTCCTTAAATATATAGAATTTCTTGGATTTCCTGTAATTTTCTCATTCTCCCACATTTCAAATATTGCACTTGCTCCAAACTCCCACATCTCCAATTCTGAATCTGTCATCATAGTGTATGTTTCTGACTGTAGATACTCTCGCAACGCTTTCATTTGTTCTAAATTATATTTTTCAGAAATCATTTTTACTACTTCTTCATCATAATAATCTAATATTTCTGCTGACGTTTTTCTCATATTTTTATCACCTCAATCAACTTCAAGATAGACACAGCTTCTTCTGTTTTAAAAACATATTGATCTTTCAATTTCTGTGGCATCAGCCTTTTAATTGCTTCATCTTCATTATAAGCACCTTTCAAATAGAGATTTAACACAGGCATTGTATTATCATTTGCCACGGGTCCTACAACAATATCTCTACGATCATTAAAATTCATACTTTTTCTATTTGAGCTGACATATCTCAACCATTCTACATTCGGACCATCAAATCTCAATATATTTAACTGATTTAATTTTTCTTCATCCACTTTAAACACTGATACAATCGGACTCCCCTCTCCTCTTCGTTTCACGGTTAAAATTGACCATTTTTTTGCTTGTTCAAAATCCGAAGTAAGATAAAATCCATTTCCAAAGTCTAACGCCCTTGCAGCAGGAAATAATTTCGGTTTCTCTATCCCCTGATTGCTTCCATGATATAATCTCAAATTCATACCTCCCGCATATTACTCTAAATAAAAAAAGCAGGAACAATACAATAAAGTGATTCCGTAAGATGCGTAGATGTACTCGGACCGCAAGGTCCATGCACACGAAGTGTGCAGAAGTACCTCGAAGCAGCTTATCGTTTCATCGTTTCATCTCCTGTACCGGGCAGCGACTCGCTCCCCTGCCAAAACATCTGTCTTGGATATGCTATCGTTCCTGCTGTTATTCAATTATAATACTATTTCTTCTCTTCCGCAAGATATGCCGCACCAAGTGCCCCCGCAAATCTTCCAAATTCTTCCGGCATCATATGTTTTCCCAATCTTTCTGACAAACGTGCCGTAAAGTAAGTGCTGTGGCTTAAGCCCCCTGTCAACAACGGATTCAATCACACCGGCCGCAATATCCTCTTTTGCCCGTCCTTCTCCGATATAACTGATCACTTCTGATTCCGCAAACACGGTGCACAAAGAACTAATAGGGATACTCTTTGTTTGTCGTCTCCTTACTCCTACATAGTTCATACTCTTCCCTCCTCAAGCATACTTTCTATTCATATCGAATCTCTGCCAGTATCAGACCATGTGGAGGTGCCGTCACTCCGGCAGCCTTTCGGTCTTTCGCCTCTAAAATCTCTTTCACCTTTTCCGGCTCATAAAATCCACGTCCGACACGGATCAGTGTTCCCACGATAATACGAACCATGTTGTAGAGAAAACCATTTCCGCTGATTCGGATCGTAATCTCCTCTCCATCTTTCAAAATCTCAAGCTCAGTAACTGTCCGCACCGTGTCTTCCACATCTGTCCGCACATTGCAGAAACTGACAAAATCATGTTCTCCAATCAGATATCCTGCCGCCTTTCGCATTTTTTCAACATCCAGATCATAGGATACAAAATAATTTGTAAGCCGTTTTGTCGGAATCGGAATCCTCGTATTTAAAATGTGGTACTCGTAAGTCTTACTGCAGTCACAGTACCTGGGATGAAAATCTTCTGCCACCTCTTCTGACTTTACAATAACGATATCCTCCGGCAATCTCTGATTCAATGCATAGGAAATCCGCTCCGGCGGAATCGTCGTATGCGTGTCAAACACTGCAACATTTCCAAGGGCATGCACTCCTGAATCAGTCCGACTTGCCCCAATCACCTGAATATCCTCCCCAGTCAACTTTTTTAATGCCTTGTTTACTACTTCTTCTACCGTAATTCCGTTCGGCTGTACCTGCCAGCCACAATAATTTGTGCCGTCATAGGCAATTGTCAACTTTATTCGCTTCATACTTTAAAATATCCACACTTTAAATGGAACTAACCTCCCTATTACGATCACAGCCACCATATACACAATAGTAATGGCATATGCGATATAGTCTCTGCTTTGATAAACAAGCGGTTTCATCTTTGTACGTCCCTCACCGCCGCGATAGCATCTTGCTTCCATTGCCATCGCCAAATCATTTGCCCGTCGAAATGCTGACACGAACAAAGGCACCAAAATCGGGATCATGCTTTTTGCTTTTTGAATAATATTTCCGCTTTCCAAATCCGCCCCTCTTGCAATCTGCGCCTTCATGATCTTATCTGTCTCTTCCAAAAGAATCGGAATGAAACGAAGCGCAATTGACATCATCATCGCAATCTCGTGTACCGGCATCTTGATTTTATTGAATGGCCAAAGCAGTTTTTCAATTCCATCAGTCAGTGCATTCGGTGTTGTTGTAAATGTCATAAGCGACGAACCAATAATCAGGTAAATCAGACGCACCGCCATATAAACAGCCGTCCGAAGCCCTTCTTCCGTCACTTGAAAAATCCAGGCTTCAAACAAAACATCTCCACCTTTTGTCAAAAACAGGTTGAACACAACCGTGATCATCAAAAGCATGATGATCGGTTTCAAACCTTTCAGGATAAATTTCAGCGGTACCTTGGAAATACGGATAACTGCTGCCAAAAACACGGTTGCAATCGCATACCCCAAAACACTTTTAAATAAAAACAAAGAAATCAAATAGAATAAAGTACACATTATTTTGACCCGCGGGTCTAAGCGGTGCAATTTACTATTCGCCGGGTAATATTGCCCAATTGTAATATCTCTAATCATTGTTTCTCCAATCTTATATCTCTTTCATAATCTCATCTACTGCTTCTTCAATCGTCGTTACCTCCGTGTTCACATGCATTCCTTTCTCAGAAAGCGCGTGCATAATATAAGTCACCTGCGGTGCTGCAAGCCCTACTTTTTCCAGTTCTTTGTAATGTGCGAACACTTCTTTCGGCTCCCCGTCATACATTTTTCTGCCTTTGTTCATCACGACAATACGATCCACATATTTCGCAATGTCCTCCATACTGTGCGACACAAGAATAACTGTCAGATTCCGTTCTTTTTGAAGATACGCAATCTGATCCAATATCTCATCGCGTCCTTTCGGATCAAGTCCTGCTGTCGGCTCATCTAAGACAAGCACCTTTGGTCGCATAGCAAGCACTCCTGCAATAGCCACACGGCGTTTCTGTCCTCCCGATAAATCAAACGGAGAAGTGTCATAATATTTTTCAGAAAGTCCTACAAGTTCCAGTGCCTCAATCGCACGCTTTTTGCATTCTTCCTCCGTAAGCCCCTGATTCTTCGGTCCAAAACAAACATCTGTCAGGACATCGATCTCAAATAACTGATGTTCCGGATACTGGAACACAAGTCCTACATTATTCCGAAGTTGCCGCAGATTATACTTCTCATCATAAATGTTCTCGCCATTATAGTAAAGCGCTCCGCTTGTCGCTTTCATCAGTCCATTCAAATGCTGGATCATCGTCGATTTTCCAGAGCCGGTATGCCCGATTACCCCGACAAATTCACCCTCATAAATGTCAAGATTGATATCCTTCAGCGCTCGCTTTTCATATGCAGTCCCAGAACTGTATACATACTCGATATGCTCAAGTTTTAATATTGGATTCTCTTTTTTCTCTTTTTTGACAACCGTTTCTGCATGACCAACATATGTCTTCTTTTGATTCTGCCGCCAGTCTCCTGCTTTCTCCAATGCCTCAATCAGCTCGTTTGTCGTCAAAATTCCTTCTTTAATATCTAATCCTCTCTGTTTTAATCCATGTGCCAGCATTGTCACCTGCGGTACATCTAATCTATATTTTTTCAACAGTTCTACTTGGCTGAAAATCTCTCTCGTCGTTCCGTCCATGACAACATGTCCCTGATCCATGACAATGACTCGGTCTGCTCCAATCACTTCCTCCATATAATGCGTGATCAAGATAACCGTCACATGTTCTCTTTTTCTAAGTTCCTCCACTGTGCGCAGCACTTCTTTTCTGCCGTTCGGATCAAGCATCGCCGTAGGTTCATCCAAGACAATACATTTCGGACACATCGCAACAACACCAGCGATAGCTACGCGCTGTTTCTGTCCGCCGGATAATTTATTCGGGGAATGATGACGGTACTCAATCATTCCGACCGCAGACAGGCTCTTCTCGACCCGCTGCCAGATCTCTTCTGTCGGAACACCAAGATTCTCCGGTCCGAACCCGACATCTTCCTCCACAACTGTTCCGATAATCTGGTTGTCCGGATTCTGAAACACCATTCCGGCTGTCTGTCTGACATCCCATAGATTCTCCTCTTCCTTCGTGTCCTTTCCATCCACCCACATTGTGCCTCCGCTTGGCACTAAAATTGCATTCATGTGCTTTGCAAGTGTGGATTTTCCTGATCCATTATGTCCTAAAATCGCAATAAACTGCCCAGGCTCTATGTCAAGATTCACTTCGTCAATGGCACGATGTGTTCCGATTACATTGCCCTCTTCGTCACGTTTCTCATATTCAAATATTAAATTGTCTGTTTTGATCATGCTCATAGACTTTCCTCTTTCCATGTTATTCACTGGGTTTTATTTTACTTCATCTCTTTCTCATTTGCAACAATTCTTTCCCCTGCCGACACTTTATTTACAAGAATGATTCCGGCGCTTACACAGAGTAAAGCCACCAAATTCTTCAGCGAAAAAATATCCTCTCCCAAAAATACCGCCGACAATCCCGCTCCAAAAATCGGAATGGAAAATCCATAAATCGTAACCTTTCCGACCGGATTATACTTTAATAATGTCGTCCACAGACTGAACGCAACCGCCGACAGCATCGCCATATAAAATAGAAGCAAAGTTGACTTCACGGTAAATCCACTAATATTTCCATCGAGTAAAAATCCAAAGCCAATCAGAGCAGCGCCTCCCACCATCAACTGGTACGCTGTGATTGCCATTGCACTCCCCTTTTTTGATACAAATTTCATCAACACCGAACTGGTTCCATAGATGATTGTACAGATTGCAACCATCCCTTCCCCTTTCAGTGAAAATCCACTTCCCCACGCTCCCGGTGACAGGTTAATGATGACAACTCCCACAAATCCGAGAATACATCCGACGCCTTTCTTCCACGTCATCCGTTCTCCTTTCACAAGGAAATGCGCCACGATAATGGACACAAACGCATTCGACGCATTGATGACAGATCCTTTCACTCCGGTTGTATTAGCCATTCCGATATAGAAAAAGATATACTGCAGAGTCGTCTGAAAAATTCCGATTCCCGCCACATATGGTATTGCTGATTTTTTCAATGTCAAAACCCTTTTTTCAATAATACATCCCATCAAAAACGTAAGTATTCCTGCTCCGAAAAATCGGTATCCTGCAAACAAAATCTGGCTTCCCGTCGTTTCTATTTGTAACAGCTCATACCCGATCTTCACACATGGGAACGCGCTTCCCCAAAGGGCACAGCAAATCAGCGCCATCACACATATTACAATCGGTTTTTTGAATAATTTCTCCATTTTGTTTCTCCTTTTCCATTTACACTTGACTTTCCTTTTTGACTTGTGATATGTTTTAAACAGTTCTGATTAAAAAGAAAGAGATGGAAAGTCAGCCATCCATTCACTCATTATATCATTCTATTATCACTATATGAAGTGGTATATTTTTGAGTTGCAAGCGTCGCTTTCTTGCAGCTCTTTTTATTTTCTAAAATTTTAAGCAGGGGGATTTTACAATGTCCATGATACAAATTGAAAATCTTACTTTTTCATACCCGTCAAGCTATGATGCCATTTTTGATCATACCAGTTTCCAAATTGATACAGACTGGAAACTAGGTTTCTGACAAAAAGCAACTGACGGAAAATATTTTGCAGGAAGTCTGCCCGAATGCCGAAAGCTGGGAATTGATGCGTGAACTGTCCTATCTAGATGTGGATGCAGATGTACTATGGTGTCCTTTTGAAACACTTTCCAACGGAGAACAGACGAAGGTACTGCTCGCAGCTCTCTTTCTAAATGAAGGACATTTTCTGCTGATTGACGAGCCGACAAATCATTTGGATACCGCTGCCCGTGAAAAGGTATCTGCCTATTTAAAAAAGAAAAAAGGATTTATTTTGGTGTCGCATGACCGATGTTTCTTAGACGGATGTGTCGATCACATTTTATCACTCAACCGGAACAACATCGAAGTACAAAGCGGAAATTTTTCGTCTTTTATGAGAAATTTTGAACAGCAGCAGCAATTTGAGTTATCCCAAAACGAACGGCTCAAAAAAGATATCCATCGCTTACAGCAATCTGCGCAACGCACTGCTGTCTGGTCCGACCGGGTGGAAGCATCAAAAATCGGTGCGGCAGACAAAGGCTTTGTCGGTCACAAAGCAGCTAAAATGATGAAACGCTCTAAATCGACTGAAGCGAGGCAGCAACAGGCAATCGAACAAAAATCCGCATTACTGAAAAATATGGAAACTGCAGATTTCTTGAAGATTCAGCCACTTACATACCGCACAGACGTACTCGCCTCATTTTCTGATGTATCCGTAATCTACGACGATCGCCCGGTCTTTCAACCGATGTCATTCGAAATCCGGCGCAGAGAACGCATCTTTTTGGATGGAAAAAACGGCTGTGGGAAGAGCAGTTTATTAAAACTGCTGTCAGAATACGCCCCGGAACATACAGGTACTGTGACAATCGGCTCCGGTCTTGTCATTTCCTACGTACCGCAAGACACCTCACATTTGGGAGGAACACTGTCTCAATTTGCCGAAAAACATCATTTGGACGAAAGTTTATTCAAAGCAATTTTGCGGAAAATGGATTTCGAACGCGTGCAGTTCGAAAAAGATATCTCTGATTTTTCCGGAGGACAGAAGAAAAAAGTGCTCATCGCAAAAAGTCTCTGTGAGCAGGCTCATTTATATGTATGGGACGAACCATTGAATTTTATTGATGTGTATTCCCGCATGCAGATTGAACAGCTCATAGAAACATTTTCACCAACTATGCTTTTAGTGGAACACGACAACGCATTCCGGGAAGCAATCGCGACACAGGTGATACGTCTGTAATACATTGTTTTTCCATCTCAGGTTGACAAACCTATTCGTGACTTATAAAATGTTGTTTACAAAATAACTATATTTTAGAAGGGAAGTATCGATTATGGCAAATCCAATCGTAACATTTGAAATGGAGAACGGTGATGTAATCAAAGCTGAATTATATCCTGAGATTGCTCCAAACACAGTAAACAACTTTATCGCATTAGTGCAAGACGGATTTTACAACGGACTTATTTTTCACCGTGTCATCCGTGACTTTATGATTCAGGGAGGATGCCCTGACGGAACCGGTATGGGCGGTCCTGGATACTCAATCAAAGGTGAATTCTCACAGAACGGTTTCACAAACAATTTGAAACATGAGCCGGGTGTCCTTTCCATGGCGCGCGCAATGCATCCAGACTCTGCCGGATCACAGTTCTTTATTATGCACAAAAATTCTCCGCACTTAGACGGATCCTATGCCGCTTTCGGAAAAGTCATTGAAGGCATGGATATCGTAAATAAAATCGCTGAGACAGCAACTGACTACAGCGACAGACCACTTGAAAAACAGGTAATCAAATCTGTAACTGTGGATACAGACGGAGTAGAATACGCTGCACCAGAAAAATTATAATTTGCAAATTGGGGACGTAGTAAAATTGAATTTTACTACGTCCCCAATTGACTTTATTTGATATAGTAATCTACGGTATAAACTGTCTCCCTACTATTATTTTGAAATTTCACTTCCACTTTTGTTTCTGTATCCACCGGATTCAATACCGGCTGAATTGCATATCCCTGATACACAAGTTTTTCTGCAATTTGTTTGATTTCCTCCGGTTCGGTATATGTGTCTCGCTTCTGTGTCACTTTTGTTCCTTCCCGCAGCTCTGTCACTTCGATTTTTGCAATCTCATATTCACTAATCTTCTTCTTTGCGGGAATCTGATACTTTTCAAGAAGCGTAAGTGTCTTTTCGAAGCTTGGATATAAATACGCACTCGTCTCATTGCCAAACTCTCCGTCCGTCACCAAAAGTTTCCCTATCGGAAGTTCTTTCTCTAAAGTCCTAATATCCAAAACCGTCAATTCCTGGCTATATGTCTCCATCAGTTTTTTCGTCTCATCAGGAGAAATGTTCAATGTCATATTCTCTACCTGATTGGTCCACGTAAGTTCAAGATTTTCATAATCTGTATAGGAAAGCACGCTGTAGATTCCGTTTTTATAGTCCTTCGTCGTATAAATTGGATCAAATGCTTCAATCTGACTCACATTGGCAATCGGATAATTTCGATATACTACTTTTCCATTCTCCAAATGATATGCGATTGTCACATCTGTCAACTGCCCATCATTTTTCTGAGCAAGCAATTGCTCTTCAATCCATGTATGCATTTTCTCAATATCATCCTTTTTTGTCAAACGCACGTTCCGAAGACGCTCCTCCGTAAAAGAGTAGTCTTCTTTTTCATCCACGCCTCTCAGGCTGATTCCCACGGACGCAATTTTTTCTGTCTCCGGCAAATATGTATCATACGAATTCTTTCCTGCAAAAAATCCAAGCACAATTGCCGCCGCTACAATTCCCTCAGCCGCAATCAAGCCCTTCTGCCTGAATCTGACCTTTAACCGCATACGAAATGCCATTTCCAACAGAAGATAAGAACATATACTTCCGGCTACGCACCCTGCTGCACCTGCGATGAGCTGATATGTTCCTGATGCAAACGTAATCAAAAGATTCCCCACTAACAGTCCGACCGAAATATCAATCACTACATGGAGCACTCTCTCGATTCTAAAAAATGCCACCGGCGCTCCCGCACTCTCGGCGGTTCTCTTTTTCTGTAAGATAACACATACTGCCAAAATCAATATATTCCACAACACAATCGTCACAATTTCTGACCATTCTACCGCATAGGCATATTTATTGACTGACATCTTGCGGTATAATCCATTCAGACCACTGTACAGTTCCCATGGAATCCCATATGTTCGTATCCGATTAATCATATCGATCTGATAAAATGTCTCGAAGCACTTTCCACACAGCGGTAGCAGAAGATCATCTATCACAATCCGAACACAATATAGAAGCACCAGAAAAATCCCCACTGCTCCAAACATATTCCCAGCCAGGTAAATCGCCATAATTGCAAGATGATAGAAGAAAAAGAACGCAAGCACATGGACGAAAATTCCCCAAAGTAAATATCCTGTCAGCTCGTTCCATCCCTCTTTTCCTAACCCACATACCATAAAAAAGCAGATATGCTGACTGATCAGCATTGGAATCAGATACACCCAAATCCCATTCAGATAATTTCCCCAAAATAGATGACTTCGCTTGACCGGAAGACTATAGTAAAAATCAACCGTCTTTGCCTGCAGCAAAAATCCATATCCCTGAAATGCGATCATAACCGCCACGGCGAGTGTAATCCACATCATCTTCGTATTATACAGCCCAAAATACATCTCATCGCTGTCCATCAGAACATCCTGCATAAAAAACGTAAAAGTAAACACCGTAAAAATAAGTCCGCTCAATATCCCAAGCCACCCTTTTTGTCTCCGGTTCTCTTTGCAAAACTTAGAAAATAACTTTGCTGATGTCATAATCTACCCCCTCCATATTACACAGAAAAATCTCCTCAATAGACAATGGAATCGTCTCACACCAAACCGGAGTCTTTTCCTGAATCTTTTGCATGATCGCTTCTTTTTCCCCCTTCACTACCATTGTCACAAAATTTCCTGTTCTCCCATATCGGACAATATGAAGATGTTCTCGCAAAAATGCTTCCTCATCTTGTTCAAACACACACTGTATCTTGTGCATATCGCTTGCTTCTTTTCGAATCTCACTCGAATGCAGCAAGTCTCCTTTATGTATAATTCCGATGGAATCGCAAAAATCTTCCAGCTCCTTTAAGTCATGAGACGCCATGACTAAAGTCATTTTCCGCATCTTTCGTTCCTGTCGAAATAAATCTTTTACCACTTTTGAGACAATCGGATCCAGTCCGTCAAATACCTCATCGCACAAAATATATTTTGTATTGGAACAGATCGCCAGAATAATAAATGCCTGACGCTTCATTCCTTTGGAAAAAGTTCGAATCCGTTTGTTCTCATTCAGGTTAAACTGCCTGATCAACATCTCAAACCCATCCTGATCAAACTGCGGATATAGAGTCTGATAAAATTCTTTCATTGTCTGCAGCGTGGCATTCGAAAAGTAATACGGGGCATCTGACAGATAAAACAAATTCTGTTTTATCTCTGGATTGTCAAAGACAGCATCTCCATCCACTAAAATTTCTCCAGCATCTTCTTTTAGAATCCCAGCCATCATACGAAGTAATGTGCTCTTTCCGGCGCCGTTACTTCCAAGCAGTCCAAACACACTCCCATCCGGAATCATAAGCGATATCCCCCGAGCCGCCTGTGTCTCACCAAATTTCTTACTGATGTTGCTCAACTGTATCATTTACTCCCCCTCCTTTACATTTTCCATCATTATAAAATAACAAAATATTTTTCTCAACCACTCCGACAGCCTTTAAGGAATTCCTAAGTAAATCATAAGAAAAGGATACTACGAAAAATAGTATCCTTCAAAATCATATTTAAACACTCGATAAATAAACTTCTCTTTTTCCATCGTAAATTGTCTGATCAACTGATGTTCCTCATCATACTCTCCAAAAATCCCCGCAAATCCTGAGTCTACAACTGTATTGTGTTCCATGTCCTGTACACTGCTGACATATCCGGAATATGGCACATCAAAAGAATCCACCAGTTCATAAGTACCTGCATTTTCATCCACCAGATATTTATAATACATGGATGTAGTCCCTTCATATGGTTTCGACTGCACATTTTCAATCGCTTCCGCCCAATCATACTCTGGTCTTGACTGGCTCACTCCAATATTATTATTGAACATATACAGGTAATATTGTCCGTCCGGCAATCCGGCATCTTCTACATAGGTGACCGCATGCTGACCACCCTGACTTACAAACTCTCCATTCTTTTCCAGCAGCAGTTCCGCATAAGCTGTATCTTTCCAAAAATCTTCAACTCCTATCATGTAATCCACTTTCGGTTCTTCATACAAATCTGTAATTTTTAAAATGGTAGAAGTCTCTCTGGAACTCAATATCACCTCTTCATCTCCAAGCCACTGTATTGTATTGATGTGCATCCAGTCTAATTCACCATCTGTGTTCTCCACACAACTTGCTTTATAATCCGGAAATAGTTCTCCAAGATCCAATACTTTTTCCACATCTCCTGTAGATATGTTTAATTTTATCACCATATCCTCAACACTGTCCCCCTTTGAATCTGACGCAAGGATCAAAAGATCTCCATTATCATCAAACACATAGTCGTGATGAAGTTTATACTGCCCCAAATCATATACATTCGTAACCTGACCAAGTCGATCAACCTGCGCCATCTTGCTCTCCGAGATACTGTAATACATCTTGTCATCTTCAAACAATAACCTGTGACTGCGATATCCAAGAATCGGCACCTCGCCTCTAAGCACTCCGTTATTGTCATAGTAATACATAAAATCCAACGCTTCACTGTCATTTCCAAGAACTACATAAAGTCCATCTTCCAATGCTTCCTGACTCTCTCCATCCTCCTGACTAAGCTGTACCTTCTCCGTTCCAAGAAGACTTCCCATCTCATAAGAAACTGTTTTTTCTTCCACAGTTCCATCTTCATAGGCAATCGTAAATGTAATCTCATTTTCCATATCAGGTATCAGTCCAATCACTTGAAGTTCATGCTGTGTCTGCATCTCCGACTCCTGATAGCATGTTCTGGTGAAATCTTCGATTGAACTATCCGCCACATGAATCGTATACGATATCTGCGCTGGATTCTCAGTCTCAAAGTACACATACAAAGACTGTGTATTGGTTCCAAACGGATTATATTTTATAAGCATATTATCTTGCGTATAGGTCTGCTCCTGTTTTAACCGCTCCAAATCTTCCTTGATTTCTGCTTGATTCTCTGTATTGTAAACTGCATTTATTTTTTTCTTTTTCTCTGCCTCTTCTTCCGACAGACTGCTTTCCTGCACCGCAGAGTCATCATGTATCATCCATCTTGCCCCAAGACCAATCCCCATCAAAACAATTACCGCCAATATACCTTTTACTTTTCCGGACATAAAATACCTCACTTTCTTCTATCGATAGTTTATAGAAAAAATGTGAGGTATCTTTGTGTTTTTTATGTTTCTTTTGTGAATTTCTATTTTTTACCGTATTGTTTACATATCTTTACAACAACTCCACTCAGAGCCCACAGGGCAATCGCATTCGGAATAACCATCAAACCGTTAAAGAAGTCTGAAAGAGACCATACAAGCTGTACCTTTAAAGTAGAACCGACGATTACGAACCCGATCACAAGAATCGAATAAAATTTTGCTGCCTTCTCTCCAAACAGATACTTGACATTGACCTCTCCAAAAAAATGCCATCCAAGAATCGTGGAGAATGCGAAAAACAGCAAACACACTGCCACAAAAATATCTCCAAAATTTCCGAACCCTTTTGTGAACGCTGCCTGTGTCAGGGCTGTTCCTTCTTTTCCGCTGTCCAGCACACCGGTTGTCAAAATAGAAAATACCGTTAAGTTCAAAATGATAAATGTGTCAATGAATACACTGATCATCGCCGCAAGTCCCTGTTTATGCGGATTCTCCACTTTTGCTCTCGCATGTGCATGAGGGGTAGATCCCATACCTGCCTCATTCGAGAACAATCCTCTTGCAACACCAAAACGTATTGCTTCCCGCACTGCAATACCTGCACCTGCGCCAACTACCGCCTCCGGATTAAATGCTCCGACAAAAATCATCTTAATTGCTCCCGGAAGCGCCGTAATATTCATGAGAATCAGGACTAAACTTCCCACAATATAAATTCCCGCCATGATCGGAACAATCTTTTCCACCACTGACGCGAGACGATTGACTCCTCCAAGAAAGATAAATCCAATGACGGCTGCCAGAATCAGTCCAAACACAATTGGCGGAATCTCAATATTTCTCGCTGAAAACACTTCCGAAAACGCTGCTCCGATGGAGTTGGACTGTACCATATTTCCTGTAAATCCAAGCGCCAGTACGATCAGAATTGCAAAAATTGCCGCCAGCGCTTTTCCAAAAGTCCCTTTAAATGCTGCCCGTATGTAGTAAACCGGTCCGCCTGTCACCTCTCCGTCTTTTTTGATTTTGTACTGTTGTGCCAAAGTCGCCTCGGCATAGATTGTGGACATTCCAAAGAAGGCGCTTACCCACATCCAGAAAATAGCACCAGGGCCGCCTCCGATCAGCGCTGTCGCCGCCCCCGCCAGATTACCTGTCCCGACCTGAGCTGCAATTGCCGTTGCCAGCGATTGAAATGTTGTCATTTCGCCGTTTTTCCCTTTTTCTCCTTTCAGAGAAATATTTCCAAATACCAGTTTAAACCCTTCACCAAATTTCCTGATCTGGATAAACTTCAATCGGATTGTAAAATAAATCCCGGTTCCGCAAAGCAAAATAATCAAAATGACATTCCACAAATAATCACTCGCCTTACTCACTACTTCTGTTACTGCTTCCATTTAAAAACCTCCTGCTCATTCCATACTCACTCGGATATGTCCTAAACAAAGCGAAAGACCAGTCATTTGACCGGCCTTTGAAATTCATACATTTGCCCTGTCCTTTTGCCTGAGAGATTAACAGACATTTCTGTCTGCCGTACACCTTCGGCGCTCTAATATTTGAGACTCTCCAGAGTTTTTTTAATTTTTTATACAACTAAGACTTTAACACATCTTCGTCAAAAATACAACTGTTTTTCTTAGAAAGACATCTTTTGTTATAAATTTATATTTTTCGGTAACACTATATATAAATTTTAAGAAAGGATTACCTCATCATGAATACAAAAAAAACAGCAACTACAACAAATTATAGCTGCTATCATTTTTCCGGAAAAACAGGCAAAATTGCCAAACAACGTCTGTCTGCCATGCAGCACAGCGATAAAAAAGAATTCCGTACTGCTTTTACAAACAAATCAGATTAAATTTTCCAGCTATTCTTTTTTCAGTAAGGACAACATAAGAACTGCCCCCAATATGCCTGCCAGACCAATAAAGTCTACAAATTGAAACGCTGCTCCCATAAACACCACAGTCATAAATGTGGCTGTCACAGGCTCCACAGACGCAAACAGACTTGCCTTAGATGCCCCAATTAGTCGAACACCTTCCATATATGTTGTAAAGGACAAAATTGTTCCAACCAAAATTACCGCCGCCATCGCCAGCACTGTATAGATATCCCACATGCCGATCACATGCCAAGGCTTTATAAATACACATAAAAAGATTCCTCCAATCAGCATTCCCCATCCAATTACATTGAATGTTCCAAACTTTTTCATCAATTCTCCCGGAATCAGATTATAAAGCGCCATTGCCACCGCTGAGGCAAGTCCCCATACTAAAGTCTCCGTAGAGATGGCAAGATTCGTGATATTTCCATGTGTTGCAAGCAGGAATGTTCCCCCGACAGCCAGAACCAGCGCCAGCATCTCAATTCTCTGCGGTACTTTTTTATTGCGAACAGAAACGTACAGCATAATAATGATCGGCGCCGTATACTGCAGAACTGTTGCGGTTCCGGCATTTGATGTCTCTACCGCCACATAATAACTCAATTGACAGAATGCCATCCCAAATATTCCAAACATTATAAGCTGAAATACATCTCTTTTTTCGCGCCATATTTCAAACATCTGCTTTTTTTGTTTTGCCCAAACCGTCAGAAGCAATATCAATCCGGCCAGCACAAGCCGCACACTTACAAGCCACTTTGCGGTCAATCCCCGCTCTTCAAACAAATACTGTCCGCAAACACCTGCAAGTCCCCAAAATATTCCTCCAATAATTGTCAATGCAATTCCTCTTAACTGCTCTCTTCTTTGCATATGATTCATTTTTCTCTTCCCCCATTCTTTTCCGCTACAATTCTATCAAAATTTTTGTTCGGTCACAACTGCATTGCGTGGAAATTTTTTTCAATATATAATTGTTGGGTTTAAAAATTCATGGTAAAGTAATCCTGACAAACTATCTCAAGGAGGTGAAACTAATCATGGAAATGACAACTTTATGCTACATAGAAAGAGATGACTGCTATCTGATGCTGCACCGTGTTTTCAAGAAAAATGATGTCAATAAAGACAAATGGATTGGTGTAGGAGGGCATTTTGAAAAAGACGAAACACCCGAAGAATGTCTTTTACGAGAGGTAAAAGAAGAGACAGGTCTTACTCTCACTTCTTATCAGTTCCGGGGAATTGTCACATTCATTTCAGACAAAGTCGGACACGCTGAATATATGTGTCTCTATACTGCCGACGGCTACGAAGGTGAGATGATTTCCTGTGATGAGGGCGCTTTAGAATGGGTTCCAAAAAAGGATATCTATCAGTTGAATCTCTGGGAAGGAGATCGGATCTTTCACCGCCTGATTGCTGAAAACGCTCCATTTTTTTCACTGAAACTTCGCTATGAAGGCGACGTTTTAGTTGAGGCAAAATTAAACGGACAGCCTGTATAACGGCTGTCCGGCTCATCTTACCCTTTTTCTTTTATTAGAACAAAACAATGTTTCCGATAAACGGTAATTCTTCTTTTTTGCTTTTACATGCATTCCACAATACACTACAGATAAAAAGCACAAGCCCCTGGTTCGCATGGAATCTGACAAATTCTGATTTACTTCCCGACAAAATCGGCACAAACACCAGCAGTCCCAAATATGCAAGCACTGCCAGCACTCGGTCTGCCCCCTCCTCCTTAACGGTTTGTTCTCTGAAATCGCGCTGCTCTGTCTGATTCTGTGTATATTGACCATTACCGTATTCATATGTATGATGTGTCTCTTCTTTTGGAATCTGTGCACCACATGACGGACAAAAATTCATACTGTCCTCTACCTGTCTTCCGCATTTCACACAATACCTCATAGCATCTTCCTCCTTAGTCAAGTCCTAATATTTCTGCCAGAACATCAATGATGATCTCGTTCGTACAAGATTTCACATATCCCAACATATGAAGCGAAATCTCATCCTGCTTCTGTGCTTCCGTCAGATTCTCGTTGTGCTTTGTCTGATCAATCAGTTGTATCAATTGCGGCGTCAGTTCCTCGTATGTCTCAACAGTCGCCTCCGTCACCAGTTTACTGAGTTCTTCTTTTGTTCTTGGTACCATATCTATATCCTCCTAATCCAGATTTCTGATCTTAAAGTCTCTCTGTGCTTCTCTTTGCTGATCTTTCTTTGCAATATCGTTCCGTTTATCATAAAGTTTCTTTCCTTTTGCAAGACCGATCTCGACTTTTACAAGACTTCCTTTAAAGTACACCTTCAGCGGGACAAGCGCCATTCCCTTTTCTTTGATCTTTCCTGCAATTTTATTAATCTCTGATCTGTGAAGCAATAGCTTTCTCACCCGCAGTGGATCTTTATTGAAAATATTTCCTTTTTCATAAGGACTGATATGCATTCCATAGACAAACACTTCCTCGTTTTCAATCCGGATAAATGCTTCTTTGATGCTGCATTTTCCCATGCGAAGGGACTTTACTTCAGTCCCATGCAGAGAAATTCCCCCCTCGTATGTGTCCAGTATAAAATAATCATGATATGCTTTTTTGTTATTCGCAATTAGTTTCCCCTGTTCTTTTGCCATAATCCACCTCTTCTTTTTCTACGAATTCAAAATCAATCGTCCGTTGAAGCCGATCTGTCCCTGTTGCCACAATATATACAGTCTGTCCAAGTTTGTAGACTTTCCGTGTATGCTCTCCGACCATCTCAAATCGTTCTTCTATATAATCATAATGATCATCATGCATATTAGTTACATGGACAAGACCTTCAATCGTGTTTGGCAGTTCCACATAGATTCCCCATTTGGTAATGCTTGAAATCACACCCTCGAATACTTCGCCGATATGCTCCTCCATATACTCAACTTTCTTTAACTTGATCGTCTCTCTTTCTGCCTCTTCTGCCAGACGTTCTCTCTCGCTGCACTGTTTCGTCACTTCCGGAAGAATCTTCTCGTAATGCTCACATCGATTGTCATTCATTCTGCCTCGCAAATCTTCCTTGATGATGCGATGGATCTGCAGATCCGGATACCGCCTGATCGGCGACGTAAAGTGACAGTAATACGTTGTAGCCAAACCAAAATGTCCAGTGTTTTCCGGTGTATATTTTGCCTGCTTCATAGATCGAAGCGCCAGTCGGCTGATCAATGCCTCCTCGTTCGTCCCCTCTACTTTTGCAAGCAGCTTTTGAATCTCTTTTGGACGAACTGCATTGTTTGCAATGTGCATAGAGTGTCCAAAATTATTAATAAAAATCGCCAACTTTTGAATCTTTTCTTCATCCGGCTGTTCATGTGTCCGGTAAACAAACGGAATCTCCTGCCAAAAATAATGTTCTGCCACCGTCTCATTGGCAAGCAACATAAAGTCTTCAATAATCTTTGTCGCCACGTTCCTGTCATATGGTTTCAGCTCAATCGGTTTTCCCTGCTCATCCAGAACCATCTTCGTCTCCGGAAAATCAAAATCAATAGAGCCTCTTTTTTTTCGCTTTTCGCGTAAAATTCCCGCTACTTTCTCCATCATCTGAAACATTGGTACAAATTCTTCATACTTTTTGCTTTCTTCCTCATCCTGTTCTTCCAGAATCTTTTTCACGCTCGTATATGTCATTCGGCGGTCGACACAAATAACTGTCTCCGCTATCTTATAGTCTACTACATTTCCCTTGTCATTGATAGTCATAATACAGCTCAATGCCAAACGATCTTCTCCTTCATTCAAAGAACAGATTCCATTAGAAAGTATATGAGGGAGCATCGGAATCACTCTGTCCACAAGATACACACTTGTACCTCTTTTGTAAGCCTCACGATCCAGCGCGCTTTTTTCCTGTACATAGTTTGTCACATCCGCGATATGCACTCCCAGTTTATAGTTCTCTCCCTCTTTCGTCAGGGAGATTGCATCGTCCAAATCTTTTGCATCTTCTCCGTCAATCGTCACCATCTGCCAGTCACGGATATCCATTCTCCCTGCCATGTCTGCCGTACTGACATCTTTTGCCACACGCTCTGCCTGATTCAACACCTTTTCCGGAAATTCAATTGGAAGATCGTACCCTTTTACAATCGACATAATATCTGTCCCCGGATCATTGACATGTCCGATAATCTCCACAATCTTTCCTTCCGGCTTTTTATTGTCTCCCCCATATTTCGTAAGTTCCACAACTACTTTGTGTCCGGTGACTGCTCCTTTCGAGCGCTCTAACGGCACGAATACGTCCTTGATAAACCTCTGATTGTCCGGAACGACAAAGCCAAAATTTTTATTCTTCTGAAAATATCCAACAAGCCTTGTCGTACCATGTGATAAAATCCGCACAACCTTTCCTTCCCGTCTCTTTCCATCTGGTGCCGATTTGATCGTCACTTCAACCTGATCCCCATGAAAAGCTCCATTTGTATCATCTTCTGATATAAAAATATCATCGTCTTCCCCTTCTACCGCAACAAAGCCAAATCCTCTCGCATGAGCCTGATAAGTCCCTACGATACGCTTTGCCTCTCCCTTGGTATACTTCCCTTTTTTAGATACATGTACCTTGCCTTCCGCTTCCAACGAATCCATAATCGCTTTCAGTTCTTTTCTCTGATCCTTCGGTACTTGCAGTAAGATTGCAAGTTCTTTCAGCTTCATCGGCACATAAAATTCATCACAAATAAAATCATAAATTAATTTTTTTCGTCTTTCAAATGTCTGATCCATTCTCTCTCCTTTGTCTTTCTAGTCTAAAACAAGTGCTTCCTTCTGCACAGTGTAAAAAAAACACTCTTATATCAATAAGAGTGTTTCGCAAATCTCATTCGCCCGTATATGATTAAGCAAATACTTTCAAATTCAATACTGCTGCCAATACGATAAATAATACAGCTGCAAACTTCGTAGATTTTACAAGAGCGCCTTCCATAGAACGTCCTTTATTCTGCCCCCAGTAGCTTTCTGCAGCACCGCTGATTGTTCCCAGTCCTGCTGACTTTCCCTCTTGAAGTAATACGATCGCAGTCAATACGATACAATCTATTGCAAATAAAATCATCAATACTGTTTTTAAAATATCCATTTTACACACCTCCTGAATAAATAACATACTTATTTTACCATATGTTTGTTCATTCTGCAAGCGTTTCGATTGGATTTCGTATATTTTTTATTAAAAGGTTACTGTTCTGTCACCTTAAAAGCGCTTAAATGGATCTTCGTAACATGACACATTGCCAAGATGTTCTTCTATTCTAAGCAGCTGATTATATTTTGCCACACGCTCCGACCGGCAAGGTGCCCCTGTCTTAATCTGCCCCGACTGAAATGCAACAGCAATATCCGCTATGATGCTGTCCTCTGTCTCTCCCGACCGGTGGGAAATGATTGTCTTATATCCCGCATTTTTCGCCATTTCAATTGCCTCAAATGCCTCTGTCAGTGTCCCAATCTGGTTCACTTTTACAAGAATCGCATTTGCTACCTTCTGTTCAATCCCACGCGAAAGACGCTTTGTGTTAGTGACAAACAGATCATCTCCAACAAGCTGCACGTCTCTTCCAAGTCTTGTCGTCAAAAGTTCCCATCCTTCCCAGTCTTCTTCATCAAGCGGATCTTCAATAGACATGATTGGAAATTCCATAATCAGTTCCTCATAATAATCAATCATCTCCTCCACGGAACGAATTACCTGACCGCCCCGCATTTTTCCTTCTCCTTCAAATACATATTTTTTAAAATCTTTGTTGTAGAACTCTGTCGCGGCCGCATCCAATGCGATCACAATATCTTTTCTCGGCTCATATCCTGCCTTTCTTACCGCATCTACAATAAACTGTAATGCTTCTTTTGCATCTTTAAAATCAGGTGCAAATCCACCTTCATCTCCCACCGTTGTACTGTAACCCTGCTCTTTTAGCAATGCCTTTAGCGCGTGATAAATTTCTGAGCACATCCGAAGTGCCTCTCGAAAGCAACACGCACCGACCGGCATGATCATAAATTCTTGAAAATCAATCGTATTATCTGCGTGCCGTCCTCCATTTAAAATATTCATCATCGGAACCGGCATTTTTTTCGCATTGACTCCTCCAAGATAGGCATAAAGCGGAATCCGCAACGCTTTTGCCGCTGTTCTCGCAGCAGCCATCGAAACCCCAAGCAACGCATTCGCCCCCATATTACTCTTGTTTTGTGTCCCATCCGTTTTTAAAAGCACTTGATCCAAATGCGCCTGATCGAATACATTCAGACCAATGACCGCCTGTGCAAGCTTTGTGTTGACATGATCCACCGCCCGTTGTACTCCGAGTCCGCCATACCTCTCTTCTCTATCTCGCAGTTCCACAGCCTCGTATTGTCCGGTAGATGCTCCTGACGGCACTGCTGCCCTCCCCAGGAACTCATCTCCCGCCAAAACTTCTACTTCTATCGTAGGATTCCCTCTGGAATCTAATATTTCTCTTGCGTATACGTCTGTAATCGCCAAATATCTGTTCATTTTTATATCCCTCCTCTTCTATTTCTATTGTTACCATATTATGCACTCCAATGCGTTGACTTTTTATGTTTCTAGCGTTACAATTCGTATGAATAGAAATAGAATACGGAGAAAACATCAAATGAAAGAAAAATCAAAATCCTTTTTCCTGTTGACTGGAAGTATATTGGTGATGGCAATCGGAATTTACTTTTTCAAATTTGCCAACAATTTCACATTCGGAGGCATTACAGGTCTTGCTGTTTTAGTTGCCAAAACAGGCGTGATGTCCGCCAGTGATTTTACCTTTATTATGAACATGCTCCTTTTACTGATCGGACTTATCGTTCTCGGTAAAACATTTGCACTGACTACTGCTTACTGTAGTATTTTACTCTCGGTGCTTTTATCATTACTGGAGCGCATTTTTCCTATGTCCCATCCGCTGACAGATCAGCCGATGCTGGAACTTGCCTTTGCAATCGCACTTCCCGCATTCAGCTCTGCTGTACTTTTTAACATTGGTTCTTCCAGTGGTGGTACAGATGTCATTGCTGCGATTTTTAAAAAATATACGAGCATCAACATCGGACGAGCATTGCTTTTGACAGATTTGGCATTTACCATTGCCGGTTTCTTTATTTTTGACATTAAAACCGGTCTATATTCTTTGCTTGGATTGTCTATTCGCTCTTTTATGATTGATAACTTTATCGAAAGTTTTAATCTTTCAAAATATTTCAATGTTGTATGCAGCCATCCCGAACCCATTTGTGACTTCATCACACATGATTTGATGAGAAGTGCAACGATTGTGGATGCTCAGGGCGCATTTTCCGGTGAACACCGCTATATTATTTTTACTGCACTGAACCGCCAGCAGGCTATTAAGCTTCGTAATTTTATTAAGCAGCAAGAGCCTGGAGCATTCATTTTGATTTCTAACACAAGCGAGATTATCGGAAAAGGATTTCATAACGTATAGGGCTATATAAATAACGTATAGGGCTATATAAATAAATCAAGGGCGAAAAGCTTGTTTTTCTCAAGTCTTTCGCCCATCATTATCATAGAAGTTCCTTTGTATTGCAACAGCTGGGGTAGTAAAACTATTTACCACCCCAGCCGCTCTGTTTTACCAGTAACAAAGGGATCTTGATCTCTACTTTCCAAATACGAAACAAAAACAGGCTCAAAGAGTAAAACTACCCACAAAAATATAAATGGAATTTTAAATCTTTCCAAAAACATGTTGTAACTCTTGCTTTTTCATAGTTATCCTCTCCTTTAAGCAATGGTTTTCTAAATCTGTTTTTATTTTTTATATTATCACCCAACAAACAATATATCAATATATTAATTTGTTATTATGTAGAGATAATTTTAGGGAAAGCAGCTACTTCTATGAATCGCTACTTTCCCTCTTCTGACTTATCCTACAATCAGTCCTTGCTGATGCATTACCTCAACAACCTGATTTACATATTTTTCACACAGTTCATCTGTAGATGCTTCCACCATCACACGAATTACCGGCTCTGTTCCACTTTCACGTACCAAAATACGTCCATCATTTCCAAGTGCCTCCGTCACTGCTTCCACTGCCTTTATGACTTCTGCATTTTCTCTTGCTGTCTTTTTATCAGATACTCTTACATTTTTCAAAAGCTGTGGATAAATCTTCACTTCTTCTGTTAGCTTTGCAAGTGTCTGTTTCTTTTCCAGCATAACTTCCATCAACAATAACGAAGTTAAGATACCATCACCTGTTGTCGCATATTTGCTGAAAATAATATGCCCTGACTGCTCTCCTCCGAGACAATGGTTGTTCTGCACCATGTTCTCATATACATATTTATCTCCAACTGCAGTCTTTTCATATTTGATTCCAGCTTTATCACATGCTTTATATAATCCCAGGTTTGACATGATTGTCGTTACAATTGTATCATTGTTCAGTCTTCCCTGTTCTTTCAAATATTTTCCGCATACATAGAGAATAAGATCCCCATCAACTTCATTACCATTTTCATCTACCGCAAGACATCTGTCCGCATCTCCATCGTAAGCAAAACCTACATCTAATTTCTTTTCTTTCACAAACTCCTGCAATACATGAATATGTGTAGATCCACAGTTTCTATTGATGTTCGTTCCATCCGGCTCACTGTTGATCACGTATGTCTTTGCTCCCAACGCATCAAATACACTTTTCGCAATCGAAGATGCACTTCCGTTTGAACAATCAAGCCCCACACGTTTATCTTTGAAAGAACGAGTTGCCATCGCGATCAAATGTCCAATATAGCGATTTCTTCCAGCCGAATAGTCTACCGTGCGCCCAATTGCATCGCGTGTTGCGTATGGAATCTCTCCCCATGTTCCATCAATATATGACTCAATTTTTTCTTCTACTTCTGCTTCCAGTTTATGTCCTTTTGCATTGATGACTTTAATTCCATTATCATAGAAAATATTGTGGCTTGCGGAAATCATAATTCCACAATCGAAATCTTCTGTACGTGTCACATACGAAACACTCGGTGTTGTCGTTACATGCAAAAGATACACATCTGCACCGGATGCAGTAAGCCCTGCCGACAGAGCGTCCTCAAACATATAACTGCTTCTTCTTGTATCTTTTCCGATGACAACTCTCGCTTTATGTTCCTGACCATAATACCATCCTAGAAATCTACCTACTTTAAAAGCATGCTCTACTGTCAGAACCACATTTGCTTCTCCGCGAAATCCGTCTGTTCCAAAATATTTTCCCATATTAATTCCCTCCATAAATTTGGCTTATTCGCCGCTTTTTTTGCACAATCAGTTTTCCAACCTTTTTTATTATATACTCATGCCATAAAATATACAACTACTTTTTTCAAAAAGGGACAGGACTAATGTCAATTGGGGACGTAGTAAAATTCAATTTTACTACGTCCCCAATCAGTCAACTACCGTCTCTTTCTCATTGCAACTACCAGTGCGAATGCAGCTAGCATTACGGCACCTGTTGCTGCTACAGGAGCGGCATCTCTTGTCTTCGGTGAATTCTCATCTGCTTTACTTGCAGATGTTCCGCCATTACTGTTTCCTTGATTGTCTTTTTCATCATTCGAAGCAACTTTCAAGCCCTTCATTGCTGTCTTCAGTTCTTTTTCTGCATTTTTTACATCAGTCTCTGTTGCATTCTCGTCTGCAAACACTGCTTTCGCATTTGCGATTGCTGTTCTTAAGACTGCCCCGGATTCTTCTGTATATTTTTCAAAATCTGTCTTTTCTGCTTCTTTGATCAAATCATCTAACTTATCTTTATCCGGAATTAGTCTTAATCCAAAGATTGCATTCTGCAATGCATTGTATGCTGCATCGACTTCTTCCTGAGTTGCATCTTTATTTGCGAGAATCTCTCTTGCATAATCCAATGCGCCCTTGAATATTTCTCCTGTCTCAGGAGTGTATTCTTTCAATTTGTCTTCATACTTCTTAGATTTTTCTACCAGTGTCTGAAGTTTTGACTTATCTACCGGAACCTTGACAAGCTGATCCATCGCCTTATGCAATGCCTCTCTCGCTGCATCGATTTCCTCCTGCAATGCATTTGTATCTGCAAGTACAGCTTCTGCTTTTGTCAATGCATCTTCAAACACTGCCCATGATTTTTCTGTGTAAAGTTTCTCATTCAAGCCTTTTGCTGCGTCCACCAATACTTTTAATGACTCACTGTTTCCGGTGAAGTCAAGATAGTGAACCATCTGAAGCAGTTTGTCATAAGCTACATTCACTTCTTCCTGAGTTGCATCTGCTTTTCCGTAGATTGTCTCTGCCTCTGCCAAAGCCTTCTCAAATCTTTCCTTCACTACCGGAACCAAATATTTGTATTCCTCTTTGCTCTGCTGTGCTTTTGCATAGTTGATCAAATCTTCCAAATCTGCTTTCTCAATTGTTTCCTCTTTTGTCAGAGCTTCCTCTGCCGCAAGTAATTTTGTCAACATCTCATCTACTGTATTCTGAGTTGCTTCCTGTTCTTCCAAAACAGCCTCTGCTTCTTTTAATGCATCTTTCAACACTTTTACGCTTTCCTCTGTGTAGCCGTCCAGCTGCAATTTGCTGATGCGGTCCACAGCTTCTTGAAGTGCTGTGAAGTCTGCACGTTTCTGCACAGAATCCAGTGCATCCTGAAGCGCTTTTGCAGCTGCGTCAATCTGACTCTGTGTTACACTTGTCTCATCTTTTTCAAAATCTGCAACTACCTTTTCTGCTGCTGCTTTCGCTGCCTGAACTCTCTCCCATGAAGATGGAGTAACCTCTTCTTCTTTGATCTCTGCTGCTTTCGCAATCGCCTCTTTCAAAGTAGTGATATCTGCTTTTTTCACAAGTTTATTTTGTGCATCTAACAGTGCGATCTTCGCATTGTTGACTTCTTCCTGAGTAGATTCTTCCTTTTCAAGAACTGCTTTCGCTGCATTTAATGCTGTCTCGAATACTTCGTAAGAGTCCTTCGTGTAAGAATCTTTGTTTTCAACGATTTCTTTTGTGCCATCAACGACTGCTTTCAAATCACCAATGAATACAAGCTGACCTTTCGCATCTCTCAATGCATCATAAGCGTTCTTTACTTCCTCTTTTGTAGGCGCATCTTTCTGTAATACGTCCTCTGCTGCACCTAGTGCTGTCTGCATTTCTGTCCAGCCTTTTCCAAAGTAATCTGCTTCTTTCATGTCTTTACATTCATTGATCAGATTCTGTAAATTCAGCTTATCTGCTTCTGTTGCCGAATCGTCTTCTTTGACATCAAAGTCAAGCCAGAGTACAACATTTTCTGCATTCGGATCAGTTGCTTCATTCAACTGTTCTGCTGTCAATGCCTGATTAAATACCCGTACCTGCTCAAATGTGAGTTCAGATTTTCTTCCCTCTTTCTGTGGCTCGTAACCTACAGAGAATGTATTCTCACTCTTCTGAACAGATTTTTCTCCTGCTTTTTCCGTCACTGCATCATCTACATATACTTTCAATGTTTTACCATCATAAGATACGGATAATGTGTGCCATTTATCAAAGAAATCACTCGGAAGCTGTCCTGTCGTTGCCTGCAGCCATGAACTTCCATCACTGATAAATGCATCAATATGAATATCTTTTCTGTTCTTATCGTAGTAGATACGGTAAGCAAAACTGTTGTCACCCATACTTGCAATCATATTATGTTTTTCGTGCGGGTTATCTTTGTCCCATACACCTGTGTCAGTAGATTTTACGGATGCTGGAACATAAACTCTCGATGATACAGTAAACGCATTTTTGCCTGAGATAGCATCGTTTACCACTTTATTTTCATCATCTACAGAGAAGTATCCCTTCAAAGCACCCACTTCTCCCGATTCACCTTCTGTAAACTGTGCTGTGTCCGGAAGAACTGTGTCCAGTTTATTCTTGCTTGAATCAAAGATTATCTGGTCTTCCTGCTCAGGTTTTGCTGTGACAGTAATCTGAGCCTCTGCCATCAATTCTTCTTCTCCATTTACATTTTCTGCCTTCAGTACATATTCGCCTGCCTGTGCTTCTTCTGAAACTACTACTGTTGCCTTCGTGTAATCTTTCGCACTGTATTGTACTTTAACCCCATCTGCATCAAATCCGTCTGCATCTAAAACAGACCATCTTACGCTTGTCACTTTTGCATCTGCATTGTCCGGTACAAGTGTAAATTCTTTTTCATTTCCAACTTCAATTGCTGCTTTTGCCGGATCAATTTCTACCTGATAAATATTTTCTTTATCGTGGAATTGAATGTTTTCCATGTCAAGCCACAATGCCACTGCCTCATCTGTCGGTTGAACTGCTAACTGCTCGCTGTTTTGAGCTTTCACTTCCTCTGCTGAAAGCGCTCTGTTGTAAACATGAAGAGATGTAAAGTCAGCAGCTGAAGATCTTCCTGTCGACGGACATGCACCGATTGTAAGATTGTAATCAGAATGTGCCACACCCTCATTTGTGTTAGTTGCTGTTTCTTTCTTTAATTCTCCATCAGCATAGAACTGAATTTTATGTGCTTCATGGTCATATACACCGATTACCTGATGTTCTTTTCCGAGCCAGTCTGCTCTTTCATTTTCCGGAATTGCGTATTCAATACTTCTCCAGCTTCCGCCTGCATAAATATGGAAATCTAAGCTCTCTGTTCCGCGGATACGAATTGCAAATGCATTATCGCCTTTACCTGTGAACATATTGTAGTCGCGGCTTCCTGTAGGTGTCACATTCACTTCTACGGAGAATGATGCATCTCCCTCAAAAACAGGATCCAGAACATCGTTAAATGGAACTGCGAGTTTTCCATTCATAACGACGGTCTCTCCATTCTTTTTGAATTTCGCTGAAGACTCATATGGAACTTCCAGAGCATTGTTGCTCTCATCCTGAATATAAGTTTCTTTGTTTTCTAAGGCTTTGACTGCCTCCACATATTCCTTTACTAATTTGCTTCTGTCTTTATCTTTGTTTACGATTGCAGCCTGCGCTTCTGTCATCGCATTCACATCAGCCTGTAATTCCTCTACTTCCTCTAACTGGTCATAGCTGTATGCAACGAAGGAATCAATTTTTTCAATCAATTCTGCTGCATACTCTTTGTCATAGTCTTCACGGTTAAATGAAGAAACCTGATGATAAGGTTTTGCCATCTCTGTCAATGCCTGCGCATCTGTATCTGCTTTTGCCGGAATCATTGTGAATTCCCACTCGTAAACTCGGCTGGATGGCAGCTGATACTGAGTAAGAGGTCCAGGACCACATGTAGCTCCACCTGTTCCGAGTGAACCATAGTTCACACTCAAGATCGTCTCTTTTCTTGGCGTTAATCCATATACATGATCTACCGCATTGATGTCATCCGGTGTAAAGTGAAGCGCACTTGCTTCTACTGTATCTTTCGCAGAAACTAAAAGTGCATTTTCCCCATTATCTACAGAAATCCATTTTACATCTGTTAAGTTTCCAGAATCATCTACTTTCAAATATGGGAAGAAGAATTCAGATACCGTATTTTCCCAAACACCTTGTCTTCCATTTGTCTTTCTGTCGTTGAATGTTTCAACAGGTCCATTTCCGTACCATGTTACATTCTCGTAGCCTTCCGGAAGTGTCATCATAGAACCAACACGAAGGAAATTGCCCATTCCGCTCTTTGTTGCATCCACAGACATCTTCACAGTTACTTCTCCGTTTCCGTTTACTGTGTAAACGATGGTCTCTTTCGTATTTCCTGCTGTAGGGAATACTAAATTCGCTGTAATCACCTGCTGACCTGCTTCATTCTCAACTACTGTAATCTCTTCAACGTTTATTGTTTTTGCCGCATTTGCCCAATTCCAGTCAAACGCAGTCTTATCGTTTTCTACCGTGCCTCTCCAGAAGTTCGGAGCCGGTCCTTCCTCCACAAGCACATCACCGTTATATGTATAGTTTTTCAATGTACCTGTTGCTTTTTCAATTGCAAAACTAAAATTATTTCCTGTCACATTCCAAGCTGCATCATCCTCTGCAACTGTCACTTTTTCTTCACTGATCACAGGGGCAGCCTGCTCTACTGTCACCGGAACAGAAATCTGTGACCAGGACATTTCAGCTCCTGCCTTCGCCCATTCTGTATCTTCTTTTAAAGTTACAGAAATGTTCAAATGATATTCATTTCCTGCATCAATTGTCTCAGGCATTGTAAATGGTACTGATATTTTTCCTGTAGACTGCGGAGCAACATCAACATCTTCCACTTTGCCTTCCTGAATAACAAGACCATTTTCTAACAATGACCATGATACATCATACTCATTCAGATTCTTAAAATTATTTTCATTATACACATTTACCTGGCGTACATCTAAATCTGCAACATCTGCACTGAACCAGAAATTCTGATATTGGTATTTTACTTCTGCCAGTTCCGGTTGTGGTGTACGGTCAGGACTCACAATACCATTCTGACAGAAACTGTCATCGTTTGGAGAGTCTCCCCAGTCACCGCCGTATCCATAGAATTTTCCTTTGATTTCCTCTGAATACAGGTTTGTATGAGCCTCTTCTGTTGCGTAATAATCCCATCCTGTAACCTGTGCTGTCTCATGCTCATCCGCATAATCCATCCAAAGCAGTACACTGCTGTCATCCGCTGCGATATCTGGAACTGCTTTTCTCTGTCCGTTAATTTCCTCTGCACTTAACGCTTTATTGTAAATACGTGCAATTGAAATTTCTCCGTCCACTTTTCGTCCTTTTTCCGCATCATATCCGATACCAACCGGTCTGCTGCTTGAAGCAATACTATCTTGCACCGTATTTTCTGAAAGTTTTTCTCCATCTACATAAATCTTTAAATTACCTTTGTCATATACACCGACTACTTGATGCCATTTACCTGTCCAATCCTCTGGGAATCCACAGGATGTACTCTTCCAGCTTCCGTTGTTATACACGAAGAATTCCAATCCACTTCCACTGCTCTGTGTCTTCAATGCAACCTGTGTATCTCCTTTGGAAAGAAGTACACTGTTCTGTGATGTAGATGCCGGTTTTACCATTACCTCAAACGTAAATTCTTTTCCAGTTCCTGAAAGCGCCGCATTATATTTCTCATTGTCTTCCATAACTGTGTAGCCTGAGAATGATTTACCGCCATTCAGACTTTCTTCTCCTGCATCGTTCTTCCAGTCTTCTTCGTATCCAACTGCCTCTCCGCTCACACCTGTTTTGTCTGTCATCTTATAAGTAGAACCAAGATCATTCAAATCGACCGCTCTCGCCTGGTCTACCCAGTCCCAGATAAATCCGCCGAGCATATTCTCAGAACTTCTCACTGCATCCCAGTACTCTTTCAAGTTTCCAATTGAGTTTCCCATACCATGAACATACTCACACATTACATATGGTATTTTCCCTTCTCCTGCTCTTCCCTGAACGGTACCTACACTTGGATACATGTTACTTCCCATGTCTACACCCATACTGTCCGTCTGACCTTCACTGTGTACCGGTCTTGTAGGGTCATTGTCTTTGAAGTACCAGATCATATCACGGAACAAACCGTTTGAATGGTTCGCATCTGAAGTATAAACCATCTCATTTCCGATAGACCAGATTACGATCGCCGGATTATTTTTTAACCGCTCATACGCTGTCTCTGTTCGATCCATGCCAAGCTCATAGAATAATCCCATCGCATTGCTGTTTCCCATGATCGCATGACTTTCCATGTTTGTCTCGCCCATCATATACAAGCCGTATGAGTTACACAGCCAGTAAAGATAATCATCATTGCTGTAGTGAGACGTACGAATTGCATTTAAGTTATTCTGCTTCATCAATGTGACATCTTCAAGTATTGTATCCTGTGGAACCGCTTTTCCATAGAATGGGTCAGTGTCGTGACGGTTTGCACCTTTTAAAAGCAGTCTCTCGCCATTAATCTTAACTGGCTCCCATTCTTTTGTCGTCACTCTGTAATTGCTATCCACCTCTGTAGATGTGAATTCAATTTCACGGAAACCAAGCTGAGCTGAAAGTGTCTCCACTTCCTTTCCAGAAGGGTCTTTTAACGTGAGAATTAACGCATACAGATTTGGATTCTCAGCTGACCACAATTTGGGATTCTTCACTTTTTGATTTATCTCTACCGTTCCTGTCTCCGTCGATGCGACCTCAGAAACCGGAACATTGACTCCGCCTAAAATATCATTTCCGGCTTGATCAAGCGCTTTTACATCAATGCTGTATCCGTCTTGAGCCGCTGATGATAAATTTCGCACATCCACTGATAATTTCAAATTTGCAGCAGTATAGTCTGAATTCAAATCTGTCCGAACTGTGTAATCGTGAATCTGAACAAGCGGTGCACTTGTCAGATAGACATCACGAAAAATACCGCCGTCATAAATCATATCCTGATCTTCAAACCATGTTCCGTCACAGAACTTATGCACTTTCACGGCAAGAAGGTTTTCCCCCTCCTGAAGATAGTCCGTAATATCAAAGCGATGTGGACTGTAACTGTCCTCGCTGTATCCGACTTCTTTTCCATTTACGTACACATAATATGCAGATTCCACCCCCTGGAAGTTCACATATACTCTCCGGTTATCTTCCAACATTTTATCATCTACATTAAATGTTTTCCGATACAGACCAACCGGATTGTAATTTGTCGGCGCATTTGGCACAGACACATTCTGATCATATTTTGACTGCCATGGCATCTGTACGTTCGTATAGATAGAAAAGTCAAAATCGTCCCTTGTCCAGCTCTTAGGCAATTGAACAGTCTTCCATCCGTCTGCCTCGTCTTTCTGGAATTCTTTCGTCATGAATCCGTTTGCTCCCATAAATTTCTGAGCCTGTTCCTGATTTTGCACGACAGTTAAATCCCAGTCTTCTCTGTCTCCTGTGAGAAGTTTAAAATATTCCGATCCTTCTCTGGCATTATAATCCCAAACCGCCGCCGATGCAGAGGCAATATCCTGATATGGAATCAATGTTGTCGTTGCATCCTCACGATTAATTCCAAATACGTCCTCTCCAGTTACTTTTTTGCCCTCTACATCTGTGTAGTCCGTTCCTGTCCACTCTTTATGTGTGAACTTCGTCTTATCCACATCTGCCCTAATAGATTTTGCCGGCGATAGTTTGTCGGCTGCATACATGGTCAGACTGTTTGCCGGGAGCATCGTTCCGCTCAAGGCTGCCGTTAACACAATTGCAATAATTCTTCGTCTCTTTTGCATTCCCTTCTCCTCCTTTTCAGCAATTCAACCAACAATTATTTTGCTTCAAGTTTTATTATATCGCTTTTGTATATTATTTCAAATAATATTTTGTTTTTTTGTTCTTTTTGCACAAATATTTTTTTCTAATCACATAAAAGAACAAATAAAAAACCGCAGTGGAAACACGTTCTACTGCAGCTTTTGTTTCGATTTAGTGATGGAACAGTCTGATTCCTGTAAACGCCATCGCCATATTATATTTGTCACATGTGCTGATTACATTGTCGTCACGAACGGATCCTCCCGGCTGCGCAATATATTTCACACCGCTTTTGTGAGCACGTTCGATATTATCTCCAAACGGGAAGAACGCATCTGAGCCTAATGCTACATCTTCCAGCTTATCTAACCATGCACGTTTTTCTTCTCTTGTAAATACCGGCGGTTTTACTTTGAAGATATTCTGCCATGTTCCTTCTGCAAGTACATCTTCATATTCATCTCCGATATATAAGTCAATTGAATTGTCTCTGTCTGCTCTTCCGATGCTGTCTACGAACTGAAGTCCCAGTACCTGTGGAGACTGACGAAGCCACCAGTTATCTGCTTTTTGTCCAGCAAGACGTGTACAGTGGATACGTGACTGCTGTCCGGCACCGATACCAATTGCCTGACCATCTTTTGCATAGCATACAGAATTTGACTGTGTATATTTTAATGTAATTAAAGCAATGGCAAGGTCAATTTTTGCCTGTTCTGTAATTTCTTTATTCTCTGTCACGACATTCGATAATAATTCATCATCAATCACAAGCTCATTTCTTCCCTGCTCAAATGTAATTCCGAACACTTCTTTATGTTCGATTGGAGCCGGCTCGTAATTTGGATCGATCTCAATGATCGCATAATTTCCTTTTTTCTTCTGTTTTAAAAGTTCTAACGCTTCCGGTTCATACCCCGGTGCGATGACACCGTCTGATACCTCGCGTTTAATTAATTTTGCGGTTGCAACATCACACACATCTGACAGAGAAATAAAATCTCCGAAAGAAGACATTCTGTCCGCACCTCTTGCTCTTGCGTATGCACACGCAAGTGGTGAAAGTTCTCCCATGTCGTCTACCCAATAGATTTTTGCCAATGTCTCATCTAATGGAAGTCCAACGGCTGCTCCTGCAGGTGATACGTGTTTGAAAGAAGTTGCTGCCGGAAGTCCGGTTGCCTTCTTCAATTCTCTCACTAACTGCCAGCCGTTAAATGCATCTAAAAAGTTGATGTATCCCGGTTTTCCGCACAATACTTTGATTGGAAGTTCTCCGTTTTCCATATAGATCTTAGATGGTTTCTGATTTGGGTTACATCCGTATTTTAATTCTAATTCTTTCATCTGTCTCGCTCCTACTTATTCTTGTTTACAATCTTTGTCTCATAGTTTCCTGTTGCAATATCAATATAACGCACAAATAACGAAACTTTGTTGTCTTCATTCAGACTGTTCCAAAGCATCTCCGTAAATGCCTCCATATCGTCTAAAATCCCAACTAATTTTGGCTCACCTTCAAAACTTGGAAGCGGATTGCCATCGCATTTATATGTATGAATAAAATGTCCTTCTCCTGCTACCGGATTCTCATATGCAAATGTATAACGGTTGCATGCATCCGGATTCCCATTATTGCTTTTCAAAATGGACATTGCATAATTGTATGTTCCATTTTCAATGTGCATAATTCCGGAAATACGAGGTGTATAGTTCGGTGCATCCGGCTCAAATTCTCTGCTTCTGAGAGACTGTTCAAACGTCAGCTGCTTGTCCATTCCCTCGTAGATAGTATCCGTCTGGTCACCGTTTGTCACAATTGTCTTATTTCCCAACACTCTTACCGGCGCATAAATAATCAAGCTTGGATCTGTTAATTTGGAAGGATCAAATGCCTGCGTGCGGATTCCTTCTCCCTCCTCTACGAATACACGATTTCTACTGTTCTCACTTCTTCCCATAATGAAGTATGCAGTCACTGCTTTCTTTCCGTCCGGCGTCTTTCCAATAATAATTCCACGCCCCGGATAAGCATTTCCCTGTAGCTCTTTTTCGATTGATAACATTTCCATGAACATTCTCCTTTTATCTTGTGATAATCGTTTCTCAACTTCTTCTTTTTTATTATAGCTTATAACTCCTTCTTATTGTAGTACAATTTACTAATAAGTTTTTATAATGCTTATTAATATCAGGGTTTTCTTTCCCAGAAAATCAGTATATAATGTTCAAAGAGCGAAAAAAGGAGGATGATTTCATGATAAAACTAATCGCAAGCGACTTAGATGGCACACTTTTACAAAACGGCGCTCAGGAATTAAACCCTGAAATATACGATCTTATTCTGGCATTAAAAGAACGTGGGATTCATTTTGCAGCTGCCAGCGGAAGACAGTATGCCAGTGAACGTAATCTTTTCAAACCGATTGCAGATGAGATTTCCTATATCGCCGAAAATGGCGCTGTCTGTATTCACAACAATCAGATTATCTCAATAACTGAGATTGACCGCGACCTTGCCTTCCGCATTATCGACGCAATCAAACAATGCCCGAACTGCAAGCCGCTCGTATCCTGTCTCAATTGCTGCTACATCGAATCCGGGGACGACGAGTATCTCTACCATATCCGTCATGTTGTACATAACAACGTCGATACGGTAGATGACTTTGCATCCATTCAGGAACCGATTTTAAAGATCGCACTGCTTGACACTGTGACACCACAGCAGTCCGCCACTTATCTGCGGGAATTGTTTAAAAATGAGATCAAAGTTGTAACTTCCGGCATGGACTGGATTGATTTTGTACCACTTCATTCAAACAAAGGTACTGCTTTAAAGACTTTACTGGAAACATTACACCTGTCCCCGGAAGAGGCTGTCTCATTTGGCGACCAGCAAAACGACATCGAGATGCTGACTCTGACCCAAAAAAGCTATGCGATGGCAACTGCCCCGGAAGATGTAAAAAACTGTGCATATGCCGTGACCGACAGTGCGGAAAAGATTTTAAAGCAAATCATAAAAGAAACTCCGAAAGCATAACGCCCTCGGAGTTTTTCATTTATTCTGTATCATTGGTCAGATGAAATTTATCCAACACATAGAAAATCAAACTTAAGATCATACCTACCACACAGGCAAGCACCATACCTGTCAATTCGATATTTCCAAATTTCACGGCAATCCCGGACAAACCTGTAACGAAGATTACCGATGTGAGTGCAAGATTACGCGATTTCGCATAATCTACATTCGAGTCTACCAAAATACGAATACCGGATGTTCCAATCATACCGTATAGCAGGAATGAAATTCCTCCGATTACCGGCCCCGGAATCGTTTGGATCAAAGTCGATAATTTCCCCACGAAAGAGCAGATAATCGACAATACCGCCGCACCTGCGATCACATACACACTGTACACACGTGTCACTGCCATCACTCCGATATTTTCGCCGTACGTCGTAGTCGGAACAGATCCGATCAAACCTGAAATCATCGTCGAAAAATTATCTCCAAATAAGGATCGGTGTAATCCCGGATCTTTCAAAAGATCTCTTCCGACAATCTTACTTGTCACAATCTGATGCCCAATGTGTTCAGATGTAATAACAAGAATCACCGGCAAAATGATCAAAATAGCATCTATGCTGAACTTTGGTGTGGAAAAATTCGGCAAAGCTAAGATCGGCGCCTTTGCAACCTCTGAAAAATCCACGATTCCACATGCTATAGCCGCAATATATCCTGCTATAACTGCAATCAAAATTGGAATCACTGACAAAAATTTACGAAACAGAATCGAGCCAAATACTGCAGTTCCCAATGTCACTAAAAACACAATCACACTGCTTGTCTCAATATGATCTCCAATCAGCCCCGCATTGCTTGCTGCTGTTCCCGATAACTCCAAACCAATCAATGCCACTACCGGTCCCATCGCCGCCGGTGGCAGCACAACGTCAATCCAATCCGAACCGAATTTATAGATGACTGCCGCCAGAATACATCCGCAGAAGCCGACTGCAACAAATCCACCCAACGCATATTCATAACCGAATTTAGAAATAACAATCCCTGCCGGTGCCAAAAATGCAAAACTCGAACCAAGATACGCCGGCGCCTTTCCTTTCGTAACTAAAATAAACAACAATGTTCCTACACCATTCATAAACAATACAATTGCCGGATTGATTCCAAATACAAATGGCACTAGCACAGATGCCCCAAACATGGCAAACATGTGCTGAATACTAAGTGGAATCAGAAGCTTTGCCGGAACTTTTTCTTCCACCTGTATTATTTTACGATTCTCCATCTCATGTCCTCTCTCTCTTTTGTTTTCAAATCTTCCCCATTATATCCTATAATGCCGTTTTCGTCACTATGAAATGTGTTCTTTCCAAAAGATTCTTCCACTAAAAGGAGTAAGCTCAATTCTCCCTCAAAGCAATCTCATCAATTCTTTTTAACTCTTCCTCCGTAAAGTCTGCACTCGTAAGCACCTTTAGGTTTTCTAAAATCTGCTCCGGTCTCGATGCGCCAATCAGGACACTCGTCACATCTTCATCCTTTCTCACCCATTTCAAGGCCATTTGCGCAAGACTCTCGCCCCGTTCTTTTGCAATCTCATTCAATTGCTGAATTTTCTGAATGTTCGCCTCCACCGTCTGCTCCTGCAAAAACCTTCCATCTGTGCAAATTCTGCTGTCCGACGGAATCCCTTTCAAATAACGATCCGTCAGCATTCCCTGAGCAAGAGGACTAAACGCGATAATTCCTTTTCCTTCTTCTCTTGCGGCTGCTTTCAGTCCGTTTTTCTCAATCGTACGGTCAAAAATCGAATATCGGTTTTGATTGATGACAAATGGACACTTCAATTCTTTTAAAATTGCACACGCTTTTTTCATCGTCTCCCCATCATAATTCGAAATCCCGGCATACAATGCCTTTCCACTTTTGACTGCCGTGTCAAGTGCTCCCATTGTCTCCTCAAGCGGTGTCTCCGGGTCCATGCGGTGATGATAAAAAATGTCCACATACTCAAGCCCCATTCTTTTCAGACTCTGATCCAGACTCGCCAGCACATATTTTCTGCTTCCCCAGTCCCCATAAGGGCCATCCCACATCAGATATCCTGCCTTCGTGCTGATGATCAGTTCATCTCGGTACGCTCCCATCTCTTCTTTCAAAATACGTCCAAGATGTACCTCCGCGCTTCCCGGCTCCGGCCCGTAATTGTTCGCCACATCAAAATGGGTGATTCCATGATCAAATGCCGTAAAACACATCCGTTTCATATTTTCAAAATTTCCGGTGTCCCCGAAATTATGCCACAATCCAAGTGAAACCTCCGGCAATTTCAGTCCACTTTTCCCACATCGGTTATATTTCATTCCTTCATAACGTTTTTTATCTGCCTGATACATATTGATTACCTTTCTGCCTTTCTCTGTAAAATATCTAAAATCGTTTTTTCAGTTCCAATCATTCCCGGTGATGCAATCTCACCCATATTTCGCATAGTCTCCTCCGGTGTCCTTCCGACAATGCCATGTACATTCGCAACACAAACCTCATCCATTGCAAGTTCAGCTGACTGATACGCCGCATCCACCGCCACAATCCCTTTCATCGTACACCCTTGATTTCCACCGTCGCAGATCATCCCGGTAATGCTTCCCGCCATGTTATTGATTGCCCCTTCCATCATCTTAACCGTTCCACCACGCAAATACACAAGCCCACAAGCCATTCCTGTTCCCGCTGCAATCGCACAACCACAAAACGCAGATAGCTTTCCCGAGTATTCCTTGATATACATACAAATCAAATAACTTAACGCAGTTGCCCGCAGAAGCTGTTCTTTTGAATATCCATTAACCTTATAAGCCGCATACAGCGGAAGCGTTGCAATAATCCCATGAGCCCCCGAACCGGTGATACTCATCGCCGGTTTATCAAGCCCCAAAACTCTCGCCTCAATCGCCCCGCTGCACAGGAGTGATGCCGTCTTCTGTTCCTCTTCTGAGAATACGACTCCGCCATTCTTCTTCAGCAAATGTTTCACAAAGGTCGTTCTCTCACTGGAGAGCCCAGCCTCAAACAGCTCTAGATTCATACGATACGCCTCCCACATGAATTCCAGCTCTGACACGTTCTCGTTGTCTATATATTCGCACAGCTGCCGAAGCGTATACGTGTGAATGAGTTGTTTTTCTCCCGGTTTTCCACCTTTCTTTTTCTTTTCAGAGTGAATGAATTTTTCTTCTCCGTTTACCACGACACTTGTAATATTCGTATGCGTATCCTCAATCGTCACGACAGCCTCATCCTCATCCGTCTTCACGACCACCTCTATAAAAATTCTGCTTGAAATGTTTTGGAGTACAACCTGTACTTTTCCCTGTTCCACAAGCCGCTCCGCGCTTTCTATATCTTCCTGCCGGACATCCGAAAGAGCTTCCAGTCCAAGCTCCCAGTTTCCTGCAATCACTCCGAGTGCCGCTGCAAATTCACTTCCCACCTCACGGCTATTTGGGATTCCACAAGTAAATGCATTCTTATACATTCCACTGTTCAGTCTCACAATAACAGACAGCACCGCACCATTTGTGTAGCTTCTCGCCTTTGCCGCCGCAAACGCAATCGCTCCCGGCTCTGTCACGCCGAGCGCTGGCTTCATATCCTCTCGAATCAGCTCTGTCAGTCTGTTCATTCCAACCACCTCCCTTGATTATACTCATTTTTCTTATCATACTACAAAAGGGAGGCATTTGCCTCCCTTTTATGTGAAAACGATTTTATTTTTTCTTTCTTTTCAGAATCGCTGCTGATGACGCCGCTGTTGCAAGCCATAACATTATACTTGTCGAATCCCCTGTAACAGGAGTTTTTCCATTCTGTTTGTCATTTTCTTCAAAAGATGGCTCTTTACTATCTACAGACTTTTTCACCAATTTATCTGCCGCATCTGACAATTTATCAATTGCAGCATCTACATCTTCCTGTGTCGCGTCTTCCCTGTCTAAAATATTTTTCGCTTCTTTTAAAGCTGTTTCATATACTCTCCAACTGTCTGTTGTATAATCTGCTTCTTTATAATATCCGATACACTCATCATAATATTTTTCAAGTTTAGATTTATCAACTCCATCAGACAATTTTTCAAGGATCTTTTCTTCTTCATAACCGCACGCACCACACACTCTCTTCGCTAAACCTTCCTCTGTCTCTGTTGCCTCTTTGACAGTTTCCCAGTCTCCAAATTTATGTCCTAATGCTGGAATCACTTCACTTTCTTTTACTGTTATGCCACATTCTAGACATACTTCTTTTCCTGTAGCTCCAGGTTCTGTACAAGTCGCTTCTTTTGCCCCTTGCACTTCTGTCTTTTCATGTTCGCACCCTTTAAACGTAGCTTCAATTGTCACATCTGTCGTAGATTCTACCGTATATCGGTTCACCGCTCCTACCGATTCTCCATTAACTTTCACATCCAAAACAGAATATCCTGTATCCGGTTTTATCGCAAATGTTTTTAGCTTTCCAGACTGTACTTTCATTGTTCCGTCAACTTCCAACTCTCCAGTTACCGGTTTAATTGTTCCATGCTCTCCAGCCTTTGTCGTAACTGTAATCATCACAGGTTCTGCTTTCTCATAAAGCGCAATTTCTCTAGCTGTTGGATGATCTCCTCCTGCCATTGTTTTTGCTGTAAAGCGAATTTTATTCGTTTTTACAATCTCTTTAAATACTGCTTCCTGTGCAGTCGTTTCATCCCCTTGAAGTTTAAATGTTCCACTTCCAACTTCTTTCCATGTTGTGCTTCCATCCTCGTTGCTTCCCGTCGCAGCCTCAATAATATAATCTCCAATCGTACCTGTATTTCCGGCTTTAGGGATATATGTCAGCTTCGCAATCTCTTTCGCTTCTTTTAATGTCATCTCTACACTGATTCCATTTGGATGGTTTTTTAATTTTCCTGCTTCTCCCCACTGTGCATGCCAAAAAGTATTCAAATTTTCATCAAATGCATTTTCAATACCTTGCTGATGTGCATCTGTCTTTTCTTCAGATGTAGCTGTCACTGACTGATACATATCTTTGGAAAGTTTTTCCGTTGTCGTATCTGCCGGCTGTCTCTCCTGATCCAAAATTGTAACCTTTGCTTTAGAATTAAATCCAAGAATTAAATTCTCATTTTTTGAACTTAATTCTTCTGTAAAATACTGATCGCCAGTATCCTTCGTATTACGTCTTGTAATTACAACAACTTCTTTTTCCGTCTCTCCAGCAGCAAATGTCACTGTCGTCGTTCCCTCTGTATCAAAATCATCCTGAATTGCAGTTCCTGGATTCGGAGATACAGTCACAGTTGCCTCACCTTCACTTCCACCAACACGAACCAACTTTATCTTCATCTCAGAATCTTCTTTCATAGTATATTCGGACTTTTCAATCCCTATCATTCCAAGACCATCATTGTTAATGACATAAGCTCCCTCGATTCCAATCGCTTTATTATCATTATTAGTAACTTCCAGTTTCAGTGTATGTTCTCCGTCCTTTAAATCATCTGAAGCAAAAATAATCTGACCAACAGACCGTTTTGATGCATTCGTATCAATCTCAGTCTTTTTTCCATCTACTGTAACTGTCGCTTTTCCATGCCCAGAATCTAACGTCCCCACAAGATAAATTTTTGAACCTGTAAAATCTACTTCAAATGAAGAACCTGGTTTCGCCCACGCATTAGTACCATTCAAATACTGTGAGCCATTCTCTTGGGTCCAGCCATTGCTAAACTTAAACGCTTCATCTCTCTCATCGATTACCTGCATTCCTTCTGGTGCCGCCGATGGTGATTCAAAATCAGCTGTTGCTTTATAAACTCCCACTTCCGAAAGAATCGGCACATCCTTGCTTGTTGCCACAGTAATGCGAAGTTTATCCGCTTTAACAGCGCCTTCTCTACACAATCTCTTTGCACCAATTGTCGTTCCCTGATCAAAGACTTTCCACTCTCCGCCATCATTGCTATATTCTACTTTAAACTCTTTGATTCTTTGTCCAAATTGAATGGCTTCTTCAATTGACACAACATCGAATGTCTTTGTTTCCCCCAAGTCTACCACAAGCTGTCCTGATTTAGTTCCATCATTCACCGTCCAGTACGTCTCATCTTTTCCATCCAATACATTTTCCGGAGAATACGCCACATCATTGCCCCTCACTTCTGTAGCCTGCGCTATTCCATGAGCTGCCAAATTGGATTTAAAAGTATCCTTTACATTTTGCCCAAACTCTGTCACTCTCTGCAAAATTGCATCATCCACTTTACCATGATTATTCGGGGGGATATTCAAGAGCAGCGGAGAATTATGTCCCACAGAATTAAAATACATTCCCGCCAAATCTTCTACACTTTTTGGTGTATTCTTCGTTGTTCCCCAAAACCAGCCGGAAGTAATACGCGCATCACTTTCCGGAACAGTCCATTGATTTCCATCTTCATAACCTACTGTATAACTACCAACCTTTTTACTATCAATTGTGTTATTTTCATAATTCACTTTCGATTTTGACCAGGTTTCTTCATTCGCATAACCAAGTTCATTTCCAATCCATCTTACAGTTGTGTAAGCCTCTGCGCCAAACAGCATACAGTCAGATTCGAAACCTGCTTCTTTCCCTTCGTGTTTTTGGATTGTAGCAAACCATCTCTTGAAATCGTAATCCTGTGCATTCGCACCACTTCCCTTGGCACCATCCATCCACACTTCCTTGAAATGACCGTCATTACCATAAATTGGATTTCCTAAAATTTCTTCCAATTGATTATTATAATAGTCATTGTAGTCTAAAACATCCTCATCCTTAGTTGTTGGATTTCCATCTTTATCATAATATCCATAACTCTTATCATGAATATCCCAAGGAGAGAGATAGAGCCCCATATCTACATCATATTTTGTACATGCTGCTGAAATTTCCGCAAGAACATCCCCACCTAAGTTGTCATAATTCTTTTCCGCATAACTCGTCGACTGCACGTCATATGTAGTCCATTTACTATTCCAAATACAAAAACCGTCATGATGTTTTGCAGTGACAATCAACTTTTCAAAACCTGCTTCTTTGATTGTCTTTACAAATGTGTCTGCGTCAAAGTCTTCTTCCAGTTTAAAAATATCATCCGGTGTTCGGTCTCCATAATTTTCTCCCCATTCAATCTCATTGAATGTATTTGGACCAAAATGACAAAATGCTGCTAATTCCTGCTTTTGATACTCATACTGATTTTCATTCGGAATCACTTTATCCTTTTCTGGAGCAGTTGTCCTGTTATCAGACAATTGTTTTTTTCCTATAAGGTTTCCCTCTTCAGCAGATGCTGTAAGTACTCCTACAAAAAAAGCTTGTCCCATCATAGCTCCAGCCAACAAAAGACTAAGTATTTTTCTTTTTTTCATAACTTCCTTCCTTTCCTCTTGCTTTGTTTCAAATTACTAATCATTTTAACACCACACAATCAAAACATACAATCTTTTTTTATATTGTTATTTTTTTTCAACATTTCGTACATTTTCTACTTGCTCGAGCAAGTTCTTCACCCTATATTTTTATCTATTTTTCACAATATCCTCTGAATCCGCATTTGCCTCTGTTTCTTTTCGCTTATAGACTTCATTAAGATTTTCCTGCCGCAAGGCGCGCCAAAAGAAGACAGATGCTCAAAACAAGCATCTGCCTTCCCCGTTTAAAACTATTCTTTTTTCTTTTTACCGCCTAAAACCACAACTGACGACGCCGCTGTTGCAAGCCATAACATCGCTGTTGCAGGATCTCCCGTCACAGGTGCCTTACCTGTATTAGTTGTTCCATTTTCAGAATTCGGTTTCTTATTATCCGCTACTTTTTTCTCCAATCCCTGAACTGCTTTTTCCAATTCTGCTTTTGCAGTATCTACCTGTTCTTGTGTCGCATCTTCATTTTCCAAAACAACTTTTGCTTCTTTCATAGCTTCCGCATAAATTTTCCAGCTTTCTGCTGTGTAAGCCGCTTCTTTGTAAGATGCTGTGCATTTGTCATAATACTCCTTCAGTGCTGATTTATCTACTGCTTCCGGTGTTACAGGCGCCTTTTCTACAAGTGCATCCATCGCAGTTTGAAGCGTTGTTTTTGCATTATCTACTTCCTGCTGCGTCACCTTTTCATTTCCCGCAACTTTTTTTGCCTCGTCTAATGCCGCTTTAAATGCATCTTTTTCTGCTCCGTCTTCATAGGCGTTCAAATCCTTTTCCTCTGCCTCTTTAATCACTTTATTCAGTTCAGATTTATCTACCTTTTCCGGTTCTGTCTCACTGATCTTCTTAATTTCAAGCTTGTCGATCTGTGGACCTTTTCCTGTATCAGGAGCTGTAAAGATAAGCATTCCGGCGCCGTCTTTTTTCACTTCTAACTCAAAAGTCGTTGTTTTTACCTGCAATGCCCCATTTTCATTTGTGTTAGCCACAACTGTCTGTCCCTCTGCAACATTTCCGTCTTTTTCTGACCATGCAAGTTTATTTACATCAGATCCACTTCTGTAAGTCATTGTCACTTCATATGTACCTGGCGTTGCTGTGTACGCATATTTGATATAGTCTTTAAATGCCAGACAGTTTACATATTTCCCATTGCTTGCCCAGTCTTCTGCTTTAATCTCCAAAGGCCAATTCGGATCCGAATCTGTATCATTGCTGTTAATCAATTCTGTCGCATACTCTGCTTCTAAAGTTTTTATTTCGTCTTTCTTGCTCGGGAACTCAAATGGGGTCTCTTCTGTATACTTGAAGTCTTCCGCTGCAAACGTCGCCTCAATCGCAACATCTGCACTTACATTTTTCACAGTGTATGTTGTGACTGCACCGACAGATGTTCCGTTTACTTTTACATCTTTTACTGTATATCCTTCATCCGGTGTGATAGTGAATGTTGCATCTGTTCCCGCTTCCACTTTGTCAGGACCATCAATCTTACCGTTTTCTCCTGCTGTCTTTGTCACTTTGTATTCTACTGTCTGCACATCTTTTGCTACGATATCAAACTTATCAAGACGTGGAGCTTTATTTGCTCCTCCCACAATTGTAAGGAGACCTTCTCCTGGTTCCTCCACTTCCATCTCAAATGTCTGCTCATGGTACGCTCCTTGCGCTGCATCTGTTGCTCCTGCAGTTACATTGCCAGCCTTAATTTTTCCATCTGCTTCTGACCACTCAATACTATTTTTTGCATCACCACTCATGTAACGTAATGTAACAGTATATGTACCCGCTTTTGGTGCATTATAGTATAGTTTTACCTGATCATTTGCCTGTACATTATCTATGAGTTTGCCATTGCTTGCATTATTCTCGTTCATTATCTGTGCCGGCCAACCATTATCACCTTCTGCATTATTGACAATCTCCATCAACTCTGCTTCCAAAGTTGTTTTTTCATCTTTCTTAGATGGGAATTGGAATCTGTTATTCTCATTGTAGCTTCCATCGTCAACCGGTTTTCCATCACGAATGACTACTCTTGCAGGTGTGTTGAAGCCGGTAATTGTCCCATTTGTAGGTGTGTTTAATTCCACTGTAAATGATAAGTTGTCAACATCCACTGTTTTAATCTGAACTTCAAATTTTTTCTCGGTCTCACCTTCTGCAAATGTAAGTGTCCCCTTTGCATCTGCATCAAAATGATCCTGAATTGCACTTCCCGGATTCACTGCGTAATTTATGCTGGCTTCACCTTTAGAACCTCCGAGACGTTTTACCGTAAATTCAGCCTTTGACTCTTCATTTACTTCAAATGAAGAAACCTCAAAGTCAAACACACCTTTTTCTTCATTGTCCAAAACAAGCGCCGCATCTACCCCTGTCGCTTTATTTTTCGGAACAATTTTTAATGTATGTTCTCCATCTGTCAATGTATCTGACTCAAAAATTCTTTGCTGCAGCTTTCTGGAACTTCCGTGTGTGTCAATTGTCTCAACAAGCTTATCGTCAATATAAACATCCGCGGTTCCATGATTCGGGTCTACCGTTCCAAGAAGCCATACCTTTGTACCTTTGAATTTAACAGTCGCTTCTGTTCCATTTCCCGGATTTGCCCAGCGTCCTGTTCCTCCTGTATACGCTTCTCCTGTATCATTTCCCCAGCTTCCGCTAAATGTAAAGTCTTTGCTGGTATCTTCAATAATCTCAAGTCCTTCCGGAATACCATTTCCGAGGGCAAAATCTGCTGCCGCGCGATATACTCCTACTTCACTGATAATCGGCGCTTTATGTTCTGCTTTTTCCGATGTCTTCACTGTAATACGGAGTTTGTCCGCTTTCACAGGGCTCCTTCTGCAAAGTCTCTTTGCGCCAACTGTTTTTCCGCTTCCAAATACTTTCCATTCATCAGAACCATTCTTATATTCTACTTTGAACTCGCTGATCCTCTGTCCAAATTTAATTGTTTCCTCAATTGACACAACATCAAACTGTTTTGTCTCACCAAGGTTCACTTCCAATGTTGCCTCTGTTGCTTCTGTCTTATCATCTGTTGTCCAATATGTATCCTGATTACCGTCCAATACATTGTTCGGAGAGTATGCGATATCATTTCCTCTGACCTCGCTCGCGGTACAACTTACATTCTTTCCTACCGCAATGTTGTTTGTAAATGTCTCTTTTACTGCATTTCCGAATTCTTTCACCCGATTAAGAATTGCATCATCCACCGTTCCCTTATTGTTCGGTGGGATATTCAAAAGCAATGGTGCATTACGTCCTACAGAACTGAAATACATGTTCGCTAATTGCTCCATACTCTTTGGAGTACTCTTTCCATTTCCCCAGAACCATCCCGAAGTAATGCGGGCATCCACCTCCGGTACTGTCCATTTATTTCCTTCTGCATAACCATTAGAAAAATGATCTGTCGGATCCCCCTTAAAATCATCCTCTCTTTGGCTTGGGTCATTTTTGATCTTGTTATCCTCTGTTAATATTGATTTTGACCATGTCTCATCTGCCGCTTCCCCATTTTCATTACCGATCCAACGCACAGATGCATATGGTCCTGCTCCAAATATCAAACATTCCTCGCCTTCATACTTTGTAATAGTCTCATACCATTTATCGATTGTATAATCCTGCGGATCTGCTCCACCGCCTTTGGCGCCATCCATCCAAATTTCTACAAATTTTCCGTCATTACCATATTTATTATTGCCTAAAATTTCTTTGAGTTGATTATTGTAAAATTCATTATAGTCTCCCGGCGAATTATTTCCGTAAGACGGCTCATGGATATCCCACGGCGACAGGTAAAGTCCCATATCAATATCTTCCTTCGTACATGCCGCTGAAATCTCAGCAAGGATATCTCCACCCATATTGTCATAGTTTTTCTTTGCATAGTCTGTAGAACCTACATCGTATGTTGTATATTCACTGTTCCACAAACAGAAACCATCATGATGCTTTGCCGTAATGATCAATTTTTTGAATCCAGCCTCTTTGATTGTCTTCACCAAAGTCTCTGCATCAAAATTTTCCTTCAATGTAAAGAGTTGGTTCGGGTCTGTATCTCCATAATTGTCTCCCCACTCTTTCCCTGTAAATGTGTTCGGTCCAAAATGACAAAATGCTGCCAACTCGTCTTTTTGGTACTTGTACTGACTGTTGTTCGGCACAGCCTTATCTTTTTCAGGTACCGCAGTCTTTTTATCCGATAACTGCTCTTCTCCTACCATTGACTTCTCTTCCGCCGAAACAATCATCGTTCCAATCGGAACTGTCTGACCAATCATTACACCAGCCAACAAAAAACTAAGTATCTTTTTCTTTTTCATAACCTTCTCCTTTTCAGCAAATAATAAAATTAATCTTTCTTTATCTTAGCACCTTTATTTATTTTTCACAATATGTTTTTTTATCACGATAATAGCAATAAATATATTGTATATTTTTTATCCAAAAAAACTTTTATTTATGTAATTTTCATACATTTTATCTGTCATTGCATTATCAAAGAATTGGTCATCAAAAAAGGAGCTATTGCCCCTCAGATGATTTCTCATCTGCCTCGCAACAACTCCCATTCTTTTTCTTTTCTAATTTCAAATCGTGTTCTGCTTCTTTTACTTTCATATTTTCCCTTATGATTGCAAATTTATTTTTCATGCGAAATGGGACATACATCATCTTTTGCCCCGTTTTCTTTTTTATGAAGTTCTCAAATTCCTCCTGCTTTCCTTCTACAAAGCATTTTCTCGGAAGCGGGTATAAATTATCCCCCTCAATCCCTATGTAATAATTATTTTCATCCATATACAAAGCAGCTACTTCCTTATAACTCTTCGAAAATCCTTTCGTCTCTCCACTATTTCTAATTCGAATCTCTCCATCCAAGAAAGAAGTATCCACTTCCCAGTCATTCTGATAAATTTCATCATTTCCTTTCAGCTGCATCACGCCGATATAATGTCTTGCAAATGAAAATATACACAACAAGATACCTATCACCAGACACATCCACATCGCCAAAGAGCCCCTCTCCATGCCGGTTCCTATAATCAGAAATCCTACACCGATAACAAACAGGCGAAACGTAGTCTTCGGATGATTTACACGAAATGAAAATTTCACAAATTCTTTTAAAAGCTCTTTTGTATGCTTTGTTTTGACTCTGTATTTTACTGTCATCTTTTCTCTATTCTTTCTGCTCTTTTTGACGCATTTTTAATTTCAATTTGGCAAGTGCCAGTTTGCAGTCACGCTCTGTCATGTTATTTTCACCTACTACATTTGTCTCTTCACCACTGGCGCTCTTGTTCATATCAACAACCCCGTCCAAATAGTCATTTACTACTACAAATTGCGCTACTGTACCATTAAAAGTAATCCCTGTAACCGGTATTCCTCGTGTGCCGATCTGTTCCATTGTATTTGTATAATCGACATGGCTGTTTCCCCAGCCATCACAGGAAAGGATTACACCATCTGCACGCATACACTCCGCCCAGACCGCTGCCCTTGTTCCTACAAGCATCTTATCTTCATTTCCATCCGGCGATCCGACTAACATCACGCCCATCAAATCCACATCTGTATCTTTTGAAACCACATCTAACAAAGGGTCTCTAAAATGATGTAACGATGTCTCTTTTGTCGAAGGACCAATTCCCATAGTTCACACCTCCTACTGCATAGACCGGATAATGCCATCCCGATATTCATTCGGTGTCAGGATAATCGGCATATTCCCCATATCAATAATCGATTTTCCGCCTTCCACTCCTGAAGGCTCCTTTGCAAATAAATGTGTATCATACATCGCACCCTGACCAGCTACCTGCTTAATAATCAGCACGCGTTTCTTTCCCGTTCTCACAATGTCATGATATTCATGACGCTCCGTACACAAATCACCCTTGAACTTCTTCAGTTTGTCGCGATAACTTTGAATAAACTTATCGCACGCCCTATGAGCTGCTGTCGGTCCCGGTCTCTCCTGCCCCATTCCTGCAGCCAATGTCACATCAAATGATATAATCACATCGTTATCGCCAGGTGTTCCCGCACGGTTCAAATATAACATATCTTTCAAGTTACCCTCTGAAGAACCAAATTCATGTGTCTGTTTCCCGTTAACATCCACACCTGTTAAAATTACATACACACCCGTAATTGTATGTGTAATACCTTCTCCAATTTTCCCCAGCACTTTTGTGGAAATCGGAATAATATCCATCATCGTATTTGTCCAACGATCATGTTCGCCCGGCTTGATAATCTGTATGTCGATTTTTTCAATCAACGGTTCCGATTCTACAAGCTCTTCGATCATCTCTTTGCTAACCGTCATCTTCCCATCGACTGTGATGTCATTGTGTTCTCCCCACTCCACTTCATTCATGTGGTAGGCTTTAATCACAAGACGTCTCAAATCTTTTATCTGTTCCTCCATAACTATTACACCTCCTGTTTGATGTATTTATTATATCAAAAAAGCAGATGCATTCGCATCTGCTTTTTTAAAGTTTTATTAAACTTTAGCTACATATTCGAATGGCAATGGAACAATCTTTCCAGGTGTCTGGATTTCTACTAATTGTTCTAATGTTGCTTTTACAATAGCTGTCTGTTGTTCCACATTGTTAGGAGCACCAGCATTAGCACCCATAGGTACCAACGGAGCTACCGCACGTGGTGTACCAGTTTGACGTACAACTGGTGGAAGAGCTGCAATAATAATTGTAGGAATTCCAGCTTCTTCAATCGCTCTCTGCACCAATACTGCAGAGCGGTGGCAAGTACCTCAGCCAGCGGTGAGGACAACTGCATCTACGCCCTCTTCTTTGAACATCTGAGCAATAGCCGGACCAGTCTCATGTTTAAATTTCTCCTGGTTTCCACCACCACCCATGAAACCTGCGTGTACAGGTGCACAAGCTTTGATAAATCCTTCTTTTGCTAATTCGTGAATTCTATCAATTGGGAACATACAGTTGATGTCTTTATTAACATCACCATTGTCATATCCACCATGAGAAACCATTAATTCACTTGATTTCATCTGGTCAGTAATTTTTCTCCAAGTAAAGTCACCTGCAAGGTTAAATCTCTTGTCTTCTTTGTGGTGTACACCAGCTGCTGTAGCAAGAGCAATTGTCATGTCTTTTAACTCTTTTGTTACAGGAGTCCATACCATCGGCGGAGTAATCGGAACGAAAATTTCTGATTGCATTCCTTTAACAGTTGTTAAACTCATTTCTTATACCTCCTTGTTATTCTCTTCATTTTTGGCACGCATTTCTTCCTGGCGCCTATTGTAGACATCTAGGTTACTGACATATTTATCATTGGCTTCCGGACCAAGCTGCTCTATAAAACTCATGTTCCATGCAACTTCCTGTCCTACCACAAGCGGATAGTCCGTAATCAGCATTCTCATCGGAATCTTCAAGTATCCAAGACGACCTTTTAAGTCTATTGCAACACAGCCGTCATGAACTTCCACAATTACGCCTTCCATCTTAATTATCTTATCGCCATATTTCATAATTCGTCACCTAGCTTTTAGTCGTATTTTTCTTTTCTCTTTTCACTCATTGGTAATGACTGTTCATTAGCAACTAACTCGATTGGTTTTCCAGTTACGTTAGAGATTAATTCTACGTTTGTAGATTTTACGTTTGGATTCCATTTCTTTTCAGCTTTCTTAACTTCTGTTCCAGCCATAGCATCTTTTAACATTGCAAGAGCTCTGATAGCATCTTCATGGCAAAGTGTGTTACATGCAAGAACTTCGTTTTCGATACCTGATTCAGATTTGTTGTTATCTACCATGTGAGTCATGTATTTGTTACCAACAACAAGTGCTCCCTGAACTGCACAGAATGACATACCAACTACAGGAACGCCTCTCATACCGATTTGTTCATGGTGGCTTGCAAAGTCAATGTGGTTGTTTCCGAAACCTTCTGTTGTAACGAAAGCTCCATCTACGTCTAATGCTTCTACCATCATACCAACACGTTTTGATACATAGAATTTTTCTGCATTGATCTGAGGAGAACCAACAAAGATAACTCCACAAAGGTCAACTTCTTCATCATGAAGTACTTCAAGAACAAGTGGCTCTCTCCAGTAATGTCTTGACATTTCTTTAGAAGCCGGTCCGATACATGTTAATGCATGGATACATCCGTCTAATACTTCCAATGGAGATACCATAACCGGAACGTTTCCTAAGTCAACGTTTGGTTTTCCGCCAAGAATACCAACTGGCTCAACCGGCAGGATTAAGTTGTCGTGCATAGCACCTTGTCCCATGATTTCTTTTACGATAACAACTTTTTTCTTTCCTGGTCTTCTTACTTGCTGGAATTCTTCTGTATCTACGATAAGAGATTCATCAAGTTTCTTCAATGCTTCTCTGATTTCCTGAGTGATCACATCTGTTGCTGTATGAGCAGCTAACGGACCTGGTCTTTCCATGTTTGTTCCTTCTTTGATAACCACTTCAGTTTTAATGAAGATTTCACCTTTTTCAGGTGCACCCGGACGTCCCCACATAATGTTTTCGTCTAAGTATCCTTCTGAAGAACCAAACTCACCAATCTGAACACCATTTGCATCTGTACCTGTTACCATCATAACAACACCGTCAAGCACTCTTGTAGCACCTGAACCGATTTCATCATCACCGTCTTTTGTAGCGATTGGCTGAACATCCATGATTGTTTCTGAATATGTGTGGTACTGTTCTGGTGTAATAATATCAATCTTTAAGCTGTTAACAAGTTCCTGTGAAGCTACTGCTTCTTCTTCAATTCCTTCACGGATGTAAAGAGTTGTTCCCTCGATCTTTGTCTCCGGTCCTCTCTTAACTTCTGTGATGTTGAAGTGTTTTCTTGTAAGTGTTCTAACAACTTTTACTTCTTCATTGTTTGCTGCTTCCGGAGCTGCTTCAACTGCTGCTACAGCTTCTGCTGGTACTTCTACTGCCTGAGCTGCACCTGTACCGATTCCCATTGGTAACTCGATATCGATATCTTTACCTTCTCCAATATGAATCTTTAATGTTCCACCTGATACTGTTGTTGTAGCTGTTGCTGGAACTGCTGCTACTGGAGCTGCTGTTTCTTCCACAACTTCCTCTACTGGTTCTGCCTCTACCTGTACAGCATCGATAACATCAGCTGTAACCGGTGTAAGAGAATCACAAGTTTTTGTAAGTTTTGCACCTAAGATCTGTTCGATAGTTAAGCAACCATCTAAATTTAATAGCCCTGAATCCACCAAATCATCAAAAATTGTTGGATCTTCTAAGTTTTCTGGGCCAATTGTAATACCTGCTTCTGCTCTACAGCATAATACTGCAGGATCCTTTGCATGTTCTTTACATGTTTCGGCTGTAATTGACATAATTTCTTACCTCCTTATTTTGTTTGTCCTCGGGTTTCCCCAGTGTATATATCCCAATCACTCTTCCGTCTCCACAAAGATGATTCATCTAAGTTCTGGAAAATCGGGGGTTTTCCACGTGATTCGGCTGGTGATAGTTATACCGTTATCTAAATATCTTGTTCTACTTTTTTAGACACTCTTAAGTATCTGTAAAGCGGATGTCCAATTGTTCTCATCACGTGATCTGTCTGATGGAACACTTTCAAGCCCATCTTCGGCGCAGATCCCATAACTGTATTGGAACAGTCAGAGCAGTTACCAATTACTATATATTCACATTTATCTTTCTTAAACTGCATGCTGTTTTTAACTTGTCCAGGACAATTTCCCGGTCTTTCACATTTCAAAGCGCCGTTCTTCATCTCTGCAGCCTGTTTGCATCTTGCCACAGAAACAACTTTTGCATTCATCTTTTCTGCGATATCACGCATACGCGCTTCGTCTCCACCGCACGCACAGACAAGAAGTCCGATTGTTGCTCCGTGAAGATCAGGGAATTCCATTGTCACGATAATTCCACCTGTTGTCTTTGTAATCGGCGCATCAAATGTAGTTGCTTTTCCTGTAAACGGTCCACCCATGATGATCTCACCATATACTCCATCAATGCCGCCGGCTCTTTCAATAAGCTCTTCCACAGATGTTCCTACCGGAACGTCCATAAATACATGTGGCTGATTTCCACCGTTAAGCTTACCGATCACTGTAAGATTCTTACTGAAGCAAGGCTTTCTTTCGTCAATTGCTTCTGCAACTCTTGCGAGTGTTTCCACATTGATAACGATAGATTTTGCTGCTGAAGGAAGCTGTGTCGGATCAAGTTCGATTCCAAGACACTCTCTTACAACCGCTCTTTCTTCGCCCATCGGATAAATGTCCGGCAGTAAATGAATAGAAATTGCAGGTTCATCCTTCAAAGCTTCTTTCAATGTCTGAACTGCTTTTGTATTTTTCTTTTTAATTGCAAAAATTGCTTTCGCAGCATTCGAAATCTCCATACTGTATTTCACACCGCGGATTACTTTGTCACATTCTTCTTCAATCTGCTGAATGTTGTGGCGAAGTCCCGGTTCACACTCTGCTGCATTAATCAAAATATATCCGCCTTCAAGGTCTGTGCCAAGTTTTACTCCTGTTGGGAATCCGGCACCACCCATACCAACTACTCCGGCAGCTTTCACCATATCAAGCTTGCTTCCTTCTTCAATTGGTACGAATTCATCTTTCTGTTCCTCGTCCGGTTTAATAATGATTCTGTCTTCCGTCACTTCAACAACTTCACCGTATGCACTGGAAAAAATATTAGCGCCAAGCCCTGTTGGTGTTGCAATCAGAGTTCCTTTTTCCACTCTGTCGCCGGCTTTTACAATCGCTTCACAAGGTGCACCTACATGTTGTCTTAGTAGAATCTGTAAATTTCCCATGACAATCTTCTCCTTTATATTTTATTTTTATATAAGTAAAAAGCCGAGTACCCTCTGCTCACTTATTTATTGTTATAGGTTTTTTCTATATATCAGGCCTCTTTTTCTGTTGGTCTTTTTTTTAACACTTTTTTTGGCGGAGGCATGTGGGAATCGAACCCACCCGGGACGCTCTTAACGCCCCACACTGGTTTTGAAGACCAGGAGGCACACCAGTCACCCAACTACCCCCATATCAAATTTCGTTGCTCACTAACTTTATCACAATTTTCCGCAGTTTTCAACACTTTTTAGACATTTTTTATTAAATTTATTTTAGCAAAATTTCATTGACTTTTCAAGCCTTTTGGGACATAATAGTGTATATAAACTGAACTAGATACTAGAATATAGTCTAATCGTTAGTTTTTTATCATTTCTTACCTTATTTTAGAGATGTTATTATTCAAAAAATCCGATTAGGCACTCTTTGTCAGATGACAATTTATAGTTATTTTCTATAATTGAATGTAAGCACAGTCACAGACTGCTCAATCGGAGACCAATTAGAGATATGACTAGTATGTGTATTCAGAGCAAGCATTAAACAAAAAATAAAAAGAAAGAAGGTTGTATATTATGAAATTACAAGCCAACGTAAATTTTGATCGTTTTGAAGCACAACTTCAAGTAGTAGACGCTCATACTGTGGGAGAATTTTGTAGAGTCGTAATCGGCGGCTTCCCGGAACCTGAAGGAAACACAATGATTGAAAAGAAAAAGTGGATGGAACACAACTACGATCACGTTCGTACAGCATTGATGTTCGAGCCAAGAGGACATCATGATATGTTCGGTGCTTTCCTTTGCGAGCCAGTGAACAAAGAAGCAGACTTCGGTGTAATGTTCATGGATACAGGCGGATACTTAAACATGTGCGGACACTGTACAATCGGTGCTGTCACTGTAGCCATCGAAGCTGGTTTAGTAGAATCTCACGAAGGAGAGAACTCTGTTGTATTGGATGCTCCTGCAGGACTTATCCGCACAACAGCAATCGTAAAAGACGGTAAGGTAGAAAATGTCACATTGACAAACGTTCCTGCATTTGTTTACAAAGAAAACCTTTCTGTTACAGTTGACGGACAGGAAATTCCATTTACAATTTCTTTCGGCGGAAGCTTCTTTGCATTAGTTGACACAACAAAATTAAACATCGGAGAGATCAATCCAAAGACAGTTCCTCAGTACACCAAATTAGGAATGAAGATGATGGAAATCATTAACAAAGAGATTCCGGTAAAACATCCATTGCTTGACATTGATACAGTTGATCTTGTAGAATTCTACGGACCAACTCCAAATCCTGACAAAGCAACTATGAGAAACGTTGTTGTATTCGGAGATGCTATGGCTGACCGTTCTCCATGCGGAACAGGTACAAGTGCGAAACTTGCTACACTTCATCACTGGGGAGAGATCAAAGTAGGCGAAGAATTTATCTACGAAAGCTTTATCGGAACAACTTTCAAAGGTGTGATCAAAGAGACTACAAAAGTTGCAGATTTTGATGCTGTCATCCCAATGATTACAGGAAGCTGCTACTTGACAGGTGTTGGAACATATCTCATTGACGGAACAGACCCATTGAAATATGGATTCCAGGTAGGCTAGTCTAGACAGCACAAAATAATTCTGTTATAATTTATAAGAATGATAAAAGCGGATTATCTCAATCCGCTTTTATTTTGTCATTTTGAAACAATATTAATTTTTAAGAAGGAAGTGAAATTACATGCCAAGAAAACGCCAATCTACAAAAAGCCGCATCGTCAAAGCCGCATGGAATCTATTTTACAAAAACGGATACGATGCCACTACTGTAGATGACATCATTGCTGCATCCAAGACTTCAAAGGGAACTTTCTATCACTATTTCAAAGGGAAAGATGCTCTTTTAAGTTCTTTGTCTAATCTATTTGATTCTAAATATGAAGAATTAGCCGGAGTAATAGACCCCACTCTTCCCTCTTACGATAAACTGATGTTTTTAAATCAAGAATTATTTTATATGATAGAGACGAGTGTAGATATCCATTTATTGGCATCACTCTACTCCTCGCAGCTGGTCACCAAAGACAAAAAATCGCTGCTCGATAAAAAACGATTCTATTACACATGGATTACAGAGATTATAGAAGATGGGATTCAAAAAGGAGAGTTTGCCTCTACAAGCACTACAAGCGAACTGGTAAAGATTTACGCTATGTTTGAGCGGGCATTGATTTATGACTGGGTTCTTTGCAAAGGAAAGTATTCACTGTCCGAATACAGCCAGAAACTGCTCCAGCCAGTTTTAGAACGCTTTAAAATCGGGTTTGAACAAGAATAGATTGTGCACAAGCACAATCTATTCTTTCTTTTACACCATACATTCGTGTATCTCTTCTTCTTCAATTCCAACTCTTTTCATTATCTCCTGCACCTTTTCGCGCTCTTTTAGATCCGCGCACCAGGAAAGTCCGCACCCAGCTGAGATTTCCCGCGGAACCGGAATCAATCTTCCCGGAACCTGATGCTCTTTACAGCATTTTTCCATCGCCATCGCATCTGCGGTTGTATGAAATGTCACGATTAATTTTAACTCTTTTTTTCTCATAAATCTATTCTTCCTCTGCCAATTCTTCTATCGCCCTGATTGCAGTTTCCACTTCTTCCTCTGTATTATAATGGGAAAAACTGAATCTGACTGCACCTTGTTCTACCGTTCCTAACGCCTCGTGCATCAGTGGCGCACAATGCGCCCCAGGTCTTGTGCTGATTCCATACGTCACAAGCAGTTCGTCACTCACTTCCGAAGAATCATATTCTCCAATATTCAGCGTCACAATCGGACAACGATTTTCTGTATCAAAATCACCGTACACCTTCACTCCAGGAATATTTTTCACGCCACGATAAAACTTCCACATATGTTCCAGTTCCCGCTTACGAATCTTTTCAATCCCTTCTGTTTTCAGATAAGAAAGTGATGCATGCAGGCCTGCAATTCCATGTCCGTTCAATGTTCCTGCTTCCAGCGCTGTCGGCATCTCGGCCGGATGCTTTTTATGATACGTCTGCACACCGCTTCCGCCGGTTTTCAAAGGTCGTACTTTCACGCCTTCTCTTACATACATCCCTCCGGTTCCCTGCGGTCCAAGAAGACTTTTATGCCCGGTAAAGCACAAGATATGAATATTCATCTCCTGCACATCGATCGGGTATACCCCCGCCGTCTGAGAAGCGTCCACAACAAAAAGAAGCCCATGCTTTTTCGCAATCTCTCCGACTCTCTTGATATCTATCATATTTCCTGTAAGATTCGATCCATGTGTACAGATAATAGCTTTCGTGTTCTGACGGATCTCGTGTTCTATCTCTTCATAAGAAATATTTCCTTTACGGTCGCTTTTCACAATGCTCAATTCGACCCCACGCTCTTCCATCTCATACAATGGACGCAAGACGGAATTATGTTCCAGCATTGTCGTGATCGCATGATCCTTCGGATTCAAAATCCCTTTGAGCGCAATATTGAGTGATTCTGTAGAATTACTTGTAAACACAATCTGTTTTGGATTTTCCGCACCAAAGAAATCTGCGAGTAATTCTCTTGTATCATAGATTACTCTCGCCGCGCTCAAAGACGCTTCATTCGCACCTCGCCCTGCATTCCCCATTGAATTCATTGCATGCATGACTGCCTCAGCAACTTCTTTTGGTTTTCGCATTGTTGTTGCGGCGTTATCCATATAGATCATTCTCATTCCCCCACTTTCTGCAAACACTGTGCCCTCTGTCTGTAAATCTCTTTTACGGTCTTTACAAATTTTTCCGCCAAATGAGACAACTGAAAACTCCTGTTATACACAACGTTGATATCTCTCTTTCCATCTTCTTTTGTAAGTGGAAACCCCAAAATTGCTCCTTCTGCAATTTCTTCTTCCGCCGCAAGTCTGGAAATGATCGACACTCCCATTCCACTGCTCACTGATTTTTTGATCGCTTCCTGATTCTCCATGCTCGCTACAATGTTGAGTCTGCCAATCTCAACTCCACTTTTCTTCAATTGCTTTTCCGCTTCTTTTCGCGTGCCAGAGCCTTCTTCTCTCATAATCAGCGGCTCCTGCAAAATCCATCTAGTATCACTGGACGTCTCCTGCAATTTCCGGAATTTCTCATTGTTCGGAGCGATGATGATCAACTCATCCTGATAAAACGGAACATATTTGCAATGTTTCTTATCTATGACCGTCCCTGTAAAGCCGATATCCACTGTATGATTCAGTACTTCCTCCACCACTTTGGCGCTGTCTGTCTCGATGACCTTGAATTGCTCATTCGGATATTTCTCATTGAATTTCACAAGAATCTCCGGAAGCAGATATTGTGCCGGTATCGTAGATGCCGCAATCGTAATACAGTGTTCTTCTTTCTTTTCATTCTCCAAAAATGTCTTTTCAATTTTTTTCTGCAGCGCAACAATCTGTTTTGCAGAATCATACAATAGTTTTCCCTCTTCTGATAATTTTACTTCTTTTGTATTTCTTACAAACAATCTGGCATTCAATTCTTTCTCCAGACCGGCTATGTGAGCGCTGACAGTTGGCTGTGTCAAGAACAGCTCCTTTGCCGCTTTTGAGAAGCTTTCCCCCTCCGCAACATGTACAAAAGCCTCCAATTGTTTTAAATTCATACGTAAGCTACCCTTTCACTCTCTGTTCCATTCTTCTTTGTCACTTTGATACTATCCATATATTCCAAGATTGGTTTTGCACTTTTTCTGCTTGTCCCAAGGAGATCCCGAACCTCTGCAATCGTAATCAACGGATTCTCTTTCAGTCGGTTCTGAATGACTTCTTTCGCTTTCTCAATAATGCTTTTCAAGGTGTAAATATCCTCCGTGATCTTCACCACAATATCCTCATCAATCAGTAACAGCATGATATCTTCTACTTCTTCCCGTTTTATATTCCCAAAAGAAATCTCTGAAAATCTTTGAAAATCAAACTGTGCCTTTTCAAATTGTTTCTGAACCGTCTTCAATACCTTTTCATAAACCGCATCTTTTCGCACTTCAAATTCCGGGAGCTGCAAAAATTCCTGATGACGTTTTAAAGCACCTTCCTCTGACAGCATCTCCACATACAAATCAAATACGTTTAATTTTACCTTTTTCATATAAGTCATATGGATCTCTGCTTTTTTCATTCCATACCGATACGGATATTTTTCATGATAACCGCAAAGCGCTTCCGTCAGCCGGTGACGCATATTCTGTTCATGTATCGTATGCCACACATATGTATCCTTCTTCATACGAAATACTTTCACAATGCCCTGCTGTTCCAAAGACTGTACATCTTCCGTCACCTCTTCCATCGAAAGCGCCGTCAGTTTCGCAAGCTCTGTCACAGTAATCATCGTCTCCTCATGTGACTTTACGTGCAGTTCAATGACATCTTCCGAAGATCCGGATTCTTTTCTCTGCAATTCCTCAATCGCATCTTTGTCAAATCGTTTCTTTTTCTTCGGATTTGGTTCTAAAACAATTCCGCCCCCGATGGTCTCCATCGGAGAATAAAAACGCACTACAAACTTGTCCCCTCTGCGAAGTGCAATCTCCTCTTCCAGTCGAAGCTGTACAAATCCACTCTCTCCCGGTCCAATCTCTTCTTTGTCAAGCAGCACCGCTCGGCAGAGAATCTCGCTTGTACCGGTAAACAAATGCAGTCTTGTATGGTTCGTCAACACACGCATAGATGACGGCAGCACATTTAGTTTCACGTCTAAAAGCATCGTATTTTTCATGTTGTTTGGCGGCGCAAGTACACACCCTCTCCGAAGTTCACTTTTTTTCACATTCGACAGATTGATTGCAACACGCTGTCCCGCATAGCATTTCTCTACATCCTGCCCATGCACTTGAATATTTCGTATCTTATATTCTTTTCCAATCGGATATACCTGCAGATTATCCTCTTTTGAAATCGTTCCCGCAAGCAATGTCCCGGTAATGATCGTTCCAAATCCTGACAGGCTGAATACACGGTCAATCGGCAGCCGCGGAATCGTATTCACATCTTTTTCTACCACTTCTTCCGCAGTCAGTCGCTCGATAACCTCTATAAGCTCTGGTATCCCCTGTCCGGTCGCTGCCGACACTTCCACGATCGGCGCCTGTTCAAGGAATGTGCCTTCCAATTCTTCTTTAATCTCTTCTTTGACAAGCTCCAGCCAATCTTCTTCGACCAGATCACACTTATTCAACACAAGAATACTCTTTTCGATTCCAAGCTCTCCTAAAATGTCCATGTGTTCACGTGTCTGTGGCATGATTCCCTCATCTGCAGCAACAACAAGCATGACAAGATCCATACCGACAACTCCCGCAACCATGTTGTTGATAAACCGCTCATGTCCAGGAACATCGATAATTCCGACACGATCTCCGTTTTTCAAATCAAAATATGTGAATCCCAAATCGATCGTGATCCCTCTTCTTTGTTCCTCTTCCCACCGGTCTGTATTTCGACCGGTGAGCGCTTTTATCAAAGTTGTTTTACCGTGGTCAATATGACCGGCTGTTCCAATAATAATATTTTTCATAATCAGGTCGTAAGCCTTTCTATTTTCTGTAACTGTTTAAAATATGCAAAATTCTGTATCCCAATTGTTCTGACATCTAAGAAAATTTTGTCATTCATCGTTCTCGGGATAATCGGCACAGGAAGAAAACGCATGTATTCTTCCAACTCCACTGTCGACATTCCAAGCGGCTTGATCGTCACTGCCATGCTCGGAATTCGTTCAAGCGGCAGGGATCCTCCTCCGATTTGTGAATGACACTCCTCCAGTTCAATCTCCGCATGTAAAGAAAGAGTATTCAGCAGACGTCTCAGACGCTGCGCCTCTTTTTTCACCTCTTCAAATGGTTTCGTCATCATCTGAAGAACCGGTATATTTTGTACCGCTCTTTCTTCGGACAAATATTCTTTCAAAACGACTTCCAACGCAGATGCCGTAAATTTGTCAATTCGCAGCGCACGCATCAATTGATTTTGTTTCATCCTGTCAATATATTTTTTCTTTCCGACAATGATGCCTGCCTGTGGTCCGCCTAAAAGCTTGTCTCCACTGAAGCACACGACATCGGCGCCATTTCGAATAGAATCCTGAACGGTCGGTTCGTAGGTGATGCCGTATTTACTCAAATCAATCAGAACACCGCTTCCAAGATCTTCAATCACCGGAAGGTCATGCTTTTTCCCCAGTGGAACCAGTTCATCAATTCCAACCGACTCGGTAAATCCCACGATTCGGTAATTACTTGTGTGTACTTTCAAAAGTGCTGTCGTCTCCTCCGTAATCGCATTTTCATAATCAGCGAAATGGGTCTTATTAGTTGTTCCAACTTCTACAAGTGTCGCACCGCTTTGCTCCATCACATCCGGAACCCGGAATTTTCCACCGATTTCAACAAGCTCTCCTCTCGAGACAATCACCTCTCCGCCTTTTGCCATCGTACTTAAAATAAGCATCACTGCAGCGGCATTATTATTGACCGCAATCGCCGCCTCCGCACCGGTTACCTTGCATAGCAGCTCTTCAAAATGTGAATACCGCTCTCCACGTCTTCCCGCTTCCAGATTATATTCGAGATTTGAGTATCCTGTCGCAATATCAGAAATATGTTTCATATGCTTTAAACTGATCGGTGCACGTCCCAAATTCGTGTGCAGAATCGTTCCTGTCGCATTGATGATTTTTTTCATATTTGGATTAAAAATTTTCTCTGCCTGCAGCCTGATCTGCTCTGTCAAATTTTGAATCTGTTCTCGTGCTTCCTCTTCTGAATCACATTTTGCAATAAACTTACGGAGTCTGTCCATCTCCACTCGAATGGCATCTATCACAATATCCCTTCCGTAAACTTCTATCATTTGCTTTATTTTCTCATCTTCGAGCAACACGTCCACTTTTGGTATGCTGCGGTATAAAAGATTCTTATCCATCTCACTTGTTCTCCTAATATAAGCGAATCAATTTATCGCCTTTTTCTACTACTTTCCCTATAATCGACACCTTTGTGTCCATATTTTTTTCTTCAAACGCTTTCATAATATCATCTACATATTCCGGTGACACACTGATCAGAAGTCCTCCCGAGGTCTGCGGATCATACAGAAGATCAATATAGTGTTCTTCTACATGTTCCATATCGACCATCTCTGCGGAATATTCCCGATTCTTATATGCCCCTGCAGGAACCAGTCCCATCTTTGCGTAGGAAACAGCTTCCTCCAAATATGCAATATCTTTTACCTGAAGTTCAAATGTCACATCACTTGCAGATGCCATCTCCACACAATGTCCAAGCAAACCAAAGCCTGTAATATCCGTACACGCTGTCACCGGATAATGCTCAACGACTTCTTTCCCTTTCTTATTGAGAGATGACATAACTGTAATCGCCTCTTTGATCGCCGCTTCAGATGCCATCTCTGCCTTGATTGCAGTGTTGACAATTCCACTTCCAATCTGCTTTGTCAGGATCAGTACATCTCCCGGTCTGCTTCCATAATTTTTAAAAATCTTATCTGGATGCACAAACCCAGATACGCACAATCCGTATTTCGGTTCATCATCCTGCACCGAATGTCCCCCCACAAGAACAGCACCGGCTTCTTTTACTTTATCCGCGCCTCCTGCGAGAATCTCCCCCAGTATCTCAGGGTCGAGACAATTCGGGAATCCCACAATGTTCAATGCAATCTTCGGTTCCCCTCCCATCGCATATACATCACTTAATGAATTTGCTGCTGCAATCTGACCAAACGTATACGGATCATCGACAATCGGAGTGAAGAAGTCAACCGTCTGGATCATTGCAATCTCATCTGTCACTTTATAAATCGCAGCATCGTCTGATGTTTCGATTCCCACGATCAAATTATCGTCTTGGAATTTTGGCAGCTTACCCAGAACCTGGGCAAGGGTCTCAGGACCTATCTTTGCTGCTCACCCCGCCGTCTTTGTCATCTGTGTCAGTTTCACATCATAACTCATATATCGTATTCTCCTTCTCTTCCTCTTTTGTTAAGGCTTTATAATCTTGTCTGCCTCTGCCATCTTTTCCACGATCGTGTACATATTTGTCACACTTCCGACCTGAAGCTTCTCAGTGAGACCATAATAGTTCAGGCAGGTTCCGCAAGTTAAGATCTCTACTCCCTGTGCCTCAAGGCTCTTTAAATCTTCGAGTGAATCTGAGCCTTCCGCAGTGAGTGTGGCTCCACCGTTGTAAAACAGCATTGTCTTTGGCAGTTTTTCAAGCTGTGTGACAGCAAAAAGGAAACCTTTGATCAGCACCTTTCCAAGTTCGTCATTTCCATTTCCCATACGGTCAGAATTGATTACGATCACCGTATTCTCTCTCTGATCCGGCACACAGACCGTCTCTTCTTCACTTTCCTTTGCTTCATTCATAAGAATCGTAATCTTAAATTCTTTTTCTGCTGTTTTTTCAGAAGTAACTTTAGCTCCCGCACTCGATGCCATCTTTGTCACATTCTGAACTGCGATTTCATTGTCAACCAACACTTCTATCGTCTCTTTACCGTTCACTTCCTGCATTGCTTTTTTTGTTTTAATTACCGGAATCGGACAGTTGTCTCCAATTGCATTTACTTTTAACATCATTCTCTCCACCTTTTCTTTTTTTCTTGTCAACTTTCCTACATTCTTCACTTATAGAAATATTCTATCACTAAACCGACAGAAGGTAAACTGATTTTGTTAAAATTTTGTTTATTTTTTTAATTTAATAAATCTATACAAGCCTTGAAATTATTGGTATAATTGGGAGTACTGTAGACCGTAGTCTATATTCAGCAATTGCAATATTGAAAATTATATGAGATGATAGTTTTAAGACAAAAATTTCTTTGTTAATAGAAAGGATTACAATATTATGTGGATAGCAGATGGATGGAAAGATTATGAAGTGATTGACACTTCCAACGGAGAAAAGCTGGAGCGCTGGGGCGATTATCTTTTGGTAAGACCGGATCCTCAGGTAATTTGGGACACAAACAAAGCTCACAAAGGCTGGAGAACTATGAATGGTCATTATCACCGCAGCAAAAAAGGAGGCGGCGAGTGGGAATTTTTTGATTTACCACAGCAGTGGCAGATTCATTATAAGAGCCTTACTTTCAATTTAAAACCATTTAGTTTCAAGCACACCGGACTTTTCCCGGAACAGGCGACGAACTGGGACTGGTTCTCAGAGAAGATAAAAAAAGCCGGGCGCCCGATCAAGGTACTGAACCTCTTCGCTTACACGGGAGGAGCCACTCTTGCGGCAGCTGCTGCAGGTGCACAAGTCACACATGTGGACGCATCAAAGGGAATGGTTACATGGGCAAAAGAAAATGCAGTCTCATCAGGACTGAAAGACGCTCCGATCCGCTGGCTTGTAGATGACTGTGTCAAGTTCGTGGAGCGTGAAATCCGCCGCGGTAACCATTATGATGCAATTATTATGGATCCTCCTTCCTACGGACGCGGACCAAAAGGAGAGATCTGGAAGATTGAGGATGCAATTCATCCACTAATTAAATTGTGTACACAGATTTTATCGGACAACCCGCTGTTTTTCTTGATCAACTCTTACACAACAGGGCTCGCTCCTGCCGTATTGACTTATATGCTTGCAACGGAATTGAAACGCTTCAATGGGACAGTCGATTCACAGGAAATCGGACTTCCGGTAACCGAGACCGGATTTATACTCCCTTGCGGTGCCTCCGGGAGATGGGAATCGAAGTAATAAAAAAGATTGCATACGCAATCTTTTTTTATTACTCTGTTATATATTTCACCATCTCTTCCAGTGTATCAAGCTTCATCCAGATCATCTCTTCCAACTCTTTTGGCGGCTGCACAAGGTCTGGAACCGCTACAACTCGAAGTCCCGCTGCCGCCGCTGAACGAATTCCCGCCGGCGCATCCTCAAATGCAACGCTCTGCTGCGGCAACACTCCAATCGCCTCACAAGCTTTCTCATAAATCTCCGGATTCGGTTTAGAATGGCTCACCATATCGCCAAACACAAATCCGTCAAAATAGTCATACACCTTTGCTTCTTTTAAAAGTCTGGAAGCATAATCTCTTCTGGAGGATGTCGCCACAGCAAGACGATATCCCTTTTCTTTTCCAAGCATAATCAGCTCTTTCGCTCCCGGCTTCACTGCAAGACCTTCTCTGTCCACAATCTCACGGAACACCACTCTCGTCCTTGCCGTAAATTCCTCATGTGGAAACTTCGGGTCGATATGTTTCAAAAAATAATTTTTCCTGCTGACCACATTCATTCCGAGCGTATTATAGATATGTTCTCCGATATTTCCATATCCCATCTCGCACCCTACAATATTCCAGGAGCGCTGTACTACTCGCTCCGAATCAAAAATAAGTCCATCCATATCAAATATGAATGCTTTCATCTCCATACTGCCGCTAACACCTTTATTCTTCAAAATTAATACTTTCCTCCGTTGCATCATTCAGATAAGTCACTACATCTTCTAATTTTGCGAGGACTTCCTGTCGCTCCTCCCAGTCTTCACCGACCATCTCCTTGTTTACAAGACATTCTTTTACATGTTTCAAATTGTGAATTAAGTTTTCGTTCATATCGATGCCTCCCTTCGCTTCGATAAACACTCCCGTAACTTCATACCACTATTTTACTACGAATTTGTACTTCTTTCAACAAGGCGATGCAAGGTTCTTCTCAACAAAATAATCGAAATTACCATCGCAATAATCTCTGCGACCGGGAATGATATCCAAACTCCTGTCACACCGAGGAATCTCACTAACACAAGTGATACCGGCACTATGATGACCAATTGACGCAGCAAAGACACCACAAGTGATTCCACACCTCTTCCAAGCGCCTCAAACACACCCGCAAACACCGTGCTGACCGCCGAAAAAATAAACCCGGTTCCAATGATGCGAAGCGCCGTTTCTCCCATTGTCATCATCTCATCTCCCGCCTTGAACAGTTCCAGAATCGGTCTCGGCAGCAACACAAACAACATCGTCCCTAAAATCATAATGACTCCCGACACCAGCACACTCACCTTGATTGTCTCCTTCAGACGGTCATATTGTTTTGCTCCATAGCTGTAGCTGATCATCGGACGCATTCCCTGAATCACTCCGTTTCCAGGCATATATACAAACGACTGCAGTTTGAAATAAATTCCAAGCACTGCCACTCCCACCTGAGAGATCGCCGCAAGGATTCCATTTAAAATTCCAATCAAAACAGATGGCAGCGACATCATAATCGTGGACGGAATTGCTACGACATAAAGCTGGCTTACAATTGTCTTATCCAAACGAAATCCTTTGAACCGGATCTTGATTTCTTTACATCTGACCGCAAACAAAATCACCGAACAGATACATGCTGCAAATTGCCCGATCACCGTTGCGATCGCCGCTCCTTTTACCCCGAGTGCCGGGAATCCGAAATAGCCGAATATCATGATCGGATCTAAAATAATATTGATAATCGCACCGAGTGCCTGCATCGCCATCGGAATCACCATATTTCCACAGGACTGAAACATCTTTTCGATCGCAATATGGAACAAACTTCCGGAGGAAAGGCAGATGACGATATATGAGTATTCACATCCCCACCTCAGCACGTTTTCATTCTGTGTAAACATCTGCAAGAACGGTTTCGTCAAAAAAATTCCAACCAGTATAAAAATAATCGCATGAATCGCCGTAAAGAAAATTGTATGAGCAGCAATGCGGTCTACCCGGTCTTGATTTTTGGCTCCCAAATTTCTTGCAATGCCTGCATTTGCCCCAACTCCAAGTCCTACCGCAACCGCCAAGACAAGATTCTGCAAGGGATATGCAAGGGACACTGCCGTCAGCGCTTCTTCACCCAATCGCGCAACAAATATGCTGTCCACTATATTGTACATAGACTGGATCAGCATCGACACCATCGGCGGTACTGCCATAGACATCAAAAGCGGAAATACCAGTTTGGATTCCATTGGGTTTTTCATCGTTCTACCTCCTCTTTGAGCACTTCATAAATATAAGAAATCGGCAATCCGACAACGTTATAATAGTCTCCTTCTATCTTATCTATATGGATTGCAAACCTCCCTTGGATTCCATACGCCCCCGCTTTGTCCATGACATTTTCATGTTCGATATAGTCTGTGATTTCTTCTTCACTCATCGGATTTACAAATACTTCCGTGCACACTGCATGATTGACTGTCCGGCAGTTTCCGAACTCATCAAAAATCAAAATCGCAGTCCCGGTATAAACCTGATGTGCTCTTCCTTGCAGACTCTGAATCATCGCAAATGCATCTTCTTTTGACTTTGGTTTGCCCAAAATCTTTCCATCCAAAGCTACAACCGTATCGGCTCCGATCACGATCACATTTTCTTGTTCCAAACTTTGCGCGACATCCTCAGCCTTCAAAAGAGACAGTTCTTCTACAATCTCATCCGGTCGCTCACTTTGATAAACCTCTTCTTTTTTGCTCACCTGAATTTCAAATGTAAATCCAGCCTGTTTCATCAACTCACTTCTTCTTGGTGATGCTGAAGCAAGCACAATTCTTTTTTTTCTCATTTTCTCCCCCTTTTTGGCAATAGAATCGAACTCAAAATTCCCACAGCCAAGCCGAAAATTGCAGGTATGATCCACACTAACTGTTCTTTATATAACGGCAGACTCTTTAAAACAGTTGTAATCACGCCCATTTTTACCCCAAGCGTTCCTAATATATAGAAAACGCTTGTCAGTCCTGTCATCAGAATCGTAACCGGATAGACAAATCTCCATTTTGCGATCCACGGATGCAAAAATGCCAATACGATCAATACGATTGCCATTGGATAAATCGTCTGCAAAATCGGAACTGATACTTTCAAAATATTGCTCAGTCCAAGATTGGATACCAGAAAACTTATTCCGGCAAAGACAGCGCTCCATACAATATACGGAACCTTTGGAATCAGTTCTTTGAAATATTCACTGCAGCAGCACAATAAGCCGACACATGTATTTAGACATGCAATCAGAAAAATAACTCCGAGCAGAACAAGTCCTGCCTGTCCAAATATTTTCTGCACAACATATGTCAGAACCTGCGCACCATTTTCCCCGTTCTGATACGTTCCACTCACCATCGCTCCGATATAGCAAAGCGCGCTGTATATTGCAAGCAGGAGTCCACCTGCAATCAGACCTGCCTTCATCGTCTCCTTGACAACTGCCCGCTCCTCAGTCACTCCTTTGGCACGAATTCCGAGTGCGATTACGATTCCAAAGTTCAATGCTGCAATCGTGTCCATCGTCTGATAACCTTCTAGAAATCCTTTTACAAAGCTTCCTGCCTGATATGCCTCTGTCGACGCCCCAAAGCTTCCTGATTTAAAAAACAGCGCCCGCACAAATACGATAAAAATCAACGCAAGCAGACATGGAGTCAAAAATTTTCCCAAACATTCTGTCAATTTTTCCGGTTTCAAAGCAATCAAAAATGCCACGAAAAAGAACGCCGCTGAATAGATCAGCTGTACTTTCCCTGCATCGATACCCGTCGGAATAAAAGGCAGCACTGCCATCTCAAAAGAAGTGCTTGCCGTTCTCGGAATTGCAAGTCCCGGACCAATCGACACATAGATTAAAAGGGTAAATATAGACGCAAAAACAGGATGAACTCTTCTTGCCAGCACATCCAACCCTCCTGATTTTGCGACTGCTGCCACACCCAAAATCGGAAAACCTATCGCTGTAACGGCAAATCCCGCCATGGCTATCCATACATTTACGCCTGCTTGATTTCCTAAAAACGGCGGGAAAATCAAATTTCCCGCTCCAAAAAACATGGAGAACAATGTAAGTCCCACTAATATTGTATTCTTTTTTGTCAATTGATTCATTTCTTCCCTCTTTTCTTTTTTTCACATATCCGCTATTATAGCATTTTGGGACTCTATGTTCTACTGTTTTTTATTTGAATTGTGCTTTCATTTTCTCCCTTTTCAGCTAAGCCTTTTTATCAATTTCTGAAATCGTTCATCCTCCCGTAAAAATCCTATCTCCTCATCGTTTTCCAATGCTTTTCTCAGCATTGCTTTTACCATAGACCTGTCACTCGTCTCCGCAAATTGCATATGTCTGTACAAATCCGCTTTTTTGAAAGAATCTATCGTTTCTATGCTGGCAATCTGTTGCTCTAAAAGTATAAGACACTCCTCTTTATCCTTTCTATCCAATGCCATATTGAATCTCGGAGAAAGAATCATATAGTCGCTCATCTCTAAAATACGTGAAATTTCCTCCGCCTTTTCCATCAGTTTTTCTGCCCTTGCAACATCATTTTTCTCCATCTCCAATAAATAAAGTCCTTGAAAGCAAACATTGATTTCCGAACAGCTCTGAAAGAGAATCCGCTCCAAAAGTTCATATGCTTCCTGTCGCTTTCCGGCCTTTCTATAAAGCATTGCCTGAAGACTATCCAAATTTATCCATTTCTTTGGTATTCTATCAAGATAACTTTGTGCCAACTCATACTGCTCAGTCCGCAAACATTCATTGTACAATGCAATAATTGCTCCCTGCCTGATTTCTTCCTCCTCACTCTCCAAAGCCCTGTCATAAATAGCGAGAATCTCTTTCTTATACTGCTCTTTTCCACGCACATCCTCTATCCCGAAATAACTATCCAAAATCTGCGCCAAGACAAACGCCAAGTTTCCACAGTTCGGATACTCCTGTATTTTCTGCATCGCACTTCGAAACACATCCTCGTAAGGCTCTTTCATCAGGCGCTTCCCGATTTCATTTGAAATATTAGCGATCTCCTGCTTTGTCAATTCTTCTCTATACGATAACAATGTATCCGTGCTAATTCCCAAAAGTCTTGCAATTGGAGCCAAAAGCATAATATCCGGGCATGCATTTCCATTCTCCCACTTATTCACCGCAGGTGCTGTCACGCCGAGATAAGATGCCATCTCTTCCTGTGTCATATTCTTTTCTTTTCGATACTTTCTGATTACCGTTCCAATTTGCATAAATCCTCATCCTCCATTTTTTATTTGCAAGGGCCTTTGCTTATTTATATCATAGCAAGCAGAAGCGCTATGCACAATTGAAAGTCGGTTAACTTATCAGAATATTTATTAACCACCGAGAAAGAATCCCTTATGATTTTCTTTAGAAATTTCATAATTCTTTTCTTCTTTCGACATATTTTACTCACAAATATCCTTTATAATGAACTTATCAAATCAAAGAAGACAACGGTTGTATTTAAAACCTTATTTATGGCTGTTGGACTTCGCCTAACAATTACGTTTTAAAACGTTTACATATATTTTTCTCCTTTCTCAGGCTGGCACATTGGTGCCGGTCTTTTTTTATGTATTCTTACCCCCATTTACGGATATTTAACCTCTTCTATACAAAAATGTGTAGTACGCATTCTTAAATATACAAAAACAGAGAGATAATTACTTATCTCCCTGAAAATCAACGCTTTATCAGCGTTTCACAAAATATTCCTCATACCATACAAGGAAGGTATAAATTGTCCACACTTTTCTCCAATTGTCAGAGTTTCCATTTACATACTCATCAAAAATTGCGTTAATCTCGTCCACATTGAAGAATTTCTCTGCCATCTCACTTTGGAACTTCGCACGCACATCTTGATTGTAACGATCATCTGCCATCCAAATTCGAATCGGCACAATAAATCCAAGTTTCTTACGGAAAGCAATCTCCTCAGGAAGAACCTTCGCGGCTGCAGTACGAAATGCCACCTTGTTCTGTTCATCATTGACTTTATATTTAGACGGCATTCTCGATGCAATATCAAAAATTCTCCGGTCTGTCAGCGGCATACGGATCTCCAATCCCGCCGCCTCGCTCATCTTATCGACATTGAGGTAAATATCTCCCTCTAGCCAAATTTGAATATCGACATTGGACATTTTCGAAAGTGGATCTAATCCTTCCATCTCTTCATAAATCGGAGCCGCAACTTCAATCGGCAGCACATCCGGATCATAATGCTTCAAAATCTTTTGTTTCTCATCTTCTTTCATGATGTTCGTGTTTCCAACATAAAAATCCTTCAGATTCTCACCGTATCGCTCTGCATTGCGATACATATTATATCCTCCAAAGAACTCATCTGCTCCTTCACCGGAGTAGCAGATCTTCGTATGCTCTGCTGTCGCTTTACATCCGATTGCAAAAACAATTGCTGACGCATCCCCAAGTGGCTGCTCCATATTGTACATGACATAAGGTACTATCTCAAAATACTCCTCCGGCGTGATAACGCGTCTGGAAAATGTTCGTCCAAGAAGGTTTGCTGTCTCTTCTGCCATCCTTGATTCATCAAATCTCTCTTCCTCATATCCACAGCAATCTGCTACTTCCGCCTCAGACATCGCAAGCACATAGGAAGAATCCACGCCGCCGGATAAGAACGATTCTACCGTCTCATCCTTTGCTTTCACTTCCGGCATGATTTCCTGAAGTGTCGTATGGATCTCATCTGCCCAGTCTTCCAATGATTTACTTTCATCTGGATGAAACTGCGGACTCCAGTATCGCTCAATCTTTAATACTCCATCTTTCCAGATCAAGTAACGTCCCGGCATCAATTTTTTTAATCCGCGGAAAAATGTATTCTCACCCGCAACATATGTCAGGCTCAAATACAGCTGAAGCATCTCCTCATTCAATTCTTTTTTGAATCCCGGCTGCTCCATGATCTTTCGGATTGTTGTGCCATAAAGAAGTGTTCCATCTTCTGTCTCATAATAGTAAAACGGTTTTGTTCCAAACGGGTCTCTCAGACAGAACAACTGATTGTTCTCCTTATCCCACAAGGCAAATGCAAACATGCCGTGCATGTGATCTGCCATCTCATATCCCCATGTCTCATATGCTTTCACCAAAATCTCTTCTTCCCGTTCTTTGCGCGGTAGCAAAAGAGAAATCCCAAGCCGCTCACAGAGTTCTTCCCAATTGCGGATATGTCCTCTGTATTCCTGTACTTTTATCATCTGTATCATCTCCTGTAAATGTGATTTCATCCTACTTTGATAGTACGATTATAACGCAAATCAAAAAAACCGCCAAGTGTTTGTTTTTCAAAACGGAAGGTTCTGAACTATTTCCTTATAAAATTCCATATTTTTTCTTGATGCGCTCTAATTTTCGATCCATCGGTCCCGCCAGAAAGAACAGGAACACCATTGTGGAAATCCCATGCACGATATTAAACGGCAGACCACTTGCATACATTGCCGCAAGCGCCTTCCACGAAAATCCGGTGCCAAACATAGTAATGGAAGACGTATCCATCAAAAAGCCATAGATTACAAGTGTTGCAATTCCCCCATACAGGCATAAAATCAACTTGCTTTTCTTATATTTTTCCCGTTTTCCACGGAACAATAAACCTGCAAGAAACCCAATAATGCCAAACGCAAACATTTGCCAAGGTGTCCACGGTCCCTGACCGAAAAAGAAATTAGAGACAAATCCCGCAACCGCACCTGTCAAAAAACCTGCTTCTGCGCCGAGACTAATTCCGGTTATGATCACTATGGCTGTCACCGGCTTAAACTGTGGCAGCATAAAAAATGCCATACGCCCAACAACTGCAATCGCAGCCATAACCGCAATCAAAAGCACTTCCCTTGCCTGTGGTTTCCGATCTTCAAAAATCATGCAAAACGGTATCATTGCAAGCCCAATAATGCACAAAGCAATGAAAGATGCGCTTCTGTCATTCAGGAAAAAGATTCCGAAAAAAATCAAACACGGAATCGCAAACAAAATCAAAAAAATGGAGACTTTGGTTCGCTTTCCGATTTTTTTATCCTCACGCACACTTCTCTGTATATACATGATCGCCTCATACTCAAACTGCGTATCCAAAAGCTTTCCGACCGCTGCAATCATCACTAAAGCAAGAATCAACTGTGCATATGGAAATGCTGTCAGCTGAAGATAGCTGTGTATCGTCAAATTGATAAAATGACTCTCTCGTCCAATCTTTTCATTTAGAAACAGGTTTCCCTGCATGTTTGCCGCAAATGCCAGTGCCGGCAAAATTGCCGCTGCCAAAAAGGTGAGACGAATATATACTACACTTTTTTTCTTCCACCTATATGCTGCAATCGCAGCACCAATCAGGAGAACTGTCAAAATAATTGCAAAGACCTGCAAGGCAATACTCCACTGCCCAATCGTTTTTATTTCCTCCGCCGTCAACAGTTCCATGGAAAGTTTTCCTCCTCCACGGATACTTTTCTGTATATTATCCACACATTCTGACACATTCCACAACGTATATGAAGTCTGAAGTTTTGAGTATTTCAAGACCGGCATGGAAAACCACGGCAGAAACAGTTCAGCAACAACCATAAATCCACAAGAAAAAATCGGCAGCATCGCCTTTGTATCTACTCCTGTCGCCTGTTTTTGCTGCATGCTTCTATCACTTCCTTTACTGTTACTGCATCCGGATATAACTGTCTCGCCATCCGGTTTGCCGCTGTTGTATAAAAACTATTTCCGACAAAAAATGCTTTTGCACTTTGCCAAGTTATAACACTTCCATCAAAGAACATTGCACACGTATCTCCATAAGAAGCACAAAATTCAATGTCATGCGACACCATCAGAATTGTGACACCTCTCTTTTTCAGACGCTCAAAAATATCCGCAAGTTTTTGTTTGTAAAAACCATCAAGACCTTTTGTCGGCTCATCCAAAAGCAAAATCTCAGGTTCCAGGAGAAGCACCTTTGCCAGAGCCGCCCTTTGCTGCTCGCCGCCGCTTAGGTCGTACGGATGCATATCAAGCAGATGACCGATTTGTGTATCTTCAATCACACGCTCCATTTGCTTTTCATATTCCTTTTTTCGCTGGATATGAAATCCAGAAAACATTTCCCACAAGTCCTCACGGACTGTGTTTCCCACAAAAAGACTTTGCGGGTTCTGCGGAAGCACCCCTATCAAACCATGAAACAATTCTTTTTCCTTTCGCTTGCGAATATCCTTTCCTTTCAGCAAGATTTTCCCTCGATAAGGTCTTCGAATTCCGGATAAAAGTGATAATGTCGTACTTTTCCCAGTTCCATTTCCGCCTAACATGCAGAAAAGTTCGCCCTTTTTTACCTGCAGGGACAGATCTTTCACGACATCCGGCATCTCTTTTTCGTATCGGAACCACACTTCCTTTGCCTCGATGACAACCTCATCTTTTCCTTTTGTACTCTTTTCGTTCTCTGTCTCACAGAATCCAGATTGCTCTTTTTCAAAATGTACCTTCAGCCAGTTTCTCCCCTCGCAGACCGTCAAAGGGCATGTTCCGACCTGTCCCGTTCCATCATAAATCTGTACCGGACTTGGCATTGCAAGAAACAGATCATTTCCGGCAAGCGCCTTTCCTACCTGCCTTGGCTCATCATACAAGATTTGTCGTCCCTCCTCCAGAACAAGCACTTTATCTGCCATCGGAAACACTTCTTCCAAACGGTGCTCGATGATGATCACCGTCGTCCCAAGTTCCAGATTAATTTTCCGTATCGTTGCAAGGAATTCACTCGCCGCAATCGGGTCAAGCTGTGAAGTCGGCTCATCAAGCACAAGCACCTTCGGCTGCATTGCCATCACAGAAGCCAGATTTAAAAGTTGTTTCTGTCCTCCCGACAGTTCCTCCACATTTTTCGCAAACCAGTTCTGAATGCCAAAAAAGCTCGCCATCTCAGCTACTCGAAGCCGAATCGTCTGTTGATCATATCCGAGATTTTCAAGTCCAAATGCCAGTTCATGCCACACTTTATCTGTCACAATCTGATTGTCCGGACTCTGAAGAACATATCCGATCTCACTTGCCTGTGTTCTGACAGATACCTGCTCCAAAGCGTCCCCCAAAAATCGAATTTCTCCACTTCTTGTCCCATATGGTGTCAGTGCAGTTTTAAAATGCCGAAGCAATGTCGTCTTTCCGCAGCCAGATTTTCCACAGATGACAATAAATTCTCCCTGTTCAATTGCAACATTCACCTCCTGCAAAGCCGGTGTCTTTGCCTCTGGGTAAGTAAATGTCAGATTTCTGATTTCAAATAGTGCCATTTTATATCCTCCACAATATTAATCACCATAGGAAGCATACACATTCCCCCATAAATGACATAGATCAAAAGTGTTTCCCAGTTTAACGGATTTCCCTCCATCATCGGGAAATATAAAAAATATACTTTTTTTGTTACAATTCCGCCAAGCACAATCAGGCCTGCTGCAGCCATCACCGAAAATATCCATTTGTCTCTCGTATCAAAACGATAGATGGAAAAATTAGTTCTGCCACGCAGTCCATATCCTCTCGACTTCATGGAATCTGCTGTCTCCACTGAATTTTCCAATGCCCACGTCGTCATGATTGAAAGAATTTTCATGCCGTGTTTTGCCTTTGCAAGTGTATTTCCATTTGTCACATCTCTCCCAATACACTTCTGCGCATCGGACACTTTTTCAATCTGATTTTTAAACTTCGGAACAAAGCGAAGCACCATAGATAAAATCAATGACATCGCCGGAATTAGTTTCCCAAACAGATAAATGAATTTATCCGAGGTCATAATGACCTGATAGCAGGAAAACCAGTTTAATACCGACACAAGCATCACACCGGACGCCAGTCCATATACAATGGATTCTAACGTCAGGGGATTGCCCGTTCGAAAGTAGAACAAAAGTGTCACTCCCTCATGATTAAAAAGAGGATTTACAAGTGCTGAGATCAAGAATACAGGAAGCATCAGCCATAGAGCTGTTTTGAATGCTTTCTTTCCTTTGAGATAAATATAGTAAATAAAACCACTCACACAGGAAATCCCCAGAAAAACAGGGTGCCTCAAAAACATGGAGCACCCTATCACAAATACAAAATAAACAAAATTAATTATCGGATGATACGTACCAAAGTTATCTTTCCCCATTTTGATCCATCCAGCTTGTCCCCAGATCTCTTCCCAAATCACAGGTATAATTCCACTGGATTTCATCTCCTTCCTGAACTATATATCTGCTGCAGCCATAGTTTGGATACCACCCATTGACATTGTACATCCAGCCGGAATTCTGGCCGCAGTCAAACTCATACAGATTATTGATCGCTTCTATATAATTACTGTTGAACAGCGGATTGAAGGAATATTCCATATGCACACGGTTATTTTTCGTTTCACGGAGAAGGACATCAAAGACACTCTCTCCTTCATAAAACGTCACTTTTCTTGTCGCATAGATCACTCCGTCAGAAGGGATCAGTTTTTCTTTCCCTTCTGTCAGATTTTCCATATTGTCAAGAATCGTTGCACAGGAAATAGTGAGATAGCAGGTCTGTTTCTTACTTTTGTCAATTGTGATTTCTCCTGGTTCCACCGGATTTTGCATTCCTTCCGGAACAGGATTTGTCTGATATTGATCCTGTCCACCTCCGGTCCCATCGCTGTATGTAACATTGCTGTTGCTATTTCCGCTTGCTGCTCTGGATGATTTTTTCTCCTCATATTTGGAATAGTCAACTTCCCCGCCTTGTATCTTGTCTACGTCATAGTATTCTTCTTCCTTAGAAGTCTCACTTTTATCCGTATCCTTTTGACCGGAGGCATCATCCTCCATCCATGCATCTGAATCCTTCTGCTTATTTTCATTCTGCACTGTATTAGTAAGCGTTGTCTTTCCACAGCCTGTCGCTACACTGCTCATCAACACAGCGATCAAAAGCAGCCCTATGACCCTTTTCACTTTATGCTTCATCACCATCTCTGTCCCTTCTGCGTCTCTTTTTTAGAGTGAACGAATATCCAAGTCCCGATGCAACCACTGCGCATGCAATGAGCGCCCCGACAATATATGGCACAGACAAGGATTTCGTCTCTTCTTTTGTCCCCTGAAGAATAATCTCATCTGTATCGGCATCAATAAAATTGTCTTTTTCTTTTGTATCATCCTTCAGCGACTTTGTACTCGCCCTCTTATCGATGAAATACGCTCCGCCTTTTTCAATCAGAAATTTTGTCTGTCCGTCTTTTACTTCCACCTTCTGCACATATTCCGCTTTTTGTTCTTTCGGATTGTAATATAAAAGTAAGTATTCTCCGTCTTCTTTTTCCACCGGCACTTCCACCTGTACAATTCCAGGAAATGTTCCTGATTGTTCAAAATAAAGCACAGCCGGATGTTCAGAGAGCTGTTTGATCTCATCATCATATGGACTTGTACGTTTCAGTTCAATATTGATCTCTTTCTCTTCCTTGATATCTTTTCCATTCAATGTGAATGTGTACGTCGTTCCATCGGTCATTTTTCCTTCCATCTGAAGGTTCTTATCCTGATCTTTGACACGGGCAAGTTCTGACTTTGCAACAACATTGTCTTTCACTTCTGCTTTTACAGTTTTACTGTCATCTTTCTTGGATGTCGCCTGTGCTTTTGCAGTCGTCTTTTTATTCGACGTCTCCTTTACCTGCTCTGCTATTTCCTGAAGATTTTTGGTCCCTGTAAACACAGGCTCTATTGTTCCTGCATTCTCCGGCTCACTTTGAATATAATAAGTCCCGCCCTCTGAAATACTGCAGGTGAGATAGCCGCCCAAGACAGTTGCAGTTCCTGCTTTAACAGACTTTCCATTCTCCTGCTTATAAAGCACATAATCTTTACTCGTAAATCCGCTGCACTTGATACTTAGGTCGATATTTCCCGGAAGTGTTCCGCTCTCCTCAGTCGTAAAAAAGTATTTCCCATCTTTCTTTTCGCTTGTCACTCCGGCTTTCATATCCGCAGGTTCATAATTGTTCGCACCTCTCAGTGTGAGTGTATAATTCCAGGTCTCATATACATAATCGATACTAGAGTCTTTCACATTTGTAAAAATCTCTTTTGCCAAAATCCCATTCTGCAATTTTTTTACGATTGTATCTGCCTGCAGTAAATCCTCTCTGTGTTCTACATATTCAAGATTCTCTTTTGGGATACTCTCGTATATTTTCAGTAGTTCTGCAATTTTTTCAGCATCTTTTAAGGTAACTGCCAGTGGATTGATTTCATTCCATATCTGTTCATCGAGACTCTCTACTACCTTTATTTGCTCCGAGATTTCCTCTAGTTTCTCTTGCAATCGGCCGCGAAATTCCTCTTTTTCTGCAAACTTTTTCATCTGATCCAATTCGCTGATCAATGCATACACTGTCTGCTGATCTTTGATTCGGATTTGTGCCGGAAGCGCCTCAAGTTTTGCCCGAAAACGTGCAATATTTTCCGCAGTCTCTTCCTCCTCGTCACCGCCGTTTTGCACATCAGTCATATCATATAATGTACTTTTCCCGTTTACAGCCCGGTTATATGCGACAAGTGCCATCGCGCCCTGATCTGTAGACATCGCATCTGCTGCATTCTCCTGTGGGGTATGCTTGAACGCACCGTCACTTAACTGATAGCTTAGGAGATAATCTAATACCGATTTACCATTTTTTACAAATGCTTCATCTGATAAAAGCTCCACATTCAATGTTGAAAGTGCGATTACAGTTTGGGCTGCACTTTCCAGATTCTCAGTTCCAAAACTTGCAAATCCACCATTTTCATCCTGCATGTTACTCAATGTCTGAAGCGCCTTCTCCACCGCGGTTTTAACTTCACTGTTTTTCTCATAATATGGAGCAAGCGCCTGGATTGCCATCGCAGTCATATCTGCATCCGACTTCGTTCCACTTAACGCCCATCCTCCATCACTCAACTGTTTATCGAGTATCTGTTGGATCAGCTTTTCTCTTGTCGTCTGCTCCAGCCCTTTTCCCAAATCTTCTTCTGTAAGCTTTGGAATCTCATAGTTCTTCGAATCCAGCGCAAGCAACGCATAAATCGTACCGTTGACTCCCTGCCAGTTTACCTGTTTGAAGTTTGCAAGCGGATACAGCATGTTATATCCGTTGACATCCGAAGAATCCACTCCGATTGCCGTAAGCGCCAGCACTACTCTCGAATATTCTGTATATTTTCGTTTGTCCAGAACACCTTGGTTTTCCTCCAATGTCCGATACAAATTTGCCAGATAATTCTTTTTTGTCTCCTCCGGCAGATTCCCATACCTTGCCATTGCAAGCACAGACCATTCTCCGCCCAAAGTGTTAACGACCGGGTTCGTCACGTGAGTCTTCAGATAATTTGCTGCTTTGTCAAGACTTGCTTGCATATCTTGGTCTGCAATTTCATTTTCTGAAACTTCCACTGTCCCCTGAAAAAGAGTCTCCTCCGACTCTTTTTCATACAGTGCCGTTGATTCTCCCCCGGTTCCTCCTAAAATAATCTCTTCTTCGATTTCAAAATCCGCTGCACGAACAGGCATTGGGCTGCCTACTGCAATCACCGCAGCAAGCATCAACGCTATTATTCTAACATTTCTTTTTTTCATTTTTATTTTCCTTGTCTTTTCTTTTTGACTACAACAACTGCAGTAATCACAACCGCGCATGCTGCAATCAGGTATACCAGGTACTCTATCTTTACACTGTCACCGGTTTTTACAGTTCCTGTCTGGCTGTTGCCGGAGCCATCTGCTGAACTTAATTTGTCTGTTGTACTTGTTCCGTCTCCTGCCATATCCGTCACAACACCAAAATCGCCTAATTGTGTCACTTTCACAGCAATATAACCATCTGTAACAGTTCCGCTAAGTTTCTTCACTTCTCCGCCGGTATATAGTAATACATCCATTGTATTTCCATTATATTTTTTACCGACCGGAAGACTCAGCTTCGCTGTATCCGATAACGCAACTTCTTTTCCATCCTGACGAAGTTCTACATGATACAGTGCAAATACTCCTTTGCTTGACGGAATGGCTTTTCGAATCTCATCTACCGCCGCATCGTCTTTTGTCAATTTGGAGACAACAAGCTGCATGTCTTTTGTCAATTCTTTTCCTGTAAGACTCACTCCATACTGTGTATCTGTGAGTGTAATTTCTTCTTTTTCAGGCTCTTGTGGGTCTGGTTTTTCCGGATCTGGATTCTCCGGATCTGGATTCTGTGAATCGTCCTCGTACTTTACAGTCACCTGATATGTCACTTTTGCATCCGGTTCCACTGGTGTCGTGTAGCTTACCGGAACCGAAGTGATGTTTACAATAGTCCCTTCTTCTACCGGAATCGCTGCTCCATAACGGTATTCGTTTCCATTTGACTGGATTGTGATTTTGTCATAGCGGTTAAAGCTTTCCGGTGCAAATGACACTTGCTTTGTATCTTTCGGAATTGTCAATGTATATTCATATACATCTCTGCTGTATTGTGGAGCAAATTCACCTGTATTAATTCCAAGTGATTTTAATTCTCCTGTAACATCCGTTGTGTCTGTCAGATCGTTTCCATAGTCGAGGGAATATTCCATTGTAATGATATCCCCATCTGCAAATTTTCCGTTTGCAACCGTAAAGTTACCTGCCCCATCATCTGTGAACCATCCGTTTAAAGTTCCCATCCAACCACTTTTTTCACCACGCTCAAGCTGTTCCAAGCCATCAATTCCGGTCACATATGTTTTGTTCGAATCAAATGAAATTTCGATATTATTTTCCACACATGCACGCTCGATCGCATCAAGCATTGTATCGTCTTCATAAATAGACACTTTTACATTGTCTAAAATCACACCTTTTGCTTCCGGCCAGTCTTTTCCTTCCGGAGTCGAAACCATGTCCTGAACACTTACTGTCACAGTCCCAACCGGTGTTTTTTCCGGCTCTTCTAAAGATTTTACCGTAATTGTATATGTAACTCCATCTTTTAGCCCCAACAAGCTCATAAAGCTCGTCGGTGTTGATGTGATTTTAATTTCAGTTCCCTCTGATACCGGAATGGCGTCTCCATAGCGGTATGATTTGTCCCCCACACGAATCGCAACGTTATTATATCTGTTAAAGCTCTCCGGTCGGAACGAGACCTCCGTTGTATCCTTCGGAACTGTCAAAGTATATTTGTATACATCCCGCTTATATTCCGGCGATAAATCCCCTGCGTTGTTTCCAAGTGATTTTAGTTCCCCTGTTACATCTGTTGTATCTGTCAAATCACTTCCATAGTTCGTTGTATATTCCAACGTAATGACATCTCCATCTGCAAATGTCCCGTCTGCCACTGTAAATGATGCAAATCCTTTGTCTGTAAACCAACCGTTTAAAGTTCCCATCCAGCCGCTTGCCGCTCCGCGGTCAAACTCTTCCAGGCCATCCACAGCTGTAATGTATGTCTTTGACGCATTCAAAGAAATCTTGATTCCATTTTCTTCGCACGCACGCACGATCGCATCCATCATCGAATCATCTTCATAGATAGACACATTCGTATTTTTCAAAATCACACCTTTTGCTTCCGGCCAGTCTTCCCCATCCGGTGTCGGAATCATATCCTGAATGCTTACTGTCACTGTTCCAACCGGTGTTTTTTCCGGCTGTTCACTCTTTTCTTTCACTGTCACTTCACAAGTTGCTGTCTTTTCACCCGCTTTTGCTGTGATAACAGCTTTTCCTGCGCTCACTGCATTTAGCACGCCATCTTGATCTACTGTGACAACATCTGTATGATCACTGCTCCACTCCACTGTCTGATTTGTTGCATCCGCCGGTGTCACAGTAGCCTGCAGAGATGATACATCTCCAACCTGTAGCTCTAATGTTTCCTGATCTAACGTAATGTTTTCAACCGGAACATCTTTTTTAACCGACACAGTAAAGCTTGGCAGTGTCGAAAACCAGTCTTTCAATACAGGTGCATTTAAGTTTGGTTCCCCTGAGCCATTTGCAGTAATATCTGCTCCGAGAGGACTTCCCCACCATTCAGAAAAAATTCCGTTTTGACTTGTGAATGTATACTCTCCTGCTTCCTCGAAGGTTACATCAAAATCATTGTTCGTCGCAAGATCCCACTGTTGACACTGACCTTTAAACTCGCCTAATGTCTCATTGCTGTAAGAAAGATATGTTGCATCGGATTTTCCCCATGCACTGTTCGATGTCCAGACCGGATTATAAATCGTAGCCAGCTTATACACTGGCATTGTCACACCGCGGAAACTGATATTTGCTGTGTCACCAGGTTCCAATGCCGCATCCGGATTCGTCTTATTCTCTACATTGATCTCAATAAATCTTGCATCAACGACACGATACAGCGATTTTACATTACCATCCGCATCTGTCGCTTCAATCCCGATGATATTACTCCGGTTTTCTAAGTTTGCAGTATATGTATTTCCATCTCCTTGGATTTCCAAGCCATTCAATGTCACTTTTAAAGATTCAGCGCCGTCTGCCGATGCCTCAAAAGTAAACGGAACCGTATCGCCTTCATTATAATAAATGGTATCATAATGACGCCAATTCTGCAGCTTTTCACTGCAGTTAATCGTAGCTGTCCCTGTCTCTCCCACTGTAAATACCGCATATGCTGTATTCACAGGCGAGATTGCTCCCCATGTTTTTCCACCATATTCGACTGCATCATAGGTTACCTTCACTACTGACGTCCCTGGTTTTTCCGCTGTCACAACTGCTTTTTCAGTGGAACTTTCTGTATCCAGCGAAACGCTGTCGCCTTTGATGATCTCAAAATGAAATACCGGTCGCTGAACGTCATTTGCAACTGCATTGGAGATAATCTGTTCTACTCTCCAAGGCCGTAAATTTGTGGTATCCCCAACCTGCATTTCCTTTTGCTGATATTGCAGCCAGATGTCATTCTCGAAATCATCATAGACCTTTGCCTCTGTCTGAACACCTAAATATTCTTCACTGCCTGTCTGCACATTCTCTGCAATACTGTTCAACGGATATTGAACAACTACAGAGACAACCATCAGCATCGCAAGCATAATGCTCACGACTTTATTGTGCCATTTTTTTCTGTTTCTTATCATTTTCCATTCTCCTATCTCTTTTTTTCAGATGAATGTTTTCTTCTTTCTGCCCTCCTTTTCTTTTTGTCTCGTCCCTTCTTTGTACATAAAAGCAGCCTTTCTGTTCTGAAAGACTGCTTTTTTACTCACATACAGTGATTCCAAATCTGCACATAATTATGCCTATGCAATCACCAAAAGAAACATTCTTTCCAACCTAAAAACATTCTTTCCTATATACGGCAGGTCTCCTGGCTTCGCATCTTTCTTTGAAAACACCTTCTCAACATTATTCTGTCAATGGCCTATTGTCTCATCGTCCGCGTTACAGTAGAGGTGACTGCTCCGGTTTTTCACCGGATTCCCTTTTCATGCTTTTGTATCATTCAAAAGCAACCGCATACATTTTCACTCTTTTTTTCATTTTTATTGTATACGACTCTTTCTGATACTTCTAGTTATTTTTTTCGATTTTTGAAATTTTTTTATTTACGTTCTTTCTTTTGCATGTCATCACGGATTTTCAAAGCCTCATCTGGATAATTCGTAATGACTGCCTCCAGTTCATTCTGAATAAAAAAACGCATATCTTGCGCATCGTTTACTGTCCACACACGGATCTTACACCCACTTTCTTTATACCTTTCCATAAAATCAGCCATTTTCAAATGATACACCGCCGGATGTAATCCACAAACCCCAGTTCCTTTTGCGTAATTTTCCACATTCAGAATCACATCGCTGTACAAATATGCAGTTTCTGCCTTTTGATCCAATTCCTTTATTTTCTGTACACTATAATGGTTAAACGAAGAATAAATTACCCGCTTGTGCATCTCGCAGTTTTTCACAATCTCAAGTACCTTTTCTTCTAAGCCTAAATACCAATAGATTCCCGTTTTCAATTCAATATTCACTTCCATTTTGCTTGCTTTTACCAATTCCAGCACTTCTTTCAGTGTAGGGATTGAAATATTCTCATATCCCTCCATATGATTATCGAACGAAAACTTCCTCAATTGAACCAGTGTGTAATCTTTTACCAGGCCATTCCCATTACTTACACGATCAATCACCTCATCGTGGATTACAACGACTTCTCCGTCTTTTGTCAGCTGTACATCCAACTCAATTCCATCTGCTCCCATCTCCATCGCAAGAGCAAATGCCTCCAATGTATTCTCCGGCGCATATCCGCTGGCTCCTCTATGTGCAAATATTTTTGTCATCATTTTTCATCTCCAATTCACTTTTCAGATAACATTAGAATACACCATCTTTTTCACTCATGCAAATCTTACACCGCCAATATAAACGGCTTTTTTTCCACCGTAAAAACCGGCAGTCTGACGCCATAGATTTCTTCTAACAGTTCTTCCGTCAAAATTTCCTCCGGAACTCCCTGTCCAATCATTTTTCCTTCTTTCATCGCAAGTATCTCATCGCTATAATACAATGCCTGATTGATATCATGCAACACCATGACAATGGTAAGCCCATATTCCTTATTCAGTCTGCGCACCAATTGTAATATCTGTATCTGATACCGCACATCCAAATAGGTTGTCGGCTCATCTAAAAGCAGAAGCTCTGTATCCTGTGCGAGTGCCATCGCAATCCACACCCGCTGCCTTTGTCCCCCAGACAGCTTTGAGACCGAACGGTTTCGATATTTTTCTGTGCGTGTCACCTCCATCGCCCATTCTACTCTTTCCACATCTTTTTCGCTCATCTTAAAGCTTCCGGTTCTTCGATGAGGAATTCTCCCGTAGCCGATCAGCTTCTCCACGCTCAAATCTGCCGGTGCCGTATGATACTGGTGCACAATCGCAGCTTTTTTTGCCAGATCCTTAAGTTTCATATTCTGAAGATTTTCACCATAAAGACAAATTTCACCCTGATCAGGCTTTAAATTCCTTGTCAGCAGCTGGAACAATGTAGATTTTCCACAGCCATTCGCACCGATCAGAGTTGTGATCTTCCCCTTCTGCAGTGAAAATGACATTTCCTGAAGTACCTGATGCTCTCCATAAGAAAAAGAAAGATTCTGCACTTCATAAATCAATTTCTGCTCATTCATAGTTCTGTCTTTGACCTCCTTAATAATAAAATAAAACTTGGTCCTCCAATCACTGCCATAACTACCGCCGCATTAATCTCGTATGGATACGCAATCGTACGCCCGATTGTGTCGGCGAGCAATAGCGTAAATGCCCCGAGAAGCATCGTGTAAGGAATGAGTACCTTATGACTGTTTCCGACCAGCAGCCTTGCAATATGTGGCACTAAAAGTCCCAGAAAACTGATGCCTCCAACTACCGCAGTACTGATTGATGCCAAAAGTACAGCTGCTGCGGACACTATAAGGCGCACCGCATTGACTCGAATTCCAAGTGAGCGAATTGTCTGATCTTCCAATCCAAGAATATCGCATTTTGACGCTAAAAAGACAGCCAGAACAAGCCCAATCACCGCATAGATGAAAAGCATCTGAAAATCCTCCCATGTTTTCATCGTAATATTCCCGTTCACGATACTAGCTGCCCCACTATAATTCGCTCCCATCATGCTTTCTCCGGCGGACATCAGCCCAGTAAAAAATGCATTCACCGCCACACCGGTCAAAATCACCCTGAGAGGACTTAAATCCCCCTTCCAGGAAAGCAGATACACAAGTCCACACGCAAAGACACCTCCTAAAAACGCAAATGCAGGAACCGCCAGATACAGTGATGGCGCAAATGCCGTCACAAGCACTGCCGCCATTCCCGCGCCGGAGCTAATTCCCATGATTCCCGGATCTGCCAGCGGATTTTTCATTACCGCCTGAAGCATGACACCTGATACAGCTACCGCTGCGCCGGCGAGCATCGCAATCAAAATTCTCGGAAATCGCAGTGAATATATCGTAGCGACTGTCTCATCATACGCTACAAACAATCCTCTCAAAATCTGTTCCGGAGATGCTTTTAAGCTTCCCGTATTAACAGCAACAAGGAACAGCACAATCAATGCTGCTCCCGTAATCAGAAATGAAATTATTTTTCTTTTTATGCTAATCAATTTGTTCCCTCCTGATACAAAAATGTTTCCAGTTCTTTTAGCGCCTCCTCATATTGGAAATTTGCACTCATCCCGAACTTTTCATTATCCAGGTCATATACTCTTGCGTTTTGCACCGCCTCAAAATGTTTCCAAATATCATTCGTCGCAAACTCTTCCGCAAACATTTTTTTCACCTGCTCCGGAAGCGCATGAGAAGTCCGAAGGATGATATCAGGTGCTTTCTCTACCATATCTTCCGGATTGATATTCAGAAAATCCTGCCCGTCTCCATCTCCGTATACATTGACACCTCCGGCAAGCTTTACAAGACTTCCGACATAACTGCTTTCTGTTGCCACCACATAAGATCCCGGCAGCCCCATCAATATGAGCACCGTAGGGGCCTCCTGCTCATTATGCTTTTGTGCGAAATCGTTCTTAAAATCCTCGAATTCCTGATGAAGCTTCTCTGCCTCTTCTTCTTTTCCCAGCATCTTTCCTAATGCAAGAATCGATTCATACATTCCTTCTGTACTTTTCAGATCAAAAAAATAACTTTCAACTCCTATATTTTCATACTGGGACTTTAATTCTCCTTCCAGAGAATTCGGACTTAAAACGATATCCGGTTTTAACGACTTTATGATTTCCATATCGGGAGCCATCGGAGAACCGACGCTTTCTGCATTTTCATAGCGTTTCGGAATAGAATAACTGTCCGTTTTCGGAACTCCGACAACGCCTTCTACTTCCAGTTTGTCAAGAATCTCACAAGTCGCCACCGAAGTCGCCACAATCCGCTTTTCTTTTGTATCATTGTCTGCACTTTGATTTCCTGACTGATCCACACATCCGGTCAAAAACAGTGCGGATAACAAGGCTGCAATCAACTTTATCTTTTTCATTTCTTATTTCCTTTTCTTTACGAACACAACCAAAGAACCTATCACAAGCACAATGACAGCTCCGACTGCAATCTGTCCAACCGGCACTTTATTTGTATTTGTTTTTTCTGTCACCTGTTCTTCATCTGTAGTCTGCTCTTCATCTGCCACCTGCGGCTCTTCTGCCGATATCATCTCACTTACAAACTTTCCTGTCCCTGCCTGTGCAGATGCCATATCCAGTTTCACAAAGAACTGTACGTCTCTTCCCATCGGTTCTACATACAAGATTGGACTGATATAATTATCTGCCGAATCCACCTCAAACCGATAGTGATTGCACGTATCTCCATCTCTTTCACAACTTCCGGTCTGTGTAACTTCCACATCTCGATAAGTTCCGTCTGTTCCCTGTATCTGCATACGTACATCACTCACATTTGACATCAGACCAATTCCAAGCGTAACATACGTTTTCCCCTGAGACTGTTCTACCAGCGCACTGTCCTCCACAATACTCTCACACATACTGTCTCCAAGCGCAATGTTCGTCCCGCCATCTACGGTCTGTCCCATCTCCGGATTTGCATAGGATGTTGTTCTCCCTACCGTATAAGCTCCATCTTCCATCGCATAAACAGGAACAGGGGCAGCCGCAATCGCAGCTGCCATTCCCAATCCCAAAACAATTTGCTTTAATCGTTTCATCTTATTTCGCCTGTCTCTTTCTGTAAACCATTGTCATCACACCGGCAGCTGCTGCTATAAGCATAACAACCGGAATTGCCGCATAATTATCATAGTCTCCTGTCTTTGGTGCACTTGACGCTCCATAGCTGCTTCCAGATGCAGGAGTTGTCACCTTAACAGTAGTGTCATTCGCATCTTCAGAAACTAATTTCAGCGCTGAGTAATCAATGCGAAGTCTTGCTTCAATATCCTGGTGTCCCATGATCGCCACATGCGGATTCACTTTTACATTCAGATATTCCTGTGTATGAGGAAGTACAAATGAGAAACAAGTCGGATTTCCAGAAGCATTTTTCTCCTCCACAGTAGCACTCGTATAATTTCCGTTGGCATCAGCCACTTTTAATTCCTGAAGGCTCGCTTCAATGTTTCCATATGTCATGGATTTTGTGTAAATATACATTGTCTTCACGCCATTTTTCACAACAATTCTTGCGGTGCTGTTCAAAGACTGCGCCGCCATAGACGCCTGATCTTTTGTCGCATGCCACAGCCATACAGGAACTTCATAAATACCATCTTTCAAATTGTCTTTGTCCAGCGTTGTGCTTCCTGCATTTTGACTCGTGTTATTGCTTGTGTTATCGTTTGTATTATTATTCGTGTTATTGTTTGTGTTGTTATTGTTATTACCACTGTTGTTGTTTGTGTTGTTATTGTCTGAGGTTGTCTTTTCTTTCAAGCCTTTGACTGCCACCTCAATGTCCGCTGCCATCTGATCTACTTTATTCTGCTCATTTTGTTTCAGACCGCGCACAACTGTCTGCAATGCATTTTGAAGCGCCTTCACAGTTCCGTCTGTATATTTTGTCAAGTCTTTCGGAACTGACGCAATTGCTGCATCCACTTTGCTGTAATCCGCTTCCGGAAGATCGCTTACCAACTGCAATTTCCCTTTTAAATCTTTTAAAGAAGCAATCATCTCATTGACTTCTGCTGCCGATGCTCCGCCATTTACAAGCAATCCTTCTGCTTCCTTCATTTTCGCCTCAAACGCGCTCCATGAATCTTCTGTATAATCTTCTTTCACGAGATCTTCATAAGATTTCAAGAGATCACTCAGCGCACTTGTATCCACCTGTGCATTCGCAAAATCCAATGTCAGTGTCACAACCGTCGGATATGGATTCCCACCACCCATCAAATTGTTCATAAAATCTACTGTAATCTTCAATTCACACACACCATCGTCAGAAGGTGTAATCGGAAATTGCATTTTTTCCGGCACTTCGATGTTTGCAATTGCTGCCGGATTTCCGAATGTTGTAGAAGACTGCTCTGTCTTGTAAGAGAGATATTCCGCACCCTCTACAGTCAAAACATTCGCATGATATTCTCCCATCATGTTGATTACCATGTGATTGTTTTCAACAGTTGCTGTCATATTTCCTTCCCCGTCTACAGTCACCTTGGCACTCTCTCCAAACGCTTTGTTGAACGCCTCATTTACCGAAGCAATCGGCGCTTTGCTCTTGAGCGATGTAATCGGCACCACATAATCTCCTGCCTCTAGTTTTTCAGCAGCTTTTACCGTATTTACTTGTGTCAAACTAAATGTACACACCGCAGCCATCGCAAGCGCGGCCATTCTTCTCACCATTGATTTCATGGTCTTATGCTTCATTTTTCATATCCTCCTTTTTATCGCGTTGCCTTTAACTATCATTCGTTAGTTTAAACTAACCAGTAGACATTAAAAAAAGCAACTTAAATTGCTGAACTGACTATATCACACTTCTTTTCGAAAGAAAAATCTTTTTTTGTTGCACTGCGCAACAAATTGTGTTCTTCTTCCTTTTTTTTACTTTAAATCATAATTTCTTTTTTTGTTGCAATTTGCAACTTTTTACGCAATATATACGGCAAACAAAAGCTCTTTCGCATCGTCTCCATCAAAAATCTGAATCCAGATTCTTCCTGAAAGCATCCTTCCTTTTTCTCCTGCAATGCTCTGAAACCGGATTTTGTCTGCCCGAAAAGCCAGCAATTTCCCCTGTCTTTCCATCTCACACCATGCTTGTCCATCCCAATATGCAAACTCATATTCCCGATACTCCTCCAGCATCCGCAGATACAATTTTCCATTTTTATTCTGTATATTTAAAATACAAGGATTTTCAAACCGCTCATTCCACACTGAGACTTCATGCTCCCGATGCAGCTCCTTCTGAAAAATGGTAAACGGAATCGGATAATTTCCATCCGGATATCGTCTGCTGAGCCTCTCTCCGTCAAATTCCATTCCTTCCCGAAATCCGTATTTTACCCGCTTTGCAATTTCTTCTTTTTTCAGAGCTTCCAACGTCTCCTCTTTGCAGTAGGACGCAATCGTCACAGCATCTTCCCTCGCCACCTCCTGCGAAACCCCGGTACTCAGCAGATGACCGATAACAAGTTCTACTTTCTGACTGTACGCTTCCGCCGCCATCTTTCCCTTTTTCGTAAGTATCGGTTTTCTCCGATTACTTTTATCAATTAAACCTTCCTTTTCCAAAACAGTCAGCACACGGCTGACTGCATACTTTTCCTCTCCAAGCGTCACCGCAAGGTTCGTCACGTTCCACTGTTCTTTTTGATTTTGAAAACAGATCAAAGTTTTTACTTTTAATATGTTCATGCAATTATTCCCCTACCAATGTTGTATCACGAACTGTCTCTATTTTCGTAAAGAAGTAGACATATTTAAAAATAATAAGGAACACAATAAATATTCTTCCATAAAGATTGCTCATCGCAATCATCGCTAAAATCAGCATTGCTGATGCCGGAAGCAGAATACAAAATTTTGTTTTCAAAGTCATGGCACGATTTTTTACAAAACTGTCTAAATGCTTCTGATACAGTTTTGTTCCGGTAAACCACTTGTGAAATCGTTGAGAACCTTTTGCCAGACAAAAAGATGCCAATAAAAGAAATGGGGTTGTCGGAAGTACCGGAAGTGCCACTCCGATCATTCCAATCCCCATTGCTAAAAAACCGATTACAAGCCAAAGAATTTTGATTGGATTCTTTTTCATGATAAATTCCTTTCTCTACACAGTTTCTATTTTCTACCAATAATTAGTTTTAGCTAACCGTTTAGAGAATAACAAATTTCCACTTATTTGTCAATCCAATATTCCATCCTGTTTTTCTTCTGTCCATTCCAAAAATGTTCCCGAATTAGCATCTATTTCAAAATCATATTCCATTCCTTCATAGCTCAATTCTCCTTCATATTTATAAACGCCGTCATCATACTCCTGCCCAATTCGAAGATTGCTGTCCGTCGCCCCTTGTACACGGTCAAGCACCAACTGCTTTGCCTGCTCTATGCTGATCTCTGTTGTCTTTTCTGAACCTGTCTGTGTATCATCCTGCGCTGCAGCGGACTGTGTATTTTGAACATTGTTATTTTGTTCAATCTCTTTGTCCAGAATTTTTCCATTTGAGGCTGCAATCTCATAATTATACTGATAATCCGCCTCCACAAAACCGATTTCATATACAAGTCTTCCATCGTCCCTGTCCTTTAACACATGTACCCGTTCTACATCACTCTCCGAAATTCCCGCATCCTCATATGCAATTTTCTTGGCCTCACCTGCTCCGATATCTTTTTGATTCCATACTGCATATGCCGATATTCCTCCAATCAACAAAACTGCCGCCGTTCCTCCTGCAATCATTCCAATATATCTTTTCTTCATAAGTCATGTCTCCTTTCTTTTTCCATCTTGCTTCGATATGGTTAGTATACCCACAAAAGATTAAAGAAAGATTAAAATTTCTGCAATTCATTCAAAAATATTTATATTTTTCACCTTTCAGGGAACACATACGTAAATGTCGTTCCCTCTCCTGGCACACTTTCCACCTGTATGTTTCCGCCATGTACTTCCACGATCCACTTCACCATAGCAAGACCAAGTCCTGAATGGTTCCCGCCTGTGCGCGCTGCATCCACGCGGTAAAACCGCTCCCAAATGTGTGAGAGATGCTCCTTTGCAATCCCGATTCCATCATCTTTCACGGTTCCACACAAGCCTTCTGCGCCTCGTGTCAGCGTCACTTCGATAGTCCCTCCCTCTTTTCCATATGCCGTCGCATTGGAGAGCAAATTGTCCATCATTCGGATATAAAGTGTCTCATCCAGCTTTGCATATAATTCCGGTTCGATCTTCGTCTGAATCGTGATATCACGTTCTGTTGCGAGTATCTGTTGTTCCTCCACGATCATCTCCACAAGTTCGCTTACATTCACTTCTTCCAAATGAAGTTTTAGCCTTCCCTGATCTGCTCTTGAAAGCATCAGCAGATGTGAGATCAGCTCTGCAATTGTCCGCGCCTTTTTCTGTATGACCATAATCTGTTCCCGCTGTTTTTCGTTGAAGCTTTCTTCTTCCAGACACGACTCACACTGTGCCAAAATAACGCTGACAGGTGTTCGCAGCTCATGTGACACATCAGATGTAAATTGTTTTTCCCTTTGGAATACCTTCTCCAATTCCTCCAACATCTCATCAAATGTCTGTGCCAAATATGCAATCTCATCCCGATTCTTTCTTCCATCTTCTTTATATAATCCAACTCGTCTTGACAAATCTGCATCGTGACGGATTTCCTGCACAGTCTCTGTGATCGTTTTCACCGGAAGCAACGTTCGTCTCGTCATCCGGTATACTAAAATTCCGACCAGCAGAGCCGTCAACGGAAGCAGAATCACCGCAATCCGAATTGTGATAAGAAAGCTTTCCTCCGCATCGGTAACTGACGTAAGTCCACGAATATAGACAGTGTTTTCTTTCATTTGAAGCTTGAGATCATAGACATACCACTCGCGCTTCCCATCTTTGACTTTTTGCACCTCTCCATTTGAGAAATCAATCTGCTCCGAAAATCCTGATGGTCGCTTTCCATATAAAAAATACGCATCTTCATCGTATAATGCCAAATACACATTATCCTCTATCTGATAAAAATCCGAATCCACTTCCAATTGTCCATCTTCCCACTCGACTTCATCCATACTCTCCTGAACCCGGTTCTTCAGTTTCATCTGTGTAGATGCCAGCACCTCCCGGTTACTGATTGAAAACAAAACCGCAAAGATGAATCCAATGACAAAAACCATACAAGCGGTATACAAAAGTGTTAATTTTACTTTTAATGATACTTTTTTCATCCATTCACCCTCAGCACATATCCTGCTCCCCGCACGGTATGGATCAGTTTTGGTTCAAATCCTTCGTCAATCTTCTTTCGCAGATACCGGATATATACATCCACCACGTTAGAGCTGCCCATATAATCATAATTCCAAAGATGCTGCTCCAATTTTTCTCTGGAAAGCACGATTCCTTCATTCTGTACCATATATCTAAGCAATGCAAATTCCTTACTGGAAAGTGCAATCTCTTTTCCGTTTCGCAGTACCCGATGCGTATCCACATGCACTTCCAGACCACCGACTTCATAGCAGGTCTTCTGCACAGCGGCGGTTTTTCGCACAAGCACACGGACTCTTGCCAATAATTCTTCAAACGCAAATGGTTTCACAAGGTAATCATTCGCCCCTGCATCTAACCCTTTTACCCGATCTTCCACACTGTCTTTCGCCGTCAAAAGCAAAACCGGTGTATTTTCATTTTTGTTTCGCATCTTTCTTAGGACTGACAGTCCGTCTAACTTTGGCATCATAATATCCAAAATTACTGCATCATAAGGTGCTGCTGCAAGATAGTCAAGCGCCTCCTCTCCGTCAAAGCACGAATCTACACTGTAGTGCTCTTTTTTCAGACGTTCTGTAATAATTTGATTCAGATCTCTCTCATCTTCCGCGATTAAAATGCGCATAAAATCCACCTTCCCTTCTTCACATCTTACTCAGATATCCCAGAGTATACTCTCTCGATATGCATCGCAAGATATCCTACTTCCATCTTCTCCAGTCGAATCGCGCATTCTTTTTCAATATCCTGACAGACTAACCTGCCTAAGCGAAATGCTTCCGGATGATTCTGTTGCATATAATCGTTCAGATCCAGTTTGATGCTTTCTTTCTTGATTGCCCGTATGATCATGTATTTTACATGATTCATCAGCCTGTTATAAGAAAGTGATCTCACGTCAATCTGCTTTCCGGTCTCCTGCTCCAATATTTTGACACATTCCCGAACTGCTCTTGCCATCTGCATTGCCATCGACACATTCTCATCTTCAATCGCCGAATGGATATGGAGCGCTACGTAACCGATCTCATGACCATCAATCTCCACAGAAAGCCGTTCCTTGAGAATCTCTTTTAACTTGGAGGCAACCTGATATTCGCTGCCAAACAGCGCTCGGATATCTTCTGTCAATGGATTGCTGATCTGCTCTCCATGTCTGATTCGCTCTACCGCAAAAGAAATATGATCTGCCAGCGGGAACAAAATTCTTCTGTCGATACGTCCAAATTTTTCTTCTGCTTCTACAAGAATCGCATTGGCAATTTCCAAATACTCTGGAGCGATACTTTTTGCCAGCTCTTTCGCGCTGCCACGTTCTGTATCCTCTCTCAGAGAATACCTCGCACATCCGTCTGGCGCTTCGAACCTCTCACTGATTTTCTTTCCAAAGCCAATCCCTTTTCCCAACAGTACATATTCTATATTTTCTTCCATATTAATCGCTATCACACCGTTATTATTTAAGACTTTGCTCACTCTGTACATGATATTCCCCCAGATTTTTTCTTCTGATACTAGGGTAACAAAATCCACGAAAAAAGTAAAGCGGACCTTTCCGGTCCGCTTGAAACTTTTTATTTTCGTTACTGTTCACTATTTTTCGTAACAATCCACTGCAAACAATGGCTCTCCTGCTTTCACCTCACCCTCGGCAAGCAATCTCACTTTCTGGTTTTCTTTCAGATCTGTGCAAAGAACCGGCGAGCAAAGAGACGGTGCATGCTCTGTCAGATATGAGACATCTATTTTCATCAACAGATCTCCTTTTTTCACACTCTGACCATTTTCAACAAACACTTCAAATCCCTGTCCATTCAGTGCAACCGTATCGATTCCGATATGCAAAAGCATCTCAAGACCTGAGTCCGTCTGGAATCCAAGCGCATGTTTTGTTTCAAATACAAATGCAACCACACCATCTTCCGGCGCCACGATTTCTGCCTCTGTCGGGGTCACTCCTGCACCGTCTCCCATCATCTTTCCTGCAAATCCTTCGTCCGGTATCTCTGCTACTTCCACCGCTTTCCCGGTAATCGGACTTGATATGATGATTGTCTCTGTCACTTTTCCTTCGTCTTTGACTGTTTTCTCTGTCACAGCGTTCTCCTCGGAAGAAGGTCTCTCAATCACCTCTTCTGTCTCTTCCAAGCTATCATCCGCTGTTTCCAGATAATCTTCCAGATTCGCCTTGATCACAGTCACCTGTGGTCCATAAATGATCTGCACTCCCTGACCTTTTTTTACGATTCCTCTGGAGCCACTCTGTTTTAAAATATCCTCATTTACTTTTCCTGCATCTTCGACTGTAATACGAAGTCTTGTCGCACAGCAATCCACATCACTGATATTAGCCTTTCCACCAAGTCCCTTTGTGATAAGTGCACTCACCGGATCCATATGTGCCTCATTTGATGTCGTCTGATTCCCTTCTTTTCTTGCATTTACATCTGCTTTTGTGTACAGTTTTGTCTCTGCATCGTCATCTTCACGTCCCGGTGTCTTAAAGTTGAACTTCTTGATCATAAACGTGAAAATCGCATAGTATAAAATAAAGTAAATAATTCCAACCGGAATGACTCTCATCCAGCTTGTCTTTTCATTTCCCTGTAAAATTCCAAACAGGAAGAAATCAAGGAATCCTCCTGAAAATGTAAGTCCTACCGCGATATTCAGCATATGCGCCACCATATACGCAGAACCTGCCAGGATGACCTGAACAACGAACAACGCCGGCGCCACGAATAAGAATGAAAATTCCAACGGCTCTGTGATACCCGTCAGCATACATGCCAATGCTGCTGAGAGCAGTAATCCGCCTGCTGCTTTTCTTTTTTCCGGTTTTGCGCAGCGGTACATCGCAAGCGCAGCGCCCGGAAGTCCAAAGATCATAAATATAAATTCACCTGAGAAATATCTGGTTGCATCTGCACTGAAGTGTGCGATATTCGCCGAATCCGCCAATTGGGCAAAGAAGATATTCTGCCCTCCCTGCACAACCTGTCCAGCCACTTCCATACTTCCGCCGACACCTGTCTGCCAAAACGGCATATAAAACACATGATGCAGTCCAAACGGAATCAAGGCACGCTTAATAACACCAAAAATCAAAGTTCCCGCATATCCGCTTCCTGTAACCAGTCCTCCAAGCGCATAGATGCCATTCTGAACCGGCGGCCACACAAAATACATACCAATTCCAACAAACATATATACAATTGTAGAGATAATCGGAACAAATCTGGAACCTCCAAAAAACGACAATGCATTCGGAAGTGCGATTTTGTGGAAACGGTTATGGAGCGCCGCAACACCAAGTCCGACAATGATCCCCCCAAATACACCCATCTGAAGAGACTGTATTCCACATACAGATGCGATTGTTCCTTCCAGCACATCTTTGGCAATCTGCCCATCCGCTGTAATTTCCCCTGTTACTACCAGCATACCATTGATTGCCACATTCATAACAAAATATGCAATTAATGCAGATAATGCCGCAACCTCTTTTTCTTTTTTTGCCATTCCAATTGCAACACCAACCGCAAAAATCAATGGCAGATTATCAAACACCGCACTTCCGACCTTATTCATGATCGTAAGCAGTGCATGGAGCACTGTCCCGTCTCCTAATATTTTCTGAAGTCCGTATGTGGCAATTGTTGTCTCATTTGTAAACGAACTTCCGATTCCAAGCAGCAGACCCGCCACCGGAAGAATTGCAATCGGAAGCATAAAAGATCTTCCGATTCTCTGTAAAATACCAAAAATCTTGTCTTTCACCTTTCTTTTCCCCTTTCTTGTTGACTCGTTTGGCTCTTATGAAGATACTTTGGAGTTTTACATGTATTTATGCAACAAAAAAGCATTAACCTACAAAAACATCCAAAATAACGTTCATGTAAGGTTAATGCCTGCCGTACAGTTACACACCCAATATGCCTACATTATAAGTTCTTCATCGGGAAATGTCAATTTATTTTTTCTCACTGTTCCCTCCCTGCCCTATAAAAGTTAGCTCGCTTTCTAAAAATTTAATATTTCAAATCTAACACAAAAGGTATATTTCGATTTATACTAGCATACAGGAGGGATTTTATTATGGAAAAGAAACACTTATTTTCACTCAGAAGTTTACCAATCGGAAAGATTTTACTTCTCTTTTTGCTAATTTATATTGCGCTGCTTGCCATTCCATATATTCAACACAAGAATGTCTCTGTATCTTATCAGAAAAAGTTCGCAAAACAGTCATTTTACAGTGATACTGCCGGTACGGAACGGGTTGCATATATCAATGACAACACAGATGCCTTATTGTACCGATTACATATGCTTGACGAGGCAAAAGACGAAATCATCCTCTCTACTTTTGATTTTAATGCGGACAAATCAGGGCAGGATATGATGGCATCTCTGCTGCACGCTGCTGACCGTGGCGTCTCGGTTCGCATTCTCGTTGACGGAATCAGCGGATTTTTAGATGTAAAACGAAATCCCTGGTTTCAGGCACTTGCCTCACACGAAAACGTATCCATTCGCATTTACAATCCTATAAATCTTTTAAAACCTTGGAACTTACAGGCAAGGATGCATGACAAATACGTCATTGTCGACCAGAAAATGTATCTGCTCGGCGGAAGAAATACGACAAATTTATTTCTCGGCGACTACTCCAGGTCCAAAAATATTGATCGTGAATTATTTGTCTATGAGACGGCAGAAAACGACTCTTCCTCCATCCGCCAGCTCACTGACTATTTTGAATCTGTCTGGGCTCTTTCTGACAGCAAAGAATATACGTACAAAAAAATGACCAAAAAGATTCAAAGCTGCAACGCAAAACTAGAAAATCGATACTCTTCTCTAAAAGAAAAATATCCGGACGCTTACAGTACATGGGACTATGAAGCACTCACACTGCAGACAAATAAAGTATCTTTGCTCTCCAATCCAATCAAGTCCGAGAACAAAGAGCCGTGGATGTGGTATTCTCTTCATCAGCTCATGATGCAAGGCGAACAGGCGCGTATCTACACTCCTTATATTATTTGCGGAAAAGAAATGTATCAGGATCTGACAGAACTTCACGAAAAGAACATTCCGGTGGAGATCATCACAAATGATGTGGCAAGCGGCGCAAATCCTTGGGGATGCACAGATTATCTGAACCAGAAAAAAAACATCTGGGAAACCGGCGCCCGCGTCTATGAATTTATGGGAGCTCATTCCTGTCACACAAAAGCTGTTTTGATTGATGACCGCATGAGCATTGTCGGCTCTTATAATATGGATATGCGAAGCACCTATCAGGATACCGAACTGATGCTTGCAGTGGACTGCCCGGAGTTAAATTCCATCATCCAAGCTGAAATGGAACACGACAAAACATACAGCAAAACAATGGGAAATGACGGAGAATATGATTACGGTGAAAACTATCACTCCAAAGATTTGAGTTTTGGAAAAAAGATCTTCTATGCCATACTGCGTGTGATAACCATTCCACTTCGAAGATTCTTGTAACACACAATGGTTTGTTTTGTTAATGTTGTATAATTTTATTTGTTAAAACATAGACAAATACCTCCTGTTTTTGTCTATATTACCGTTTTTTTACAAGTAGTCTCTATATACTTGACCATTTTTATCCAGTATTATATAGTAAATACAACCCGAACAGGATTGGGCGAAATGACTCAGGAGGTATGTATTTTATGCTGTTTACAAAAGAATGTGATTATGCGATCCGAATTATGAGAGCGCTCTCAGACGGAGAACTTGTCAGTGTCTCCAATATCTGTGCAGCAGAGCAGCTTCCTTCTGCAATGACATACAAAATTACCAGAAAACTGGAAAAACAGGGCCTTTTAAAAAGTTGCCGCGGCACAAATGGCGGATATTGTCTGAACCGGACATTATCTGAGATTTCTCTCTATGACATCTGTGCCGCCGTAGACCCTGACATTCTGCTTTTAGAGTGTATGAAAGACGGCTATCACTGTTCTATGAACAATCAGCAAAAACCATGTCTGGTACATCGGGAATTCTGCCGCCTGCAATCCATGCTTTTGCAGGAGATGCGTCAGAAATCTTTATCTGAATTATTTTTCGGATAATTTGTATACTCGAAAAATGTGCCAGGCATATTTTTCAGGCCTAATCTTTACTATTTTAGTCAAGTTTAAAAGGAGGATTTTATCATGAATCAATGTTATGGATGTACAACTTGCAAAAGCGCCGATAAACCTTTAGAAGGATTTATCCGTTCGCTCCCAGTGGAAACTTCTCATCACCGCGTGGAGGGTCAGAGTACCAAATGCGGCTTTGGTCTTCAAGGTGTCTGTTGCCGTCTCTGCTCTAACGGGCCTTGCCGTATCACTCCGGAGGCTCCAAGAGGTATCTGCGGCGCCAACGCAGACACGATCGTCACACGAAACTTTTTAAGAGCAGTCGCTTCCGGCAGCGGATGTTATATACATATTGTTGAAAATACCGCATTGAATTTGAAAAAAACAGCTCAGATCCGCGGTGAATTAAAAGGATTGGAATCTTTGGACCATCTTGCTGAATTATTCGGTATCACAGATGAGGATGTCTATGTGAAAGCTGAGAAAGTCGCCGACGCCGTTCTTTCTGATTTATATAAGCCTGAATATGCATCCGCTGAATTGATTGAAAAAATCGCATATGCTCCGCGCATCAAGCGCTGGAAAGAACTCGGTATCATGCCGGGCGGTGCAAAGGCAGAAGTTTTCAAGGGTGTGGTTAAATGTTCCACAAACTTAAACTCCGACCCTGTCGATATGCTCACCGACTGTCTAAAACTTGGAATTTCAACAGGCGTATACGGACTGACACTGACCAACCTTCTCAATGACGTACTTCTTGGTCAGCCAGAACTTCGTCTTGCCCCGGTCGGACTTCGTGTCATTAATCCGGATTACATCAATATCATGATCACCGGACATCAACATACGATTTTTGTCGATCTGCAGGAAAAACTCATCTCCGAAGAGGCAAAAAAGAAAGCTTTGGCAGCCGGCGCAAAAGGGTTCAAGTTGGTTGGATGTACCTGTGTGGGACAGGATCTACAACTCCGTGGCGCTCATTATACAGAAGTATTCGACGGACATGCCGGCAATAACTACACAAGCGAAGCAATTCTCGCAACCGGAGCAATTGATGCAGTTTTGTCCGAATTCAACTGTACACTTCCGGGTATCGAACCAATCTGTGACGAGCTGAAGATCAAACAGATTTGTCTGGATGATGTGGCGAAAAAAGCAAATGCAGAACTGATGCCATTTGAATTTGAACACCGAGCAGAACAAAGCGATCTCATCATCGATAAAATTGTGGAAGCTTACAAAGAAAGACGCGGATGCGTTCCACTCAATCTGATGGAAGAGCATGGAAATGACCATACGTTAACCGGTGTAAGCGAAGGCTCCTTAAAATCCTTCCTCGGTGGGAAATGGACTCCTCTCATTGAACTGCTCGCAGCAGGTGAGATCAAGGGAATTGCCGGTGTCGTAGGCTGCTCAAACTTAACAGCCGGCGGACACGATGTCTTAAGCGTGGAACTTACAAAAGAATTGATTTCGCGCGATATTCTTGTTCTGACAGCCGGATGTTCTTCAGGAGGAATCGAAAACTGTGGCCTGATGACACCGGAGGCTGCCGAATTAGCCGGACCTCGCCTGCGTGCAGTCTGTCAGAAACTGAATATTCCGCCTGTTTTGAATTTTGGTCCTTGCCTTGCAATCGGACGTCTTGAAATTGTTGCGACAGAGATTGCCGCAGAACTTGGTGTTGACCTTCCTCAGCTCCCGCTCGTTCTGTCTGCCGCTCAATGGCTGGAAGAGCAGGCACTGGCTGACGGATGTTTCGGACTGGCTCTCGGTCTTCCGCTTCACCTTGGACTTCCTCCATTTGTAACCGGAAGCAAGACTGCCGTGAAGGTTCTGACAGAGGATATGAAAGAACTGACCGGCGGACAGGTGATTATCAACGATGACGCAAAAGCCTCTGCCGATATTTTGGAACAGATCATTTTAGAAAAACGTCAGGGCTTACAGATATAGGAGGTGCTGCTATGAGAAGAATTATGATCAATGCCTCTCTCTGTGACGGCTGTAAAAACTGCACCGTCGCCTGTATGCAGGCACACAGGGATACCCCTGGAACCGTCTATGACTTAGACCTTACGGATATTCACAATGAATCTCGCAATCACATTGAAAAAATGCCGGACGGCAGTTACCGCCCGATTTTCTGCAGACACTGTGATCTACCAGAGTGTGTCATGTCCTGCATGAGCGGCGCCCTCTCCAAAGATCCGGAAACGGGAATTGTCTCTTACGACGAAAAAAAATGCGGCTCTTGCTTTATGTGTGTCATGAACTGTCCTTACGGCGTTTTAAAAGCAGACACCGCAACCCATACAAAAGTCGTCAAATGTGATTTTTGTATGAAGGACGATGCAGAGCCAAACTGCGTGAAATCCTGTCCAAAGAAAGCAATCTATGTTGAGGAGGTGTCTTTATGATTCATGTAATTATCGGAGTCGGCGCTGCCGGTATCACCGCCGCAAAAACAATCCGTGAAAATGACCCGGATGCTGCTATCACAATGATTTCAACGGATGAGCATGTACATTCCCGCTGTATGCTCCACCGCTATCTGAGTCATGAGCGTAATGAGGATACGTTGTCCTTTGTAGAGCCGGACTTTTTTGAGACTTATCGGATTCAATGGAGAAACGGTGTCTCTGTCCGCACCATCGACACCGCAGAACAGGTCGTTGTTCTCAATGATAACACCTGCTGTTCCTATGACCGTCTGCTGATTGCAACCGGAGCAAACAGCTTTATTCCTCCGGTCGGACAGTTTCGGGAAGCTAATAATGTCTTTGGCCTTCGTCACCTGTCTGATGCGCAGGCAATCCGGTCTCTTGCTGATCAGGCGAACCGCATCCTTGTAGTTGGTTCCGGATTGGTCGGCATGGACGCTGCATACGCATTTTTAGAGCGGGGGAAAGATGTAACCGTTGTAGAGATGGCAGACCGCATTCTTCCGATCCAGCTGAATGAGACCGCCGGCAATGCGTACAGAACTTTATTCGAATCACATGGCTGCAAATTTCTTCTCGGCAAAAAAGCATCAGAGACACATATGAACGAAGCCGGCGCAATTGATTTTGTTCTCCTTGATGATGGAACGAAAATTGACTGCGACCTGGTGATCGTTGCAGCCGGTGTCCGCCCTGCCGTGGAATGTGCCCTTGATACTCCAATTCATGTAGACCGCTTTATTCAGGTTTCTGATACCATGGAAACAAACTGCCCGAATATTTATGCGGCAGGAGATGTAACCGGTCTTTCCGGAATCTGGCCAAATGCAATGAAGCAGGGACAGATTGCTGCGCTCAATATGTGCGGAATACAGGCGGAATACACAGACCGCTACGCCATGAAAAACACAATGAACTTCTACGGGCTCGTCACACTCTCCCTCGGTCGCGGTGTTGCCGAGGAAGGCGATATCGTGCTTGAGGAGGAAGATGCTCACAATTACAGACGTGCCATCATCAGAGATGGAAAGCTTGACAGCATCTTACTACAGGGAAAAATTGACTATTCCGGTATTTATCAGTATTTAATCAAAAATCAGATTGATTTATCCGGAAAAGAACAAGATATTTTCCATCTTTCCTTTGCCGATTTTTATGGAGTCAAAGAAAATGGAGCGTATTGCTATCAGATATAACGTATAATGAAAGCGGCTGTGAGTTTGCCTCATAGCCGCTTTACATATTATGATTCTATTTTTCGTCTTTTTCTCATCACATACAACAATACTGCTACTCCCACAATTCCTGCGACTGGAACAGCAATGGCTGTAGTGTCTCCCGTTTTTACACTCTCCTTTTTGTGAGATGTATCAGAAGTTCCCTGTTGTTCGGAATCTCCCGAAGTGCCCGGATTCGGATCCTTTTTATCTTCTTCTCCGCTCTCTTTATCCTTGTATGTAAATTCAAATTTGTTCAGCTTTTCTAAGATTTCAGATACCTCATTCGGTGTTGCATTTGGATTGTCCAATACATTTTTCGCCTGTTCTCTAAGTCCTGTAAACTCTTTCCATGACTCATCCGTCGCCTGACCTTGTGTCATATCTTTAATCTTATCATACTTTTCTTGAAGTGCAGTCTTATCCGCACGCAGTCCGCTGATTCGCTGTTTCAAAATGGCCGTCTTTTCATTTACCTCATCCTGTGTATATGTGCCATTTAACAATGCCTCTGCTTCTCTGATACCCTGCTGCAGTGCCTCAAAACTTTCTTTTGTGTATCCCTCCGAAGAAATTGCTTTCGCTGTCTTAATGACCTCTTTCAGTTCCGATATATCTACCGTCACTTTCTGGAGATTTTCCCTTGCCGCTTCTACTTCCGCTGCTTTATCGTTCATCTCAGATGTACAGGTCTCTTCATCTGGTTTTTCCAAAAGTTCTGTTGCACTTTTTACAACTTCTTGAAGCGCAGTCCAGCTTTCTGTTGTATACTCTTTTTCATTCAGACCCTCACAAAGCTTCAATTCTTCTTCAAGCTTGCATCTATCCACCATTTCTTTCTTTTCTTTCTGAATCGTCAGTGCGCCAACCTCAACCCAGCCTCTTTTATCCTGTGCCTGTGTGCTTTTTCCCACTCGCTCAAACTGAATCGTATACGAGCCTTCTACAAATTCCTCCTGCATCAGCTCTGTTCCTTCCACTCGGTTTTGCGCATATGTATCAATCTCTTCCTGATAAACTTGTTTTCCGGATTGATCCTGAATCGTCACCCGAATGACTCCGTGGTCATCTCCTTTTACAGTCGGAACCTGTATGAAATGTCCGGTAAATTCATACGTCAACGGTCCCGCATTGTCATCTGCTGTCGCCTTGAATTTACCTGCCTGAATCCATTTATCAGAGCCTTGCAGCTCTCCTGAAGGAACCTGTATCTCTTCAACTCCTCCCTGTTCCAAGTTATCTAATGCTTTTTGCAGTTTCTGCGCTGTCTGATCGACTGTTGGCTGCTTTGCACTCTCATCAGCCAAAACTTCTTTTGCTTCTGCAAGCACTTTCTTTAACTGGTACAAAGACTCATTCGTATACTCGCCTTTCAGCGCTTCTTCTGCCCGTGCAATCAATGTCTCCAGCGCCGATTTATCTGTCTCCCCAAAGCCAAGACGGTCATATCTATTTGATAAAAATTCGGTTCTGGAATCCATCAAATCCTGTGATGCTTTCAACATTTCTTTTCCATCTGAAATGCTTTCTTCAAACGCATCTTTTAGTTCCTGCGGTGCATTTACATAATAGTCTGATGTACGGTCTGCTTCCTCTGCCAATCCAATCATGCTCTCCAATTCTGCTGCGTCACCAGCTTTATCTGCCGGAACACCTGCACAAAGTGGTGTCACCTCATACAGAGATGGTTCGCCTAAGAATCCTGCTTTCAGTATCACTTTTACAGAATCCGTATTGATCTCCGGAAATTCCGCTAAGTAATATGCATGATATCCTTCGCTGTTTCCATCTACATCTCCCACCTTGTCATTGATATCCCCCATCTTTGTACCTTCGTACACTGTCTGGTAGGTTCCATCCACAAGCGCTTGAATTTCAAATGCACCAATCGCATTATTTCTTGACACAAAGAGGTCAAATTTCATTTGGCTGAGTGGTTCTGCTTTTGCAAATGTCAATGTGAGCTCCATCGGTTTGGAAGTATCTACACCTTTTGATGCCCATCTTGTCGCCGGATTTCCGTCAATCATCTTCTCTTTTGCATAAGTATCTCCCCAATGGTTTTCATGGGATACTACCAAATCTTTAACGGAAATACTTTCTGTCATATATTTCTTTGTATATACCGGACTGACTCTCTGCTCTTTATAGAACAATGCTGCTCTGACAACAGTGTCCTCCTGATCACTCAACTGAAGTGGTTTCTCGTAGTTTTCTGATGTCTTTCTCGGAACACTTCCATCTGTTGTATAGCGGATCTCATAATTTTTAGCATTCTCACTCTTACTCAAAGTAAGCGTCCGGTCCTCCCCAATGATTCCGGAATCTTTACTAAATGAAATCACCCGGTTCTCCATCTGTTTTTCTAATTGTGCCGCGGTATCAGTAAGTTGACTTTCTGCCTTCTGATAGTATTCCATATCCCCTGTGTTTTCCAGCAACGTATTGCGCAATTCTCTCAACTGATTGTAAATAGTATCAATCTCATTGTAGGCAAGCCCTTCCTGATCAGTCAGATAATATACGTTCTCTGCTTCTTGCAGATATGTGCGGTATAATTGATCCATCTGTTTTGCTTTTGTCAGAATACTTCCAAGTTCTTTTGAAGAGTGGTCAATTGCCGACTGCAGTTCTTCTTTAATCTTGATCAGATCCGGATGGAGTTGTTTTAAAAATGCTGTTGCCTTCTCTTTCAATTCCTCCACATTCGTCTCAGACATATCAATTGTATACGTCTTTCCTGCTTTCGCTTCAAAAGAAATACGACCTGTTTCTTCTTCTTTTGTCACTTCAATTTCTTTTCCATCAGCATATACTTTTGCAGAAGTGATATCCTCATAAGATCCTGTAAATGTACTGCTTTCTTTGTCTCCGTCATAGCATACCGTAAATGTCTCCGCCACGCCGTTTGCCCACTTTTCTCCAATTGTAAAGTTGCCTCTTGCTTTCAGTCCCTGTACGCTTCCTTCTTCCCATGCGCTTGGAATTGCCGGAAGAAACTGTGTGTAGCCGGACTGTGACTGTACAAGCATCTCTGCCACACCGGATGTCAGGCCAAAGTTACCGTCAATCTGCCATACCGGAGTTCCATTCATCATAGTGTCTCCACCGCCGGAACCATGAGAATCAAATAGATTGTACTGAAGCCCGGAAGAATTTCCTCCAATCAGATGATTCAAAAGTGTATATGCTTTCTCTCCATTCTCTGTCCTTGCCCAAAGGTTAATCTTATTTGCCTTTGACCAGCCGGTAGAGTATTCTCCACGCTCTGTTAAAGACTGGATTGCCGCATTCATATACTCTTCATTGTCTTTGTTGATCAATGTTCCCGGGAACAGACCTACCAAATGAGATGCATGTCTTTGTTCTCCCAGATGTCCGATATTCCATCCGCTGTTTGGAACTTCGATTTCTGCAAGATCTCCTGCCTGTGCATAAGACTGGTTATGACCGTTCTTCTGTCCGACACGTGTCTCCTCATACCACTCCTTGATTCCATTTGTATCATTGATCTCAATCGGATCCAGTTTTTGCATCTTTTCTTCCCATGATTTCAAAAGTGCTTCGTCTTCTCCGACAATTTTTCCTGCCTTGATACATTCATTGTACAACTCCCACACAAGCGACTGGTCATAAGTTGTTCCAACTGCTGTCGGTCCCTGTTCCTCTGAAAAACTTGGTGCAACTACAAGTCTGTTCTGGCCGTTATATGGCGAGTTCTCATCGTTAATTTTCTGATACTCCGATGTCCAGAGATATGAATCCCAAAACAGAGCTGCCTCTTTCATAATCGGATAAATCGTATTCTTCAGATATGCCTCATCCTGTGTAAACTCATAATGCCACCAAAGATTTTGGATTGCCCATGCAGCCCCTGTCGGATTCCATCCGTATTCCTGTGCATTTGTCGGCGCTGTCATACCAAACGGATTGTTCTCTGTATGTACGGTAAATCCGGTATGATTTTTCACTGCTCCTTCAATTCCGTGCACTCTCTCCGCAGTCAGGCGTCCCGGCTCTCTTAACTTATCCATATAATCTACAAACGTTGTCCCACATTCTGCAAGATTCGTTGCATAAACCGGCCAGTAATTCATCTGTACATTCACATTGAAATGGTAGTCTCCTGTCCACGCAGAGTTACCAACTGTCCACAATCCAACTAAATTACTTGGAAGTGTTCCTCTTGAACCTGCGATTGTCAGATAACGTCCATATTGAAATGCCAGCACTTCCAGATAATGCGAATAATTTCCATTTCGATATTCATCCACAAGCTGGTTCGTCGGTACTGATGTGCGCTGTTCTCCCAAATCCAGACTTACTCTGTCAAATAATCCCTGATGGTCTGCGATATGTGTTTCCTTCAACTCATCATAGGATTTCTTCGTTCCATTGTTCACACGGTCAGCGACTACTTTTTTCAAATCTTTGTTCTTATCCCGATATGTCGGATAATCATTCTTATAATCCGTCTCTGCCGCCATCACGATCATCACGCAATCTGCATCCTGAATCTGATAGACTTGATTCTTTTCATCTGCGCTCAGTTTTCCACCTGTCAGAACGAGCTTCATCGTTGTGCAAAACTTCAGATCATTGTCCTTTACCTTTCCTTCGATCGTACATGTCTGATTCTTTTCATCAAAAGTGGTCTTCCCTTCTAAACCACTATTATTAAGCTCCATTTTTACATCCAAATCAAGTTTTCCTTTTTCAGATGCAGAAAGCTCTGTCACCATCACCTGATCCGGATTACTCACAAAATGTTCCCGCTTATATGTCACGTCTTTGCAAGAAAACTCTGTCGCCGCAATTCCGGTCTGAATATCCAGCTCTCTGCGGTAGTCCTTTACATTGTTATCATTGATTCCCATCTTGGAAAAATCAAGCCAGATATCTCCGAAATCCTGATAACTTCCTTTGTTCAGATTATTCTCTCCCGGGAACTTAATCTTTGCCCCCATTCCGTAACCGCCAAGACTTTTGTCATCGTTGAATACATTTGTAGATTTGTCATCTAAAAGCTTTCGATACTCCTCAATCTCCGTATCGGTATACGCTGTTGCCTTATTCCCGAACTGATAATTTGGACGACTTGATGAAGGTCCACCTGTCCAAAGCGTCTTTTCATTAAAATGAATCCTTTCCTTTGCAATCCCTCCAAAAATCAGATTTCCCAGATTTCCATTGCCCAAAGGCAGGGACTGCTGCATCCACTCGCCGCCATTTGTTTCTGCTGTGTCGATCTTAGCCGGCGAAGTATACCATAATTTCAATTCTTGATCGATCGACTTTTCCGCGGATACCGGCAATGCCTGTTCCGACTCTTTTGCAAGCACATTCTGTACAGTTCCGGTCGGCATGACCAACACTGCGCACATCCCTGCAAGAAACTGTTTGATTCCTTTTTTCACCATAACCTCTCCTTCATCTTATCTTCTTTTTTCTATTCTTTCCCCTTTCGATGATACTACTGCTATTATGCATTGTCAACTTTGACAATAAATTCATTTGTTGAACATTCTTTTTTGTTGTTTTATAATATAATAAATATTTTCAGGAGGAGTTATTATGAAATATATTGACAAATCACTTTGGTCATGAGCAGAATTATTTGACTTTTTTTCTACTGTGGATCATCCATTTTACAGTACAACTTTCCGTGTGGATGTCACGCAGCTTCACAAATACACCAAAAGCAATGGTATTTCTTTCTATTATGCACTGACCTATCTGGTTACAAAAGCAATAAATCAAGTGGAAAATTTCCGCTATACAATCCATGATGGAAAAGTTGCACTTTTAGAAGAGCGGATTCCAAGTTTTACAGACATAAAAAAAGACAGTGAAAGTTCTATATTGTCACTGTCCGCTGCCAGGATTCCATGGAAGAATTCTGCCGTGTTGCAAAAGAAAAAAGTCATACACAGACGACGTTTATTGACCAGACCGAAGAAGGCGATGAGCTGATCTATATGTCCTGTCTTCCGTGGCTTGACCTTACCGGATGTACCCATGAACGTAATCTGGATATCGATGATATGATTCCACGAATCACCTGGGGAAAGATCATGGCCCAAAACGGTCGTGAGACACTCGGAATGTCCGTGGAAGTCAATCACCGCATAATCGACGGCGTTCATATTGGCAGATTCTATGAAGGTCTTCAAAAAATGATTGATGAATTATAAGTCTCAGAATGTGTCAGGCTGTGTCACCGCGCACAGCCTTTTTACATCTGTTTTCTCACAATCTGATATTCGTCTCCGAACTGATAGTACGGACAATCCCGAAATTCTCCCCGAACAAACCGATACATCTCATCTTCATCCAGATTTTTCATACATACATAGTAATCATATTCTTCATCATACTCGTAATTCATACAACTCTCACAGTTCGTCTGAGCCATTTTTCTTCCTCCTTCCAATTCGTTCTTGCAATGTGATAACAAGATAATAACCTGCCGCTCCGGCTCCAAGCCCGACAAGCACTCCGCCTAAAATATCTGTCGGATAGTGCACATACAGATACATTCGTGAAAATGCAATCAAAACAGCAAGCACAAGCGAGACCTTCCAAAGCTTTTTCTCCCCCGCAAAATAAAGCGCCGCAACCGCCGCAAAAGATGCAGCCGTATGTCCTGACGGAAACGAAAAATCTTTTGGCGCTGTAATCAAAAGCTGCACTGCCTCATTGACATCAAACGGTCTCGTTCTGGCAAACAGATTTTTTAAAATTCCATTGCACACAATGACATCAATGCATAATGCCACTGCCACGATCAATCCGCTCTTTCTCGTTTTCGGGAGCAAAAGCAGAATGACCGCTAACACGATCCAAAAAATTCCTGCATCTCCAAGGCGCGTGATCCCAAGCATTATTTTATCAACTATTGGACTATGTAACGTCTGTAGCCAGTCTAAAAATTGTATTTCTATTCCCATCTTTTTCTCCTTATTTTCTAAAACCATTTTTTCTTTTTAAAGAACCATATCTCAATCAACACAATCAGCAGACAGATGCCGCAAATAACCGCATATCCATACCGCAATGAAAGCTCCGGCATATGGACAAAATTCATACCATACCATCCTGCAATGAGTGTCAGTGGCATAAATATGGTTGTCACGATCGTGAGAAATTTCATAATCTCATTCTGTCTGATATCCACCTGTGTCTGATGCATCTCCCGAAGCTGCATGGAGTACTCCTTCAATTCCTGGACAGTCGAATAAAACCGTCCCGCCCTTTCACATAACAAAGAAAATAATAACTCTTCTTTCTCAGCCCCCTGCTCGGCCGCATTCTGCTTTAGCGTCTCTCCCATATCGGATAATTGTTCATAATAGGAACTCAGCACAGAAAGTTCTTTTCTGATAGCCAGAATCGTGCGGTTAAAATCTTCCAGATTGTTATTTAACAGTTCATCCTCGAGATCCTCCAAATTATCTTCATATCCTTGCAAAAAAATCATATCATCTTCCAGCAGATATTCCATAAATTTGAACAGAAACTGCAACGGAGATGCCGCATCTATATTCGGATAGTCCTTCATCTCTCTCAGCATCGGTTCTATCTTTGTCTCGTACTCAATAAAAATAAATCGGTTCGGTAATACACAGTATCCAAATGCTGTTTTTTCTCCTCGTAAATGTTCTTTTTGCGGAATTGCAAACGTCCCCGCCACTGCCTGACTCCAATTTTCCGCCTTGCAGAAACGAATGTAATGCAGTTTGCTTGACTCAAAACTTCTATGAAATAATTCCTCGTATCTTTCCGCAAACTTTTCAACTGACAAAATCTCCATATCCCACTTTTGGTCCATATCTACACACTCCTGTCTTCTGTCAATGCTTTGCCCTATTCTAACATACATTTCAGCATCTGAAAAGGGAGAGCATACCGCTCTCCCTCGTTAGAATTCACTATTTTACTCTTTTCTTTTTGCTGATCAATATTCCGCCCACTGCGACAACACTTGCAAGCAACCATGCCATTGGCAGACTACTTTCTGTTGTGTCACCTGTGTGAACTTCATGCTTGTCATCCGAATCTGGTTTCTGATCCTGCTGTGGTTTATCTGGTTTTGGTTGTTCTGGCTTAGCAGCATCTTTCTCCACAAGATTTGCTTGGGCTGTCTCAAATGCATTTCTCAGTTTCAGATATTCTTCCTGTGAAACATTGTCAAGACGATCTAATACTCCACAAAGTTTCTGATATGCATCTTTATATACCTTGTAAGATTCCTCTGTATATTTTGAGGCATCTTTCAACTCAATACCATTGATATAAGCTTTCACTTCCTCAGCATTTGCTCTTGTCACAAGCGCTTTGATCGCTGCATCTAATTTGTCAACAGCCGCTTTTACAGACTCCTCTGTACTGTCTGTTCTGTCAAATTCTGCTTTTGCAGCGTTAAGTGCTTCTGTCAATGCCTGATAGCTGTCTTTTGTATAAAGCTGTGCATCTAAACCTTCCGCTGTTTTAATCAATCCAGACAACACTTCTTTTGATACAGGTGCTACCGGTACAAAAGTCAATCCCTCTTTTGCATCTTTCAACGCTTTCAATGCATCTTTAAATTCTGATGGGTGTACCGGTGTTGTCTTGTTCTTTTCAATCAGCTGTTCCACTGCTTCTTTTGCCGCAACAAAATTATTCCAAGACTCTTCTGTATAGATAGATTTATCTGTTGCATTGATAAAGTCATTTTCTGCCTGCACTGCGAGCATACATTCTTCCATTGCAGACGGATTGTATACAAGCGCTGATTTTGCCGCCTCTAAATCTGCAAGTAATTTTTCTACATCTGCTACTGATGTATTATCCGCATTTTCCATTGCTGTTTCAATCGCACTTACTGCGTTGCTGTATACACGCCATGTTCTTGCTGTGTAGTTCTCAGAATCTTTCAACGCCTTGTCCAATGCTGCCTGCAATTTTGACATATCGCCTTTCAACTCTTTGTCTGCCACTGCATTTTTAATTGCAAGTATTGCGCTGTCAACGCTTCCTTTGCTTGCATGTTCGCTGTCATATACTTTCTGACCTGCTGCAATTGCCGCATCATATGCCTGCTTACTGTCTGTTGTCCAAGAAGAAGTATCTTCTTTGTTGTCTAACAGCTTTTTCAGTTCTGCTTTGTCCACATTCACAGTATCTGTCTTTGCAAATACTAATTCTGTGATAGATGGTGTCACATTTTTCCACTCTAATTTCACATCTAAGAGAACGGTATCTTTTTCTAATACGAACTCATTTACTGTCTGTGCAAGCGTTCCAAGTGTAATCCATTTGTCCGGATTTTTCAATGTGCGGGCTTTTACAGTCGCATTGGAAATTGCGTCTGCTCCCTGAATGATCTTAATCACATTGACATTGTTATTGTCAGAAACTGTATAGTTCAATGTTCCTGTTTCTTTTGCCGGAACAAATGCTGTAGACAGATCAGCATCTACCATGTATGCATATTTTCCGTTTCTTGTATCCAGACAGTCACTTTCAAATGTCGGGTCGTTCACTGTCGGCATATACTCACCGCCATTGATCTCAAATTCCTGGAATCTCACCCATTTATCTGAACCTACTTTTGTTCTTGTAATCTCAAACTTGATAAAACGAGCTTTCTGGTTGATATTTTCTTCCAATTTTGCATTGTAAGAAGTCTCATGTAACGGAAGTACATCATTGATATTATCTTCGTTTGAAGCTTCGCCTTCATTTTCTTTATCCTGATTACCGATTGTCATCACATCTGTCCACTTTTGACCATCTGTTGATACTGAAATCTTTGCGTGACGTGGGAAATCAATCTCACTGTCTCTACATACTACTTTCAATGTCTTCAGGTCAATTGTCTGTCCCAGATCATAGACAAATTTTGCGCCCTGATTCTGGCTTCCCTGATAGATAACCTGTGTCGTGCGGTCTCCGTCAAACAGGTTTGTCGCCGGATTGCTTGCCGCCTCACCGATTGCAAACGTTGTCTGATCAGCTACAAGTGATTTTTCATAAATCTCAAATGTCTTCAATGACAGCTTCTGAATATCGAATGTTTTCTTCGCATCTGTCTTGTTGATGAGACGTACATAACGTGCATCTACATTCTTTCCAGCTGCATACTCAGTCCATTCGTATCCGTTTTTCGATACTTCTAATGTAATACCGTCTGCATCTTTTAACTGCTTCTCAATCGTTGTAATCTCATGTACACGATCTAATTTCAGACCAATATATTGATCTTTCTCCAACGCAATGTCATTTTGTGGAGCCAGCTCTGCTGAATCTGCAAATACGTTTGCCCCAAAATCTTTATATGCATCTACGTTTGTATATGCTTTCGCATTGTAAAATACCTTTGCATCTACATCAAATTCTCTGAAAGCAATCCAGCTCTCCTGATTTTCCTGATTTTCCAGACGAACATACTGTGCCTCGATGTTTTTGTCCGAAAGATCTACCTGAATATGTCTTGTATTTTTAAACGGCTCTACACCCGGAATATCCTTCCAGTCTGTTCCATTTACTGAATACTGCAATTTTACATTCTTGAAGTAATCACCATCATTGTCATTCTTACCCTGTAAAATATCAATTTTACCTAACGTGATTGGCTGTGATAATTTCACTCCGACATAGTCACCTTTGATTGTAGTATTTGCCGGATTTCCATTCTGTCTTACATTATACCAGATTGATGTCTGTGTATTTTCGTCAATCAAGTTACTTTCTTCTCCTTGATACGGAGCCCATCCGTCCTGTGTACGGATGACTTCTTTCGTAAACTCAACTCCTGTCTCCGGTGTTGTGGATACTTTGAATTCTCTCATAGATGGCCATTTATTGCCTGAGCCTTTTTGTGTACATTCATAACGTACTGCCACAACATTCTCAATCTCGATACCGGATACATCTACACGCTCTGCATATGGACCGTATTCTTTATCTGTTAAGTCTTTCCATGTGTCTTCTCCGGATACTTTGTATTTTACTTTTGCCTTTCCAAATGTATCCTGAGCTTTTCCGCTTTGATTTGCACCATTTAAAATATGGACACCGTAAACTGTACTTGGTTTACTGAAATTTACCTGGTAGTACTGTCCTGCCGCTTCTTCGCCATTGTGCCATGCATGTGTATTTTCATCGCCATCGATAATATTGTTAATATTTCCGGAATACCATGTATCAAAGCTTGACTCTGCTGTGATCACCAGCGGATTTTCTCCCTCACCGGATACATAATCATTGATCGGGCCGGATAGTTTCTTTTCTAATTTTTCTGCTAATGGAATCAAGTGTGTAGAACCTGGTGATACTACCTGTGGATTTCCATTGATCATTGGCTTTGTAAATGTCTTTGATGTCTTAAAGCTTGAGCTTCCTGCTGTGTAGCTGTTAAACGCTGCATACATATCATCATTTTCAATTGCAATCTGCGCTTCTACAAATGAGCGGATTGATTTACATAATTCTTTCAGTGAATTTGTAAATGGCAGTAACTCCGCTTTGAGCGCTTCATTTTTGCTTTTTGCGTGGAAACCATCACAAGCGTCGATGATGACATCCATTTCCTGCATCAATCTTGCTCCAACTTCTTTTACAGATTCATTGTTGTCCAGTTTTGTCTTAAATTCGTTCAACAACGGCTGTAATTCTTCTGATTCCGGCAACACCAGACCGTGTCCGTTTGGCTGTGGATTCGACATATGTTTTGCCAGTGTGTGTAATTCTTCTGTCGCATCTGCTTCAATGTATTTGAAAGAATCCTCCCAGCTCTTATCTACCTCGAATCCTTTTACATTCCATGCATAATCTGCAACTGCAAAAATCGCAACCTTAGAAGCCTCTGACTCCTGCATTGGGTTTGTCACTGCTCCGTAAATATCATTTACATTGATATCTGTGTGAAGCTGCACACCTTTTCCCATCAGCATACGTCCATGATTGATATCATTTACAGGCCAGTTTAACCAGAATAACGGTGCACGACGTTCTGTCTTGCCCTCCGGTAAATTGTGCCGTCTAAAGTGATCCAGTGTCTTCTGCTCGATTGGCTGACACACTGCTTCACCTGTCCAAAAAATACGAACATCTTCCGGGAAACCTTCATCTAATTCATTTAATTCAGAATAATTTCCCTGCCATGAATGGTTGTAGCCTTGCGGACAAAATACGAGATCATATACATCGCCTTTTTCATCTGCCCATTTCTGCAAGTCATTCATAACTCTAATTACAACTTTTCTAGGAAGATTTCCTGCATCATCTCCCAGCACACCAAATTGACGCACTCCGACATTGTACAACTGATTAAATTTATCTTTAATCTTTTGGATATCTGCGTCATATGTTGCCTCTGTGATACCACCGTTCATAAATGGATGGATTGTCCATACAAAACGACATTTTGATGCATTTCCGACTTCTGTCATCTCTTTGATTTCTTCCAATTTATCTGCTGGGTATGGCTCACGCCATTTTGCAGAATGATATGGGTCATCCTTCGGCGCAAAGATATAAGAAGTCATCTTGAAGTCTCCACCAAATCTCATCAAAGACATGCGGTCTTCATTAGACCATGGAATTCCATAATAGCCTTCGATAAATCCACGAATATTTACATCTGCATAATCTCTCATCTCGAAATTGCGGATTGTAGACCCGTCCATCTGATTAAAGATATGTTTTAATGATGTAATTCCGTAGAATGCTGCATCTGTATCCACACCTAAGATGACGATCTCATCATTGTTGGATGCCAGAAAATAAGAACCATAATGCTCAAACAAGCTCTCATCTACGTTGTAGTTCTCCTTCACATAGTTGTCTACATACCCTTTTGAATTGTAGGTACCAACTAAAATGTTTGTCTTACCTTCTGCTTTTTCTGCTGTCACAATGATATTCTTGTCTTTCGATTCCAGAACTTCATTCATTCTGTTCTGTGTAGCTTCATCAATTTTCTCTTCAAAAACTACATCCACTTCCGGGCGAATAACATATTCTCCCTCTTGGTAGGACATGTCATGTGGATTCGGATAAATCTCGTATTCCACCTGAGTGTTGTCCTGTGCATAAACCTTTGGAATTGCCGGCGTTCCCATTGTTAAAACCATTGCAATCGCCAGTAATCCTGTCAACATTTGTTTTGCAATCTTTTTCATTCCTCTTTCATCCTTTCCTGAATCTGTCCTGTTAAAAAAGAAAAGACCAAGGACATTCTAAATAGTCCCCCACTTTACAGGAGCTATCTAAAACTCTTTCCCTGGTCTCGCCTAATCTAATAGTAACAATCCATATAATCGTTATTATCATATGATATTCTCTACAAGATTGCAAGTTTTTTGTCAATATTTTCCAAAAGTAAATTTTTACATAGTCACAGTTCACACATTTTGATTTTTTGCACAATACAAGCTATATGCCGACAGTGTAAAACCATCCGTAATCTTTCCCTCCGCAATCCAGTTCCGAAATTCTTCTGCTGAAAGAAACATCACATCCTCAATTCCTTCGTAGGCATATCGCCTCTGAACACCTTCCACCTGACACGCAAATACCGCCACTTTATTCGCTAAAAGTCCACTGTCTGCGACAACCGCTCCCAAATATTCACACTTGATAACCGTCGCACCGATTTCTTCGTGCACTTCCTTTTTGACATTTTCGTACGGTGAGAGTTCCTTTTCTCCAAATCCACGTGGAAAACTATACTGACTCGTTCGAATCGCATGCCGATATTGCCGCAGGAGCACAAACAATCCGTTTTGAATCGTCACCGCCACTGCTGCTCCACTTGGCACAACCGGCAGTATTCTTTCATATGTATATAACTTTCCATCTGGATTCCGAATCAGATCCACAAGCAGGTAATGGTATTCACTGCTATACATCACACCTACTTTTTGCCCGGTCTCTCTCACAAATGTATCTACCGTCTCTTTATCCGTCACAATCGGAATCTGCGTTGACTCTGCAAACAACTCCGGACGTTCCTTCCGCAATTTTTCATATGTGTTCCATTCTATTCCATCACTATATTTTTCTTTCATTGTTTCTCTCCTTATCTGGATTCTGATAGGAAATGCCGCTCTTTGCCATTCCGATTCGATACAAATCTTTCATCCCCACACCAATACTTCGTACACTTTCTAAAATATCCGGCAGTTGAAACACATTTGCAACAACAGAGCCTACTATTCCGAACATAATGGTAGAGCAAACCATCGACCACAGCATACGCATCCACTCATTTCCTGTCACATCAAAAAACAATCCCATCACCTGGTCTTCCACAAATCCCATAAAGTAATCTACTCCACAGAAAATCACAATGTACAAAAGCGCTGTACGCAGTCTTGCAAACATCTGATATGCAATCCGCAGGTTCCATCTCCTCTTCTCCTTCTCGCAATCTTCTTCATAGCGTTTTCCTATGCACTCTTTGGTCTGTAAACCCCTGTCACGCTTTCGCTCCTCCTCTACCACACGAACGGCTGTGTCCCATGGAGGAAGCTCTATCTCCTCCGACTGTTGTCCTCTCTCTTTACATTCTTTCCAATATAACATGAGTCTTTGGGTCAAATCCTTCTCAAAGGTGTCTCCTTCCTTCTCGTAATGCTTCGACACCTGATAAATACTTTCTTCTACTGTATAGTTATAGCAAAGATCGACCACTGCCTTTGCAAGCAACTGCTGTGAATCAAGTGCTGTCTTTTCCTCTGATACAAGTTTTTTTATCCAATTCGTGCGATTGTTCATCAATTTTTTTGTTCTATCTTCACGGTATAATTCTTTTTTTGTTCGCTCCAGAATCTCTATCGCTTTCGGCAATCCCTCTTCCAATTCCCTGCCAGACTCCCCTGAAAACAAAGACTTAGGCTTTCGAAGTATCTCCACAATTTCTTCATAAAACTGCATAAAATTTCTCTTTTCTCCGGTATTTGCCGGCTGCCCTGAAATTTTCTCCAGACTCATCATCAGAATCATTCGCACAAATCGAATTACATACTCAAGATCTTTCTTCTTCTCTTCCTCTTTTTCATTCTCCATTAACTCTTCCAAAACAGTTGTATCACTATACTGAAGCGCATGCTTCATCTTCTCAAGTAAATCTTTCTCTGCACAGCGCACAGGCAGACCCGAAAACAAAAACTCTTCCTTGCTCGAATCGTTGCATTTGTCAATTGCGTTCTGTATATATTGCGACGGAGTTCTGACATCTCCATATCTTGAAATTTTAATTGCCCCAAGCGCAAACAACTGCACCATCTGTTCGTATGCTTTTTCATCTCTAATCGCACACAAAAAAGCTTCTGAGTCCGTCAATTGGTTAAACGAAAGCACAACCGTATTCCCCTTTTTGACAATCTCCTCAAAAAGTGCCTGCTGACCTCTTTGGATCTCTTTCTTCGAATTTCGCACTGAATCCAATTCAAATAAATATACAAAACGCCTCATCTTTTGTTCCCCCTGTGTTCTAAACCGCATTTTCTCTTACTATTCGTATTCTTCTAATGCTGATGCAAATACTTTTCTCTTGTTGCCATACCTCCCCTGATATGTCTCTCTGACTTATTTTGATCTAAGATCTTTCGTGCCTGATTGGCAAGCCCTGGATTAATCTGCAAAAGCCGTTCCGTTACATCTTTATGTATGGTACTCTTACTTACTCCAAATTTTTTTGCGGTCTGCCGCACTGTCGCCTGGTTCTCAATAATATAATATGCGATTTCTACTGCTCGCTCCTCGATATAATCTTTCATATACTTCCCCTGCAATTACTGTTGTTACAGTGTATGCAAAGGATTCTTTTGGTATGTCTTGATATTTCAGCCTTCCGGCTCCGATTGATAATTTTCCCTTAATTTTATCCGTCTCTTTCCTGATTACCACACCACGAACACCATGATAATCTGCATTAATCAAACAATTTGCCAAAGCCTCGCGGAGTGCTTTATGAACCGGCGTATCATCCACACGTTCTCCTCCGACCATTTTAAACGGTACTTTGATATCTTTGATTATCTTATTATAAACTCTGAAATAAAAGTCACAAACATTACCTGACCACTCGCCTGAACTGGATTGTAATCTGTCAGTCCAACGAATTGCAGAATCCATTTCCTCTCTATAATCCAAGAAGTACTCCGGAAAATGCCGCACAATATCGTATTCATTTCCAAACATAAGCATACCCGCTGCTGTTGGATGCAATTTCCCATCTTCTTCGGAAACGGCCGCCGCTCCAATACTTCTTAAATACTCATGATCGTTCAGTCGTTCAAAAGGATGCCCTTCCTTCAAAGTTCTATGACTGTTGCGATACCCATGAATCGTATCGTAATTCAAATCTTCCATATAGATTCTGTTAAGTTGCTCCTATTGCTTTACTCGTTTACTATTTCTTCCCCCAAATTTCTTACACGCAAACTGCAATTCCCTTCTCCATTTGTTTCTTTATTATATACTATTGGTTCAAAGCCAATTTTTACTTTTTCTTTATTTCTGCCCCCTGAATATCTTTATACGAAATAGTTAAATATAACTTAGGAAAATCCTGTATGGTTAGCGGTTGATTGTACTCCATCTCTGATGACAGCGACAATTCTTCATAGCAATATGCAGTTAATAACTCCATATAAGCCGATGGTATCATTACTCTTTTTTGCGTATCCTGTGAAATATAACTTTCTATATCATTTTCATCACTTCTTGACCGAGATATCCACTGATCTTTGTGTTCTATATCAATAAGGTTTTCTGTTTCAAGTAATGATGCTTCCACTCCACTTTCTTCTAAAAAAGAATTAAATATCCTAATATTATCCTTATAGTTCCAATCATATTTTATATCTTTAGCATTACCGTTTCCGATGTTATCTATATTTAAATAGACACTGTACAAAACATTGTCTTCGTCTGTATGATATTGTCGAGTAAAATTGTCTTCCCTCCTAATTTCTCTTCCTGCTTCGTTCCAATATAAAGAAATATCATTTTCGTATACTCTAATATCCGGTTTATATGCTAGTTCTCGTTCTTTTATCATCTCATTTAGAGTTTCTATTGCAATAAAAATCGAACACGCTGAAACGCATACTGCCACAAATGAAAAAAAAGATTCTATCTTTATTTGCTTAAATGTATCTATATGTCTATTATATTCTTCTTTTACTTTTTCTGTAGATACCAGTAGTTTTAATGCTACTGTCTGTAAATCAATCTTATTTCTTCTCAATTTCCAAAAATAATACTTTATCTTTAATTTCTTTATCATTTACTCTTTTTCATCCTCATCTAAAGACAACATTGTCAAATACCCATCCAATCGTTCCTTCAAATATCCTGCAAACAACTTCTCCATCGCCCCTAGATTATGTTTCCCATGATACTCATCAAAAGCATTATAATACGCAATCCGATCCGTAAACTTAATATCAATCGGTGGATACCCAGCTTTCATCAATTCCAAATTCACAAGTAAACGCCCCGTGCGGCCATTTCCGTCAATAAAAGGATGTATGCCTTCAAATTCAATGTGGAATCTTGCCAGCTTCGGAATAATATGCTGCGTACTATTATGATATTGTTCCAACAGTTGTTCCATCTGTGGCTGTATCAAATAAGGTTGTACTGGCTCATGCTTTGCCCCCATGATTCTCACCGGAACTCTCCGATATACGCCTCTATCTTCTTTTTTATCTGCCAGCACCAAATAGTGGATTTGTTTAATAATACTCTCTGATAGCGGAACATGATCCTTTACCAAATCTTTTACAAAGTCGAAGGCTTCTTTATGTCCAACCGCTTCCATATGGTCTTTCAAAGGTTTCTTATCTATCGTTAATCCTCGCAAAACCATGTCAGTTTCTCTCAAAGTCAGTGTATTTCCTTCGATCGCATTGGAGTTATAGGTGTACTCAACAATAAACTCCTCTGTAAGCCGTTCTACTTCCCCTTGCGTCAGCGGTCTTTTAGAATCCAATTCTCTTTTCTTGTTATCTATAATCGTCAATAGACTTTCTGCTGTCTTGTAACGGCCGTCCTCCGGCTTCTTTGCAGCTTCCGGAATCTTCCAACTGCGCCCTTCCCGAATTACCCCCGGTATTTTCCCTTCAGAACATAAAACACGAACTCGTCGATCGGATATGTTCCATTTTTCAGCAGCCTCTTTTACGCTAATATACATAATTTTCACCTCATCAATCCGCTTCTCTTTAAGGCATATTATATCCCACATAAGGAACAATAGCAATAATATCGGAATATTATTTTCCATCTATCGGAACATTATCTAGATCTCCCATTTTCCATCGATACTTATGTTTCCACATTAGTGCCAAGCGCAATCTCCAACAACTCCGCAGCCACCTGATGATTTTTAATCCGCATCAAATTATCCCACGCATCTTCCTTCCCCAGTAGATTCATACCTCCATGCCACACCAATTCCTCATCTATGACTGCAAATCGTTCTTCAACTTCTTCTTTTATCACGACATTGATAGCTACCTCCTGCATCTCTCGGATCAGCTCGTAACAAATATCCACATTACCATATATGACTTTCTCCGGATCCGTTGTAATGACTGTAACATTCACACCGTTTTCCTGACGTTCTTTTACCAATACTAACAATCTGTCAATCTTCTCCTGCCGGATATTTGGGCTGGAAATCACGATTGTTTTTTCTGCCTCTACCAAATCCTGCTCAAATTTTTCCATATAATTGCCAGAATCAAATATCGCATGAACAACCTGCTTCTCTTGCGAATCTCCTATCCAAATAGAGAATCCTGTTTTCTTGTAGGTTCGTAGTCTCTTTCCGTACATCTTATTAAACTTTCTCATATGTGCATCAATATAATCATACACATAAACCGCTTCTTTCCCCTCATAATCACGATTCAATCTTCCTATATACTGTTCCAAACGACCTTCAAAGGATACCGGTGCTGCAAGCATCAGTACATCCAATCTCGGAAAATCAAATCCTTCGCCTATCTTTTGGCCTGTTGCAATCAATATAAGACTTTCTGTACGTGGAACCTTTTTTAATCGTATCCGTATTTCTGCATTTTCCTTATCCGAATTATCTCCATACAAGAGAAATACATGGTCTGCTTCATCTTTTAACACATCATACAGGATTTTTGCATGTTCCTTGTATCGAGTTAATATAACAGGAGTCTGCTTCTGTGAAATACTTTGTTTTACATCATTTGCAATCATTTCATTTCGCACCTTGCTGCTGATCAAACTATAGGCTTTATTGATATCATTCCTGCTATCCACAGTATCGATCACTCTCGTATATCTTGGAACAAAATAATGTCCGATTCCCTGCTCTTCGGCTCTTTCCAATGCAGTAAAGCGATGTCTTAATGGACCCAGCATCATATAGATAATTTTATCCAGATGATCTCCGCGTTTGGGTGTAGCAGAAACTCCGTATACATATTTTGCATTGATTTTCTGTAATACTTCCATGTAAAATACCTATTGCGCTGTCTCGCTTTTTCTTTCGCCCTGTTTTCGTTTCATACTCCGGCGGTTCTTCCTTGATACCGAGAAATTTATTCAATTCCTCCACCCATTGACTAATCAAGTCCTTGCTTTGCAGCAAAATCAGTGTATTCACCTTTCGTTCCGCAATCAAATAACTGCACACAACTGTTTTACCAAATGCGGTTGCAGCTTCTAATACTCCATCCGAATGCCGTAATAATTGCTCCGCTGCAAGTTCCTGCTGCAGTCGTAAATTACCATTAAAGGAAACTCTAATTGGGCGGCCGGTTCCCCTTTGATCAGATATCTCAACCTGAATTCCTGCTTTCGCACATTCCTCAGTAATTCGTTCTCTTAGTCCTCGTGGCACTCGGATATAACCATCAATATCTTTTCCTAAGTAAACAGCACTGAAATTATAGTAGTTTGAATACCCCAATCTCTTGTTCTTATAATATTCCGGATTATCAAACGCCGCCAGGCTACGAATTTGATTTTGTATTCTCGGCATGAGATTCAGAATATCGACATAAACACCATTACTGAGTACCATATGAAACTTTCCAACCACATCAGTTTTCACAAAATCAAACACGATAAATCTACATGTTCCATCCGGCAGCAACGGATATACACCGATTACGTCCGAACCATCTTCCTTATATCCCAGCAAATGCGCAACGATTTTCTTCACGTCCAGTTTTGTCCATTTTTTATTTTCACACTCATCGCAAAATATCTTTTCTCCACGCTGTTTCGGACAAAGTTTCATATTCCATCTATTATCACATTGTGGAAAATAGCCGCCATTCTTACCGCGCTTGGCATAGACATCCTCTCTTCCCCAAAACATAGAAAAGAAGCGTATCGCCATCTTCTCTGTAATAAACGTAGGATGTACAATACGCGCTCCTTGGTCGAGATCATACTCTTCTGCATTTTCTATTGTCTCTTCAAAAGGATTGATCTCATCATATGGAATATTCTCTTTTTTCAATTTGTCTTTTAATAACCTGTTCTCATATTCAAGTAATCGAACAATCTTTCTCAAAGCTTCCGCATCATATGCTTCTATATTCATACCGCCACCTGCACTTCTCAACACACAAGTTCCATTTTATATATACGGCTCTATCGTAAACACCGTCTGCTCTCCGACCTTTTCACTCACCAATTCAAATAGATTTTCTTTCGTTGCGAACAGATTCTTAGGATTTCTTCCGATAATCAGATACTGATTTTTATCATCTAACGAAATATACTTCCTTGTATCGTCATTCAACAAAATATCTGCATTATCAATGACAACCAGTTTACCCTCTGTCTGGCGGATTATTTCTTTTATATCTTTCTGATAATCATAATTATCCAAACACAAAATTCGAGGATTAACTGCCATACATTCTCTGATAAATGAAAATGTTGCTGTCTTTCCTGTTCCTGAATCTCCCATTAAGATTGTTATATTATTGGTAAATGTAAAGTCCACCACAAACGAGGTATGCACTGTTGAAAAATGTTCCATTACAATCGGTCTACTCTTCATTTTCCCACCACTCCTTTAGTTCTTCGTAATCCTCGATCACTTGACAGTCTCTACCAGTCTGAGCCTTCACACGTTCCATGTTAAACGGAATCATTGCATATTCACTATATACATATCCCTCTTCGAAACCATATAATATTTCCAAAGCATTATTTCCACATTCTTTTAAGCAAAACACCTTGTCCGGAAAATACAATACATTCAATACTGTTTTACATCCCGTAGAAAGTTGATCTGTATTCAACGTAATATCTTCAAAACGTGATCGAATTTTGTATTTGCTGATAAGTTCCGAACCGTCTATCATTTGAACATACTTCTCTGCCCTATCATCCAGTTTTGTTGCCGTATTTTGATTAAAAAATATATCATTCAATTCTATATATTCTTTATTCAGGGGTATATCCTTCTTGTTTTTAAAAATCGTTATCATGCCACTACCTCCAATCCAACTTTCGGAAACTGTAACTTCAATGAACTTCCATCATAGATCCGTTTCATTTTATCAAACACAGCCAGTCTGTTATGATCCAATCCGCAAATATCGTCTTCCTGCCGATTTCCCCATTCACAACATGACTTTATCCAACATTCTCCAAGCGTTCCTTTTGATACTTCAAACCCGGTATTTCTTGTCAAATCGAATAGTAACTTCGCTGATAATTGCTCAATGTTATGTTCTTCAATATTTTTATCATATTCCACAATTTCACGAATCCCTTTATAGTCAAAATCATCATCCTGCAAGGTTTCTACCAGCTTATGTCTTGCCTCAATCATCCCGGCTCTTTTTTTCAAAAAATCATCTTCCGAAGCATAAATCCATTCAATTAATTCTGTAAATTCTAAGAGAATATACTCGAAGCAAATGATATCTAACAGACACACATTCTTCTTTTCATTCGCGTATTTCTTCAAACGCTTCTGTTCCATTACAACCTGTAGATTATCAAAAGAATTATCAAAAACAATGATATATTTATTCTCTACATCCTGTAATGACTTTACTGCTTTCACTAACTCACTATTATTCTTTTTACTTTCAATTATTACATCCGGACAAAGTTGTTTCATGAGATTTTCCCAAAATGTATAGCTTGCTTTTCCTTTCCGATCCTCTATCCACAAAAAAGTTTTAGCCATGTTTCCTTCACCTGCTTTCTTTGTTCTATTTTAACCGATTTTCATCCATAACACAATAAAATCGCCCAAAAGAAAAAGACTAGCCATCACCAGTCTTTTCCAACAAATTTTCCTATTTTACCTCGCCTTATAAACAACCTTCACAAAAACACGTCTTTTGTTACGTCCATATGTATAGTCGTAACTAATTAGAACGCTATCATCTAAACCTAAATCGCCAAATATTCTAAGGTAAATGTCTACATTTCCTTCTTTGTCTACTTCAATCTTCTGTATAATCTGCTTTAACTGCTCATTTGTCATATCTGCAACCGAAGTAATACCCTCAATATTTTTAAAAGTATGCTGTACAATTTCTTCCAACTGGTCGCCTTTATTCAGATTATACTCTACCAACTTCAACTCATTTTCCAGTTTTTCAATCTTCTTTTTCTGTTGTGGTCAAGCTTTTTTGTAACACTACGACCTAATTTCCTGCCACAGGGTTTATACAACTCCGTAGCGTGCCTCGTAAGGCGTTTTGTAGTTATTATAAGAATGCGGACGTACATGATTATATTGTACATATGATGTTAGAATATAAATAGTACAAAATAAACATGACCATTTTCAATAAATAGTA